>Ga0123335_1006244_pt1 | contig 13999 bp, 15 predicted proteins | sample BiotimSIPDNA_2_FD_89707 | JGI IMG/M metagenome (GOLD analysis project Ga0123335, IMG submission 89707) | Anaerobic biogas reactor microbial communites from Washington, USA - Biogas_R2 time_0 SIP DNA | ecosystem: Engineered > Bioreactor > Anaerobic > Unclassified | place: Washington, USA... | reverse complement strand
TACCGGCGATCAATAAGAAAGACAGGGGATGACCTGCCCGTCATCCCAAAGTATAAACACTGCTCTGGGTGGTCAAAATTCGATTATCACAGGTGGTCAATTTTCGGTTGTCATTACCACCAGGGTGTTCATGTCGGCCAGAACGTTTCTCAGGGTTTTAACATCGGGAATGTTTCCCGCCAGTTTCCGGTAATAGAAAGGCAAACGGGATTCTTGACCGAAAAGCACAGCCAGGTTGATCTGTTCCAGGAGTTCGTGATTCTTGCTGTTCCCGTAACGCACCTGTCTGAGACACTCGGAATAACTGGAGACGGACGTACTGTCATAGGCCAGATATTCTCTCTCTACGCGCCGTTTTCCCTGAAGCCGGAAAAATCGTTGCCGGGCTTCCTCGGTAATGGATGCGAAGAGTTCGCTGCTCCGCGGTGAGGAGATAACCGCGCCATGAGGATGGCGATGGATTGCGGCCCATCGGGAAAATCGACTCAGAGGATTTCTATCCTCAAGTATCAGGTAATAGGCAATGGACAGGATCTGTCGATAACTCTCGGGGAAGCATGTCTTCAGATCTTCCGTCACACCCGTGTCCTCTCCGATGCGGTCAAAAAGATGGGTGGCGCCATAAAAACTCCGCGCGGTCCTTGTTATCGGCACTGGCCCTCGCTTGATTTTTTCTCCGGCGATGTCTTGTGCTTTTTTTCTGGTTGGAACGACTTCTTGCGTTTGGGGATCCAGTCTCCCGATGCATTTGCGCTTCGCCCGAGACTGTCGTTTATCCTTGTCCCAGTAGGAAATCGATTCGTATGCGTAGGTGACCCCTGTCTTTTTGTTGGTCTGATAGACGATAGCCGGCATATGCGATCCCCCTCTCGTTACAATTATATGCATTGTAACGATGTGCAATGCAAGAAGAAATCGCTCTTCTCTCCGTCCTATCGAAGACTTACTCTATTGCTCGTTACACTTTCTCGGGAACTCAGGGTGAATAGGAAGGAAGATAGAAAACCTCTGCCTGTTCCTTATGTTCCTCCAGCCATTGCTTGACAATTTTGCCATGATGAACACGAAGATTACCCAGAATGAGAAAGATCTTACGGTCGGAACCTTTGATCAGACGAGTCATGAACTTGATCAAAAGCTCGGCATTCATGGCATTTTGGTACATCATGAAACGAACTTTGCCGCCATTGGTGATGGACGATATCATGCTGACACGGCTCTTTTTAGCTACCATCCTGATGACCGGTTTTTCTCCTTTGGGGGCAAAACCCCGGACACGATTGGCACCTGTCTGAAAACCCGTCTCATCACCCCAGTGAATTTCTGCCTTCTGTTGCTTCGCTCGCGTGGCTATGATCGGATAATCCTCATCCAGCCACTTCTTCACTGCCTCAGTATTCTGCTCGTTGGCGCGCTTTACCGGTTTCTGTGTGGTCAACCCCCAGCGATGGAGATATTCTCCAACCGTCCGGATAGGCATATCGACTTTATAGAGCCGCTTGATCAACAATCTCACGGCATCTCGCGTCCACAGGGCAAAGGGCATTTTCATCTGGTCCGGCATCTTGTCAATCAATGCCTTTTGAATTTCCCTTTCTTGATCCGAGGAAAGTGTCCGTTGCCCTCCTGTGCGGCGACCGCGTCTTCCAAGCTGGATTGCCTTACCGCCTTCCTTCTTGTAGCGCTGCCATATCGTGCTGGCATGACTTTCACTGATGCCCACACCCTCAGCTACTGCTCGGTTGGAAAAACCCTGCTTACGAAGTCGAATAATCTGTTTCCGTATCTGATGTTGGGTCTCTGGGCTATGCTTGCGTGCGTCTGTCTTTTCCATATTTGTAGGATAGCGCGGAACACATTTAATTTATATATTTATTTGCCGACGCAATGATATTCTCTATCTCTTCAGAGTTTATTGTATTTATGGAAGAATCGTGCGGCCGTAACGGTTCAATTCTTTTTCCAGGAGATCCAGGATGGATAAGGGGTCTCCAGAATCGGCCGATCGGCCGGGATAGAGATCATAGAGGCGGCGGTATGCCGGCGGGGTAAAATCCGGCATGAACACGTTGGCGCCGGAGGCAAGGGCCTTCAAACGCCCTTCGGGATGAAGGACGGACATGGCGGTGGTGGCGGGAAGATGGATGACCGGACGGGTCAGCCGGACAAGCGCCAGGATGGTCAGAACCGGCAGAACCTCCCCGGGGGGACAGGAGGACAGGGGGGTCTGCGGATGAGGGAGGAAAGGGCCGATCCCTGCCATATCCGCATTCAAGGAGTCGATCAGGGAAATGTCGTCAGCCAGAACGGCGGCATCCTGACCGGGCAGCCCCACCATATTTCCCGAACCCGTTTCAAAGCCCAGGTCTTTGAGCCACCCCAGGCACGTCAGCCTGTTTTCGAGCCGGGAACCGGGGCGAAGGCGATGGTACAGGGACGGCGAAGCCGTTTCGTGTTTGAGCAGATAGCGGTCGGCTCCGGCTTGCCGGAATGCCTGGTATTCCTCCCGCGGCCGTTCCCCAAGGGAAAGGGTGATGACCAGACCGGTCTCCCTTTTGATGGATTCGATCAGGCGGCAGAGCTTTTCCGCGTCGTAAAAGGGATCTTCTCCGGATTGCAGAACCAGCGTCCCGATGTTCGCCCTCTTGACGGCAAAAGCCGCTTCCAGGATTTCCCGATCGGTCATCCGGTAGCGCTTCAACTGCCGGTTTGCCTGCCGCAGGCCGCAGTACAGGCAGTTCCGCTCACAATAATTCGAAAACTCGACGATGCCGCGAAGATGAACGACATCCCCGACGGTTTCTTTTCTTCGGGCATCGGCCGCAAAAAAAAGCGGCTGCAGGGCTTTCTCATCCCGCAGGGAAAGAAGGGCGATGAGATCCTCACGCCGGGGCGGGCCCGCTTCCTGAAGCCGTTCCAGGCATTCTTCCGTCTTTGAAGTCAACGTCATCGGTTTCTTATGCCCGAGCCGCCGCGAAGGGAGAGGCCGTTCATATGAAGAGATCCCGTTCGCCCTGTTCGATTCTTTCGAGACGCTCCTCAAGAATCCGCCGCGTTTCCGGCTTTTCGGTCTCCGCCAGAAGCTGGGCCAGCAGGCGCTCTCCCACCTCCAGGGTCCTGGGAGAGGCATAATCCATGAGATATTCCTTGAAGGTCATCATGGCGTTGCTGCGGCAGAAGTGCTGAATCAGGCCGGGTTTGGCCAGGTCCATGAAATCCCGGCCCGTCCGTCCGAGGCGGTAACAGGCCGTACAGAAGCTCGGGATATGCCCCCTGATCGCGATGTCATGGATGACCTCGTCCGCCGTTCTCGTGTCTCCGAGATTGAACTGCGCGGCGCGGAAATTTTCGCTGGAATCCTTCGTGTAGCCTCCGGGATTTGTTCTCGAGCCCGCACTGATCTGAGAAATTCCCAGCTCAAAGACGGCCGTCCGGATTTCAGGCGATTCCCGCGTGCTCAGGATCATGTCGGTATAAGGAACCGCCATTCGGATAATGGCCACGAGCTTTTTAAACTCATCATCGCTGACCGGGCAGGGTGGGGAAATGGCGGCCGGGGCATTAAAAGCAGGCTCCAGCCTGGGAATGGAAATGGTGTGGGGGCCGACGCCGCAGTCCGCCTCCAGGGTCCGGGCATGAATGAGAAGCCCCAGGACTTCGTAGCGGTAATCGTACAATCCGAAAAGGGCACCTATCCCGACGTCATCGATCCCCCCTTCCTGCGCCCGGTGCATCGCCGTGAGCCGCCAGGCGAAATCAGCCTTGGGGCCGCTGGGATGCATGGTCTTGTAGGTTTCGTGATGATAGGTCTCCTGAAAGAGGACATAGGTGCCGATGCTGGCCGCCTTCAAGCGCCTGAAGTCGGGTGCGCTCATGGGGGCGATCTCCACGTTGATGCGCCGGATTTCGCCACCCTCGTCGGTGCGGGTGGCATAGGCCGTCTCAATGGCCTCGATAAAATAATCAAGGCTGGAGCGGCTGGGATGTTCCCCGCAGAGCATCAGAAGGCGTTTATGTCCCTCTCTCTCGATTGCCCGGACTTCTTCCGCGATCTGATCCATGGTGAGGGCGACCCGGTTGAGATCCTGGTTGTCTCTACGGAAGCCGCAGTACAGGCAGTTGTTTGAACAGTAGTTGGCGATATACAGGGGTGCGAACAGAACGAGACGATTGCCGTATATGCCTTGCTTGATTTCCCTGGCCGCTTCGAAAATCGCCTGGAGCAGCTCCGGGTCCTCGGTCTGCAGAAGGACCGCCGTCTCTTCCACCGTCAGCCCCTTTAATTTTTTTGATTTTTCAATGATGTCAAGAACGTGCTTGTGATCGGGGGATTCCGATTTTACCAGCAGATCCTCAATTTCCCCATCTCTTATGAAATCTTTCATGAAATCATTCCTTTCGATGTTATGAGGTTTTCTGAAGCGCCGATTTGACCTTGACGCCTGTCAGGGTCCCCAGCTTTCCCGTCATGGCTCCGATCTCGTCCGTGGTGCCATGAACAATGAGCGACAGGATGTGTAGTCCGGAAGGGGGGTAGGGAAGGCCCATCCGCCCGATGATAATGTCGCCGTATTCAGACAGAATCCTGTTGACCGAAGCGGCCTGTGCGGACCGCTGAGTAATGATGATGCTGATGGTGCCGATTCTTCTGTTCATGGAATTTTTCCATAAAAAAAGAGGTTTGAGTCCCGCAGGGAATCAAACCTCTCTAGTCGCAAATGCCGGATCGTATCCTCATCCCCCTGCTTCCTGCAAATCCGTCTTTCCGAAATCGGGAGGTTCCAGATGCATTTCCTAAAGATATTTCATCCCCCTCGAGGTTAGAACGTCATCCTTCCCCTCAGGTATCAAAAGAGAGAGCCGTATTACAGGAAGCAAAAAAGATTTTTTCTTATCCTATAACGGCAAAATCCTGTCAACCTATTTTTGGTCGGCATTTTCCCGGGGGGCTGACCGGGATGGCGGTGAAACAACATCCACAAGTCCAGGAACGGGTCTCAACGCGGGGGGGATGTTTCCTTACGGTAGCCCAGCGCGGTCAACGCATAGGGCGACAGGAGTTTTTCGACCAGTTCCCTGCCGAGTTTCACTTCCAGGAAGGCTCGCACATTGGCATGCTTTTCCCGGTGAAACGTCGCAATCAGCTCTGTTGCCCGTTCATAACCGAGAAAAGGAAGCAGGGCGGTGAGGATCATGGGGCTGCGGTCGAGGTGGAATTGACAGCGGTCCCTGTCGGGGACAATCCGAAGGATGTGGCCCGCCAGCAGCTCGTCGATGCTGTCCAGAAGATGCAGGGACTCAAGCAGGGCGTGGGAAAGAAGCGGCAGGAACTCGTTGATCTGCCAGGTTCCCCGGCTCACCGTCTCGGCAATGATCACATCGTTGGCCATGACCTTGATGCCCGCCTGCATGGCGGCTTCCATCAGGACAGGATTGACTTTTCCGGGCATGACCGAGGAGCCGGCCTGCAGGGGCGGGAGGGAAATCTCCCCGGTGAAGTTGAGCAGTCTCAGATCGTTGGCGATTTTGATCAGGTTGGCCGCATGGGCCTTGAGGATGCCGGAAACCTCCACGAAGGTGTCTGCATGGGCCGTCTCCCCCATGAGATTCTCGCCGCGGGCCAGCCCCAGCCCCGTCACCTCGCGGAGCTTTTCGATGACGAGAAAGATGTAATCCCGCGGGGCGGTCAGCCCCGTGCCCACGGCCGTTCCGCCGATATTGACGACACGGAGCCTTTCCTCGCACTTGTAAGTGCGCCAGCGGTCCCGAGAAAGGGCTTCAGCAAAGGCGGAGAACTCCGCGCCCAATGTGACGGGAACGGCCTCCTGCAGTTCCGTGCGGCTGATCGTGACGATTTCACCGAAGGCCCTCTCCCTGTCCTGAAAGGCTCCCTGAAGGCGGGCAACGGACGAACTCAGACGCCGCAGACCCTGGATTCCGGCGATGCGGATGGCCGTTGGATAGGTGTCGTTGGTGGACTGATGGAGATTGACGTGATCCAGGGGATGAACGAGCCGGTAATCCCCCTTCTTCCCGCCGAGTTTTTCTATGGCCAGGTTGGCGATGACTTCGTTGAGGTTCATGTTGGTCGAGGTGCCCGCCCCGCCCTGCAGGGCGTCAACGGGAAAAGCATCCGAGGGTTTTCCCGCGGCAATGTCGTCACAGGCGGCAAGGATGGCCTCCGCCTTGTCCGTCGGCAGATAACGCAGTCCGGCATTGGCCTGGCAACAGGCTTTTTTCACCAGGGCCAGTGCCTTGATGAGCGCCGGATTTACCGGGGTTCCGCTGATCGGGAAATTGCTCAGCGCTCTTTGGGTGTGGATGCCCCAGTAGCAGTTCGCGGGAAGTTCGAGTGTTCCCAGTAGGTCTTCTTCCGTCCTCATTCCTGTCATAAAATTCATGCCTCTTTAGAAAAATTCGATGCAATGCCCCTTTGTTTTCATCATCGGATCAATTTCTCCTGCCCACGGAAGCCAGATAGATCGCAAATTCTTCTTCGCCGTCCACCCGGAGCAGCTTGTCCATTCGACTCTGGTCGTAGGCGCCGATCGCACAGGCTCCTGCGCCGATGGCTTCACAGGCAAGATAGAGATTCTGGCAGACATGACCGGCGTCAAGAGCAATGACCTTGTGGGCGGCGAGTCCGTAGCGCCATTCCATCCGATAGGGAACGGCCGTCCAGACAAAGGTGACGGCAGCCTCGCCCGGATAGGGCTGATCCAGGGCGGCACGAACGATTTTCCGCTCCAGGTTCTTTTCGGTAAATTCAAGGAGGAGCTGATGCTCCAGGGGAAGATAACGATAAACGCCCTGTTCCATTCCCGAGACATTGAGAATGACCAGGTAGGTTTCCAGGGCGTGGCGGCATCCTGCGGAAGGTACGGTTCTCAGGGCGTGGCCGGGATCGAGTTTCTCCTTGACCCCCTGGGTTGCCCAGAGCAGGAAGGACATCTCATCGAGGGAAAGAGGAGATCGGCGATAGGCCCTGCGGCTTTCCCGGTTTCCGATCGCCGCCGCCAGATCGATCTGTCCGATCTTCCCGAATTGCACGTTTCGCGGAAGGTCGACTCGTACGGCATCCTCTGCAAAGGGCTTTTCCAAGGGGGGCGGTTTGATGCCTCTATTCTGGTCGGTCTGGGAAAAATCGACAACCTTGCGGATGCTGTCCTTCAAAAATAATCGGTATACCTTGAAAAGGTCCTTGTCCATGATTCCTCCCCTTTCTGTTCAGCTTCTCATTTTTGTCGCCCTTCTCCCGGCTGTCTGGTGATCCTGTCCCAGTAGGCAGCCTCGTGGAGCCACTCGTCCCTGTGCATCTGGACAAGGGCGTGAAAGTATGCTGCGCTCTCAGCCAGGGCCTGTTGCTGATCCGGGTAGCCTTTCCCTGTCTTGAGATCCTCGGCCAGGGATTCCCCGAGCTGAAAGGACCGTTTCTCGGCATCCGCGAAAGCCTCCGGCCCCTCTGCCATGGATGTTCCAGCGGTACCGGAAACAAACGATCCGAAGGAGAACAGAACGTCACTCAAATATTCACGGACAAGATGATCCTGGCCAAGCCCTCCGGATGTTGCGACGGCCGCGCCATATTTTCCGGAAAACAGCTGGCAGTGGATTGTGTCGGCCATCCGATCGAACAGGCTCTTCATCTGGGCGGTAACCGACCGGATATAGTTCGGAGAGCCCATCACCAAACCGTCAGCGCCCAGCATCTTTGCATAGAGGTCCTGAAAGTCATCCTTCTGGGGACATCGTCCCGTTCTGTAACAGGCAAAACACCCCTTGCAGTAATTGATCTCCAACAGACCAAGATCCACCAGCTCCACGTCCAATCCCCTGGATTCCGCCCCATCGAGAACAGCCTTGACCAACCGGAGCGTCTGGCTTCTCGATCCGCGGGGGCTGGCGTTGATGCCCAATACCTTCATCCTCTTCCCTCCTCAATGTTCTATTCTGTTGGCGTTTCCGATCAGCCGCTTCAAGGCAAACGGCCGGAACAGTGCGCCTTTGCGGAGCGAAAGTCCAGCCGGTTCCTGTCGCCGCTCTTTCAAGCACCACCTGTTGCAATTTAGAAAATTATGCCCGAAGAAGCAAACAATTGTTCCCGAATGTCCGGCTCTATCCATGGGTTAAATTGCATGATTCCGGGGGAAAATGTTACGCCGTCCTTCTGGTATTCTGTAATTCCTGAGCGTAGCCTTTCCGGGCATAACAAAGCCCCTGTGAACTGTTCCCGTTCATCGAGGGGCTGACAGGGGTCCATCTGATCCATCTCGCCTTCTGGACTGACGACGCGCATGCCGTGCCCGGTCTGTCTCAGGGGGCAATCGCCACAGTAAATCCGGAATCTTCCTTATGGAAGCTTGGCCTGAAGAAGCTTGGTTCATACCAGTGCGGCAGAATCCTTTTCTTTGTTCATGAGATTTCAAGACTCTCCTTGATGCGGTTGGCCATATCCTGGAGCTTCCCGCTGCCGCCATCCACCAGAACCAAAAGAACATCTTCCCTGGCGTGGCCGTCCAATGCCTTCCCCATTCCCTCCCCGAGCGAACTCAGGGCGTTGTGAATTAAGCGGTCTGTATCCAGATTTCTTTTTTCATCTCCAGCGGGGGGGGCTGCCATCACCATCACTTTCATCATCGGTTCCTCTCATCCGTTATTTGTTCTTCCTCAAGGGATTAGTCCGTTATCCTTCCATCTTCAGCGCCGGCAAGGGATGAGGATGCATGATCCCTTGACGGCATGGCATATAACCCGCTGCGGCCTGTTGAAACCCATGACGCTGTTCAACAGGGGCGGCGGGATAATCGCTATTCGTGAAACCCGAAGGACGACATCTTTAAAATGATTTGGTTGATATTAAGTTATTCGGCAGGTCGGGGCAAAACTTGAGGAATGATGCGGCTGTGATGCCTTGGGTTTGAAGGGCGGGCTATCCCGGGGGTGCGATCATGAAGGCAACCCGGCATACACAAATTTGCCTGCAACGGGGAGGACAAAGAGGCGGTCTCCAGGCGACCTCCGGTTTCGATACTCACCACCAGTATGGATATCCCGGCCACCATGGATAGGGATAGCCCCACCAGTAGGGCGGCCCCCAGTACTGGGGATCCTGTCTCTCTTCCCACAGGCGGATTTCCTGGGCTTCCAAGACGGGATAGGCATAGAGAATCTCTCCAATGTTCTGCTCTTCCTTCCCGATGATGACGCCTGCAATCGTTATTTCACGCCCTTTGCTGTAGATGTACGGGTCGAGAAAACCCTTGCAGCGCACCAGAAATCGCCCAGGTGATCTGGCGGTATTGGTGGGACGCTTTTGAAAATCGAGATCCGTCTGCATGACCTTAAGGACGGTTTCATCCCGGCGGTTCAAGGCGTCGATAACGACGCCGCCCCAGATGACCACTTCCCCACGGTAGCGATCGGGTTCCTTCTGGACATCGGATACGGATACGGCGAGTTGTGCATCCCTCATCAGATTCTGGGGAAAAGGCGCACAGGCCGTTGCCAGGATAAGAGAGAACAGGGCAAGGATCAAAGATCTTTTCATCGGATGACGCCTCCCACTCCAATGCCGATGCCGATGCCAAACCTCGGTCCGTCATGGATCTCCACCGGCTTCCAGACATGAAGTTCTTTCGGAAGTATGACAGGATAGGTATATTCGATCTCGCCGAGGGGGAGAACCTTTGTACCCTGAACCTCACCGGCAACCGTGATCTTCCGCCCCCTTGCATAGATCGCCGGGTCCAGGAACCCCTGGAACAGGACCAGAAAACGGCCGTGACTGAGGTCGGTCGTCCTGGGCTGATCCTCCCAGCCGAGAGGTTTCTGGACGACCTCAATCCAGCTTGCCTCCTTTCTCACCGTCGTTGCCACAATCTCCCCGCCCAGCAGGACCATCGTGCCGGCGTGCCGCTCCGGATTGCCCTTCAGCTCCTGGAAGGTGATACCGGGATTCACGCGGTCCCGAACCGGTTTGGAGATAACGGAAGTGCAACCCGTTATGTAAAACGGAAATACGATCAGGGATAACAAGAAGAAGATCCGGAAACGTCTTCGGAGAATCATGACAACCCCCGTTTTCTGCCGTTTGAAGAGAAATCCGGCATGCCCGTTTTGCTCGAGGCGTTCTTATTTTATAAAGGATTAAGGGGCAAAGATCAATCACCACTGCATCATCCATGAACAAAACCGGGCTGAACTTTCACTCCTGACATGAACCGGTCTGTCACGTCAATGACATGGTCCTGCCCGCGGCAATGTCCCGTTGCTTCGCCTTTTCTGCCAGTCGTTCGCTGTTGCCGTCTCTTGTTCTCAGCGCTCAACCAGCACGGCCTAGGTAAAATTCATTATGAACGGAACTCTATAAACTGACCCATAAATCAGGAATTTCCTCAATTGACACCTTGTGTAAAGAGCTGTAATTTTCATGAAATCCAGACGGGTTACGGAAAAAAGAAGGCTGTTTCCCGACCGTGAAAGAGGGCCGAAGTGGCCTCCCGTCAAAGGATGGTGAGAAAAAGTTCCTTGGTCAAGAGGATCCAAGAATTTTTCAGACCAGGTGCCGGAGGGGAGGTGGAATCCAGAAACAAGTGCAAGAGGATCATTCGGATCCATCTCGGATCCATCAACGATGCGGCTGAGCAGTCGTGGCTGCAAGGACAGTTTGCCGCGAGCAATCTCTGGATCGGTTTTACCGACCGAGTTACAGAGGGAACATGGGAATGGATCTCAGGCGAAGCGGTTACCTACACGAACTGGGCTGGTGGGGAGCCCAACGATTTCGGTGGTGAAGATTATGCCGTTATGAACTGGAACAGCAAAGGGGAATGGAATGACCTCAATGGGGGTCAAGTCAACTATTGCGGCATCATAGAGACGGCTCCCGTCCCGCTGCCCTCCGCCCTTCTCCTGTTTGCACCCGGCCTGGCAGGTCTTGCGGCTCTCAGGAGAAAGTTCCGTCATTCGTAGACCATTCGGGATGAGAGGGCTTGGCCGTTTTGACCGACTCTCTCATCTCGTTTCAGGATGGCCTGACAGCAAAAGAGGCTGTCTCCAAACACAGAACCACCAGGCCATCGTGTCCCCCGTATTTGCTCCTCAGGCCGGTTCTTGAATGTCGACCGACATTCGACCGGAGCAGGCGCCTCTCCCGACTGGAAGGCCATTTCCTCTACAGAAACCGTATTGATAGACGACCTTGAGAAAAGGCGTTTGCTGATCAGCGGTTTCTCATGTAGATCAGGCGGAGCCCGTCCAGGGTGAGCATTTCATCCACGATGCCGATGCTTTTCGCCTCGCTTTGAACGACCCTGGCCAGACCGCCCGTGGCAATCACCAGGGGATTGGACTGGATCTCCTCTCTCATGCGGGCCACGATCCCGTCCACGAGGCCGGCGTAGCCGAAGATGATCCCCGCCTGCATGCTGCTGACCGTATCCTTGGCGATGATGGATTTCGGCGTACTGAAATCGACCCTGGGCAGCTTGGAGGCTCGTTTGAAAAGGGCTTCACTGGAGATGACGATCCCCGGCGCGATGCATCCGCCCATGTACTCGCCCTTCTGGGAAACATAGTCAAAGGTGGTGGCCGTTCCGAAATCGACGACGATGGCTTCCTGTCGGTATTTTTCATAGGCCGCTACAGCGTTGACGATCCGGTCTGCTCCAACCTCCCGAGGATTGTCGTAGAAGATAGGCATTCCGGTTTTGATCCCCGGGCCGACGATCAGGGGCTCTACCTGAAAATACTTCTCGCAGACCCGTTCCAGGATATGAAGCATCGGCGGCACAACGCAGGAGATGATGATGTGCTGAATCGCCTTCGAGCTGATCTTGCTGGATTTGTAGAGGTTGTACATGAGCATGCCGTACTCATCCACCGTGTGTTCGATAACGGTTCGGATCCTCCAGTCATGGACCAGTTCCTCTCCGTCGAACACGCCGAGAACCGTGTTGGTGTTTCCCACATCAATGACTAAAAGCATAGGCCGTCCTTTTCATTTTTTCTTAACCGTCGCATCGCCGGCAAGGACGCGCACTTCCCTGCCGTCGTCGTCCCGGAGCAGCAGGGCACCGCTTTCCTCCAGCCCGATCACTTCTCCAGCCTGGAGTTCGTCCCGGAAGATCACCTCGATGGGCTCCCCGACAATGCGGGCATACTGAAGCCAGCTTTCCCTCAGAGGGCCGAAGCCTTCGGCCAGATAGCGGGCATAGCGCCTTTCAACATGCTCATACAGGCCAACGGCAAGATCCAGGCGTGAGAGCATGCGACCCCCCGTTTCGTCCCGGAGGGATGTCGCCAGGTTCCGGAAGCTCTCGTCGAAATCGTCCTTCCTGATGTTGACGTTGATCCCGATGCCCACCACAACATAGTCAATCCCGTGACCGGAAGTCCTCATCTCCGTCAGGATGCCGCAGACCTTTTTCCCCTCGATCTGAACATCATTGGGCCATTTGAGTCGAATGGAGCCCGGACAGTACGTCGACAGGAGATCCGCGACGGCCACCCCGGCCAGGAGCGTCAGTTGAGGCGCGACAGCGGGTTCGATAGGGGGTTTGAGGAGAATGGAGGTGTACAGGTTGCGGCCGGGAGGGGACTGCCAGGGTCTCCGGAGGCGCCCCCGTCCCTGCGACTGCGAATCGGCGATTACGACGGTCCCTTCTTCCGCCCCGGAATGTCCCAGCGAAAAGGCGGCGCTGTTGGTGGAATCAATCTCCGGATACACATGAACGGTCCGCCCGATCCGCCTTCCCTGAAGCCTTTCCCGTAAAGCGGTTTCATTGAGATCCGATGGCAGGACTTGTAGAGTCTTTTCGGTCATGCTTCACCCCTGAGAGCTCACCAGAAGCGACAGGTCCGCCGCCTTTACCGAATGCGTCAAGGCGCCGGAGGAGATGAAATCCACACCCGTTTCGGCGATCTGCCGGACCGTTGCCAGCGTGACGTTTCCCGACGCCTCCAGGGGGACCCTGCCGTTGACCTTTCGGACAGCCTTCCGCATATCCGCAACGCTCATGTTGTCCAGCATGATGATATCGGCCCCTGCGGCGAGGGCTTCGTCCAATTCCTGAAAATTTTTCACTTCCACTTCGATTTTCAGGGTGTGGGACGCCGCCTGCCGGGTCCGGGATACGGCCTCGCCGATGCCGCCCGCCGCCTCAATGTGATTCTCCTTGATCAGGATGCAGTTGCCGAGGCCGAAGCGGTGGTTGGTTCCTCCGCCGATCCGCACGGCGTATTTGTCCAGGATGCGCAGCCCCGGAACGGTTTTCCGGGTGTCCAGAATCTTTGCCTTCGTCCCGGAAACGGCTTCCACATATTGCCGGGTTGCCGTGGCGATGCCGCACATCCTCTGGAAGAAATTCAGGGCCACCCGCTCCGCCATCAGAATGCCGGCCAGGGGGCCTGAAATTTCGGCAACCACCTGCCCCCGCTGGACCTGCATACCGTCCGGCAGACAGGATGTTCTTTGGATCCGGTCATCGACCAGGAGAAAAACCTCGCCAAAGATGTCCCCGCCGGCAACCACCAGGTCCGATTTGGCCACCACCCGCGCATGCCCCTTTTCCTGCCCGGTCAGTACGGATGCCGTGGTCACGTCACCTGAGCCGATGTCTTCCGCCAGGGCGGCACGGATCAGGGTCTCCATCATGAATTTCGGTACGGAAAGCATCATGGGAAACTCCTAACGTTCTTCCATGGTCTGAAATTTCTTGTAGGCCGCTTTCAAAAGGACGTGCTTTTCCCGCAGGGCCTTGTGCTTTTCTTCTTCCTTCCGGATGACGGCCTCAGCCGCCTTTGCCAGAAAATCACGGTTGGCGAGTTTTCGGGAAACCTGTGCCAGGTCCTTGTCCAGTTTTGCCATTTCCTTTTCCAGCCGGGCTTTTTCCTCGGCGATGTTGATGAGGCCTTCCAGGTGGACAAAAACGCGCATGGAGCCGACCACGCCGGTGGCCACGCCCCTGGGTTCCTCCATGTCTCCCTGGATTTCCAGCTC
>Ga0123335_1006242_pt1 | contig 14001 bp, 8 predicted proteins | sample BiotimSIPDNA_2_FD_89707 | JGI IMG/M metagenome (GOLD analysis project Ga0123335, IMG submission 89707) | Anaerobic biogas reactor microbial communites from Washington, USA - Biogas_R2 time_0 SIP DNA | ecosystem: Engineered > Bioreactor > Anaerobic > Unclassified | place: Washington, USA... | reverse complement strand
CCGAATTGCTGTACAAGTCTGTTTGATTCGTGCCGCCGCAGACGCTATAAGTACGACCTCCCGCACGGCGGGATTCTTGCGAGGGATTCCGATCCGGCGATGAACCCGGAGGGGGCGCAGCCGGTAGGCAAATGGCGCACTGGCGTACGGCTGAAACGGCCGGACGAGAACGGACAATCGAGGTAGCCGCATGGACAGTGAACAGTTGTTATACGAGGTCAACGAACTGAATCACCTCTTCCGAGACAGCACCACCATCGAGACGCTGTTGGACAAGGCCGTCGAGATGGTGGCGGCGCGCACCCACTCCGCCGTCTGCTCTATCTACCTCTACGACCCCGAAGAACGCTCGCTTACTCTGCGCGCGACCCGTGGACTGAATCCTGACTCTGTGGGAAAGGTGCGCCTGAGGCTGGGACAAGGCCTGACGGGACTGGCGTTGAAAGAGATGAAGACCGTCTGCGAGAAGGACGCCAGCCGCAACCCGAACTATACGTTCTTCCCCGGCATCTTTGAGGAGCGATTCGACGCGTTTCTGGCCCTACCCATCGCACGAGGCATCTCCAAGATGGGCGTGCTCGTTCTCCAGCGAGGCACGGGCGAAACGTTCATCGAAGCCGACGTCAGGGCCCTGGAAACCGTGGCTTCGCAACTGGCCAACATCATCGAGAATGCACAGTTCCTTCTCGGGATGCACGAGCCCCGGTCCGAACGCCCACCGACCCATGCGACCGCTTCCGGGCAACTGAAACTCATCAAGGGAAAGGTCGCCTCCGAAGGATTCGCATATGCACCGGCGATGGTGATCGACAAACAAAAGAACCTGTCGCTCCTCCTGCATCACCGATTCGAGGGACACTACAGTGTCGAGGACTTCTACGACGCCATGGCTCGCACGGCGGCACAGCTCGAAGAGCTTCAAGAGCGCGTCGAGAGCAAGCTGTCCGACGCCGCATCCCTGATCTTCGCCGCTCACCTGATGATTCTCAAAGACAAGGCCTTCACCGACAAAATCGTCCAGCGGATAGAAGGGGGCGTCAATCCGCCCGTGGCGGTGGCCGAGGTCAGCAGCCAGTTCGTTCAGACCTTCCTCGCCAGCGACAACGCGTACATGCGAGAGAAAGTCAACGACATCGAAGACCTGGCGATTCGCCTGGTGAACAACCTGATTCGCGTCGGCGAGGACACGCAGATCTACCGGGGCCACGTTATCCTGACGCGCGACCTGTATCCGTCGGACCTGCTGAAGCTGTCCAGCGAGGAAGCGCGTGCCGTGATCCTCGTGGGCGGCGGAGTGACCTCTCATATCGCCATCCTGGCCCGCTCGCTGTCCATGCCCATGGTCATCGCGGACAACTTCGATCTTCTCGGCCTGCCCGATGGGACGCCGATTCTTGTCGATGCGGAGATCGGCAACATTTTCGTCGATCCGGACGATCATGTGCTCGAGAAGTTCCACTCCCAGCAGCGGGTCCGCCTGACGGTGGAAGAACAGGCCCGACTCGTCCGGCCCCAGACGCTCACCTCGGACGCCGTCCCGATCCGTCTGCTGGCGAACATCAATCTGCTGACCGACGTGGTCCTCGCCTCCAAGCTCAAGTGCAATGGCGTGGGACTCTACCGCACCGAGTTCCCGTTCATCATCCGGACAACGTTTCCGTCCGAAGCCGAGCAGTTCGTCATTTACAGCAAGCTCGTCGATTCCATGCAGGGCAAGCCGGTAACATTTCGCACCCTTGACGCCGGGGGCGACAAGATCCTCTCGTACTACCACGACATCCAGGAGCAGAACCCCGCGATGGGGATGCGGTCGATCCGCTTCTCGCTGCAGAATCGCGCGATCTTCAGCGAGCAGGTCCGGGCGATCCTCCGGGCCGGGTTGGACGCCGACCTGCGGATCATGTTCCCGATGATTTCGTCGGTGGATGACTTCTGCCGGGCCCGGGAGGTCGTCCTCGAATCCATCGACATGCTCTCAAGGCAAGGCGTCGCCCACAACAGCAAACCGAAGCTCGGGATGATGGTCGAGTTGCCCTCGGTGATCGAACTGATGGAGGACTTCGCCGAGCAGGTGGAATTCTTCTCGATCGGCACCAACGACCTCATCCAGTTCCTGCTGGGGGTGGACCGCACCAACGACAGCGTCGCCGAATTCTATCTGCCACACCATCCGTCGGTGCTGCGGGCCCTGAGCAGGATCGTGCGGGCCGCCAACCACAGCGGGCGGGAAGTCTCGGTTTGCGGGGACATGGCTCACGAGCAGCAGTATATCCCCTTCCTGGTGGGCATCGGGGTTCGGACGCTCAGTATAGACCCGGCGTACCTGCTGCGGACCCAGCAGACGATTGCCAACACGTCCATTCCTGGGGCTGAAGCCACGGCGCAGGCCATGCTGGCGCAGAGCCGCACACGCGACATCGAAGCCATCCTCTTGGCACAGCCCACGACGGATTGAGGGTGAGGCCTCGGAAAACGCGTCCCGGAGCCCCTGGAGAGTTGTTTAGCCTCGTCGGGCTTTGACCCGGGCGCGACGACGATTGGCGAGAACCTTGCGACCGTGGTGGGTCCGTGACCGAGCCCGGAACCCACTGACACGTTTCTTCTTGATATGACTTTTGCGATGGTTTTCCATTATCCTGTTCCAACCCAAGACCCATTGAACCTTACAGCCGAAACGCAGAAGTTTCGTGCCCTCGACTGTGATGCCTCGCGGATCTACGGCGTCGGAATCACAGTGCTCCAGAGCATACCATACGTTGCCCAGACTGCAAGAGTCTTCCTGCCGCATCGCCCATTTTGTTCACGACGGGCCGCCAGAAGCCGATGCCACCGGCCAGGAGGCCGGGTCCTGCTGGTAGAAGTCCTTCAGGGCATCGTACAACTCTGGATGGACGTCCTGCAGTTCCTTGGCCTTCTCGAAGAAGCACTCCGTCGCCACCGCGAAGAACTCCGCCTCGTCGGTCGCCCCATAGTCGTCGAGCACCTGATCATCGTCGCGTCCAACGCTATGCCGGAACGCATCGAAATCCTCACCAAGGGTCTGGGCCCAGGAGGCGAAGCGGAACCTGTCGCGCAGGACCGGGGTGTTGTCGCCCTTGCCACGCGTGCTGTCGAGCTGATGGGCGAATTCGTGAAAGACGACGTTCTGGCCATCGTGGATGTTCGCCGCTCCCCGCCGTACGTCGGCCCATGAAAGCACGACCGCCCCGCGATGCCAGGACTCGCCCAGCCGCACGTCTTGGCCTTCGACGACCACGTCGCCGATCACCTCCTGAACCCGCTTGATCACGTATTTTCGCGGATAGACCAATACCGACGTCAGGCCCGGATAGTAGTCCGTCTGACGGTGCAACAGGAGCAGACACGCCTGGGCCGCAATGGTCACCCGGATCTCATCGGTGATCTCCAGTCCGCCACAGCCCTCGAACCGCTTTTCCGAGAGGAAGACGAGGATATGCCGAAGTAGTTCCTGCTGGTCGTCCTCGGGCAAGGACGCATAGATCGGCACGTTCTTCCTGAGGATCGCCAGCCACTCGGCCGGGAAGGGCTGCTCCGCCGCCCGGGCACGTCGTCGTTTCTTGAATCCCAGCATATCCGTCTCTTGAAATCACTTCTATTCGCGGGTATTTATATCATGTGTGGCCGGGGAAATGAAGCCCATGACGCGTGGGGTTCTGCCCCATTCTCAGAGAAGAAAGAACACGGCATGGCTATGAACGACGCACCCATCCTCCTGACCGCGACAATCCCCGGCACCGGGGGCGTCATTAAGACGAGACCGGAAGACTTCCTCGTGGAGGAACTACCGCTGTATCCGGCAGCCGGCGCAGGTGACCACACGTACGCCGTGATCGAAAAGCGGGGCCTTGGCACACGGGAGGCCATCGATCGGCTCGCCCGGGCGTTGAACGTCCAGCGACGCGACATCGGCTCGGCCGGGCTGAAGGACACGCACGCCGTGACGCGGCAGTGGATCTCCGTCGAGCGAATCGACCCCGAACGCATGCGTGGACTCAGCGTCGCCGACATCCGAGTTCTCCAGGTCACCCGCCACACCAACAAGCTCAAGCCGGGCCACCTGGCCGGCAACCGCTTCGTCATCAAGCTCCGCAATCTTACGATGCCCCTGGACCAAGCCGCCCGCACGGCCGAGCAGGTGCTCGCCATCCTGACGCAAAAGGGTGTGCCGAACTACTTCGGCCCGCAGCGCTTCGGCAATCGCGTCGACAACCACCTCGTAGGCAAGGCGGTGATCGACAACGACGCCGAGCGAGCCATCGACCTGTTCATCGGCCGACCCGATCCCCGGCTCGATAGCGACCTGATGCTCCAGGCCCGCCTGCTCTACGCGGACGGCCGATACCAGGAGGCCCTGGACGCCTGGCCTCGACAGATCATGGAACGCCGTCGCATTCTCAAGGCCCTTGTGATCAATCGCGGCAACAAGAAGCGGGCGTTCAAGGTCATGGACAAGCACCTCAAGGGCTTCTTCGTCTCCGCCTATCAGTCATCCGTGTTCAATCGCGTGCTCACCGCCCGCATGCCCGAGATCGACAAAGTGCGTGTGGGCGACATGGCCTACAAGCACGACAACGGGGCGTGCTTTCGCGTCGAGGACGCCGAAGCCGAACAGCCTCGCTGCGACCGCTTTGAGATTAGCCCGACCGGCCCCCTGATCGGCCAGCGTACGACGCACCTGGAAGGCCCGGCCGGTGCGATCGAGGATCCCATCCTCGAAGCCGAAGGACTGGGCGAAGACCAGTTCCGCCAGATGAAGAAGCTCGGCGCCCGGGGTGGCCGTCGACCGTTGCGGTTCCAGCCACGAGGGGCGACGCTCGCCACAGGGACAGACGATCTGGGCCCCTACCTCGAACTGCGATTCGAGTTGCCCCCCGGCTGTTACGCCACCACGCTGATCGCCGAGATTGCCAAGAATCGCCTGGACGATGAACCGACCGAACCGAACGAGGACGATCCGGACGAAACGGGATCGGAAACCTGAGCCCGAAGGGATGGTTCCTGCGCCCCCCCTCGGACGGAGCCGATGGCGCAGGCGTGTATGCCTGATCTGTCGTCGAGTGCCACGGCGGGTCTATGTGACGATGGCCAATGGCTGCCAGGCGGACTGACACCGTCAGACGCAAGACACGCAAAGCGCAAAAAAAGAGGGAGGACCATAGCTGGCCCTCCCGACGGTCTCGCGGACAATGGGGCAGCAATCGGTGGAACTTCGTGAAAGGACCGATCTGCCCCCCGCGAGACGCGCTGCCTGGCTTCTTGATTCAATTCGTCGCTACTGTCTGTCGCGATCCCCTTCCATGTCTTCGGAGCGATACACCGTTTGGCTGCACCGCATCGTGAGGCACAGCCACGAGCATCTGCTATTGCAGGCGAGCGTCCCAGACCTCATAGATTTCATCGCCGGACTGCTGTGCCGAACATCGAATCCAGATCTGTTTGCCCGTGGCGTTGGTGTTCGTATAGCGAACGGTTACATCCTGCCAGTAGTAGCGACCGCGTGGCTCAGGAATCACCGCCGATGCCAGAGCCGCCGCATCGGCGTTGGCCAATGGATCCGCACCCACGTCGATAAGCTCCAGACGCGGAGGCCACAAACTATGGCTTGTGAGAATCAGGATCTTGCCCAATACCTCCAGGGTTTGATTCGGGCCAACGGTAATCGCCTCCTGTCTGAAGCACGGTATGGCCGAACTCGTGCTCATATGCCGGTAGGAAGTCACATAGCCAGGCGGCGTCGTGTCCGCATCCGAGACAACGATCCCCCCTCGCGTCCACGCTTTGAAGGCGTCCGCGATCCCATCGTGGTTGTGACTGGCCACGTAGGTCCACAGCGGAACGTACTCAACATGGTATTCATAACTCTCCGTGGCGCTCCCGAACACCGTGTTGTGAGCGGAACTGGTCATGACCCGACGCAGATCATAGGTGTTGCCTTCCAGGACGGCGTCTCGCATCGTGTGCGAACCGCCAAAAATGCCGCTGCCGCATCCCGTAATGGAGCCGGAAAGCACGCTATCGGCGCCCTGGTTGACGCCATAAATGCACCCGGAGATCGCGCCGGAGACCGTGCATCCGAAGGCATTCGTCACGCCATAGCTGCATCCGGAGATTGTAGCGGAAACCAGGCACCCGGAGGGATTCGAAACGCCATACGTGCACCCGGAGATCGTGCCGGAGATTGTACACCCTGAAGAATTGGCGACACCGTAGCTACCTCCCGAGATTGTGCCCGACACAACGCTGCCGGATGCCGCCCCAACAGCATACGTACAGTTGCTGATCTCACACCTCAGCACACCGCCCGTCAGGTAGCGGATAGCATAATCGGTCGATCCGATGATCCGTATGTTCCGAGTCACAAGGACCACGGTGGCCCCGCTTGCTTTGGCGTCGGCCAGACCGACGTCCAGGGTCACCGTGCCGGGTGTGACTCCATTCGCCGCGATTCTGTGCACCTCGGAGTCGGGCAAACGACCGGAGACGGCATCGATCCGAATCGTCTTGCCTGGCGTCCAGATGTCATCGCTGACATCCGTATCGATCAACAGCTCGGTTTCCCCGGCGGCGGCAGCCTCCGACAAGGTGGCAACCGGATGGAGCGGCTCGGTGCAGTACAGATTCAAAGTCAGGCCCGGCCTGCACTGAAAACTGCTCGGATTGGCATCGAAATCGAAGATCATTGTGCAATCGGACGGATAGGCGGCCTCTTCCGATCCACAGTGGATTGCACCGGTCCCGCCGATGTCCTCACTCGTCTTGAGACAGTACAGACCGGCCGCCGTGCTGCAGTTCATCGTACCATCGCACGTCAGTCCCGCAATGCCATCGTCCCAGGCAGACATGTCCACATCGAAAGTAACAACGTCGCCGGCCACAATCGTCACGCTGTCGCCATTACCGGGTACAATCGCCCCGGCCCAGGTCTGCGCTTCCGACCATCGGCCTCCTCCCGTCCCATTGGACACGACACTCGCCGCCTGACAGACACCCGCGAGCGACACCACGCATGCAAATACATACAGTCTCATCATACACCCTTTCTCCTGTTGCTATGACCACACACCCATTGGTGCATATCTGGCTCCTACTCGGCCGGGGCAACGGCACATGCCGCCGAGACGCTCACAACCGATCCATGTTCGTCGATCAGCCGGCTAAACAACGCCCCCCGGCGGCCCGCCGATTCCAGAGACTCATCGACCGCAATGGCAACCTCGAACTCCATCCGCACCGGACTGTTCGCCTTCTTGACGGGCAGACTCATCGTCACGATCGGCGTCGACGGCGACGGCGCCGTGCCCCGCCAGACCCGCGTGTCCAGATTCCCATCACCGTCCCGGCTCATCAGAGAAACCCACGCGAAGTCAAGGCCCTTGCCGGCATCGCAGACAGCCTGCCACCATTCCCCCACATCCTGCGCGCGTCGGAACCGCAACTCCAGATCCTCAAACGTGCGGCGTTCCTTTCGCTGCCGGCGCGCCATCGCATATTTGTCGTGGAGTGCGGTGAGCGTCCCTCGCAGTCGCACCGCCCCGACGATTCGGAACAGCAGCAGCACCAGAAGCAGGAGGCAGGCAAACAGCACGAGCGCCCCGATATCTCTGCGAACCATCATCAACAGACCGAGACCGGTGGCCGCACAGGTCGAGAGATAGATCGCCAGCACGGCGTATCGCTGTTTCAGGCCGAGATCGATCAGCCGGTGATGAAAGTGGCTGCGGTCCGGAGCAAACAGGGATCGCCGTTCGAGAAACCGCCGCAAGATCGCAAACAGCGTGTCGAAAATCGGAATGCCGAGCGCCAGGACCGGAAGGGCCAACCCGACCAGGGCGTACGACTTCGTCAGGCACATGGCGCTGGACGCGGCAATCGTGAATCCAACAAACAGACTGCCGCAATCACCCATGAAGATCCTCGCCGGATTGAAGTTGTAGAACAGAAACCCGGTGAGCCCCCCCAGCAGAGCCAGCATGAAGATCGCCATGACGAGGTTCTCGCTGTAGATGGCAAAGATCGCGATCACGGCGCAGGCCACGGCCGACACGCCTGCCGCCAGTCCATCGAGACCGTCACTGAGATTCACGGCGTTCGTGATTCCGATGATCCACAGGACCGTCAGCGGCGTGCCCCACTGCCCCAGGTAGAGCAAATGGCCTTCAGTGATCTCCAGCATCGAGATCCGAACCCCGACGTGACACAGCAGCATCGCGCCGATCAGTTCGGCGGCGAGCTTGACTCTGGCCGGCAATCCCTTCAGGTCGTCCACCAGACCGACAAGGAAGATCAATGCCGCTGTACCCAACAGGGTGCTGATCTGGAGCGATGCCCGCCGAAAGATGTCCCCGACCTGGTTGTCCAGGAACAAGACCGGGACGATCAGACCGACCGCCGATAGAAAGATGGCGATTCCACCAATGCGAGGCACCGGGCGGGTGTGGACGGTGCGCACGCCCGGACGATCCACCGCACCTGCGCGCCTCGCCAGCCAGATAACCGCGGGCGTGAGCACCAGCGCCAAAGACAGCGAACCGAACCAGACTCCAACGTAGGTCATCATAAGGTCACCTATACGTCCCTGTAACGGCCACCCAACAGGCGGACGCAGATACCACCCTATCTGCCGTGTCTATGAGGCCCAGAAAGCGCGGCCATGGGTTCGAACACCGCTCAGACCCGGCCAGCGGCTGCAACGATTGCACTGCGCCGAGCGGCGAGCGCCCGGATGTCACCATTGGCGTCTTGGACGGATTCGACTTCTGCAAAAGCCGGAAGACCCGCCAGACGCTTGTGCATGGGGCCGCCCTGTCCGAGGCCGACCTCGAAGAGCAGCCAGCCACCTGCTTTCAGCAGACGCGGCGCGTCCTTGAGCAGACGCAGAAGCACCTTGACGCCAAACGGCCCGCCATCAAACGCCAGGCGCGGCTCGTGCTCGCTGATCTCCGCATGCATGTTGTCAACCTTGGCGCTGGAAATATACGGTGGGTTGCAGATCAGCACGTCGACACGGCCCAGGAAATCCGGATGGTCGAACGGCTCGGCGAGATCTCCCGCCACGAACGTCACGTCCGGGCGTCCCACAAACCGAGCGTTCTGGCGCGCCAGCTCCACCGCCTGCGGCGACAGATCGCTGCCCCAGACCTTGGCCTGGGGGGCATGGACCGCCATCGCCAGCGCCAGGTTCCCGCTGCCAGTGCACAAATCGACGACCAGAGGTTCCTCAGCGGACGCCGACTCGATCTTTCCCAAGGCCGCCCAGCCCAACAGCTCGGTCTCGCGGCGTGGCACGAGGGCAGCCTCCGACGCCAGAAGAACCAGCCCCATAAAATCCTGTCGCCCCGTCAAATGGGCCAAGGGCACATTCGCCAGCCGCCGTTCGACAAGCTGCCGCAACCGCTGCTGTCCCGCCCGATCAAGCTCGACCAGTTCGGCGGCACCCGCCTGACTCAGCGCCAGCGGCCGGCCTGCCACCAGGGCACACAGACAATTCAAAGTGTTGAGGGGCGTCTCATCGGGCTTGTCCGGCAGGACCTCCAATTCCCGCTCCAGACGCACCAACAGCTCGCGACACAGTGGATGATCCATATCGACTTGCATGAATGGCCTCGCTTTTGACAAAGGGGGATCGATGACGGACCAGGCCTCTCAGGAGGCAAAGACTTGAACTTCATCGATCGGCTCGATCAGCACGGGCGGCATGTGTTGATAGCGGGTGGCTCTGCGCTTGGCGTCGATATCGCGATAAACGCGATCTATCTGTCCGGTCTCCAGCGACAGGATCTGCGCGATTTCTTCTGCGGCCATGCCATGGTTCTTGCCATAGAGGCAGACATCCAGAACATGATGCGGCACGGAGAAATAGAACTCTTCCTGATCCTGCGCCAAGGAGTACGTATCCGTCGTGGGCGGGCGCCGGCAGATCTCTTCGGGCAGTCCGAGAAACTCCGCCATCTGGTAGACCTGGGTTTTGTAGAGGTGGGCGATGGGTTTGATGTCGGCGGCGCCGTCGCCCAGCTTCACAAAGAAGCCTTGGTCGTATTCCTGCCGATTGGGCGTGCCCGTCACGGCGTAGTTGAGCCGATCGGCATGGAAATACTCCAGCATCTTGCGGATGCGCTGCTTGAAATTGCTGGCCGCAACGACCTGCAGGTATGCCTGAACCGGCAGCCGGGCCTGCATCCGTCGTCCATCAGGTGATTCGACCACGACCGAGAACACCCTCAGATGTTCGCCGGCCAGTAGCGATGGCAAGACGATCTTGCACTTATACCCGCCGTCATATTCCGGAATCACGCTGCGGATCGCCTCGTCCCGGTAGCGATAGCACCCGACCGTTTCAAGCATCTCGGTGATGTCGTGGTGTTCGGCCTCGATGCCCAGATGATCGACAATGAGCCGGCTCAGTCTCAGGGTCTCCGGCGACGAGTCCTTTTCCGGCAGCAGGAGCCCGAACACCCGTTCCGCTCCCAGCGCCCGAACGCAAAGCGCACCGACCACGCTGCTGTCGATCCCGCCCGACAAGGCAACCACCACACCGCGTCGCCTGAGCGTCTCGCGCACCGCCTGCCGCAGTCGCGCCGCAATCCGCTCCGACTCCCGCTCGCAGTCCAGCCGAAGTCCGCACCAGGAAGTCATGTTCTCTATCAGCATCCTGACTCCTCTCCCTTGGCCGCTTGCAGTTCGCGTTTGTTCACCTTGCCGTGGGCCGTTCTGGGCAAGGCCGAAACCAGCTCAACATACTTCGGAACCATAAAGGGTTCGAGCCTGCGCGCGCAGTGCCTGAGCACGTCTTTCTCGCTCAGATCGTCACTGCGGCCGACGACAAACACCTTGATGGCCTGCCCGAGAATCTCGTCGGGCACAGGCACCACGGCCGCCTCGGCGACGTTGTCCAATTCACAGACGGCGTTCTCCACCTCCTTCGGACTGACCCGCTCGCCCCGCGTCTTGATCATGTCGTCCTTCCTACCGAGGAAATAGAGAAATCCTTCCGGGTCCATCCGGAAGTAGTCGCCCGAATACAGCCACCGCGAGGCCGGATACGGACCGGACCGATAGGTCTTGTCGGTCATGACCGGATCGCGCCAGTATCCCTGCATCACGTTGGCCCCCCGGATCACCAGCTCGCCCACCTGACCGGCCGGAACCGGACGGCCCTGTTCGTCCACAACAGCCACCTCGCAGTTCGGCATGGCTTTGCCGACCGACCCGGGCCTTCGCACAAGCTCCTCGGGCTCCAGATAGCCGACGCGTTTGCACTCGGTCAGGCCGAACATGGAGAACAGCTTCACATGCGGCAGCAACTGCTGAAGGCTGCGAATGTGCTGCACCGGCAAGGCCGCCCCCGTATTCGTGAGGTAGCGAAGGCAGCTCAGATCGTAACCGCCCAGATCCCGCATCTTCAAGAGCATGGCGACCATCGTCGGCACGATGGGAAACCCCGTCACCCTCTCTTCGGCGATCCGCGTCAGGATGTTGTGCAGATAGACAAAGGACGGCTCCAATATCACTGTCCCTCCGAACATCATCGCCATGATCACCTGATACAGGCCATAGTCAAAGGACAACGGCAGCGCGTCGAGCACCACGTCGTCCGGACTGTTGCCGATGAACTGAATGATGCTTCGCGCCGCCGAGATCACGTTGTGGTGCGTGGACATCACCCCTTTGGGGTCCCCTGTGGTCGCGGATGTGTAGATCAGGGCCGCCAGGTCAATGTCGATCGTCCGCGGCAGACCGGCCCCGGCCGTGGACCGAGAACCGTCTTCATCCGACGAGTCGGAGAAGATCGAACTCCAAAGGGTCCCGGACAGATCGCAGGACATCTCGGTTTCGCTGTCCGATGCAAGCCATATCACGTGCACGTCGTGACACAGACCCGCGAGGGCCTCAGTGACAACGGCCCTCTGGGACGTTCTGGCAACCAGTACACGCGCCTGCGAATTGTCCAGAACGTAGTGCAGACGCCGTGCCTTCGTGTTGCCGTCCAGGAGGACGAAGACCCCGCCGGCCTTGAGCGTTCCATAGAGGCCCACCACCGTCTCCGGACAGTTGCCCAGCAGGATCACGACCCGATCCTGTCGCTCGACTCCCAGACCGTGCAATGCGCATGCAAAGCGGTTCGAGCAGGCTTCCAGCTTTCCATAGGTCCAGCGATCGCCACCGCAGACGATGGCATCCTTGTCGGGATGCCGCCGGGCCGAACGCGACAGCCACTCGTGGACCAGGGTTGGGTCAAACTCTATCACGAACGGCTCTCCCATACGTCAGGTTCCATCGCACCTCCAATGCACCAATGGTGCTTCATCAATCCGGCTTGCTCGCTATCGGGGTCCGTCGCACAGGCCCACGATCGATCTGGCGAATGGCCGTCCGGCCCCGCCGGTCAAACGTCAGGTCCGCCCGCACGGGCCCAGTGGCGTCGGCGCGGAACTGCTCGACAAACAGACGATGGATAATCTGGGTGGACAGAATGCCCGCCAGCGCCATGCCGTCCACCTCACTTGCACGATCCACCTTCTGAACCTTGCCCAGAAGTCTGGCCACCTTGGCAGCATCGAAGAGCCCGGCCGATTCGATCGCGCTGCGCCCGAGCAGTTCTCGAACACCGTCGCACACTGGTTCGCTCAGAAGGCAATCGACGATCGGCGCCCGATACGGCTGTTTGTGACGGCGGCACACACTCTCCGGCAGCACCGGAGTCAGAATCTTCTTGAGAAGGTGCTTCTCATTGAGGCCGAGGATCTTCCAGCGCGACGGGACTGTGGACATACACTCGATGACACGATAGTCCAGGAACGGCACACGAATCTCCACAGAATGGGCCATGGCCACACGGTCGCCCTGAGACGAGAGCAGGTAATTGCTCAGGAAGATCTTCATTTCGAGGTACTGCGCCCTGGTCACCGCATCGAGCCGATGGAATCCCTCGGGCAGACTCGCCCGAACCGGCGCGTATGGATCGTTTTGCCCAACAGCCGCCTTGAGTTCAGGTGAGAAGAATGTCTTGATCCGGCTCGTGTTCCGCCAGCGAATCATGTGCGAGAAAAGCGGATCGTGGACCTGGTCCAGGCCATTGCCGAAGAACGAGGGCAGGAATGATTTCGCCCGCTGGTCACCGAAGACATAGCCATAGAGTTGCCCGACCAGAGCGCCCCGCGCGCTGGAATCAGGCTGCCGGGCCCAGAACCGCCGGACCTTCGCTTCCTTGAAGATGTTGTACCCGCCAAACACCTCATCGGCTCCTTCGCCAGTGAGGACAACCTTCAGGCCGCTGTCCTGCACCGCCTTCGACAGCATCAGCAGAGGCACGGGAGCGGTGCGCAGGACCGGCTTCTCGGCATGCCAGAGCATCTCGGCAAAGGAAGCTCCGATCGCCGCCGACGACGCGCGGACTTCCCGGTGATGGGTGCCAAGACATCGCGCCATCGTCTGCTGGTGCGAACCCTCGTCGAAGGCCGCCTGGTCGAAACGAATCCCGAACGTGCTCAGATCGGCGTTGAATCGTCCGGCCGTCAGGGCGGCGATGCCCGACGAATCCAGTCCGCCACTCAAGTAGCAGCCCACCGGGACGTCGGCGCGCAGGCGAAGGCGCACCGCATCGGTCAGAAGATCGCCAACCGTCTCGGCAATCTCGTCCACCGGCCGGTCGATCTGCTCCGAACGAGGGCAGACGGGGATGTCCCAGTACCGCTGCGTCGTTATGCCGCCCTTCGACACCTTCATGTAGTGGCCCGGCGGCAGTTCGCAGATCCCCTGGAACGCCGTGCGTCCCGGCAGGACCGTCCAGAATGTGAACACCTGATCCAGCGCCTCCGGATCGATCCGGCGAGGCACCTGCGGGACCGCAAAGATGGCCTTGATCTCCGAGGCGAAGATCAGACGGCCCTCGCGCACCGTGTAGTGCAGCGGCCGAATCCCCACTCGATCGCGGGCCAGTAACAGCTCCTGACGATGGCTGTTCCAGATGGCGAAGGCGAACTG
>Ga0123335_1006241_pt1 | contig 14002 bp, 13 predicted proteins | sample BiotimSIPDNA_2_FD_89707 | JGI IMG/M metagenome (GOLD analysis project Ga0123335, IMG submission 89707) | Anaerobic biogas reactor microbial communites from Washington, USA - Biogas_R2 time_0 SIP DNA | ecosystem: Engineered > Bioreactor > Anaerobic > Unclassified | place: Washington, USA... | reverse complement strand
GGCGATTGAAAACACGATTAATTGGTACAAACAAAACCGTAACTGGTGGGAAAGAATAATTTCCGGCGAGTATGTGAAATATTATAATAATCTTTATATGAACAGGTAAGCAAGAGTAAGAAGAAAGAGTAAGAGTAAGAATTAAAAGCAATAAAACAGTAAACAAAGTTAATATAATATGTTTGGATTAAGATATTAAAAGATTATGTTTTCTTGAATTAAATCTGGTCATCAGGTAAGATTGAGTATCATATTTGTAAAGATTTTGCTAATTATATTCAGGTTATATGAATAAAGATTTATCATCAAATGATATTTTTGAGATTTTGCAAACTAACCAATATTTGCTTAAGAAATATAGTGTAAGGAAAATAGGCTTATTTGGTTCTTTTATTAGAAAAGAAGAAACCAAAAAAAGTGATATTGATTTTCTGGTAGATTTCGAGGAAAAGTCATTTGACAACTTCATAAATCTTGTTTTTGAATTAGAAAAGATATTTAATAGAAAAGTTGATCTGCTAACAGAAAAAGGTATTAGCCCTTATATGCTTCCATACATTAATAATGAAGTGAGATGGTATGAAGCTTAACGAGGTTTATTTAAAACATATACTTGATGAAATAATATTTTTATCAAAGACCTCAGAAAAACTTGATTATAATTCTTTTATTGAAAATGAGATGTACACAAGAGCATTCTCCCGAAGTCTGGAGATTATTGGTGAAGCTGTTAAAAATTTAACTCCCGAATTCCGAAAAACACATCGGGAAATTGAATGGAAGAAAATTTCAGGAATGCGAGATAAGATTATTCATCATTATTTTAATGTTGACTATGAATTACTTTGGGATGTTATTGTGAATAAATTACCCGAACTTAAAAAACAAGTAGAAAGTATTTTGAATAAAGAATAGATAAAATATAATTTTAATCTATAGGGTTTAGTTAAAGCAAGAAGGTAATGTTAGGCAGAAGTGGTATTTTTGGGAAGGTTTTACGGCAAAAGATTATTTTTGAAAGAGGAAACTAAAATCTGGTAATGTATTAGCAGTAAGAAAGTCCCCTTTAACTTGTCCGACTTTGACAATAAGAGTCAACTTAAGGAATGTTTTTACTAAATTGCCGCGAGATTTATCTCGCGGTTAAATAATACAGTTTATTTCATGGACTTTAGTCCAAAGGTATCTTTTTTGGGGGTTAAAACCCTGCTTTTTCATTTTATATATTTTAAACCCGACTTAAAAGTCGGGACAATTATTTATAAACTATTGTTTTTTTTTCACTATGAGGTTTAACAACTTATCTCCGGCTTAATATTAACCAAGTTCAAAGTAACCAATGGTTTCCCTGTCCGGCTCTGTCAGAAACCATTGGTTAAGTGGTAAAACTAAATATTAATAACCGTTTCAACGGTTTGATAAGATAATTTGTGGTTATACTTTAAAATAAAAGATCAACTAGATTTAGAAAATTTACTAAATTAACACACAAAAAATAAAAAGTTATTGTAAACTATGAAAAAAAGACTATTATCCTTTCTTATTCTTAATCTTATTCTTAATCTTAATCTCTTTGCCCAATTCGGCGACCGCTCCGGCAGCTCTTCTTCTTCCGATATGATGGCATTAAATATTATCAGTGTTACTGTCGGCGGAAATTTCCCTGTAACAGGCAGTTTCCATGCATCGGCTACTGAAAGAGTTGACCAGCTTGTTACCAGAATGTACAACGAAATCAAAATTGCTCAGTTAACTGCAACTCAGGATTTGAAAGGTTTGGAAGAATTGGCTTATCCTGAAAGAGATATAACTTTACGAAGATTTGACGGTACGGAAATTAAAATTGACCTCGCAAAATTCAGACTTACCGGCGACTTTGCAAATAACCCTTATCTAAAAAACAATGATGTTATAATCTTCCCGCAATTGGATAATTCAAGGAATTTCATTGAAATATCCGGAGCAATAAACTTTCGCAAAAGAAAAGAGAGTGTGGAATTAACTTCTGTTAAGTTTCAGTTTGTTGAAGGCGATAAACTTTCGGATGCAATTCTTTTTGGCGGCGGAATAAACCAGGCTTACGAGGATATAACCGAAGCAGAAATTTCCCGCTTAAGCTACGACGGAAATAAAGAAGAAAAGCTGATTGTAAAGATAGCCGATGATTTCCTTCTTAAAAGAGGCGATAGAGTAAGAATTCTTGCCAATGAATCGAACAGGAAAAATTATTATGTACAAATTGACGGGGAAGTGAACAGTCCCGGCATAATATATATAACCAAAGAAAACACGACAATTGCTGAAGTTATCCGTAAAGCCGGCGGGTTTAAAGATAATGCCGACCTGAACCGCGCTGAACTTGTGCGCGGGACAAATGTTTTTGGTTCGCTTTATTTTAGTCAGGAATTTGAAGAGTTGATGATGACACGAATGGCTGAGTTGATTGATGAGGACTCTGCCTATTTTAAAATTGATAACCAGTTAAGGTTTGCACGCGGCAATGGTATAATTGAATTTGAAAAAGTGCTTGATGAAAGTTCCGAGGATAGCAAATTTATTGTAAAAAACGGCGATTATATTAACATACCTGAAAAGTTAAATATGGTTTATGTGTTCGGGCAGGTTGTTACGCCGGGTTATGTCGAATATTCTAAAAATGCCGATTATAATTATTACTTAGCTAAAGCCGGCGGAATAGGTGAAACTGCAAAAGAAGAAATGTACCTTATTAAGGGTAAAACCCGTACCTGGATACAGATTGAAGAAGACAAGCAGCTTGATATAGAGCCCGGAGATTTTATCTGGATACCTAAAGAACCTGTTCGTAATTTCGATTTTTATCTGAACCGTATCGGCAACATAGCCCAAATTGTCGGCGGCGTTGCAACTGTTATTGTTTTATTAATTCAATTAGGGAAGTAAGGGAAGTTATACTTCGAAGCAATATTCAAGGAAGAGTTTAAATGGGAAAAAGAAAATTTACAGATTATTTAAGTATTATATTCAAATGGAAAAAATTTATAATAATAAATTTAATTGTTGTCTCTGTGATTGCAACAATTATAAGTTTTATTCTTCCTCAAAAATATAAAGCTAATACTATTATTATGGTTACAGAAAATAATAATAGTATGGGTGCACTCGGCGGAATGCTTAATAATGTTGGTTCAATACTTGGCGGAGCTTTATCGGGAAATACTGGAACACCAATGGACAAAATATTTGGATATTTGGATAGTAGAAAAATATTAATGAAGGTAATAAAAAAATTTAATTTGGTTGAGTATTATGAAATTAAAAATTTTAAAAGAGATAAAACATTAAAAAGATTTAAAGAGGATATCAGTTTTGAGTTAACTGAAAATGGGTTTATTGATATTAGCGTTATAAATAAAGATCCTAGAATGAGTGCTGAAATAGCTAATTATTTTGTAGAAATTCTTGATAGTCTTAATTTTGAATTTAGTCTGGCTTATGCAAAAAGTTATCGTGAGTTTATTGAAAAACGATATGAAGAGAATTTAAATGATCTGGCTAATGCAGAAAATGATATGGAGAAATTTCAAGAAGATACAGGTATTTATTCTGTCCCTGATCAATTAAAAATAGCATTTGAAGCAATTGCTAGGATGGAAAGTGAACTTGCATTAAAGGAAATGGAGCGAGACTATATTGCAAAAACGGATGGAACTCAATCCTCCAGATATTTTTTAACACAAAATCAAGTTGAATTAATCAAAGAAAAATTAGCATCAATGAAAAAGGATGGTTCTGTTGCTAATAAATCAATTACTGATTTATCATTTGAAAAATTACCGTTAAGGCAAAAACAATATTTAAGGCTCTATAGACAAATTGAGGTACAATCAAAACTGCTAGAATTTATTCTTCCTATGTATGAACAAGCTGTAATGGAAGAACAAAAAAATATTCCAACAATAGTTGTGCTTGATAGAGCAATAATACCTCAACTTAAAGATTCCCCCAAAAAAGCTTTTATTATTTTAACAGCATTTTCTCTTACTCTTTTTACTCTAATAATTATTGTATTTCAAGGTGAAGCAATAATTTCATCAACCAATAGTTTGAATATTATTGAAATTAAAGAGAAAAAATTCTTTTCAGCTGTTTTAAAATTATATAAAATAAAATTAGATTAGAATGATTTTTTTAATTTCTACTGTTTTTGTAATTCCTTTTTATTTTATAGGTTATAATTATTTTAAGAAAATCATAAATCCAATTTCAATTTACCTTATTATTTGGTATACATTAATAAATTTATACTACATAAAGTTGATCAGTTATATTGATTTATCCATCGAAGCATGGGTGCTTATAATTTCAACTTTTTTATCATTTTTCTTAGGTTGCATTACTGTTTTTATCGCCCAAAAATCATTGTTAATAAAAGCAAATGAAAAAAATAATAAGGAAGGTCTTAATCTTTTTAAGGATAATGGGAAAACTATTAAGGAATTTGCTTTATTTTTTAGCTTCCTTGGACTATTGGGTGCAATTCAACAGTGGTATGTTCTCATTAATTTATATGGCAGTTTAGCAAAAGCTCTCCTAAATCTTGGGTGGGTGTATCACATGCGAGTTTCAGGTGAATTACCAGGTGTTATCCCATATCTATCTTCCACAACATATATTGGCATTTTCTTATCTGGTTTATATACTGGTTGGAAAGGGCAATTCAGTTGGATTGGGCTGATACCAATTGTTGCATCAGTTTTAAGCGGTATAGCTTCAGTTGCACGAGCAAGTATATTATTTGGAATTGTAGAGTTTATCTTGGTAACTATGTTTTCTATTTATTATTTCAATAATTTTGATAAAGATCGAAAAACAAAATTTAGTAAAATTATCATTTCATTTACAATTATAATATCGCTTTTTGTATTAAGTGCTGCAATTATAAGATCATTGAGAGGTAATGATGAAATAATGGTTGGACAAACACGAAGCATTACTCAATTAAAAGAAAATGCGTTTATTACTCCTTCAATATATTTGTATTTGAGTGGTCATATTGGAGTATTAACCAGATATCTGGAAAGTACCGAAGGTGAAGAAACACGTGTTGGTGAAAATACATTTTTATTTGTATATAATACTTTAAATAAATTTGATGTGGTTAGAAAACCTAATGGATACCAAAAAGGGTATTATATACCTGAATGGATGAATACAGGAACATATATAAGGGAATTACACGCTGATTTTGGAACAGGTGGTTTATTATTTTTTGTTTATCTATTAGGATTTATGATTTCTTTTTCTTGGTTTAAAGCTATAAACGAATCTAAAATAATTTATCTTGTTCCCTTAACATATTTTTCAATTATAATAGTATTTTCTTTTTTAATGATAATTACTAGGCTTGGAGTTTGGATAATTAGCTTTTTAAGCATAATGGCTTTATTTCCTATCTTAAATAAAATTATTTTTATGCGCACAAAGATTGATATTCAACAAAATGGATAAAAAAGTAAATAAATCACTAGGCCGAAATTTCCTATCTGTTAGCGGTGGTCAATTTCTTTCTTTGCTCCTCAATTTAATATCTGTTGGTTTAGCAGGTAAATATCTTGGAGTTAATGGTTTTGGAGAATTCAACTATTTATTAGCAATTATTGCAATAATTGCAGCCGGGCTCGATTTTGGTATTAATCCAATTGTTTTTCGAGAAATATCTAAAAATCCAAAAAATTCAGGAATGATCATATCAACACTCTACTTTCGAATGTTTCTTTTTATTTTAGTTGCCATAGGGTATAATTTTTATGCTTTTTATACTAATCTTAAAGATGAAAGTATAATTATTTTTAATATTTTATTTATTAACATCATATTTTCTAATAAATATCAAAATTTCAGAGAACTTTTAGCTATTCCTATGAAGGTTGAACTGAAAATGCATAAATATATGATAATTGTAATTGGGGAAAATATTCTTTTTCTTATTCTAGTATTTTTGATACCATTATTTGATTTAGGACTTTTATATTTTAGCATTATTTATACAGTATCAAATATCCCTGGTTTTTTTATTATTCTAAATATAATTACTAGAGCAAAAATTCCCACAAAATTAAAAATAGAAGAAATAAAATGGCTTGTTAAAGAATCATTACCTATTGGGGTTTATTTAATTCTTTCATCAATATTTTATCAAATTGATACAATATTTTTACAACATTTAAGTAGCAGTGAATCAGTTGGTTTATATTCTGCAGGCGTAAGGTTATCAAGACCTTTAATGATTATACCAAATGCGCTAGTAATGTCAGTATTTCCTATGATAGTGAATAAAATTCAATTTAAGCAATTGGATGTGAAACAATTAAATTTTTTAATTAAGTTGTTAGTACTTATTGCAGGCTTATTTTTTACTTTAAGTGTTTTTAAAGCAGAAGAAATTTGTTCCTTTGTGTTTGGTGAAGCATTTCGCAATGCCGGAAAAGCCTTTTCACTTTTGATTGCTGCATTAGTCTTTATGTACTTAAATTATTTTCTATTAGATATTTTAACAGCATTAGAAAAACAAAGGTATAATTTTTATATTGCAGTTATTGTTCTTGTTGTTTCAATAATTTCGAATTTAATTTTAATTCCACAGTATAACTATATAGGTGCAGGGGTAAGTTTAATTTTATCAACTTTTATTGGGACTATTGTTTTAGTCAGTTTATATAGGAAATTATTTTTTTCACTTACAATAATTGAAATACGTACAATAATATTCTTTTTACTTTTGCTTTCTTTTGCTTTTATTATTTCATCAATACCATTGCTTTTATTTGCATTAATAATGGTAATCCTTTCATTAATATTATTAGTAAAATGTAGAGTTTTATCGAAATATGAATGGACGATTTTGTTAAAACTTATTAATAAAGAAAAGTGGATTGATTGGGTATTATAGATGAAAAAAATCGAATTATCAATAATTTATGTGTATTATTACTCATCTCCATATATTGAAGAATCGATAAGATCCGTACTTAAAAAAGTGACTAACATTGAATTTGAGATTATAGTTGTTGTGAATGGCGGAGATATAGATTATATAAATAACATTCCAAAAATTAGTAATAATATCAGAATTATATTTAATAAAAACAATAGTGGTTTTGGCAGTGCTAATAATATTGGATTTGGTTATTCAAAAGGGAATCATATTCTAATATTAAATCCCGATACTTATTTTGAACAATTAGAAATTGATAACTTGATTTACAGAATCTCACAAGATAAACAGTATGGAATTGCTATTTGTAAATTATTGACCAAGGATAATAAAGTACAAAGAAATAATATTTACAAAAGGTATAATATTCTGATAATTATTTTGGAGTTGTTTTTTTTATTTAGATTACCATTAATAAAAAATCTTTTTTATTTAAAAAGTGATTTTGAAAAAGAACAAAATCCAGTAGTAATATCTGGAGCTTTTATGCTTTTCAAAAGGGAGATTTATGAAAATCTAAAAGGTTTTGACGAAAAATTTTTTATGTATGGTGAAGATAAAGATATTTGTTTAAGAGCTTCAAAAATAACAAAAATATTTTATTCTCCATTGGATACTGTAATCCATATTGGTGATTCAAGTCTTGGGAATGAAGCTAGCATGGGTAAGTTACAAATGATGTATTCAAGTCAAATAAAAAATGTTGAAAAGAACTTTGGTACCTTTGCAAAATCGATTTTATATTTATCATATTTTAGTAATGCACTGTTATTTTTACCATTGAGCTACTTAATTAATATCAATGAATATAAAATTCTTTTACATAATCGGAGCATTGTTTTTTTTAAGCTTATTTTTAATTATAAAAAAAATATTTAATGACAAAAGTACTAATACTTTCAACTGTTCATAAAATAAATGATGTAAGGATTTTTTACAAGGAAGCTAAATCCTTAAAAAAATTAAATTGTGAAATTTATTATGCAGTTCAACATGAAGAGTTAAGTGAATTTTCTATTGATGAAATAAAAATATTACCACTTCCAAAAGCAAAGAATGAATTTGATAGAATTACTAAAGTACAATATTATGCATTTAGGAAAATTCTTAAAATTAAGCCCGATATAATACATTTTCATGATCCTGAATTAATACCAATGGTTTCAATATGCAAGTTACTGTTTAAATCAAAAGTAATTTTCGATATTCATGAAAATATCGTCGGTTCGATAGATGAAAAAACTTATCTAAATTCTTTCACAAAAAAGATGTTAAAATTTATTTTTCCAAAAATCGAAAAATTATTCATTAAGAACTTCGAAGCAAAAATTATTGCAGAGAAATCATATGCAGAAATTTATCGTGAAAATGTTATTGAAATACTGAACTATCCTATACTAACAACACAAAAAATTTCGGAAAAAAATTTTAAGAGTGAATTAAATTTTATTTACTCTGGTTCGATTACTGAATTAAGGGGTATTTTTCAAACATTAGATATTTTTTTAGATATTCTAAAGGAGACAAAAATTTCTCATAAGTTACATTTAGTTGGTGATTTTTATCCAGAAAGTTTGAGAAGTGAAATTATTTTATTTTGTAAAAAAAATAATATTGAAGAAAATGTTGTAATTTATGGAAGAATTCCACTTGAAAAAATTTATGAAATTTTGAGAGAATGTCATATCGGATTCTCTTTGTTAGCGCCAATAAAAAATCATATAGCATCTTTACCTACAAAAATTTTCGAATATATGCTATTTGGATTACCTGTAATAGTTTCTGATTTCGAAATATATAATAACTATATTATTCAAAATGATACGGGAATTACTGTGGATTATTCTGATAGCCAAAAGAGTTCAAAGATGATTATTAATATGATAAGAGATGTTAATCATTTATATATTATGTCTGAAAACGGAAGAAATTCCGTACAAAATAAATGGAATTGGAATTCTGAAGAAAAAAAACTTCTAAATTTGTACGAAAAGTTACTTAATTAGTTAATATATATTCAATCATATATCCATTTTTTCCTTATCTTTTAAATCAAAAAAAATATTTGAATGGATAAAACGAGGTAATTATGAAAGTCCCTTTTCTTGATTTAAAAGCACAATATTCAAGTATAAAAGAAGAAGTCAATCTTGCAGTCCTAAACATCCTTGAAAATACAAGTTTTATTTTAGGAAGTTCGGTTAAAAACTTTGAAAATGAATTTGCAGCAGCACATAATATTAATTATTGTTATGGTCTGAGTAATGGCACTGCCGGAAACCATTTAGTGCTTTGGGCGTTAGGTATAAAACCGGGTGATGAAGTAATTATACCAGCTAATACTTTTATAGCAACAGCTTGGGGAGCAACTCTATGTGGTGCTACTCCGGTTTTTGTTGATTGCACACCTGATACTTACAATATTGATCCTTCTAAAATTGAAGCTGCTATTTCGTCTAAAACAAAAGCAATTGTAGCTGTCCATTTATACGGTCAACCAGCTGACCTTGATTCATTGAAAGTAATTGCAGACAAGCACAATTTGTTTTTAGTTGAAGACGCTGCTCAGGCTCATTTTGCAGAATATAAAGGTAAAAAGATTGGAGGAATAGGGATAGCTTCCTCATTTAGTTTTTATCCGGGAAAAAATTTAGGTGCATATGGAGAAGCAGGAGCAGCTGCAACGAATGATCCACAGTTAGCTGCTAAGTTTAAAATGATTAGAGAACATGGTGCATCGGACAAGTATTATCACAAGGTCTATGGACATAATTATAGAATGGAAGGGATACAGGGTGCAGTACTTGGAGTTAAACTAAAATATTTGCAAGAGTGGACTGAAAAAAGAAGAAATGCAGCAAAAAAATATTTTGAACTATTAAAAGATATTAAAAGTATTCAATTACCGATTGAAGCAGATTATTCAAAGCATGTATATCATCTTTTTGTCATTAATGTGAAAGCTGGTAAAAGAGATGAATTGCAAAGGTTTTTAGATAAAAATGAAATTTCTACTGGACTTCATTATCCAGTTCCATTACACTTACAGGAATGTTTTGCTCATTTAGATTATAAAAAAGGGGATATGCCTTGTTCAGAAAATATATCTGAAAATGGATTATCATTACCAATATATCCTGAAATAAGTGATAATCAACTACAGTATGTTTCTGAAATAATCCATCAATATTTTAAATAAAGGCGGTTAAGTAAATGAAAGTTGGTATTGTTGGACTCGGTTATTGGGGTCCTAATCTTGTTAGAAATTTTTCTGCAAATCCAGATATTGAAGAAGTAGTTGTATGTGATCTTCGTCAAGAAAGATTGAATTTAATCAAGGAGAAATTCCCAGCGTGTAAAAGTATCAATAGTATTGAAGAATTATTTAAGTTAAACTTGAATATTGTTGCTATTGCTACTCCGGTAAGAACTCATTACTCAATTGCTAAAAAAGCACTTGAAAATAATATTAATGTTTGGTTAGAAAAACCATTTACTTCAACTTCAGATGAGGCCAAAGAACTTATTAAGATTGCTGAAGAGAGAAATCTCAAAATATTTGTTGACCACACATTTATATATACTGGGGCAGTTAAGAAATTAAAAGAGATTATTGATGCAGGTGAACTTGGAGATATTTTGTATTTTGACTCAGTAAGGATTAATCTCGGTTTGTTTCAACATGATGTGAATGTCATTTGGGATTTAGCTCCTCACGATTTTTCCATTATGCATTATTTGCTCGATAAAAAAGTAAATGCAGTTTCAGCTCACGGCATTGCAAATTATTATGATCACGCTAACCTTGCGCATGTATCGTTACATTTTAAAGATAATTGTTTTGCTCACTTCCATGTTAATTGGACTTCTCCTGTAAAAATAAGAAAAATGCTGATTGGCGGAAGCAAGAAAATGGTTGTATTTGATGATATGGAAAATTTTGAAAAAATTAAGATTTACGACAGTGGTATTGAAATGAAAAATGATGAATCAATTCATCAGGCTTTAATTCAATATAGAATAGGAGATATGTATTCTCCGAAAGTTTTACAAACTGAAGCCCTGGCTTTGGGCGTGAAGGAGTTTATTTCTGCAATCAGAGAAAACAGGCAGCCGCTGACAAATTGTTATGATGGTCTTAAAGTAGTAAAAATACTTGAAGCTGCAGATAAATCCATACATCAAGATGGAAAACTAATTGAAATATAAGAGGAAATAATGGAATCAAAAAAAAATATAAATAATGTTACTTTAGGTGAAAATGTAAAAATATTTGATTTTGTAAATCTATATGGATGTAAAATTGGAGATAATTCAAAAATAGGTACCTTTGTTGAAATTCAAAAAGGTGCAACCATTGGATCTGATTGTAAAATATCTTCACATTCATTTATCTGTGAAGGTGTACATATTGGAAACAGAGTATTTATAGGACATAATGTAACCTTTATTAATGATAAATATCCAAAAGCTGCAAATGAAGATGGCAGCATGCAGACTGAAAAAGATTGGGTTTGTATTGAAACAGTTGTTAAAGATGGCGCTTCAATTGGTTCATCAGCAACTATTTTATGTGGTGTTACTATTGGTGAAAATTCAATTGTTGGAGCAGGATCTGTTGTTACAAAAGATGTTCCGGATGGAACTACGGTTTTTGGTAATCCAGCGAAAATAATGTTAAAATCTTAGTGAAACTATGCAAAGTTTAATTATATAGTGAAAAAATATGATGAAAACAAACTTGCTTATTTCGGTATTTATGATATTTTTATCAGCTTGTTCTGATAAAGTTGTTGATAATATAGATGATATTTCCCTTCCACATAGCGAAGAGAAAATTTATGATTATGTGAAGATTAATGATTCCACTTTAGTTTTTTCCCAAATTGTTGATAGTCTTGAAGGTTGGAAAATAATTGATGTTACCTCTGATTATGGAGAAATTGAGGTGTATGCCGATAAGGTTAAATTCAAGTCTCCAAGCTATCCGGGTATTTCGAATATTAAATACACAATTGAAAATAATAATAAGACACGTTATGTCGATTCTATTAAAATAGTAGTATTTAGTCAGTTATTATTTTTAAAAGCTGATGATATAATTAATGAAGATTACAAACCTATTTCTGAAAAATGGGAAAGGTTTATAAATTTAATAATAAAAAAGAAAGCAAAAGCGAGTTTAGGAATTATAGCTAAGACTTTAGATTGGGGTGGATTTTATTATGAAAGCTATCTTAAAGGTTTAAATGCGACAGGACAATTTGAAATATGGAACCATGGATTTGACCACTTTGATCCTCATGTGAATTCAGATGGTATTTTTGTCCATGAATTTAAAAATAGCTCATTTGAACAGCAATTAGAACATTTAAGATTAGCACAGAATTATGTTAAAGATAAGCTCGGAATTACTATGCATACATTTGGTGCTCCGGGTAATGCAATTGATAATAATACTATTAAAGCTCTTGATGAGATTGAAGAAATTAAAGTCTGGTATTATGGTTTGCTTGGATCATCAAAGTTGGTACTAAATCGTACAAACGAAATAGAGATTACTACATTCAATCCAAACTATCAAAAATTTATAGAAAATTATAGTTCTGGATCAGAATATCTGGCTCTTCAGATTCATCCAAATGCATGGGATAAAAATCAGTTTAGCGAGTTTGAAAAAATATTGGATTTTTTAATTGCAAATAAAGTTACATTTATGAATCCTTACGAGTATTATTTGGTATTGGAGAATAAAAGAATATTAAACTCATTGGTAAAAGAATAAATATTATTTTGCTCATTTATATAATAAAAAGTTAATGAAAAATACATATTATCATACATTTTCAATAATCATACCATCTTTGAATGAAGAAAACTATATTGCTGATTGTCTCAATTCAATTCTTAAGCAGGATTACGATACTGAAAAAATAGAAATTATTATTTCAGATGGTTATTCAACCGATAAAACACGCAGCATAATAGCTGATTATATAAGAACACATAAAAATATAATTCTGGTTGATAATCCTGAAAAGAAAACACCTCAAGCCCTTAATATTGGCATTAAAAATTCACATAATGAAGTAGTTGTTATTCTTGGAGCGCATACTAAATTAGATAATAATTTCATCAAATATAACAACTATTATTTAAACACTAAAAATGTAATGGTTTCAGGCGGCACACAAATTAATGTTGGCAAAACTTTCGTTCAAAAGTTAATTGGTACAGTGATGGAAATACCGTTTGCTTTTGGTAGCGCTAATTACAGGTGGAGTACAAAAGAACAATATGTGGATACAGTAGTATATGCTGCCTATAAACGTGAGTTATTTGATGAAGTCGGTTATTTTGAAGAGAGAATGACAATAAGTGAGGATGCAGAATTTAATTGGAGAATAAGGCAAGCCGGATATAAAATCTTTTACTCTCCCCAAATAATAAGTTATTACTATCCTAGGAATTCAATTAAAAAATTTATAAAACAGCTTTTCCGATACGGGATATTAAGAGTAAATGTCTTAAAAAAGCATATTGATGCAATAAAAGTAATGCATTTAATTCCTCCTGGTTTTGTCCTATTATTAGTAACTTTTCTTACTGCAAGTTTTTTTTCAGTAACAGCTCTAAAGATAATTTCTGTATTAATGTTAGTATATTTTGCTATAAGTATATTACTGACTCTAATTAAATTACCTGCAAAAAAAGTTGCATTTCTCCCGATGATACCAATACTTATTTTTTCGATGCACATTGCCTGGGGTACTGGATTTCTTGTCGGTTTATTTTCTCCAAAGAGTAAAGAATACTAATATTATTTAGAAGAAATTCCTCTAAACTAGAAATAAAGCAAGACGACGCACCGCATCGTCTCTACAAATGCAACTAAAACTTAATTTAACCTGAGTTCGATATAAGAATCAAGCAAAAACAAGTTCATTAGAATAACCGGACAAATCAATTTTAGGTTTACGATCTTTTAGTGAATAAGCCAGCAAACCGGAAAGCAAATTAACAAAG
>Ga0123335_1006240_pt1 | contig 14004 bp, 7 predicted proteins | sample BiotimSIPDNA_2_FD_89707 | JGI IMG/M metagenome (GOLD analysis project Ga0123335, IMG submission 89707) | Anaerobic biogas reactor microbial communites from Washington, USA - Biogas_R2 time_0 SIP DNA | ecosystem: Engineered > Bioreactor > Anaerobic > Unclassified | place: Washington, USA... | reverse complement strand
TTCTACTGACGCTTTTGAACCGTCTATTTCTGGAGCTATTCTGGTCTCCACTAGCTTCCAAAACCTTGACTCCATTTGAATAAGGAGATCGATCACCGCTTCATCTCTCTCAATCAATCTCCAAACAAACTGATTGCCCCCGATTAGAACAGCGACCCAGGCAAAAGAAAGTCCTGTTACCACCATATAGTGCTGAACCTGAAGGGCATACTCATCAGGTATGCCATGCTCCCATTCAGCTGCTCGGTAAGCACTGGCTGTTTTGGCTTCAAAGATGCCATCTCCCAGATTCGGATCGGTTACTATACCATCGACATTGGCAAACATGAAGGGGAATCTACGGTGCTGGAGGATAGCATTGACCTGTCTGATCTTGAATCCTGTACGATCAGCAAACTCCTGTCGGATGATCGGCTCCATGAGGGTCCCCCAGTAGGCTGCCTCACCTGCTGGAACAGGATCGATCTGTCCTGTCTTATCTAACCATACTTCCACAGGGGATTTCCATTTGCTCAGGCCACAGACGGCAGCTACATCACTTCCTCCGATCCCTCTCCTGCGGTACTCAAGCCATTCCTGATATTTCATGTGTTTCGTTGATACCAGTACATTTGCGTTCATTTTTTAACACTCTCCTTTTTTCTAAAATGGGGCATCTGTGCTTTCATTCCTTCTGCTACGACTGTAGATGTTGGCTTCGCCGTACAGCTGCAGTTCCAGCATGGATATCCTGGCTAAAATGCCTGCCAGTGTCTGCAGGGCTGCAGGGCTGAGCCGATCTCTGTTTTGCAATTTGTCTGCGAGAGCTGTTAGATCTGCATACTGCCGGGATAAATCCGTGATGTTTTTGCTCATAATTTCACCTCCTTTCCAATTGAACGCCTCTCACCGTTCGTGTCTTCCCTGTAGATGGGCATAAAAAAACAGGTCCGAAGACCTGCTCTATAAAACACCAGAAATTTAACTATTCTCCATTTCAATCATTATTTAAAGCTATCATCTATACATAACTCTAAAAGCAGATATTATGATTACCGCAATTCCGAAAGAAAAAATTATCCCGATGAAAGTTAAAAAGATTCCAACAATTGAGTTTAATATGGAAGGATTACCCTCTTTGTTTAAAATTTTTATTAATTCATCATTGTCCCTAGTTATGTATTTATATTTAAAAATTGCTTTTCTAACTTTATTTAGATAAACATTGCTACCATAGAATCCCAAACCAAGTATAATACCCATAAATAAAAGCGAAGATAAAAAGTAGATTAATCTAATTAACCCAAGATTATGTGCGTATATGAGTATTAGGGGGTAAATACCAAAGATTGCTAAAATCGGTACCAGCAACAATAAACATAAAGCAAATAAACCATACATTTTTCTGTGGAACAGCCAGATTGGACCCAATACCGCAGAAGACCAATTCCAATAGGTTTTTTTATTAGTAGAGTCAAAATGATTTTGAGCGGCTATATATTTTCCCGCTCCTTTACCTATATATGCCTCTAGCAGCTGCGGATCGTTATTCTTTGACTGACTTACAGTGGTAATAGGCTCAACTACTTCCATAGCTTTGCACCTCCGTTTTTTCATTATTTACATAATTTATATATTTTCGCTAATATTATAAATATTCCTCCTAAATATACCATTTCACATTATCTCCTAGCTGTAAATGGGCATAAAAAAAGCAGGTCCAAGACCTGCTATGATAGCTGTTATTATAAGGGGTGGGTTCATTAGGAATTTACATAGGTTTTCCTATATGACCTATATCCCCCCGATTAAATATAGGGCTTGTGATGATTCAGTGAGCTGTGACGTGCTCCAAAAATTTATTTATTATATTGGTCAATTCTACCCATAGCTACGAAAAAATTTAAGAATCCATAACCAAGGCTACTAAGATTGAGATCACCTTCTCTAACTCCTAAATACTCATCTTCACCAAAACCACCAAAAGTAAAAGGCTCTCCCACTATAATTAACCCTAATGATTTCAGATGTTTAATCCTATATAATGACTGTATGCCCGGATTTGAATCGTCTTGTATGTTATTTGCTATTGGACCACGATGGTAGAGGTTGAGAAGAATACTTAAGTCTTTTATTCGAATTTGCCTTAAAATATCATAGTACATTAGTATAAGGTCTTGATCGGTCAAATTTTCTCTTAATGATGTTTCAAAACCTTTGACAATGTAACTAATTTTTTCAACTTCGATTTCATCAATTGCATTATCAAATAGAACTGGCAAAAGCATTTCTTCTATGAAATTTTGATCTTCATATTTTGCTAAAAGATATTTAATTTCTTGAATGTCTTTTGATAAGATTTCAAGGACCTGATTCACATTTCTTTCATATCTCTTCTGCCGATATGCGGTTATCGCACTTATGAATCCAGGCGTTAATTGTCCTATAAGCGATTCCAAAATAAGTTCTGAAACAGTTAATGCCCCAGCCTCGGCAGCCGCTTCTTTAAAATCTTCTACCTTCTGACTGATTATCAATACTAGCACCTCTTAACCTAGTTAATTCCTCTACATAAAAACTATTTGGAATGTTATCGATGAAAAAGTTAACGCTCTGTGTAAATACGTGCGGTTACTCATTTCTTATAAAGCCGCCGATGGCCAGATTAGAACCAACAGCCTGCTGATTACGAATCCGTATAAACTCATTTTGTAATGTGCCACAAGTTATCATAATCCTCAATATTCAGCCATTCGTAAAAATATTATGTTCACTTTAGTTCATAACTTATTAAAGGTCTTTACAAAATTAATGTCCAAATAATGACCACAAAACATAAAGAATATATACTGAAGTCAGCTCCATATGTTTGAAGTAATTTCTTTTCTCCCACCATTTATTAGTGATTTTAATTATCCTTATATTTTAACTACCAAATACTCCCCCCCCATTCGGTGTTGATAATCCCACAGTTCCCCATTATATTTCCGAGCCACGGCTCGTAAATCCGGCCAGGTGAACCAGTTAAAAATGGCCGGGGGCAGCTGGTTTAAATCGATCTGCGGGGTATGACGCAGTTCTCTGGACCACAATTGCAGCATAATAGCCGCTTGCTCTTCGTTAATTTTCAATGGCTTATCAAGCTTCAGTTTTTTATCTGACTCTGTAATCACTTCAAAAAACTGCAATGTGTTTACAAACGAACCTGCTGAACGGGCCACCACATCCCGATCCCCGGCTCCCTCGACCATTTTTCGCTTTAGGAAGATAAGGTTTATCTCATTGTCCCATTCATACAGGCGGAAAATATGCTCGGAAATCTTTATCAAGGTTTCGGTACCCCCGATAAGATAAAAGAGATAGATCGGCGTCATAAACGCCAGATCATGTTGTTTGCTAAGTTCCTTCAACCACAGTTTTTTTCTCACCCTCATCTTGTTAGCAGGATCACGCAGGAAGCAACGGAATAAAACGGTCCGAACTTTTCTTTTCCCCTCTTTCCCGGTCAGTTCGCGGGCTATTTCCTCAAAGGGAAGATTTAATTCAGTTAATTTCTGACCCGGTTCAGCCAGCAACAAGCTGTCATAGATCCAGCGCGGCCTTATCGGGCGGTCAAATCCGATCATGAGAGTACCTCCACAAATGGTATTATGACTTCTTCAATATGTATTGCACCATGACTGATTCCCAGCTTATCTGCCGGGTTGAACATTTCCCTTCCCGGCGGTAGGACCAGAACTTTTTCTCCCAAAATACGTTGATTTTGTATTATGGCAAAATCATGCTCATGAGCAAACTCTTCCGCCAGCTTCAAATTAGGGTAAATCAAGGCCCGCAGAGCTCGCTCCTCAACCAAATACTTATCTGCTTTCACCCCATTACCGGAGCACCAGATGGAGCCATGATCAGCAGTTAAAAATACCCGATATCCTTCCTTCAGCAAATTTGAAATAGTTAATGCGATCTGGGTTTGTCCATATAGCTCCTCTAGCTGATTATGCATATTTTTCTTGCTCCGGGAGAATAAAATGCTTTTGTGACCGACATTATCAACAATATTAAAAACAATCCCCAGCACATCATAATTTAGATAATCGCGCTCCCAACGCGCATCGGTATTAATAAATAACCGCTTGGTTTTACTTTTGCCATCGTGGAAAAAACGATCAACTGCTTTAATGAAACCTGATGATTCTGAGCCCATGTTGTCCAGAAATACCTCGCCGCTGAATAACGAATTACGCGACAAGGATGTCAACGTGGGGATAAGAGCGAATGTGGCATTCTCACAAAAATCCCAGCATTGATTAGCCCGCAAATATGATTTTAGCCCAACCCATTCGGGAAAACCCATACCATCGAAACACAACAAGGCAATCCGTTCATCCTTCAGTGTACTGAGATAACGCATGGTCTGGTTAATAGTCACCGGGCAGTTTATATAACTGGCAAAAAACAACTGGTCATATTCTTGAATTATATAATCCTGAAACAGCTGGCTGATTTCATGATCCAAAGCAAAATAGCTTTCGGTTTCCAGCATTTCAGCCGGGTGGAGGGATTCCAACTCTCCCCAGCGCCGCGCTATAAGCGGCCAATCTTTCTTGTCCTGCTCAAAAAGTTGCCTGATATCCTTTACCAACCGGGTATAGTCATATGCTGAACTGTCTTTCTCAAGCACTTCGCCATGCTTTCTAATCTTTATTACATTGGCAATGCCACCATAACCTTTTTCATGAGCAAATACCTTGCCAAGGGTAATCCATTCCCTGATTAAAAACAATGTCTGCTGCTCGTCCAGAATACCAAGGTTATCGACTGATTCTTGATAAGCCTCATAAATAGACTGATAGCCATCCATCTCAAACATTCTCAGGGCTTTGCTGTCAAGCCGGGGAAAGATATCCGCCAGGGTCCAGTTGATTAAATCCGCGTTTTGTTCAATATCAAAGGGCAGACATAGTCCATCTTTTTGCAGCAAAATCAATATTTGCCGGCTCTGGTGCTGGCGTATGAATTGGCGCAGAGATAATTCCCCCTGAAAGCTAACCACTGCAAAATCCTGTTTCAGCAGGTCAAGCAGCAAGGGATCGCTCCCCAACTGATCCGGGTCATTGACAACAATCAATTGACTCCAGGACTGTTTGGCCTTATCAATTAAAATATAAAACCACTTTTTCATCATACAAACTCCACATAGGCAAATTGTTCACAATTCAGGGCCGGAATCAGTTGTCTTCTCTTGCGGGACTGCAGTTGAAACACCCTCATCTCTTCCTGTAATTCCTGTAGCCTGGCGTTACGAATGTTATCAACTGCAATACGCAGCAATGCTTGTTCGCGAGCCTTAAAATAGGCCTGCCGGCTTTCTTCCTGCTTACGAATCTTTTCCTCCAGATTTAAGGTTTCTTCATAGTAAATCGATTCGGCCAGCCGTTCGGCATTGTTCTGCCCATTCTCCATTAGCATGTCCCAATCCAGCTCAATTTTAATTTCAATTAAATCCCTTACTCGCTCCGGCATATCCTGAAAATATTTTGAGATCCGAGAATGATACTGGCCGGCTACACTAATAAAACAGGGAATAATGAACAGCCTCTCCTTATCTATATAGTTGCTTAATTTTAGCTTATATATAAAAAGAACGCCTGTCTCCCCAGCAAATTTACCTTCTTCCACCTGCATCCGGGCACTTATATCCATGGTCAATTCCTGAGCCGCTTTTGCAGATACAGTCATCATATAGGGATGGCCTGGCCCCAGCAGATCACATTCTTCCTTCTCCAGTGCCTGAATTTGGTGAAATATCACATTTTTCCAGTGCTTTCCGCTGGTTGGGTCATCAAAATAATAAACCCCTTGGCGTCCCTTGTAATGCTGTAGTGAGGCTCCGAAAAGGCTCAGATATCCGTCCAGGAGCTGTTTGCTTTCTTCCCCTTTTTTCTCCAGTTCCCAAGCAGATACCGAATAGCGTTCCTCTAGTTGGGAAAACGGCAGTGCCAGCTCACCCTTACCGATCACATCCACCGCCCGCTGATAAATCTCCTCCGCCAGTTTTTCTAGCTGTGCTGCATCGCGCAATCGCTTCTGAACCGCATCAATATAAATTTGCTCAAATGAGAATTCTTCCTCCAGGGTACTAAGGATATCGGCCAGTTTATCTTCTCCGTCGTTAAATTCTAGCTTGATTCTTTCCAGCTTGTCCTCAATGACTGTACGCACTTTCTGCTCAACTGTGTCTTCCAACTGAAAATTAACAACTTTCACATCGTATTTTTGCCCAATCCGGTCAATACGCCCGATCCGCTGCTCTAGACGCATCGGATTCCATGGTAAGTCATAATTAATGAGTATACGGCAAAACTGCAGGTTAATTCCTTCTCCGCCTGCATCAGTTGATATCAGGAAGAGTGCCTCGGTGCGGAAGAACTCTTTGGCCGCCTGCTTTTCTTTAGCGGACATGCGGCCATTGATCATGGCCGTCTTGTAGCCTAAATTCTGCAGACAAGTATTCAAATAGAACTGGGTTTCCACAAACTCGGTAAATATAATAAACTTGAGCTCGGGTTCATTTTCCCTAATCCTGAACTCATCAATAATCTCCAATAATGTTCTAAGCTTCGCATCATTGCGTCCCAGACTAGCCTGGCGGGCCAGGTCCACCAGTTTTTCCAAAAGGTCGATCTCCATCTGCAGATATGACACGTTTTTCAATAAATCCTGGTACGGCTGGCTTTCCAGATAAACCATCTGGGCTTCCGCCACCAGCTCCTGGATCTCATCGGCTTCGATCTCAGTCGTTTCGCCCTCAGCTCGTCCTAACTCGATCGTCTTCTTGAGTTCATTTAAGCTAGCCAACCGGATGCTCAAAGACTTCCAAATTGCCTGGGAACTACTGCTGACCATACGTTGGTAGAGCAGGAGCAGAAACATCATGGTCTGATTCTGTTCTTGTCGGGCCAGGTTGTAAAATTCGCTTACATATTCACTGACAGCCTCATAAAGCTGTAGCTCAATCCCATCCTCGGCTTTATCGCGGCTAATTTTGCACAGGGAAGTAATACGCTGTTTGAAAATCCGCTGGCCTTGAAAGTCCACCACCGCGCGTTTATTGTTGCGTACGGTTATGGCTTTCACGTTTTCAGGATTGAGATCACAGCCGCGGTAAAAACGATGGGGATCAATCAGGCTAAGTAAATACCGAAAGCGAGCTGAATCCCCCTGATGAGGTGTAGCTGAAAGCAGCAGAAAGCAGGGAACTGTTTCGGCCAGGACCTTCCCTGCTTTAAAACGAGCTGTTTCCTCACCGCTCATATCCTTGGTCAATTTATGGGCTTCATCAAATATCACCAGGTCAAAACCTGCTTGCGCCGCAGCTTCGCTGACATGTTCATTATGCCAGTCGCGTCTGCGCAAGGCTGCTTCCTGGATCTCCTCATTCATCTTTTTGGGTTTGATAAAATCAAGTGAGGTAATGATGCGATCCTTTAATCTCCATATGTTTGTGCTCTGCCCGTGCAGTTGCTTTAATGTCTGGACCGTTTCCCGGTCGTATATCGCAAAATCTTCGTCGAACTTCTGCCGCAGCTCTTCGTGCCACTGCAAACAAAGACCTGAAGGAGCCACGATGAGGACCCTGGTCACCATCCCCCGAGCTTTTAATTCTTCATAAACCAGGGCGGCTTCTATGGTTTTGCCCAGTCCCACCTCATCTGCGATAAGTACCCGAGGCGAAGGCTGGTCTAATACATATTTAACCGCCAAAAGCTGATGCGGTAAGGGAAGAATCTTAAAATTGGCAGCTGTCTGCAGACCATCGCCGGTATAGGAGGCCTGCAGCTGTTGATTGAAAAGGCGCAGTAGAAAGCGGCTAGCTGGTGAGAATTGCTGCTGGCGGACCATATCCGCAGGAGATTGAACCGCCAGCAATTCACTTACTGGAAAGCTAATAGTCTCCCCGCTGCCGGCAAAAAAGACCTCTACATAATCATGCTGAAACAGCTTCTGCTGTCCGACAATTACCCCGAGACCTTTTTCAGCCGTTGCCTGGCAGCGAACCTGGTCGCCAATCTTCATCTACAGATCCTCTCCGGTTTTGAAACGGGCAAACTCAACAAAATCGTTGATTTGGGAATCATTTTCGATAATTTTGGGATCGAGGCGTTTGGCCACATCGATGATATCTTGATAACGTTTTTCCTGGTATGCCTGGGTAAAACCGAGGACAATGGCCTCTTTACGGACTCCTTTTATCTTCTTGGTGCTGGTCCGGGCAGCATTAATTACTTGATCAAAGCTGCGCAGGAGATCCCGCTGCCGCTGCGCTTCGATCTTCTCTTCCTCTTCCCGGGTCCGCGGCCGGCGGTAGCTGCCTTTCTCCATTATAAAGTTCTGGTCCAACAGTTCTCGAAGTTCTGGAATCTCATCCTCGACTCCGCTGATGATCTTGCGGGAAGCTGTGTAAATATCACTATAGGTCTGGGGGGTGTCCAGGAACTGATAGAGCCATACCAAGAGTGATTTCTCATCAGTAACAAACAGGATCTGCTCTCCGGTTTTAATCTCCCTTATTTTATCGAGGCCCTGCGCCTTCTTCCACTCTTCATAATCCAAAACCTGGTCATCATTAAACCAGAAGCCGTCAATTAACTTGAAATGCTCCCTGAGCACGGCGTAAAACTGCCGAGCATTCATACGGATTTCATAGCCACGTTGAATATAATGAGCCAACATTTTAGAGTAGAGCATCTGTTCAGTACGCTCAATATTGATCTCTTTCGGTAGGTGATCGAGGTGTTCTTTCACAAATTCCATTTCCAAGCCTTCTCCGGCCAGCCTTAAGAAATGTTCTTCAAAATCTTTTTTCGGTTTATAAGCATTGATTACCAGGTCGTTTTTAACTGCTCCGGCTGATGTTACTTGTTTAAAGCTGCCTTGTTTTTTATCCAAAACTGTTACTTGGGCTACTACAAAACCCGCCCTAGTCATGGCATCCTGAATTGCATTCCATACAGAGGCCTTTGAGTTATGGAATACTACTGTAATCCAACGATTTGGCTTAAGGATACGGTACATTTCTTTGAAGCAGGAAGTCATTAGATCCTTATATTCGTTCAGTCCTTTAAGTTGAATATTATTAATAATAGCTTCTGGTCTGTTATTGGTCAGAACCTTATGCCATGATTCCCAAAGAGAATTAAGTTCAGAGTACATTAAATTGTTACCAAAAGGCGGATCAGTAAAAATATAATCAGTACTATTGCTTGGTAGATTTATACTATTAGCAGAATTTGTTGAAATTATGTTTTCCTCTATGCTATGAACTTTATTAAATGCCTTATTCAAATTGCCAATTTTATTTTCAAGTATATATCTTGGAGTTACTTCAACTACCTGCGAACCGATATATAAAGTGCCGCTTAAATACTGATTAACTTGAGAGTAATGCGTGGGAACATAGCGGGCAAGTTTAGACATACCCCATATAACCTGTTCATTCAGAAACAATATTGGGGATTTTATACTAGCTGTTTGGCTTTTAGACCATAAACAAGCCAATACCCACAAATTCCTCTTAGTGTAAAAATGGTGTACATTGGTAATGCCGTGAGATCTTTTTGGTTGTTCGGTGTTATATCCTTCTGGCATTTGGTATGTTGGATACCAATATGGAATAGCTGCTGATTCTATTGTTTTAACTAACTCTAAGTCGGCTGCCGCAGGAGCTTTCTCGTATCGCTTTTTCCCCACAGAATAATTAATCCATACCGGAACCTGTTTTGCCTGGGTAATATCTTTACCTATGGAAGCATCAAAAAAACTATTTGTTGCTCGCTGAGATTTTCTTTTTGTTACTTCCGCATTACAGTGCGGGCATAAATAATCATCAATTACCTTACCTGTCTCTTTGTCCAGCGCTACTTCCCAAAAGACATATTCATTTCCGCAGTAAGGACAGAGAAATACATCTGACCATACCGTATAATTGATTTTACCTTTGGTTTTACCATCTGTGTGCAAAGTTTCATACATCCAACCGCACTCAGCTTCCACCTCGGCAAGAATCCTTTTAGCCTCCCGTTCGAATTCTTCTGCGTCAATCGGTGTGTTGTAATTATAAGCAATAAAAGAAGCAGCCGGTGAAAGATCGGATAAAATCGCTCTCCGTCCTAACACCTGGGCAGCAATTCCAGTCATACCAGTCCCACAGAAACCATCAAATACTATATCATCGGGCTCTGTATAATGTTTAATAAATGGCATAATCGCCTTATGCGGCACTTTGGTATGGTAGGAATGGGCATTATATATCGGATCGCTCTTGCCTTCACTCACATCCGCCACAAAAGGCGCCCGCTTATATTTATCCTTTTTCGCATCATAGGGCTTACCATAACGAGCAATAAAATCATTAATATAAGGATTTGGGCAGGCCGTATAATAAGGCGGGTCCGATAGGGCTAAGATATCCTCATCCTTACCTATAGGAAATCCTTCAATATTTCTCACTGAATCCAATAGGTCAGCTAAGGGACGGCAGGACTCCGCAAACTCATCCTTCGCTTGTGGCTTCTTAGCTTCTTTTTCAAATGCCAATTCTGACTGCTTGGCCATCTTTTATTCACCATCCGTTTCTGCTTGTTTAATTCTGATCTTTTCCAAATCCTTGCCTGCTACCAGCATCTGCTTAAAGTCATTCAGATTCCTCTCCAGGCTATAGTAATCCAGGACCTGGGACTCCTTGAACAGGTGCTCCATAAGCTTCTTCGGGTTCAACTCAATAATCTCCAGTTCATCAAAGAGATGATTCAGCGCTTTCACCAGATTGGCCGTAATCACTTCAGGGAGAGTCCCGTTTTTCAATATATAGCTGATCTCCTGCTTTTCATCCGCCTGGAGGTACTGGATATTGTCCTTATAGTTGCTCACCTCGTTGAGAATGGTGCTCTCCCAATCCTTCCAGGACGCCGCAATGCGCTCTTCGATGGTATTCAGCCGCTGGTATAAATCCACTCTGAAATTGGTTGGGAAATGACAGCGTGGGCACATGGCCTCACTTTCCAATATTTCCAGTCTAAAATCATCACAGCGCAGGTTGCCGGCATTTATAATCCCGTTTTCCACATTGGCAAACAAGCGCTTGTCAAGAATCCTAACGTTTTTTAACAGTACGAGGTTTTTATATTTTTGATCAGCAGTAATCGTTTGCAGGCGGCTCCAATCAACCTTGGAACCAACGCAGCGTTCGTGTTCTTTATAATAAGCCGCCTGATATTTTTTGCGCACCTGCTGGAGTTTCCCCAAGAGGGGTTGACGTCCAGCTGGATCAAGTAGCTTTTCGGCATCAGCTAAAATCGCTAGAGCATCGGCAAGCATCTCTTCCAGACCGTCCACCTGAATGAATCCAGGATAATCGTGGAGAACCTGCTTCACTTTTAACCCATACTCCAATTCAGTTTTTATCTGGTTGAAATACATCTCATACAGGTTTACTAGCTTCTGAAGCAGTTGGGCAACTTCAGCAATGGTCTGAATTTGTTCCTTGGGATAGACGATCTTTTTCAGATCAGCCGGGGTTTTGACTCCATCAAAGTCATTCAATGGCAAGCTGCTTAGAATATCGTGCTTAACTTTTAGCCCATTGACATCCACTACATCCCAGTGCTGCATGGAGATGTTCGCCAGTCGGGCCTGCACCCAATCGCATTGCTCTTTTATCTCCAGGTAACGAGTACGAAAATCCTGGATTGCTTCGCCCCGTTTATTGTTTTTTCGTAGTTTAGCTGCCTGGTCAGGCGCTATTCCGATGGCAATGAAAATTTCAATCAGCGGCTGGGGGTTTATTTCACTTTCAATGAACAGGTATTTTATATTGCCAAAGGCATCCAAACCACTGGCAAACACCTCAGCGACTTCCGAAGAACTGATCGTCTTACCGCCAGCAGCTTTTAAGGCAATTTCCCCATTATAGGTAAGCACCACCAGAACAAAGGCACTCATTAATCGATGATAGCCATAGGGGGCTTGTTCTAATTTGCTGACAAGCTTTTCCACATCCAGATTTTTGCCGTTTTGTTCCCGCGCATCCTGAAGAATATTTTGTACGACCTCCGATTGTCCGGTATTTAACTGCCCGCTTTGGTCCACTAGATCAAGTGCGCTTAAAATAGCCTTGCTGCCTCCGAAGAGGGATTGGACCCCATTACGATTAATAAGATCCCTGATCGCACTGGAAAACTCTCCTTCTATATTATCCCGGCTGATCAGCTGTGGGAAACGAGGATGTTTAGAATAAGTGGCCTCAAAATAAGGCTGCAGCAAAGTCGGTTTCAATTCAGAAAATAACTCGTCAAAATTCCTAAACTCTCTGGATATCAGGCTTTTAACGGATTTTTTCTCCTTGCCGATTTCTATCATGCCCGTCTCCAAATAGGAGCTAATCAAAACGGCAATAAATTCTTTGCGTAAAATGACTGATCTTTTTTCCATAATGCTGACCTGATATTTCTCTGCAATAAGGAGATATACTGCCGCAAGTTTTTTCAACAATGCCTGAGCTTCTTCATTCAAGGAACCACTACAGATGATAAGGTTAGGAGCAGCTTTGTATCGATTTTTAGAACAGAATGGGGAAACGAAAATCAGTTGATAATCTCCGTTCTCGGCAACTATTTGGCCCTTGCCAGTTTCATAGATAAACAAACCATTCCGAAATGAGCGTCGTGTGGTCCACGTACAGGTATCAAGGTATCCTCCTGTAGGCAATTCCTTTCCCAGCATGAGCTGGTCTCTTAGAATAGAGATGATTCTCTCATCTTGAATAGCATCTGGCAGATTGTCGCTTCTTCTTTCAATGACCTGATCGTAATCAATCTGAACCGTAAGATCCAGATAATAATATCCGTCTTTGGTCACACTGATGAACTGTCCATCCGTCACTTTGCGCAAACGGGTCAGAACCAGGCCTATTTCATCGCTAGCTTCCATCATTTTATTGCCGGGCAGTACCAGGAGCGTATTGGCCAATTCTTCCAGGGTGGCTCCATTGTTATGGGTCTTGCCGAAAAGATGGAGCACTGCCAAGGCTTTGACGATTTGACGTGCTTCTGGCTGATTACGGGTATCCAGCAAATCAATTTTGCTGTCCAAAGTCTGTACTGCATTGATGATCGGTGATACTGTTTCCAAATTTTTAACCGTGTGCTTAGAGTTCATTTCGTCGAAAATACGGTCATAGGTGATCAAGCAAGGGAATGATTCATCCAGGATTTTTTCCACTTCCTGCACGGTAAATTGGATAATTCCGCGTTTTTCAAAATACGGCAGTTCACTAAAAACCTGAATAACATAAGGATGCAAGGGAAACAGATCTATATATTCGTCCAGATTGGCCTGAATATTAGGATAATATTTTTTATACTCATCAAAGAGCTTTCCCAGTTTCATTCTCTGTTCTGGTGTTTTATTCAGAACCCGGTGGGCAATGACCCGCTTGATATCTTCACGTTTGATGGTGATAACCTGGAACCGCTCTGATACCCTGCCAAAACTTTCGGCTTCATCTACATATTTAGGATTCGAAAAAATATGTTCCTGCATGGCACCAATAAAGGTAAAGTCGCTGCTCTGGGCCACCTGCCCCAGTACACGCATGAACTGCATGTCACGGGTAATTTTCTCTTTGTCTTTCTGCTTGAGAAAATCAGATATTTCGTCCATGATAACGATTAATCCCCGACCAGGGTCATTCGCCTTGATCTTATCGAGCAGGTCCAAAATATTTTTCTTGTGATCCACTACTCCTTCTGTTTTAAATTCAATATCAATGGCATATTTAGACGCCAATTGAGAGGATACTTCAAAATAGAAGTATTGAGATAGATCCACATCATTGGGCTGTAATTCCCAATGAATGATGACAAAATCCCTTTTGATCTGCTGGGCAAGTTTTTTTAGCTCTTTATCTTGGATGTATTGGCGTAAGTTGGGCTCAGTTAAAATTGAAATCAGAAAGGCCAGTAAATG
>Ga0123335_1006236_pt1 | contig 14006 bp, 9 predicted proteins | sample BiotimSIPDNA_2_FD_89707 | JGI IMG/M metagenome (GOLD analysis project Ga0123335, IMG submission 89707) | Anaerobic biogas reactor microbial communites from Washington, USA - Biogas_R2 time_0 SIP DNA | ecosystem: Engineered > Bioreactor > Anaerobic > Unclassified | place: Washington, USA... | reverse complement strand
TCATAAATAACGGCGGGCTCCGTGTTAAAAGCAGCGGTGTTCCTGATGCCATAGATAAATGCGTCGTACTTCTCCAGCCTGCCGATAAAAGATTCGGGCGCGAATATGTTGCCTGTTATGAGGTCGATTGTTGAAGACGGATGCTTTTCCCGCAAAAGCTTCTGAAGCTGATTTAAATATAAGCTTCCGTCCGGTTTTTCGGAAACTATCGCGATGCGCTTTCCGTCAAGAGTTATAAGGCGCGGCGCGCTCAGGCCCTGAAATTCTTCTATTTTCATAGCGTTTCGAGGGTTAAGCACTTCCAAAACGAATTTTTCTCCCATTATAAAATCACATATAATGAAAACCATCTCCAAAGGGGTGGTTTTCGTGATATCTCCCTTCTTAAAATGTTAACCGTTATCCGTTTAAAAGCGATCATGATATACCTTTATAAAGCTGTGGGAGCAAGGGCATAGGGCTGCTAATACCAATCCCCATAAAATGGGGATTGGTATTGTACGGCAGGAACAGCGACCTGCGCGAATTAATCGGAACACGCACTGTGGTTTCGATCTGTATTACTATGGATTGTCATGTTGTATGCCTATTAACTCACCTCTTTTCATCGAAGCGCAGCATTTCCGTTTTTTACTTATAACCTTGTTTTTGCCAGTATATCATATTCTGAATCAGAATCCCAGGAATGTTGTTCTGTCGATGATTTCCTGCTGTCCCTGCGGGCCCAGATCAGTGAAAAACGCGCTGTATGTAGCAACCCTTACAAGCAGGTCTCTGTATAGCTCCGGATGCTTCTGCGCATCCAGAAGCATTTCATTGCTGATGATGTTGAACTGGATAAGGTCTCCCCCTGTTTCGCTGAACGTACGCAGGAAATTGACAAATTTCATCATCTTCGCGTGACTGTTGGTGCTGCTGGGGTCGAACTTCATGTTCAGCACGTTACCCCCGGGGCTTTTAACCAGATTTAGCTTGGTAATGGAACGAGCGGTCGATGTCGCGCCGACGGTGTTGCGTCCCTGATATGGGGAGATGCCGCCTTCGCCCAAGGCTTCTCCGGCCTTTCTGCCGTCCGGCAGCGCACCTGTCCTGAAACCGAAAATGATGTTATACTGCACGGTTCCCGCCGCCATGGTATATCTGCGCCCCGCGTGGCCTCTGTGCTTTGCAAGCTCGTCGGACAAATTGACTATTACATCGTTGACAATACTATCGACATAGTCGATATCATTGCCGTATTTCGGCGCGCTCTTTAAAATCTGCAGGACTTCTTCTTCGCCCTCAAAGTTTTTGTCCAAGGCATTTATCAGCTGTTCCATTGTAATTTCTTTATCGTCAAAGACCGCCTTTTTCACTGCGGCAAGCGAGTCACCGACATTCGCCACGCCGGTCACCCAAAGGCCTATTGTCGCATACGGCTCCGTTCCGCCGTCAAGGATGTCCAGCCCTCTGTCTAAGCAGCCGTCAAAAAGCAGCGATAACAAAGGTGACGGAAGATAATACGCCCAGAGCCGCTGGTAGTAGTTCGGCCCGATAAGGCACTTAGGTAAAACAGTTTCCACTTGTTTTTTATACGCGTTCCAAACGTCCTCATAGGTCTTAAAGCTTCGCGGGTCGCCCGTAGAACATCCGATTTTTCTGCCTTCCAGGCGTGTCACTCCGTCGTTGAGCGCCAGCTCCAACATCATGGGCAGGTTATGCGCGTCCATGCCCGGGTCATGACCTTTTCCGGGTATCGTGTGTATGAAGCAGCCGGTCGCGGCATAATCTTTGGCCATGTCGTAGGGTCTGCCCAGATTCATCTGCTGCTTAATGACGGTTTCATCACAAAGAAACTTTATCTTCCCCCGCACAGAGGTCGCAAGTTGGCATGCCCTGTATACGAACTTGTCGGACATGGAATGATGGATGCGGACAGCGATATCCTCGTATAAACACACATCCTCTTCAGCCTCAAGGAACAGAATCGAGAGTTCTTCGGCGTCTTGCGTTCCGTCACGGGAAGCGCCGCCGATCGTCACGCCGGACAGGGTTCCCAGGTTGCCTCCCTTTCCTCCGGTCAGAGGGAAGGGATTGAGAAGTTCGTTCAGTTTAAGGTAGAACACGGAGATCAGCTCTCTGGTCTTTTCCTTTGTCAGTTCGCCGCTATCGATGTCTTTTCGGTAGTACGGATAAAGATATTGATCCATGCGCCCGAAACCGAGCCCGGGTCCCCAGCCCTCCAGCATAACAGCCACGTATGATATCCACACCGACTGCATTGCTTCGTAGAAGGTTTCCGCGGGATTTGCCGGCACCTTGCCGCATATGTATGCAATTTTCTCAAGCTCTGCTTTCCTTCCGGGATCCGCCTCCGACTTTGCCATAAGTGCGGCATGATCGGATAGCCGCTGAGCCCAGCAAATTACGGCGTTAAGGATAATCTTCATAGCCCTGAGGTAAATAATGCGCTGGAAATCATCAAGTACGGTAAGGTCGAGTTGGCTGAGCTTCTCGTCAATTTCGGCAGTCAGGCCGATAATACCCTTTTTCAGTATACGTTCAAAGTCCGGGCAGCAGTGCGCAAAGTAATAGCCGGCGTTAGGGTTGCCTGCGCCCTGCATCCACGAGAGACCTTCAAGATCCTTGTATTCGTCTGGAAGCACGGAGCACCACATATCGCGCAGCGATCTTCCGTTCCAATACTTAAGGATTTCCATAAATTCGGCCTTTTCATTATCATCGAGGAAGCCGTTATCATCATCGGGATCACCCGGAGGACCGAACATGACCTCCGTATACCACTTCCAGGCGATTTCCGGCAGAACGGGCGCCGCGATGCGCTTTGACGTCGGGTTGCCGACGATCAGCTCCCCGTCGTTGATAACAACCGCCTTTTCATTGAGAACCTTCTCTATAGCCATTGCCCGCCTCATAACCGGGGGCTGATCCTCCGTTGTCTTGTAGGATTCCGTATAGAGCCTTGCTCTCTCAATGCAGAGCTTTGGGTCTATCCTGATTTCGCTTTTTATCTTACTTATTCGTTCTTGCGGCGTCATATTAGTCTCCTTTAGCTTCTAAAGATTAGCGGGGCTATACAAGTTCAAGCTCACCGACACATATTTGCGCTGACTAATCAATAATCGTAATACGTCGGTTTTATATCGGCGTACTCCTCAACCAGCGCATCCCATTTTGCGGGCAGATCGATTCTGGTGCAAGCCGGACCACCGTGTTCGCCACCGCCGGCAAGCGTTATGCAGGTTCCGCCCGGAATGCTGCCTGCAACGATCATAAGCATATGGTCTGTTGACCAAAATTTCCTGACGCTCCCATTTTGCCGGTCGTATGGCAAACGAACCCCCTTCGGCAGATGGTTGCTTCCTATCAGCCAGCGATAAGCGACTTCACCGGCAGGCTGCCTGCAGTATTCCTTTATGTAATCGAACACCTCCTGCTGCGTGGTAAAGCCCTCCTTTGCCAGAGTTTGCGCAAATCCGGGGGTAACAACATAGCAGCAGCCTTTGTCATAACCGGAATAAGCAACGCGGAACATGGTATCAAAGCATTCCTTGGGGTTTCCGCCGTGACCTTCCGCGCGCTCCTCCGGCCAGAACATCGTTACGGCGGAGTCATCCTCACTGATCCCCCAGCGCACATGCAGCGGCTGCCACGGGCTCAAATCCGAATTCTCGGCTATGCAGACGCCCTGACGGGATTCGTGGCCGGGCTCACACAGATCCTCTATTCCCGGACGCACGCCCGAAATATTCATGATCATGTAGGAATATGCTCTGGCGATTGTGGAAGAGGCCTTTGTGTACCCGCTCAGCGAAGAAGAGACGCCGATCTGCTTTGCCACCTTGCCGCTTACGGTAATCAAAGGAAACCAGCTTGCTTTTGAGCAGGTCCAGCCCTCAAGGTGAATGCAGGGATCCAGTGTGGCCTTCACCGCCGCAATGAGTACGGGCAGATAAGTAGGCAGGCATCCGGCCATGACCGCGTTGATTGCGATCTTCTCAACCGTGGCCTTTCCATTCATCGGAGGTATCATGCCGACAACATAATCTCGGGGGAGATCCGTACCGCGCAGCATGTTTTCTACCGCTTCTTCCGTGGGAGCTATAATAGGCCAGCCTGTAGTCCAGCCGCGCTTGTAGAACAAATCGCTGATCCCGTCAAGGCTCTCGACCTCAAACGGCATCGCCTCGGAATTGCTCCGAATCACCGGGGTCTTTTCTTCCTCGGTAAGCGGCTTGGTCAGTCCTTCGATGATTTGATCCAACACAGCGGCAAATGCGGGGCGCATCATGCCGTTTATCACTCCGTCGTCGATGGCGGGAAACCAGCTCATATCGGGAAGCGTGGTCGTTACAAAGCGCAGATTCGGACACTGTCGGACAGAGGCGCCTTTCTTACCGACGGAAATCAGATCTTCATGGCACAGCATAACGGTCGGCTTACCCAACCGCTCGACGTAAGCGGTGTTGTATGCGTGAAACATGCAGCATGAACCCATGTCGCCGTATGCGGTAATGACACCGTCAACATCTTTGAGCCATTCCTTTAGTTCCGCGTCAAACTCCGGAATATTTACTGCCTCGGCAGTATCCACCTTAAGCTGTATGCTCTTAAATTTTGCGGTCGGGAAGCGTTCAAGCAGAAGATCGGCAATTACCTGCAGCATGATCGGCGAATGGCCCTTGAAATGGGCATAAAGACCGATGGTCTTCCCTTCAAGCGTATCAAGGCGCGGATTCAGAGCGATTGCACCGCTGTTATCAATTTCAGCCCAAGGGCTATAAATTTTCATGGTATGTCCTCCTTAAAAATAGGATAAGCTGAGTTAATTTTATCCGATATGTCCGTATCAGCAGGAGATAACCGAGCTATGCGTTGCTGACAATAAATCCCGCCTTTTGATCCTCATACGGATATAAACCGGCAGGCCTGCTGATCTTGTCGAGGTGGGCTACTTCCTCGGCGCTTAAATCCCAGTCGCTCGCCTTAAGATTGGCCTTTAACTGGTCGACTCTGCGAACTCCGATTATAAGCGAAGTTATGGCAGGCTTTTGCAGAAGATAGTTTAAAGCAACGTCCGAAACACTTACGCCTCGTTTTTCGGAAATCTTCTTGAGCTCATCAATAATTCGATAAAGGAACTCGTAATCTACAGCCCAAGGCCCGGCAGCCTCCTTCGAGCGAAATCGGGTTCCCGACGGCCACGGTTTGTCTCTGTCATATTTTCCGCTAAGGAATCCCCCCTGCAGCGGACTGTAGACTAATATACTTACATCCTGATCAAGGCAGAGCGGCATTAATTCGTTTTCAACCTCACGCATAACAAGGGAATACTTTGCTTCTAACGCCGAAAAGCGCTCCCACTTATTCGCGTCGGATATCGACAGTGCTTTCATCATCTGCCAGCCGCTGAAGTTTGAGCATCCGATACTTCGGACCTTGCCCCGGCACACCAGATCGTTCATCGCCTCAAGCGTCTCTTCGAGCGGTACATTCGGGTCGTAGATATGCAGTTCGAATATGTCGATATAGTCCGTTCCCAACCGTTTTAAGCTTGCTTCGCATACCTCGGTTACATGCTTGTATGTAAAGCCTCCCTTTGACGCTTCACCGGGACGTTTTGGCGCTGCCTTTGTTAAAATGATTGCGTCTTTCCTTTTCGCGCCCAGGGCTTTTCCGAGTATCTCCTCGGCCAGGCCATCAGAATAAATCTCGGCCGTATCGAAGAAGTTAATACCGGAATCCATTGCTGTCCCGACGATATTATCCGCCTCATTCTGCTGTATTTCGCCGCTCATTTTGTACATTCCCAGTCCGCCGAACGAACCGGTTCCCAGGCATAACTCCGATACTAAGATACCGGTCTTCCCGATACTGCGCATTCTCATATATATTCCCACCTTATGTTTGTGCGTTCTGTTATCATAGATAACAGCGGATACCTTTTATCCGCCAATTTGCGTTTTAATCGAATACTCCCCGAAAATCCCCGTTATCTCCGAGAGACGTTCCTCTGTGAGCGCTTTAAGGCTCAGCTTATAATCAATGCCCAGCTGCGCGTACTTAACCTTGCCATACTCATGGTAGTTCATGAGGTCAACACGATCCAGGCTTTTGAGTGAGGAAAGAAGCTGCGTGGTTTTTATGATTGTGTCGTCCGAATCCGTATGCCCGGGTATCAGGGGCAACCGGATAATAATCGGGATATTGAGAGCATCAAGCCGCTTGAGGTTAGCTATGATCAACTCGTTTGATTTTCCGGTATCTCTGATATGATGCTCGGCATCCATCCCTTTGAGATCGTATAACAACAGGTCTGCTTCGGCCAATACGTTAAATGCCTGTTCAGATACTGTGTATCCGCATGTGTCGACAGCGACGTGGATAAAGTTCTCTTTGCACTTTTTGATGAAAGCGAGAGCGAACTCCGACTGTATCGACGCTTCTCCTCCGCCGATGGTTACACCGCCGCCCGACGATCTGTAATAGTTCATATCCCGGCGGACAACATCGAACAATTCATCTACAGTATAATATTTGCCAAACCGATCCAGAGCTCCCGTAAAACAGGAGTCTATACACTTAAAACAATCGGTACAAAGAGCCCTGTTGACCGAGATTTTTTCGCCGGATTCCGTTATAACTTTTTTAATGGCATCTGCCGGACAGACTTCAATGCATTTCATGCATCCGTTACAGAGGGACGCCGTGTACTTTAATTCCGGTTTAGATTTTTGCCCCTCGGGATTGCAGCACCATTTGCATCTTAGCGGACACCCTTTTAAGAATACCGTTGTCCTGATGCCGTATCCGTCCACGAATGAACCGTGAACAATGTTGAAGACTAAGCCTTTAGCGTTGTTTGTCACTTTTTTAGTATCCATCTTTATCTCCCTATGCTTGATGGTAATAGTCGGTCATAATGATTTGGGGAATACCAAAACGGACTATTACGGTATTCCCCTTTGCTCCGCTGCAAATCAGTAGGACGGCCTGACATACCATGGCCTCAAACCCGCTATCCCGGAAGTCATATTCATAAAGTCTGCCGCGATGAACTGCACATATACACCCTCGCTGCAGATACCGCAGGCTATACGGTCCTATCCGATTTTTAGTCCTCTTTTCCCACAGATATGTCTACTATTAAAATTTTGACGGTGAAAGCGGGGCGGGCGGGGCCGCTGCGCGCATATGCGTGTGCTCGAGAGCGGCGTCCCCGGCCTTTCACGCCGCATTTTCAGAAACTTCTGGCCGCGACCTTGGCGCAGTGCGCCTCATAAGCTTCCTGATAGATGGCCTCGGCATCCCTCAAACCCAGTTTTTCAAGATCGGTCATATAGACGGTTTCCCAATCGCTGAAGGGCCGCTCGCCGTAAACAAACTCAAAGACGTGCTCCTCGATGTAGGTGGCTATGTCAAAGTACTTGTTGAATTCCTCGGCTTGCTCGGCATCGAGTGTGATGCTCTTAGGCCACTTATACGCGCCGTCGTAGGGTACGTCGCGGTATGTTGCATAAAACTCAGGGACTTTCCGTCCTTCGGGATAGAAGAAGGTGGATTCGGTGATCTTCAGGCCGTGCTCCAGGAAGGCGTTCATACTGTGGGTACCCATGAGCATAGCCCAGTTCCAGCCGTCGGGATTGTTCCAGGCCCAATCGGTGGGTGTTTCAAGTCCATTCTCATCGTACTCATAAGTGACACCCTTCACGCCGAAGCTGGCAAGGTAGGAGCCTTCATCGCAGAAGCGCCAATCCATCCAGGTGACGGCAAGGGGAATGTTGGGGCAGTTTGTGGAGATCTGGGTAGCACCGAGGCCCTCGCCGTAGCTGCCGGTGCCGCCAAGGTGGAGCACTTGCCCGTCATAGAGAACGGGCTTGCGGATTACCTGCCAGTCGCAGTCCGGATCCTCGCTTTCGTTATTCATGGTGGTTATGTTGGCGGGAGGCCCTGCAGCGATGCCGTGTCCTCCGTCCATGTCCATGCTGTTGGGGCCGCCGGCCATGCCCATACTGGCGTATGCCTCAAAGTCAGGGCGCACAAAGCCGGTATCAATCCAATGCTTGCACCTTTCAACGAACGCCTTTGCGTTGGTATCGGTATAGAAGAAGCTGACCTTTTCGTCCTTGACAGCGGGGCTGGGGTAGTAGTTGACATTGAGCAAGGTCTCGAAATCATAGGCGGAGAACACCGAGCCGCGGTCCAGAGTATTTGTGAGCAGGTTGGTGGGATACATGGCGCCAAACTCGGTCCGGAAGATCTCCGCCAGCTCCTCCAACTGGTCGTAAGTAGTCATGTTTTCGTAGCCGTAGCCGACCTTACGGCACCAATCGGCGCGTACCATCAAAGCATGTGTATTCATGCTGAGCTTTGTATCCACGGCCTTTATTTCCACCACATGAGTATCGTCTAAGAACACTAAGTCGTACCATTCGGGATCCTCGTCCCTCTTCGACTTTATCAGGTAGAAATAATTGGGGGCATACTCCTTGTAGTCATAAATATTAACGAAATAGCCGTCCTCTATGGCCTGAAGCTTGTTGCCGGGGTAGTAGTCCAAGGCTTTGCTGAGCAGGTGGGGCAAATTGTCGGCGGCCAAAAGAACCGAGAAGTTCTCCTTGGAAGCTGCGGCGGAGACAACTATGTATTCAATATTCACGCCGGTGCGCTCAGCCTCCTCCATGCGGAAGGGCACTCCGTTCAAGCCGTTCTCGGGTAAAAACTGGGGAGTAAAGTTTGTAATCCAATAACTCAGGGTCTCTCCGCTGGTGCAGAAAGGCGTCTCATAATCATAGCCGCTGTTCGGCCAGCCCTGATCGTCCACCTCGTAATTTCCGGGCGCGAACTTATAGGGTCCTTCCTCCACAGGCTCCGGGGCAGAGGTCCCGGGGGTGGGAGTTTGCGCGGGGGTGTTCGCGGCAGGTGCGTTGGTGCCGGGTGCGTTGGCAGCGGGTGTGCTGGTTGCAGGCGGCTTATCATTTGTGCCGCAGGCGGCGAACAGCGCTAATACCAATAAGGCCGCTATAGCCAGTGACAGTGTCTTTTTCATGCTTTCTTCCTTTCTTTTTACTCGCTCCGCAAACGGAAAAATTACGAATCCTTATGTTTTACTGCTGTTAAAAAGGAGAATTCATCATGATAACACGATCGGTATGTGCCGATTTCGATTGCCGGCCCATCGCGAAAAAAGCGTATCCATGCGTCAGCCAAAAACTGAACGTTTTGTCTTTTTGCGTTTACGTTATTTATTAAGAACACCGCCGATGCTGTAATCTACGGCTTTCCTCCTCTCCCAAACCGGCTTCCGCTGCTGTCATCTCATCAGACGTCAGCGAAAGCGATCCGTATACACCGAAAACCTATGTAAATTAGTTCGACGATCTTTGAGTACCCCCGGAATATCTCGTAAACCATCGTATAATGAAATGATTTCATGATTTCCGGTTTAATTAGAGGAAGAACCCCGCGCCATCGTATAAATACATCTTGGCAGGCATCGGAAAAGGCGGTTCCTGTGGCGAAACCTCTCCCGCACGCAGCTTTTTCGCGGCAGCAATAAGCTTGTCAATCTGTTCCGGAGGCAGCGGCAGCATTCCATGCCCCGGATAGATCTCGTCAAAAGCTGATTTCATATCTGACAGCTTCTCCATACTCGCAATATAAGCGTCCAGGTCGCGATCCTCCCCGAACATGAACACGGGCATACTCGATACAAGATCTCCCACCACGACGATACGATTCTCGCGATCGAGCAGCGCAATACTCCCCCATGTATGGCCGGGCAGGTGCAGTACCTCGAAACGCCTGCCGCCTATATCAATAACATCGCCTTCTTCCAGCGGGATAATCCCCGGGCCGGTACCGCCCATCCGGGTACAGCGGGCTGTCTCGCCGGGGTGCATATACACCGTGTCAAACTCTTTGGCAGCGCCGATATGGTCGGGGTCTGCATGGGTGATAACAAGCTGCACCGGTTTGTCTGTCAGCGCCCCGACAAGCTGTTTAAGGCTTTCTTCGCCGCCGAAGCCCGCATCCACAAGCAGAGCGCGCTCCGTTCCGATGAAGAACAAGCAGCGGACACTGTTATCTTCTATACGGTATGTGTTTTCGCGGATTTTAATAACTTCGAGCGGAACATGGTTTATCATATCCGGCATGATGAACCTCCATATATTATTAGTGGCTGCAGCACTTCTTGAGTCGTTTTATGATTGTGCTGACTACCGGCCCGCTTTCGTAAGCGTCGCGCCGGTTATCTTCTTAATATTAAAAGGAGAACCGTAAGGATCGGAGGTTGCGGTTTTGGCAAACCTTCCGCCGTAGCTGCCCATGCACATAAGCCCGACTGTCTGACCCGACATATGGCCGGCTACAAACACAGCAAGACGGTTGGAGTTTAGACCGGGTATCATGCCGCCGGGCTTACAGTTGTCGACTGTCAGACCGGGGAATCTGCCGATCTTCGCTACTTTAAGAATTTCTTCCTGGATGTTGCTATCAAATGCCTCCCAGGGCAGCGCTTTGTAATCCGCGATAAGCTTAAGCAGTGACTGCCTGGTATAGCCCGCGTCAGCCAACTGCCGGGCCTGCCCGGGATAGAGAATGAGCGCGTAGGTTCGCCCGTTTAACATCGACAGGATATCTCCCGTGCCGGCAAATCCAACTCCTGCCTGCTTGCCGGAGTTGGCCTTTGTAACGTTTTCGAGCGAGGACCTGTCCCCTGTGGCTTTTTTGGCAATCGTTTCGATGTCTCCCTTGAAGCCCTTCGTCCAGAGACCTGAAGGCATAACCATAACCGCGCCGTCAATCGAGAAGACCTCATCGATCACTACCGTGCTGTCCTCAGGGCTGAAGCCGCGGGATACGGAATAGGTCTCCCAAGGGCTGAGATCTTCGTTCTCGCAGAAAACGAGGTTGCAGAACCTGGAAGGCTGGCCATACATGCCGCCGTGAGTTTCATACTCGACCCATCCGAGATTGAGTGCGCACAGACTGACTGCGCGGCCTATCGTGTTGTTGGCACGATTGCCCGGTCCGGCCCATGCTCCTCTTCCGGTCATCCCTATCTCTTTGGCGATAGGGCCTCCCACATAGATAAAAAGCTGGTTGCCGTTAATAGCTGCCAGAGCGTGCCAGGAAAGAAATCCGGGGTCACAGAGCAGTTCGACCGCGGTGATTATTACAGGCAGATACTCAGGCTTTGCTCCTGCCATGACGGCGTTGATGGCGATCTTTTCAACTGTAACGATTCCGCGGCCCGGCTGCATAATACCTTGAATTACCTCGTTCGGATCGCGGCTCGTACCTGCGAGCATAGCCTTAACCGCGTCCGGAGTGGGGGGCGCTACCGGCAAACCATCGGTCAGAGCGTTTTGCATAAAGTATGTCTGAAACTTATCAAACGCTTCAGTGTAGTCCCTGCCCTCAAAGAAAAGGTTGCTGCAATCGTAATCGACGGGAGGCGGATTCATCTCGGCTTCTGTTAAGGGCTCCGTTAAAGCTCTGACAACCTCATCTAGCATGTATTCCGCAATTTTCGCATAATTTTCGGGCTTGTTTTCCGCATAGATCCACATCATGGCGGGGATTGCTACGATTCTCACAGTGGGAAGCCCGTGTGAGAGCATGCTGAAGGTTGCCTGGGAGCGCATTGTTTCAATGCACATGTGGATACCTGGGATACCGGCCTTTTCATAAACGACAGGAGGCTCCACTTCCCACCCGCCGGAGAGTCTTACACCGTCAATGTAAGCGTCGAAATCGCGCAGAATTTCAAGGTTTTTGCCGGGGTCCATTGAAACCTGTTTGCATACAACCGTGGCAGTCGGGAACTTTTCCTGCATGAGCTTACATAGCGCATGGCTGATATAATGGCTTTCGGGAACAGTATAGAAAAGTGCGATCTTCTTGCCTTCGATGCTTTGGATGCGGGGTACTGTCAGGCCTTGAATCTTCGATTCTCGGACACCGCGGGGATTGCGTACTTCCAATACATATTTACCTTCCATGTAAACACGTCCTTTCATCATTCTCCCGAGTTGCAGCGGTATCGCGCATTTTCGTCGATATCGCCAAAAAGATTAATTATACTGCGTCACTTTATGATCATTATATATTGATATAGCTTGATATTCCAATCTAATTATGGTAATATTTTCATAACCATTTAGTTATAGGGGAGGGCGGGATATGACTATCGGACAAATCAAATGCTTCATAGCAGTGGCAAACGAGCATAGTTTCGCGAAAGCCGCGAATGCTCTCTTTATTTCTCAGCCTGCCGTAAGCAAAAGCATCGCTACTCTGGAGAAAGAACTCAATTATGTACTTATAGACCGCGGAAGCCACGAACTTCGTCTGACCCTTGCGGGGGCCAAGCTATACGATTTGTTCGTTAAAATGGGAAAAGACTACCAGAATACAATTAACGAGATTAACCAATTCATTAACGCCTCCGACACGACTGTCCGCATCGGATGCTCGGATGTGTGGAATCCGGATAAGTTTTACAGTAAAATATCCCGTCATTTTTCAAAAAACTATTCTTCTGTCTGCCTTGAGTTCGAAGACAACCGGCTTCCAGATCTGTTGGCCAGACTTCAGGCCGAGAAGGTGGATATTATTCTGACATATGAACTGTATCGGCCGCTGCAATACGGTTTTACTGTCCGGCACCTTACCGATGTTGACTGCAGGGTTTTATATTCAAAGACTTATTTCAAGTCCGTTAAGTCACTCGCCGATTTAAACGGCACCGACATACTGATATTTGATGTCGATATCGAAAAGAAATTCGGGATGATGGTAAAAAAGATATGCAGCGATTACGGCTTCATAACGGAGGTGAAAAACTGCAGCCGATTTGAAAGTGCCGTGTTTAACATGGCCTGCGGAAAAGGAGTACTGCTTCATACAGAATGGGATAACATTTCCGCAAACACGCCGTATGATTCTCTCCCGTTTCCGTACAAAGCCTCTGTCAATATGGTATATAAAAACGTTCCCGAAAAACCGTTCATACAATTGGTTGCGGGCGAGCTTGTAAAGATATTCGCTCTAGAAAACGCCAAACAAATTTCGAAAGATGAGTAGCTCTTAGTTTATGCAGACGGCAAACGGTTGGGCTTCCCTCACTGGCTTGCCGGAACCATTTCTGAAAGCATCCGGATAACAAAAGAGTGAGTAAAGCCAGCATATTTGCCGTATCTTTCTCACTCTTACTTTCTTACTTATCATTAGCTGAAACACAGCTCCGTAGGCCTCACCTCTTTTAAATAAGGCAGATTGCATACGAAGAACAGTGACTATCTTAATCTATATAGAAGCGGGCATTGAGTTCGGACAAAGCGATCAACGGTCCCTGATCGTAGGTATCATCAGGGTACCGCTTTTTCGTTTCAAAGTATCTGTCCATCATCCAGGGAATCGTATCCTCTTCTCCTCGAAAGCCGAGAATGAGGCATAAAAGCGACCGCACATAAGGGCTGCGAAATTCAGCGTATCGCTCCATCAGAATCGGGGAGTAGTTTTTTTTGCTTTTTGCCAGAATCCTGATTGCGTTTTCAATAAAGACATCATGGTCGCTTCGTTTGAGTTTTTCAATTACTAAAGGAAGAATCTTGTCCTCAAACCCAAGGGCTTTATCAATAAGAATAGTCCTGTTAATCACATCGATATTTTTGCGGAGGAGCTGAAAAACCACCTCGGGATTTTGCTCTGCCCGAATCATCTGCTTCTCTTGAGCAATTCTTTCCCCTCGCTCACCGCTTTGAAGCATATGCTTAAGCGTATACTCAGTGGCCACCTGCTCAATGCCATCGTATAGAAGCGTGCTGTAAAGCACTTGCTGTACGGAAAATTCTTTGTGCGGATTGTCCCGGAAGAATTTTTTCGTCAAGAGTTTACGGTACATTATTTCACCTCTTGTTTTAAGCGTAGCATCTGTGCTTGAATCCTTAATTTTAATATATACGGGGTTCCGAACAACAGCAATGAATAATGAATTA
>Ga0123335_1006235_pt1 | contig 14008 bp, 14 predicted proteins | sample BiotimSIPDNA_2_FD_89707 | JGI IMG/M metagenome (GOLD analysis project Ga0123335, IMG submission 89707) | Anaerobic biogas reactor microbial communites from Washington, USA - Biogas_R2 time_0 SIP DNA | ecosystem: Engineered > Bioreactor > Anaerobic > Unclassified | place: Washington, USA... | reverse complement strand
TGATGCTTCACTGGCAGAAACGGACTTCCGGGGTATACATTTTTACCAATCTCACCGCAATAAACAAACGGACTTATCAGATCAGCTTCTATCTGTCTGAAACCCGGAATGTAACCAAGTTCATGAACTGTAAGGATTTTTCCATGCGTTTTCCTGTAATCGAGCAACGAGGCGATCTGAAATGCATTGAGCACATGCAATTCTGTAAGCTGCTCGGCAGTTGCGGTGTTCAGGTTTAACGGGTTAAGGGTATAATTGTACAGGTCATCGAAGATGGTGGATATTTCCGCGGTGTTTTCATACCTTTCCGAAACGGCTTCTATCACATTATTGATGTAGCTTTCCTGCACCGGATCTATTTTTTGTGCAGAACCACCGGCAGATAACATGAACAGGAAGACAGCAAACCCGATTCTGTTATTCATAGGCCCTCATTTGAGATGATAACTTAATGTTAAAGCCATAGATGCTCCAAGCTCGGTATGAACTTCCGAGCCGATAATAATGTCAAGCTTATTCCGGGTGAATATCAGACCGTAGGAAAAGCCCTTCTGTGAACCTGCTTTCACACCTGATAAAACTGCCAGCGAAGGGACCAGATAAAAGACTGACCCAAAACTCAGATAGATGTTTTCATACCCGCACCAGTGAATATGAGAAGCCAGCAGGAATTTTCGTTCCTCAATATAACTTAATCCTGAAATAATTTCAGGCTCTAACGTTTCAGGCATATTTTCATCCTCTGAGTACCCGGCAGGGTTTTTTAAAACCAGCGCGATGTTGAAACCATTGGCAGGCTTGATGTTCAAACCAATATTTCCGCTAACATTTCCCGAAAGCTCATCTATTATTACCACAGAAAGATACTGTCCTCTGAGGGTTATTCCTGCGTCGAGCCACTTAAAAATGCTTGTGCCATAAGAGATCGAAATGCTCCCGAGGTTCAGTGCCCTGGTGCCGAAATATCCCATGCAATAACCCCAGTGACCTTTGTAATTGACCGTACCCGATACCGAATGAAAGCCAAGTTCGGGAAGAAGAAATTTGCTGTAATTGTTTAAACTAACTGCAGATATATCGTTCCGGGCCAGCAATGCCGGATTGCTGTTGCCATGCCATGTTGAAAAAAATGAAACATCAGAATGCGATAATGCAACCGACAAAGCAGAACAGTCGACCGTATGCTGACTGAATGCAACGGCAACAGGGAATAACAAAGCGATTATTAAACCCCGGGTAATTGAATTTGATGCAGGGATGTGCAAGTGATATGCAGGTTACCTTGCAGCCAAATAACAAAATTTACCGGATATATGCAATAGCCGTTAAGCGATGATACAATGGGAAGCACTCCGGATGCGGGTTTTAATTGGTTTTATTTTTATAATTTACCTGTTTAAGCTCCTGGTTGGCCTGCACGATTTTATCTTTCAGTTTGGCCTTGAACCCTTCGAGTTTTTCAGACAAATTTTCATCACTAAGGGCAAGAATTTGAGCGGCAAGAATTCCTGCATTCTGTGCCCCGTCGATACCGACTGTGGCAACAGGTATGCCGGGAGGCATTTGTACGATGGCAAGCAGGGAATCGAGACCGTCGAGGCTGGCGTTTATCGGAACACCGATTACAGGCAGCTTTGTCATGGAAGCAATCACACCCGGCAAATGAGCAGCCATGCCTGCTGCGGCAATCACCACTTTAATTCCTCTCGATCCGGCATTCTTTGCGAATTTTGCAACTTCCTCAGGGGTCCTGTGTGCCGAAAGTGCATTCATTTCAAATGGAATACCAAGACTATCCAGAAAATCAGCTGCTTTTTTCATGACCGGAAGATCTGATGTGCTTCCCATGATGATGCTAACGAGTGGTGTCATAATATTAAAACCAGATTTAGTTATATCATTTTGGCAAATAAAACCCGTTGTTGCTTACGTTTTTTATAAATTCGCAACACTGTGGTAAAGATAATGGAAACCGTAACAATTCACGATAGAAAATTCAGGTTAAGTATCACCCCTGAAACAATATCTGCCACCGTAAGTGAAATCGCGAAAAAGTTAAATGATAACCTGAAAGGAAAAAATGTACTTCTGGTTCCTGTATTGAACGGAGCGTTTATGTTTGCTTCAGACCTTATAAAAAAACTTTATATCCCGTGTCAGATCTCATTTGTTAAATTATCATCCTACAGCGGGATGTCATCTCTGGGAGTAATTGATAGTATTATTGGTCTTACCGATGATGCAAAAAATAAAACTGTTGTCATCCTTGAAGATATTATCGACAGCGGCAGGACCCTGCAGAGCCTGATCTCGGAAATCAGGAAGAAGAAACCCGCAGAGATTATCGTTGTAACCCTGCTTTTCAAGCCCGGAGCATTCATCAACAAATTTAAAATCGATTATATTGGTTTCCGTATACCCGATGATTTTGTAATAGGATACGGTCTGGATTACGACGGACTGGGCAGAAACCTTAATGGAGTATATACAGCCATTGAAAATTCTGTAACATAGAAAACAACAATTATTAATCAAAATCAGATACACATGTTAAATATTGTCTTATTCGGCCCTCCGGGCGCAGGCAAAGGAACACAGGCTGCCAGACTTCTGGAGAAATACAAATTGGTGCACCTCTCTACGGGCGATATATTGCGGTCGGAACTTAAATCACAGACCAAACTTGGCCTTGAAGCAAAAAAATATATGGATAAGGGCGAGCTGGTTCCTGACCAGGTTGTTATCGGTATGATAGAAGGAAAGATAGACAGCACCCCTTCGGCTAAAGGATTTATTTTTGACGGCTTTCCAAGAACGAAAGCTCAGGCCAAAGCACTTGATGAAATGCTTGCGAAGAAAAAAAGTCCGATCACTATGATGCTGGCACTTGAGGTTGAAAAGGATGAACTTATCAAAAGGTTGTTGCTGCGCGGAAAAGATTCAGGCAGGGCTGATGATCAGGACAGGTCGGTTATAGAAAACCGGATCAAGGTTTATGATAATGAAACCTCTCCGGTGAAAGATTTTTATGATGCACAGAAAAAATACAAGGGTATTAACGGTATGGGAAGCATCGACGAAATCTTTGACAGACTATGTAAGGCGATAGATTCATAATGCTGGTGCCATTTTCGAAATAACATCTTATGCCTGATTCAAATTTTGTCGATTACATACGAATTTTATGCCGGTCGGGGAAAGGGGGCGCTGGATCTGCCCATCTGCACAGGGAAAAATTTGTCCCCAAAGGAGGGCCTGATGGCGGTGACGGCGGTCGCGGAGGTAACATCTACCTGAAGGGTAACCGCAATCTTTGGACTTTACTTCATCTCAGATACCATAAGCATGTTTTTGCAGGTAACGGCGAGTCGGGCGGTTCATCAACTAAAACCGGGGCAAGTGGTAAGGATGTTACTATTGAAGTCCCCCCTGGCACCATTGTACGAAACGATGATACAGGAGAGCTTGTTGCTGAAGTAACATCGCACGACGAAATCAAGATACTGCTTGAGGGAGGCCGGGGAGGACTGGGAAATGTGCATTTCAAATCCTCCGTTAACCAAACCCCAAGATATGCCCAGCCGGGTGAGCCTGGCAATGAAGCAAATATGATCTTTGAACTCAAAGTACTCGCCGATGTAGGACTTGTCGGCTTTCCAAATGCCGGAAAATCAACTTTATTATCGGTGGTCTCGGAAGCAAAGCCAAAAATAGCTGATTATGCTTTTACCACACTTGTTCCATCTGTAGGGATTGTAAGCTATCGCGACAATAAGTCGTTTGTTATGGCAGATATACCGGGGATTATTGAAGGAGCTTCAGAAGGGAAAGGTCTTGGTTTGCGCTTTCTGAGGCATATTGAAAGAAACTCTACTCTGCTTTTTATGGTTCCTGCTGATAGTAAAGATATTCCTCAAGAGTACAATGTCCTGCTTGACGAACTGGCAAAATATAGCAGCGAAATGCTCGACAAGAAAAGGATCCTGGGCATCTCCAAATCGGACCTTCTGGATGCCGAACTGAAACAGGAAATAACCAAAACCCTTCCCAAAATTCCCTATGTTTTCTTTTCGTCGGTGACGATGGAAAATATTCATGCACTTAAGGATTTGCTTTGGCAACAGTTAAACTCATGATAAATGCTGGAAAGACTCATCAACATTGATATCAACCTTTTTCTGTTTATAAACGGTCTGCATACTCCCTTCTGGGACCAGGTAATGTGGTTCCTTTCGCAAAAATTGGTGTGGGCCCCGTTGTATTTAATCATTATTGCCTTCATCGTAAAACATTTTAAATGGCAGAGCATATCGATAATCTTAGCCGTCATTTTGGCAGTTACTCTCGCCGATCAGTTGGCCGTTGAAGCTTTTAAAGAAGTTTTCCAGCGCCTTCGTCCGACACATAACCCCGGGCTGAAAGACATAGTGCATATAGTCAATAACTACAGGGGAGGCAGCTATGGCTTTGTTTCGAACCATGCCGCCAACACTTTTGCGCTTTCAGTTTTTCTGAGCCTTCTTAACAGGAACAGATGGTTCATTATATCTATACTGTTTTGGGCAGCGGCAGTCTCTTTCAGCCGTATCTACCTGGGAGTACATTTCCCGGCTGACATAATCGGCGGGGCACTTCTCGGAACAATACTTGCCATCCTGGTATATTATATATTCAGGAAGATGTCGCTGTTTTATGTTTTTGTGCCGAAAGATAAATTGGTGGAGATACCTGTAAGAAAAGAAGAAAGGCTGGAAAAAGGTTGACCGCCAATTTACAGCCTTTACAAACCGATAAAAACTCTTTTTTTAAGATAGACCCTTTGGCCTACCAGGAACAAAACAACAACAGTTTTTTTAATTAACAGCATGAAATGGGTTTTAAAGCTACCTTTCAGGCTGAAAATGGCCAATACGGGGTGAATTTTCAAATAGAGGGGTAGAATTCCGATTTTAATAACACCTCATTTTTTTTTCTACATTTGTATACGTTTCAAACAAAACATGGATTTATCCAAAAATATACCCTCCTACCTCACTGAAAAAAAGAATATTGTAAGGTTGATCCTATTCACAGCCGCCTTTGCACTCATCTTTATATATTTCTATGCTCCTTTTGAAGTAAACGATTGGATCTATAACAGCGCCGATAAATTCAACATTAAAAATCCAGATCTTCTGTTGTTTATTTCATCAGGGATGATAACCCTTACGGGAGTACTGGTGGTTGTAATCAGCCGTATTATACTCTATCAGGTAGTGCGGATTACAGGTCAGGTTTCCTTTCTCCAGTATTTCATCTGGATAGCAGCTGAAATTGTATTCATGTCCTTATTCTATGCATTTTTTGAGCGGATATTTCTTGACGATCCGCGCAAGTTTTCCACAGCCTATAAAATTTCAATTCAAAATACAGCCCTGGTGCTTTTGTTACCTTATTCAATATCCTGGTTATATTTTTCCTGGGTAGATAAGAACAAAAGAATTAAGGAACTGCAGGATGAAAATATGCCTCTGAGCGAAACAAAAGATATGATCGTTTTTTACGATGAAAAGGGCACCATGAGGCTTTCTATCAAATTTTCGGACCTTCTTTACCTGCAGGCAGCAGATAATTATGTGAATATCGCTTATATCAATAAAGACAAACACATTAAATATATGCTGCGGTCGTCTTTGAAAAACATTGAAGACGATTATAGTTCCTATCCGCTTATCAGGTGCCACAGATCGTACATGGTAAATCTTGAAAAAATCAAGATCATCAGGCGTGAAAAGGATGGCCTTCATATTGAGCTTGATGCCCCGTTATCGGTTGAACTCCCTGTTTCCAAAACGTATGTCGATGACGTTTTTAAAGCTTTCGGACATAGTCTCAATCAGGAAAATACTTAGAACTAAGAAACAACCTTACTAAATGAGCCAGCCCCAAAATCCGGAAATACTTCAGGACCATTTTGTCATAACTTCTTCTGATATAGATTTTACCAGAAAGCTGAATGTGAGTTCACTTGTTGATCTTTTTGTACTCAGTGCCTGGCACCATGCTGAAGCATTAGGTTTCGGAATTGAATTTCTTGATGGCAACGGAGCGGTTTGGATGCTGTCGAGGTTACGTATTCAGATCAGCGGACGGCCCCTCTGGAACGAACCTGTTATTTTAAGAACGTGGCCGAAAGGCATCCAGAGGGTTTTCTATCAGCGTGACTTTGAACTCCTTGATAAACAGAACGCTGTGGTAGCCTCAGGTACTTCCGAATGGCTCATCATCGATATAAAAGCCCGGCGACCAAAATTATACAATACCGACAGTCATATATTCAATAACAAGAATGTAAAACATGCCATCGAATCACCTGTACCTGTCCTGGAATTTCTTTCCGCTGAAAAAGAAGAATTCACCCGAAAAGTTGTTTACAGTGATATCGACCTCAACAAACATTTAACAACTATCCGTTACATTGATTGGATATTCGATACTTTCAGCATTGATTTTCTTCGCGGGAACTCCTGTAGTGAAATTGTCATCAACTTCATGCATGAGATACCTTTCAGCTCAGAGGTTTTCATTTCAAGGTATCACCCGGCAGAAAATATCTATGAATTCGAATTTACAGTCTCGGGACAATCAGCGGTTTGTTTCAGGGCCAGGGTTATTTTCTGATCATCTTATCAGCTGTACCTTCTCCGACAGAATATATGAACCCTTAATGTTTTTTATGGTGATCCTGCAGACATAAATGCCATCTGTAAGATTGCTCATATCAAGATCGACCTGCATTTTATTATCACCCCGAGCATTCTCCACAGCTCTTTTTACCAGGCTGCCATCCGTGGAAAAAATATCAACTGTAACGTTGCTCACGTTATTCAGATTTAGACAAATGGCAGTGTGACCGTTTGACGGGTTCGGTAATATTTTAAGATTTTCAATTGCCGGTAATGGATTCACCAGACTGGGTAAATTTTCCGGGAAAATTTTTACCAAATCAATACCATTGCCTGTGCCCAGGTTTACCGAGTACTGCATTAGCGTATCATCGTTCCAGTGCTCATGGACCCCAAGACTTGAGATGGGAGTACCTGTCTGATCGGGATCATAATTGATATCTTCAGGCCACCATGTACTGTCTGCAGCCTGATGCAGGTAATCATCGACAGCAGGATATTGCACGAAAACCCATCTGTCGGTTGCCGGAGCATCCCAGCCATCAATATATTCCTCAGTTACAAACTCTTTCTGTAAAATATCCAGGCATACGGATTCTATTGCAACCGGATCAAGTGAGAAGAGTATGGAGGAACACCAATCGTCGTTGAAAGGCCATGTTTGAAATTTTTGCGGTTTCTGATGTTCATAAGAAGTAGACCACAAGGCATCCATAAAATATAACAGCGTATTGCCCCCCAGATACTTGCAGGCCATAATATCAACCTGGACCCTGTACATATTATATTCATCTCGTAGGGGATCATTATCCGGTTTCATAAGACCTTTGTGCAACTCCCATGAATGATCCGATGTATTGGAACCAAAATGATTTTTGGCAAAAAAAGTGGTTCCTCCCCATCTGTGCCCTTTCATGGCAGGTATATTCAGAAGGTAATCTGCTTCAAGCATTTCAATAAAGAAATTATGTCCTGTCAAGGCTGTTATTACGGTACCCTGATCAGAATAATGAATACCTTCGCTCCCGGGGTTTATCCTATATCTTCCCGTTATATCCCGCTGAGAACAATAGTTTACGTTGGGAAATTCAGCGTAGAATTTATTGTACAAAGTATTCCAGATATCAGCCATGGGATCACCCACATAGATATTTTCCTGGGGCACACCTGCCACATGAATCAATTGCCTGAGCATGGCCAGGATCGTTTGGGGTGATGTATCAAATTCAACGGGTATGTTGGATGGCATATCACCATTTGGCCATGCGCCGCTCCAGGCAGTTACCGCATTGATCTTGATGAAAATTGTTTCACCGGCAACATATCCTGTATCACCTTTCCCGTGATTCATATTAAAATACCTGAAGATGGCCTCCCATGCAGCAGAATCAGTTACCATGCCTGTAACTTCCTTAATACCCTGAGAGAACATCTGATCTACAACATCCTGATTGGTATTGGTATCAACCCAGTAGGCACTGGAATGATTACTGTTTGTACAATTTTCATTGGTAGCATCCGGGTTCCATATCCATACAACCCGTCCGGGTATGATACCTTTTGGCTCCCCGATCGGAACATTTGCCCCCAGGGGATCTGAAAATGCTTTATCTGTTGAAGTATTTGCTCTTGCTTCCAATTGGTTCACCGTCATTCCGTAAATACCAAGAACTATAACCAACATCAGCACAACAGTGGCAGAACCATAATTCCCTTTTTTGAACAAATGAAACGTTTTCCTGGTGAAAAAAGTGAAGCCTGTAATTGATGTAATGTAGGCTATGAAAGAAAATGCAACAGGCATTGTTGCTTTCATACAGGGATACTGGAGCCTTGACGGCTTAGGTATCACTCTGATCAGTAACCAGATCAGAGATGCAGTGCCGGCTATAAAAAAGATCACCGCGGTCCATTTTTTTTGTTTCTTCAAACCCATAAACCTCTCTAACTTTTGAAACAATGAGATCATACGATATATTTTTAGGAATTCAGTTTAGCAAAATAGCAATAAAATAGGGTTTGAAGAAAATTATAAGCATGAAAATGAAGGCACCGTAAAAAATTTTTAATCTATGATTCAGGGTTCGTCAAAACTCACTTTATCAAGCCAGAAGAAGCCGCCGGAGGGCGCTTCTGAAGTTATGTAGATATAAATTCTTTTTACTGCCTTAATATTAACCTTACCTGCAGCTGAAGATGAGCCCGGTCTATTGGTGAAATCAAAGCTGTAGGAATGTGACAGATCGTCTTTGATTAGTTGTTCATCACTGATCTCAAATACCCTGTTATCGGATCTGTTTCCTTCAGCATCTTCAAGCATAATGGCCAGATTAAGATCAGGAGCAGATTCATTAACAATCATAGAAACCATACAATTTGTGTAATCGGTAAGATTGTAGGTATTGTTAAACTCAAAATATATATGAGGTTCAACGGATTGATTGGTAATGTTGTAATCGATCCTAGTTAGTCCCGAATGTGTCACAACCGGCCCATCCTCTTTTTTACAGCCTGAGAGTGCCAGGGCAATAACAATGATCAGAAAAAAATCTTTAGTTTTCATAATCCATCCTTATTTCATTACCTTCCCCGTCTCCAATATTCCATTTACCTATAGTATTTTCATTGCTTTTAATGTTGATGGGGCCATCACCCGGCAGGGTAATCAGAGAAACATCTAGTTCGCTCAGATAACTTGTCTCATTATATTCCTGAAGCACACTGACCATGCCTGCTTCTTCTCCCCAATCGACATTGACGGATGCGGTACCCTGCCCGCTCTTAATTGTCACCCCGGCAGGAAAATTCCACGTGTAATCAGCACCTTCAAAATCAGTGATGCTATAGGTCAGGTTTTCCTGTCCATCATATACTTGCGTGGGCCCTGAAACAGGGCTTTTATGGAATACTTCATATACCCTGACAAAGTCTATCTGCATGTCCTGCGGAAAAATTGTATCGTCGACACCCTGCACACCACCCCAATTTCCGCCAACAGCAATATTCATCATCAGGTGAAAGCGCTTATTGTAGGGCCAGGTGGCATAGCTGGTATGATCGTTGGTATAGGTAAAATACAACGAATCATCGGCATAAAATTTCAATGTATCTTCCGTCCATTCCGCAGCATAAAGATGAAATGCCGTATGTGCATCGGCCAGATACAGGTGATTGCCTCTTTGTGTGCCTGCAGCACCATTATATGCCTGGGTATGTATGGTAGCATGTACATTTCCCATATCGTAACCAACATGCTCCATAATATCGAACTCTCCGCTTGCCGGCCAACCACCATAGGCCCAATCTGTCGGGAGCATCCATATAGCGGGCCATGTACCACGTCCTTCAGGAAGCATTGCCATCACCTCTATCCTGCCATACAACCAGTCGCCCTTTTGCCGGCTGGTAATCCGCGCAGAAGTATATTGCATCCCTACATAACTTTCCTTTATTGCGGTAATAATCAAATATCCGCCTTCGACCTTCACATTTTCCGGGCGGTTCGTGTAAAACTGCAGTTCATTATTTCCCCAACCGCTACCTCCCAGATCATAATCCCATTTTGCCGCATCAGGGCTGCCATCAGTCTCAAACTCATCCGACCAGATTAACCTTGAATTCTCCGGTTGAGCTACAAGGACCATGGAACTAATTATCCATAATAAAAGAATGCTAAAACGCATAAAAATATTGTTTTAAATTATCAATCTAAATTAAACACTTTGCCCCTGCTGCCAAAAAAAACTACCTCAACAGCAATACTACATACACAAAAAATAGCTTTGCGCAATAGAATAAAAGATATGCCTACAAAACTGAACCGGTAAGATATCTAACCGGGAACGTTAATAGTTAATAAAGTGGTAAAAGAGTAGTTTGTTATTCCATAATGCAGGAATGACTACTAATTCCTGCGATGGAATATATTCGAAATCGGCCTGGTAAATTTCTTCGAGGCGGGTATTGAGTAATTCTGAAACAGTACCTGCGTTTGCAATAAAATACAGATTACCCTCAAAATGTGTAACAAGATAACCGCCTTTGCATTTTTTGATCCCGTCGATAGTTCCTTTACCCAGATAGGCAATATCAGTAATTTCTTTGGTTCTGGTATCTATTTTTCTGAGAAAACCATCGGCATTAACACCTGTAACAAGAAAGCCCGCATCATATAAAACTCCGTTGGGTTCCTTGATTTTAGTGTCGTCGAGCCATACTTCCACATACGCCTTTTCGATACTGACACGATATATTTTTGACGTACCGCTTACAGTTATATAAAGGTTTCCGGAATCGTCAGCGGTAATATCGTTAAGAAAACCGGTGGTTTTAATATGAAACCGATTCGTGATTTCTGCGGTTGCAGGGTCACATTCAACAATACCAAACCGTTCCACAATATACAATTTCCCCCTGTAAAGTATAATTCCAGTAGGACAAGATAATCCTTTCACCCAATCCTTCGATATCACGTTGCCCTGTAAATCGATTTTGGAGACAACATGGTCAGCATACATTCCGCCTTCAGCAAGCGGGCTGGTATAGTTCGAAACATACAGACATTGATTAAGGCTGTCGTAGGCAACCGATTCCGGTGCTGAAAATATCTCAGCTGTTTCAGCGATTTTCACCACCTGCTGGGCGTTGCAAACTGAAAAAATGATAAAGGAAACAAAGACAGAAAAGAAACCCTTCATCATCAAATTATTATCTGATTAAAGATATTAAAATACCTTATACTTATAAAAGAAAAAGCTATTACCCTCAGAAGTCTGAGAAGTAATAGCTTATTAAACAGCTAACCAAAAACCTAAACTGCTTCCGCCTTAACGTTTACATGCTGTTTTGCAATTCTGTTTAATTTCTCATCAGTTGATTTTTCTTCTGACAGCGTTTCAGACAGCAGGTCAGAAATTTCAGCTTCCTGCAGGATATCAGCATAATGAACGGCTGTTCCATACCCTGCTATTTCGTAATGCTCCACGCGCTGCGCGGCTGCAATAAGTGCAGCATCCCTGATACTATCGTGTGTCTTTAGTTTGATGGTTTCCTCTCCTTCGGTAACCAGGCCTTTCATGGCCTCGCATGATTCGCCTTTCAGGTCAACATCGAGCAGTTCACTGATTTTCTCAAGACGTTGTTTCTGCTTCCTGGTTTCTTCAAGATGTGCGTGAAAAGCATTTATAAGTTTTTCCGACGATGCTGCTTCAGCCATCTTCGGCAAGGCCGTAAGCAGTTGTTTTTCTGCATCGTATAGATCCTTTAATTCATGTATAAACAAATCTCTGAATGATTCAATTTTTGTTCGTGCCATATCGATTATAATTTTTATGATTATTAATTGTGAAATTTCAAGTTCTGTGCCTGCGTTTTTTTTAGATTTATGTATTTAATTATCTGATACTTATTTTCCTTCCTTAAATTATGATCTGAGGTTTATTCTCACAGCGTTGTGTAGAAAATACCCAACCATTCAAAGGAGTTATCAGAACTATTTCCTATAAGCGATGGTACTTAAAAGGGCATTTTCGCTCTGCCGTGAGTCCGGTCTTGAATGTTGAACGATAACGGGAATGTCTGAAATCAATACTCTTTAAAAATCGCTCCCTTTGGGTATTGGTTCCGGATCAGAAAGATCACCTATCGTTTTCATATGGAGTGTACATAATCAGATCAATCAATCTGTTGCTGAAGGTTCTCAGCCATTCTTAGATGATGTTTTAAAACAGGTAATGTATTGTCGATATATTCTTTAATATCGGCGTCGGTTACTTCCTGCTGTGCTTTGTCGTACTTTGCATTATCCTTTTTATGGTCCTTCATCATCATATCTATATAATCCTTGTCAAATTCCTCTTTGCTCTTATCGCTGAAATTATCAACCTTCTTCTGGTGTTTTTCGTCGAGGGCAGCAGGAATAGTTAAGGGATGCGTGATGTGAGTTTAGTTTCCTTCTGATAGCCTGTAACATATCCTTCAATCATCAATTGCAGATCATTCCTGTACATATTGTCAGAATAATCGGGAGTATCCCAATTATTGATGTTATCAGGCCTGAAAAGCGCGGTTATAGTCCCGATCCTGGTCTCTACAGGATATCTTGACAAAGGATAATTGTTTTGTACTGAAATATTATAAGTATGATCGCTGTTAATCCATTTTGGTATATAATCCAATTGTCTGGGAGAATTTTTAAGATAACTTATAAAGGTTCCTCTATTTACAGTTTTCCAAATGGTATCGCCTTTTGCGGAATCAACCAGGAAGAAGTTCCGGTTAAAATTTCTTATATGTCCTCCTATTGCAAAAAGGTGGCCAGCAGCAGCAGCAGGATAAGAGAAATTAATACGCGATTTCCCCGAGGGCATGGTGAAATACCCGTTAAAAACAGGAGCACCGGCATCAAGATACAAAATCATAACATCTACTGGCCCGAACAATTTTTTATCTGAATAATTAAAATACATGGCCAGGTATATATTACTTCTTGCAGTATCAGAAAGATTACGGAATACAGCATTGATAAGCAAAGGTTCGTCGGCTTTAACAGGAATGCCATACATTCCGGGAAGTTCATAGCTGCCGGAATTTTGATCTGTGATAAACAAACGGTGAGCAACCGGATAGAACAGTTCCCGTTTATTCGGATCCACAATATTGGCATGAAACAGAATGGGTTCGTTAACGATTTTATTATTACTGTCGTAAACGGCACATTCAAAACGGGTGATCCAGACATCGAATGGGAAAGCGGCGATCCATGCCGGCTGCCAAAAGTAGCTGGTTTGAGGTTCTATCGTTACAGGCCCGATTTCAAACTTTATAACTTTTATGTCAGGATAGTCTGTAATTCTTGCCACTCTTGAAGTATTAATATTTTCAAAGGGAACTTTCAGAATTGCTTTTTCCGAAATCCGGTATGCTATTCCTCCTTCCTCACCGATCGGCTTGTATGGGCTTTTTTCTTTGAAAATGCAACCCTGGAACAGCACCAATACGAAGGCGAAGACTATCAGATTGGCTATTATTTTCATATTTGTACTATTTGGGCATAACAAAACTAAATGTGAGAATTATCTGAAATGTGTATAAATAACATGCCAAATAATAATCATATAAATGAAAAAGCCCTGTCATTCAAGGGACAGGGCTAATTATAATGTAAAATACAATGATCTGTTTTCGGGGAGATATTGCCCAAATATCTGAATTATCAGATATGGATCATCACATATTCCACAATCCGGTCACACCTTTTGTTGCCAAATTCGAATACTGTTTTCTCAACAGTATATTTATAAATGGTTTCTTTCAGTAATTTCCTGGCCCGGTGCAGCCTTACT
>Ga0123335_1006234_pt1 | contig 14010 bp, 14 predicted proteins | sample BiotimSIPDNA_2_FD_89707 | JGI IMG/M metagenome (GOLD analysis project Ga0123335, IMG submission 89707) | Anaerobic biogas reactor microbial communites from Washington, USA - Biogas_R2 time_0 SIP DNA | ecosystem: Engineered > Bioreactor > Anaerobic > Unclassified | place: Washington, USA... | reverse complement strand
GACAGGGGGAGCTCCGCAGCCACCCTTTCCAGGTTGTCCTCATTTTCAGGATCTCCCAGGGTGGCGTCCGGTTCGCTTTCCTCCGCTTCCGGCTCCCCGGTACGGCCCTCCGCTTCCGGCTGACCGGGCTGCTCCCCTTCCTGGGGTCTTTCTTCCGTCTCTTCTCCAGCCTCATCATCCAATTCCTCGGCCCAGGTCTTGGCCTGATCCATTTCATCCAGGGAGGGCCGACCGGGCGTCTCCGTCTGACCGGGCGTTGCCGCCGGGCCTTTCAAACGCTTGTCACGTTTCTTTTTTTTCATGACCACACCCCACATGGGGCGACCCCTGCAAGGCCGCTTGGGCCGCCGCCGCATTTTCTTCGAAACTAATATGCGCCGCGAAATCCTTTTGCAACCATGGCAAGAGCGTTAATAAGTACCATTTACTTAGGGTTTGTCTATCTTGTATACTTTGAAACACAGTGATTTTTGGAGGTGTAAGGTATGCGCGCAAGGTACGAAAAGGTGTTTCGTCTTTGTGTGCTTGCGCTCATGCTGGGCATGATCCTGTTTGTGGTTCTGCAAAACCAGAGCCAGGCCGTGGAAGAGATCGACTATCAGACATTTTTGCAAAGGGTGAAGGCGGGGCAGGTCAGCCAGGTTCAGTTGGGCGAGGGTGCGAAGCTCACGGCCAAGGACAAGGCCGGAAACCGCTTCCGGTTTGACAATCCGCGCATTGAAACCCTCAAGCACAGCCTGTTGTTGCAGGGGATTACCGTTACGGAGCAGGTCATCGGCCCGGGCAGCCTGGCGCTGTTGGCGTTTTTGCTGACCGTGGGCGGGCTGGCCGTCTGGGGAAAGGTGAGGCAGGGGGTACGCGCTCCTGTGGGCAAAAGCGTGATGGAAAGCGAGAAGACCGTGCCCACCACACGCTTTGAGCAGGTGGCGGCCAATGAGGAGGCCATGGAAAGCCTGCGGGATCTGGTGAGCTTCATCCGTTCCCCGGAAAAATACAGCCGATATGGGGCCCGAATCCCCAGGGGTGTGCTGCTCTACGGCCCGCCGGGCACAGGCAAGACGCTGATGGCCCGGGCGCTGGCCGGGGAGGCGGGCGTGCCCTTCTTCGCCGTCAACGGCGCGGACTTTGTGGAGATGTACGTGGGCGTAGGAGCCAGCCGGGTGCGCACCCTGTTTGCCAAGGCCCGCAAGGCAGGCAGTGCGGTGATCTTTATTGATGAAATAGACGCAATCGGCAAAAAACGGGACAATACCAGCGATGAGCGGGAGCAGACCCTCAACGCCCTGCTTTCGGAGATGAGCGGCTTTCGGGAGCAGGAAGGCATCATCGTGATGGCCGCCACCAACCGCATCGACACCCTGGACGAGGCGCTGCTGCGGGCGGGCCGGTTTGACCGCCAGATTGAGGTGCCCCTGCCGGGCTATGAGGAGCGGGTGAAAATCTTGCAGGTACATGCCCAGGGGAAACCCATCGATGAAGGTGTCTCCCTGCCCGCCCTGGCTGCCCAGACTGCGCTGTTTTCCGGAGCGCGGCTGGAGAGCATGCTCAACGAAGCCGCCATCATCGCGGCCAAGCGCAATGCCCAGTCCATCACCCGGGAGGACATCGACCATGCCTATGACGTGATGCTGTGCGGCATGGACCGGCGCAGCGGATTCGGCCTGGAGAGGGAGAGGGAGCTGACCGCAGCCCATGAGGCGGGGCATGCCCTGACCACCTTCTTCCTGCTGCCCGACAGCCACATCCGCAAGGTGAGCATTGTGCCCTCCTCCAAGGGTGCGGCGGGGTACAGCATGGCGATTCAGCCGGAGAAGATGTTCCATTCCAAGCAGGAGCTGCTCCATCATATTGCCGTGGCCCTGGCCGGCCGGGCTGCGGAGGAAATCCTGTACGGCAGCGATATGGTCAGCACAGGCGCAGCCAATGACCTGGAGAAAGCCGCGGCCCTGTCCCGCAGGATGGTCTGTGAGTGGGGCATGCTCCCCGATGGGGACGGACTTTATCTGTTCAACCAGGCCAAACGGGATGAGGCCGCCCAGCAATGGCTGCAGCTGGGGTATGAGCTGGCTAAAAAGGTGCTGCTGGGATATCGCGCGGCCTGGAATCGGCTGACCCTGCTGCTGCTGGCCAGAGACGCGGTCAGCGAGGAAGAGGTAAAGGCGTGCCTGGCACAGGAAGCAAGATATTCGTAAAGTTTCTGGCCCCTTGGAAAACTCTTGTGCAAATCTCTTTGCAAAATGGAGCAAAATCGGTATAATAGCAAGTGTTGTTCCGATGGGAGCAAGGCACGAGCTTTCCAAGGAGGCACAAAATGAAGACCAGCACAAGGGTTTGGATTGTCAGCATTCTTTGTTTTTTGTTGGTGCTCCCACTGGCGGGCGCATCGGCGGAGGGGTTGCGTTTTTCCATGGCGGGGTTTGACGGCGACAAAAGCTCCCACCAATGGGAAACCAACGCTTTTTTTTCGCGGATGGAAGCCCGCACCGGGATAGGCTTTACCTTTGAGCAGTATACGGATTATGACAAGTGGCAGGAAGCTAAGGCACGGATGTTTGGGGAAGGCCCCCTGCCGGAAGTGCTCTTCAAGGCGGAGCTGACCACCCCCGAATTGGTTGAGTATACGGACAGCGGCAAGCTCCTGGACCTGAAGCCCCTGCTAGCCCAAAACGCACCCAATCTATGGGCTCTGTTGCAGGAAAATCCGCAGTGGCTTGAGGCCATTACCCTTCCCAATGGGAAAATCGGCGCGCTGCCGGGGCTTAACCCCCTGCCGCCCCAGAACGCAATGTGGATCAACCAGAAGTGGTTGGACAAGCTGGGTCTGGCCATGCCCGCCTCTGCGGAAAGCCTCAAAGCCGTGCTGCAGGCCTTTTTGCAGGGGGACCCCAACCAGAACGGAAAACGGGATGAAATTCCCCTGGGTTTTCTGGGAGTTTGGGACCTCAAGTTTCTCTCCCATGCCTTTGGCGTGGTGGTCAATGATTACAACATCTATCTGGACCAGGAGGGCCAGGTTCGCTTCTGGCCCCTGGAGGACGGATTTTTTGAGATGCTTGCCTATCTGCGGGAGCTGCAGCAGGAAAAGCTGCTGGACCCCAACGGCTTCTATCTGTCCGATGCCCTGCGCTCCTCCGGGGAGAAGGACGCCCCGGCGGTCTACGGCGTGTTTTTTGGGCCCAACCCCCTGTCGCTGATGGGTTATGACCAGGCCAGGGACTATGTGCTGCTGCCGCCCCTTGCCTATCATGGGCAGCAAGTCTACAGGGAGCTGGAGGGGGAGATTACCCGGGGGACCTTTGCGCTGACCTCCGCCTGCAAAGACCCTGCCGCCATGCTTTACTGGGTGGATGTGCTGTATACCGCCGAGGGGGCCGTGGAGGCCATGGCCGGCACCCAAGACGCCGACTACACTGTGGATGCGGACGGGCGCTGGAACTTTACGGCAGACTTGTCCACCATGGGGGTATCCGCGCTCAATGACCTGAGTGTTTACGACTCCGGCAACATGCCCTGGCTGTTCCCTCTGGAGTTCTACAACCGCTACGACCAGGAGGGTGTGGTGAGCATCAACTCCCAGCTTGCCATCCTGAAACCCTATCTTCGCAAGCCCTTTCCCATTTTCCAGTTTACAGGTGAACAGAGCCGGGAGGTTCTGGGCATTCAGAACGAGCTGGGCAAAATGGTGGACGAGGGTTTTGCCCGCTTTGTGCTGGGCCAGCGGGAACTGACCCATGAGAGTATGGAGAGCTTCCGGCAGGAACTGCGGGAGCATGGGGCGGACAGGATGACCGCCTTCTGGCAGAAAATGGCGACCCAATGAGGAGCCGCCGGGTCTGTGCGGGGCAGCCCGCCGGGAGAACCAAAGAAGGATGGGAAAAGCAATGAGTCAGTATGCACATATGATCCGTCAACTGAAAACCCCGGATGTGATGAAAACCCTGACCCACCTGTACGGGCAGCGCAATGGGATCCTGGTGGAGCAGACCGCCCGCTACATTCACATTGTCAAACATCATGAGGAACTGGTGGGGGCTCAGACCCCCGTTCTGCTGGTAAGCGCCCCCGGACGGACGGAAATCGGCGGCAACCATACGGACCACAACAAGGGCAAGGTGCTGGCAGCGGCGGTAAATCTGGACACGCTAGCCGCGGTGAGCGTCCGCACGGACAACCGGGTGCGGGTGTTCAGCGAAGGCTACGAGCCCATGGAAATGAGCCTGGAGGACCTGTCCTGTCAGGAGTCGGAGAAGGGGACCACAGTCGCCATGATCCGCGGTGTGGCCGCCAGGATGAAAGAAATGGGGTATGCCATCGGCGGCTTTGACGCGGTGGTGACCTCCAATGTGCGCTCGGGCAGCGGGCTCAGTTCCTCCGCTTCCTTTGAGGTGCTGGCCTGCGCGATCTTTGACGCCCTGTACGGGGGATGGACCATGGATGCCCAGGTGCGGGCGCAGATCTCCCAGTACGCGGAAAACGTCTATTTCGGCAAGCCCAGCGGATTGATGGACCAGATGGCCAGCAGCGTGGGCGGGCTTACCTTCATGGATTTCAAGGACGATCAGGCCAAGATCATTGAGCTTCCCTATGACTTTGCCAGCAAGGACATGGCCCTTGTGGTGGTAAACACCGGCGGCAGCCATGATGACCTCACCCCCCTGTACGCCTCCATTCCCCAGGAGATGCGCGCCGTGGCCGCCCTGTTTGGGGAAAAGAATCTGCGCCGGGTGCGGGCGGAGCAGTTTTTCCAGCTGATCCCCAAGCTGCGCCACGAGCTCAAATGCGAGCATCCCGACCGGGCGATTCTGCGGGCCGCCCACTTCTTTGAGGAAAACTGCCGGGTGATGGACCAGGTGGAGGCCCTCCAGCGGGACGATTTGCCCGCCTTCCTGGAGAAGGTGATCGAGTCGGGCCGCAGCAGCTTCATGTATTTGCAAAACATCGTGTCCGCTTCTGCCGGGCAGGAACTGGCCCTGGCGCTGATGATGGCGGAAAAGAAGCTGCGGGGTAAGGGCGCCTGGCGCATCCACGGCGGCGGTTTTGCGGGCACGACGCTTAATTTTGTGCCGGGCAGCGAGCTGGAGGAATTTGTGAAGGACATGGAGTCCGCCTTTGGAGCCCACAGTTGCAATGTGCTGGATATCCGGCCTGTGGGCGCGGCCTATTTGAATCTGTGTGAGAATTGACACAGCCGCCCCTTGGTGTTATGATGCAGGGGAACCTGGTTGATGGCATCTTCGGGGCGGGGTGAGAATCCCCACCGGCGGTATAGCCCGCGAACCCTGGAGGGTTTCCCTCCTGGGCCGACTCGGTGAAATTCCGGGGCCGACAGTAATGGCGCATGCGCCAGAGTCTGGATGATAGAAGTGCAGCCGCCGTTGTCGGCGTGATTGCCCCTGATGAAAGAGCCATCAGGGGCAATTTTTTGGATAGGCGGTGGATTTGGATGACAAGAACTGGGAAAAGGTTGTTAACCACCCGGGAGATGAGCACCATTGCCGTTTTAGCGGCCGTGGCCTCGGTGCTGTTCGTACTGGAGTTTTCCGTGGTGCCCGGCGTTCCCTTTTATAAAATGGACTTCAGCAATTTGCCCGTGCTCCTTGGCACCTTTGCCATGGGGCCTCTGGCAGGCACGCTGATACTGGGGGTCAAAAGCCTGGTGGGGCTGTTGCATACCACTTCCCAGGGCGTGGGGGAACTGGCTGATTTTCTGATCGGCCTGGCCATGGTGCTGCCCGCCGGGTTTTTCTACCGGCACTTCAAATCCCGCAGGGGCGCGGTCATCGGCATGACGATTGGCGCGGTGCTTGCTTCCATTACGGGCGTGCTGCTGAACGTGTACCTGCTGATCCCCTTTTTCAGCGCCCTGTTCCATCTGCCCGTGGAGGACATTGTGAGCATGGGCAAGGGGCTGATTCCCTCCATTAACAGCCTGTGGCAGTTTGTGCTGTACATCACCGGCCCCTTCAACCTGCTTAAATGGGTAGCCATCAGCGTGGTAGGCACGCTGATGTACAAACCCCTCTCCCCCCTGCTCCATGGAGCCGTGGGAAGAAGAACAGCCCGTCGGGCGGAGCAGGCCAACAAATGATGCGCTATGTAACCAAAAGCGCAGCTCAGACGCGAAAGCTGGGGGAGGCGCTGGCTCGCCTCCTCCTCCCCGGCGACGCGGTGCTGCTGTATGGAGATTTGGGCGCGGGCAAAAGCGAATTCACCCGCGGCATCGCCCGAGGGCTGGGGGTGGGGGAAACCGTCACCAGCCCCAGCTTCACCATCCTGCAGGTGTATGAGTCGGGCAGAATCCCCCTGTACCACTTTGACTGGTACCGGCTGGAGGATCCCCAGGAGCTGTACGAGCTGTCCATGGAGGAATACCTGCAGGGGGACGGCGCGGCGGTGGTGGAATGGCCCCAGCAGGCCGCTGAAGCTGTTCCCGTCAGGCATTTGCGGGTGACCCTCACCGCCCTGGGCGAGGACAAACGGGAGATCCTCCTGGAGCCCATGGGCGGATTCCGGGAACTGGAGCCACTGGAATAGCCCGGTTGCGGCACAAGGGAAGAAGGATGCTTTTTGAAGCTGTTGGCATTGGATACCTCAGGCCCTGTGGCAGGGGTGGCGATTCTCCGGGACGGGCAGGTGGCCTACGAGGGAGCGGCGGTGAACGCCATGACCCATTCCGTGAGCCTTCTGCCCATGGTGGAGGAAGCCCTGACCCGCAGCGGCCTCACCATAGAGGACATCGACCTGTACGCGGCGGTGACAGGGCCGGGCTCCTTTACCGGGGTGCGGATTGGGGTCAGCATGGTGAAGGGCATGGCCCACGGGGCAGGCAAGCCCTGCGTGGGCATTGACGCGCTCCAGGCCCTGGCGGCGGGAGTGAGCGGGAAGGATGCGCTGATCTGCCCCATCCAGGATGCCCGGGCCGGGCAGGTGTACGGCGCAGCTTTCCGGGCGGGGATGCCTCCCCGGCGGGCCCTGGAGAATCAGGCCCAGGAGCTTTCCCTGTTTGTGAATGCCTGCCTTGCAGTGGCAGAAACCCACGAATCCCTTTGCTTTGTGGGAGACGGGGTTTCCCGGTACCGGGCAGCCCTGGAGGAGATGCTGGGGGAGAGAGCTGATTTTCCCCCGGCCCATCTTGCCTACCTTCGGCCCGCCTCCGTGGCGATGCTGGCCCAGGTGTATGCACAGCAGGCTGGGGATTACCTGACCCTCCAGCCCCAGTACCTCCGCGCTCCCCAGGCGGAGCGGGCCAGGGCCCGGAAAGCGGGGGACGCATGAGCAGGGAAGCGCAGGGTGAGGCGTATATCATCCGCCGTATGACCGCTGCCGACGTGGACCAGGTCCACGCGCTGGAGGCGGCTACTTTTGTTGACCCCTGGAGCCGGGAGAGCTTTCAGGACGAAATGGAGAAGAACTGCTGCGCTCGTTATCTGGTGGCGGAACGGGACGGAATCATCCTGGCCTATGCGGGAGCCTGGATGATCCTGGAGGAAGGGCATATTACCAATGTGGCCGTGACTCCCTCCGAAAGGGGCAAGGGCCTGGGCAAGGCCATCACCGCTGCTCTGATGCAGTATGCCGCCAACCTGGGGGTCCAGTACATGACCCTGGAGGTCCGAAAAAGCAACCTGGTGGCCCAAAGCCTTTACCAAAGCCTTGGGTTTCAGACCCTGGGCGTGCGCAAACGGTATTATGAGAACAACGGCGAGGATGCGCTGCTGATGGTGTGCCAGCAGATGCCGTCGGTGCAGGAGGACTTTGAGGAATAAGGGGCTGCCTCAGATTCCATGGGAACCCCGTATGGGCAGGAGACCGGAGCGCTCCCCAAAAGTGACGCGCAGGTTGTGGGCGCGGGGCCGGTGGATCTGGTGGGCATGACGGCCTGCGACCTGTATGAGCTTATTACGCAGTACTGCGGCGGCTGGTACTGGGATCAGTCCGAGCGATACCTGCAGCATTCACCCATTCGCCATGTCCAGAATGTAAACCGCCCACGCTGATTCAGCATGGGACGGAGGATTTCAGGGTGCCTGTGTCCCAGGGGCAGATGCTATACCATGCGCTGAAAACCCGGGGCGTACCCGTGGAGATGGTGCTGTGGGCGGCCGATAGCGCCTGCCCCATGGATGTATCCACCGGCGACTTCCTCCCCGGCGCCGCTTCCTAAAAGATCATAAACTCGCATTCCAGCCGCCCGTTGTACAGGCGGCGTTTTTGTGTGGCCCGCCTGCCAAAGAACCGCTCAAAGGCCGGGTCGGATACGATAATCCCCATTCGCCAGCCGGGGTGGCGGCGCAGCAGCGCGCCCAGGTCCCTGTACAGGGCCTGGCAGGAGGCCTTGTCCCCCAGCCGCTCCCCGTAGGGAGGGTTCGTCAGAAACACACCCTGAGGCTTTTGCAGCTGCAGCTCCCGCAAATCCAGTCGGCGGGCGGTAATTCTCCCCTCAAAGCCTGCCTGCCGCACATGCTTTTCACACAGTGTGAGTGCTTGGGGGTCAATGTCGCTGCCCAGGATATCCATGGCTGCCTGGGGGGCATAGGCTTCCTGCGCCTGCTGCCGCAAGGCTTTCATCTCTCCGGCCGGCATAAAGGCAAAGCTCTCGCAGGCAAAGGAGCGGGTCAGGCCGGGAGCGCGGCGGGCTGCCTTCATGGCCGCCTCGATCAGCAGCGTGCCTGTGCCGCAGCAGGGGTCTGCCAGGGGCATGCCCACCCGCCAGGGGCTCAGGTCCACCAATGCCGCCGCCAGGGTTTCCCTCAGCGGCGCTTCCCCGTTCCAGGTGCGATAGCCTCTGCGGTTTAATGCCTCACCGCTCATGTCCAGGGTAATCCGGGCCAAATCCTTGTGGATTGCCACATCAATGGGATAGGCAGCCCCGGTTTCCGGAAGGCGCTCCAGGTGGTAGCGGCCTTGCAGACGGTTGCAGATGGCCTTTTTACTCACCGCCTGGCAGTCCCGCACGCTCATCAGCCGGCTTCGCACGCATTTTCCCGTCACCGGAAAGGCCGCGTCCTTGGGCAGCAGGTTCTCCCAGGGAATGGAAGACACCAACTGGTACAGATCCTCAAAGCTGGCCACGGTCTGCTCCGCCAGCACCAGCAGCACCCGGTCTGCCGTCCGCAGCCACAGGTTCGCCCGGAAGGCGTCCGCCGGCGCGGCTTCAAAGCGGGCGCCGCCCTGCTCCGCCTTGGCAGGGATGCCCATGCGCCTCAGTTCGCCGGCGGCCACCCCCTCTAGCCCGAAGGCGGCGGAGGCCAGATAGGTACGGGGTGGGAAAGCGCTCATGGGTCATACCCCCGATTCATTCATTCCAATGCGCTTTGCATTATACCGGATCGCGGGGGAAAAGGAAAGAAGAACAGGAAGGGCCTGCGCCCCCCACGATTCCCTTTTCAATTCCGGCAGATTCGTGTACAATACAGGTAGACCTGCCGATGAACCAACAAAGGAGGATTGTTCCTTTTGAAACGTGTTTTTTTGATTGTGCTGGACAGCGTGGGCGTGGGTGCCCTGCCGGACGCGGAGAAGTATGGCGACGTGGGGGCCAACACAATGGCCCATATCCTCAAAGAAGCCAGGCCCAGCCTGCCCAACATGGCAGCCTTGGGGCTGGGCAAAATTCCTCTGGTGGATTATCCCGTTCCTCCCTCGGCAGCGGGGGCCTATGGCCGAGCTATGGAGGTATCTCCCGGCAAGGATACCACCACCGGCCATTGGGAAATGATGGGTCTCACGCTGCAGAAGCCTTTTCCCACCTACCCCGACGGCTTTCCCCCCCAAATCATCCAGGCTTTTGAGCAGGCCATTGGCCGCAAAAGCTTGGGCAACTATGCCGCCAGCGGCACCGAGATTCTGGACCAGCTGGGGGAGGAGCACCTGAAAACAGGTTATCCCATCGTGTATACCTCGGCGGACAGCGTGTTTCAGATCGCCTGCCATGAGGACATCGTGCCCATCCGGACCCTGTATGACTGGTGTGAAATTGCCCGCGATATCCTGCAAGGGGAGCACGCCGTGGGCCGGGTGATTGCCCGTCCCTTCACCGGTCCCGGCAAGGGCGCCTTCAGCCGTACCCCAAGGCGTCGGGACTTTTCCCTGCCTCCCACCGGGGAGACCCTGCTGGACGCCATGAAAGCCCAGGGCCTGATGACCATCGGCATCGGCAAGATCGAGGACATCTTCTGCATGCGGGGCCTGGTGGAAAGCAACCATGCCGCCGGCAACCCGGCCTGCATGGAAGCCATGATGGACACGGTGGACCGGGATTTCAAGGGCCTGGTGTTTGTCAATCTGGTGGATTTTGACTCGGTGTATGGCCACCGCCGGGACGCGGACGGCTACGCCCGGGCGCTGGAAGCCTTCGATGTGGTTCTGGGCAAGCTGACGGCCCGCATGGGAGGAGAGGATCTGGTGCTGATCACCGCCGACCACGGCTGCGACCCCACCTTTACCGGCACGGACCACACCCGGGAGCACACCCCGCTTCTGGCCTGGCATCCGGGCATGAAGGGGCTTACCGATCTGGGCACCCGCGGAAGCTTTGCCGACATCGCCGCCACCATCGCCGAGCTGTTTGGCCTTCCCCAGCGCTTTGGAGCCCAATCCTTTGCCGCCGCCATTGAATAGAAAGGGAGATACACCATGAGCGAGACCTATTTTCAGAGGATCCAAAAGGCCGCCGATGCTGTGGAAGCAGCCTGCGGGCGGGCCGAAATCGGTTTGATCCTGGGCAGTGGCCTGGGGGATTATGCCCAGGCCCTGGAAAACAGCCGTTCCATCGCCTACAAGGACATCCCCGGCTTCCCCCTCTCCACGGTGGAAGGCCATGCGGGTATGTGGCATACGGGAGAACTGAGGGGCAAGCGGGTTTGCATGATGCAGGGCCGGTTTCACGGCTATGAGGGCTATGACCTGGCGGAGGTTACGCTGCCGGTGCGGGTGATGCAGCTCCTGGGCGTCAAGATCCTCATCGTCACCAATGCCGCCGGGGGTGTCAACACCGCCTTCTCCGCCGGAGATTTGATGCTCATCACGGATTTCATCAACCTGTCCGGCAAGAACCCTCTGACCGGGCCCAACGATTCCCGCTTGGGTCCCCGTTTCCCGGACATGAGCTTTGCCTATGACCGGGATCTTCAGGCCCTGGCCCTTGCAACCGCCCAGCGCCTGGGCATCAAGCTTCAAAACGGCGTCTATTGCTGGCTCAACGGACCCAACTACGAAAGCCCGGCGGAGATCCGCATGACCCGGGTTTTGGGGGCCGATGCCGTGGGAATGTCCACCGTACCGGAAACCATTGTGGCCAGGCACGGCGGCATGCGCGTGCTGGGCATCAGCTGCATCACCAACATGGCTGCCGGCATCCTGGACGAGCCGCTGAACCATCAGGAGGTCGTGGAAACGGGCATCCGGGTTCGGGACACCTTCCGCAAGCTGCTGGACAACATCATTGAGGCCATGTAATCTCCCCTGTTTTTCCAATATTTTCCGCAAGGGATCACACAAGCAAAACTCCTTCCATGGGCATGCTACCACATGAGGATGCAGCCATGGAAGGAGTTTTATCAATGCGCAAGGGTGTGTTACGAAAAGGCGTGGCGCTGCTGGCGGCCCTGGGGATCCTGGGATGTGCTACCGGCGCGGCCTCCGCAAGGCCGCTGGAGGAAGGAACCCCGGTGGAAATCGCCTCTCCTTCGGCCATGTTGCTGGAGGCGGATACCGGCACAGTAATTTTTGAAAAGGATGCGGACAGCAAGCGGCAGGTGGCAAGCCTCACCAAGCTGATGACACTGCTGATTGTTCTGGAGGAGCTCCAGGAGGGAAGCATCCGCCTGGAGGATGAGGTGACTGTCAGCAAGGCTGCTGCCGCCCAGGTGGGCAGCCAGGCTCTCCTGGACGCCGGCGCGGTTTATCCCCTGGGGGACCTGCTCAGGGCCACCATCATCGCCAGCGGCAATGACTCCGCCTGCGCCCTGGCCGAGCATATCGCGGGCACCGAGGAAGCCTTTGTGGAGATGATGAATGCGCGGGCGGCGCAGCTGGGGCTCAGGGATACCGTCTATCGAAACTGCACCGGCCTCCCCGCCGATGGCTCCCACACCACTGCCCGGGACGTGGCCCGGCTTTCCTGCGAGGTCATCAAGTTTCCCGTTTATTTTGACTACGCCGCCATCTGGACGGATACCCTCAAGCATCCCAGCGGGCGAACCACCGACCTGACCAACACCAACCGTCTGGTGCGCTTTTACCCAGGCTGCGACGGCCTGAAAACCGGCAGTGCCGATGCGGCCAGATACTGCCTCAGCGCCACCGCCCAAAAGAACGGCCTGCGGCTGGTGGCTGTGGTGCTGGGCTCCTCTGCCAGCCAAAAGCGCTTTGATGAAGCCCGGGCCATGATGGACTACGGATTTGCCACCTACCGCCGGGTACAGATCCTTCGCACGGGCGAGCTGCTGGGCAGGCAGGTTCCCGTGAAGCTGGGCGGCGTAGACCAGGTGGAGGCAGCGGTGGGGACGGGCCTGACCATGCTCATGAAGGCCGGGCAGGAGAAGCAGCTTACCCTGGAGGTGGAGCTTCCCCAGGAGGTTCAGGCCCCTGTTGCTGCCGGTGATACCCTGGGCATGGTCCGTGTTCTCCTGAGCGGCCGCATCATTGCCAAACTCCCCGCCGTAGCTGCCACGGACGTACCCATGCCCGGGCTCATCGAGGGCTTCCTGAGGCTGCTCACCAACTGGCGGTAACCGGCACGTTTTCTGCGGCATAAGCCATACCAGGTCCAAGACGGAGGCATGTTCTCCGCCTTGTTTTTTTATCCCTGACAAGCTATAATGGTCCTACCGCCCACTCCCGCCGGGCGGCCATTTTCACAAAACCTCCGTGTTTTGATAAAGGAGACTTCTGTTGAACATTCTTTCTCGGCTGCAATCCTGGGGCAACTGGCTCACCAGGGACCCGGTTGGCTTCCTGGTCTATTTGCTTTATCTGGCCGTGGCCGTCCTCAGCACGCTGATTCTCCATGAGGTAGCCCACGGCTATGTGGCCTACCGCTGCGGCGACCCCACCGCCAGGATGCTGGGCAGGCTGTCCCTGGATCCCCGTAAGCACCTGGACCCCATCGGCACCGTTTTTATGGTGCTGTTCGGTTTTGGCTGGGCTAAGCCAGTGCCTGTCAACCCCCGTAATTTCCGCAACCGTGTCCGGGACGACCTGCTGGTCAGCCTGGCCGGGGTGACGGTGAACTTTACCCTGTTTCTGTTGTCCCTGGCTCTGGCTGTGGGAATCAACGGGCTGCTGTGGAAGCCGGAGCTGATCAGCGCCGTGGGAAGCCGGGAGCTGATTTCCTCCGATGGAGCCGCCTTTGCGTATCTGGTGAGCGGCCAGGGCAGTCAGCTCACCGAGTATATGCGTGTCCCCTGGCTTCAGTATGTCCAGCGGTTTTTGATGCTGTTCTTTTCCCTGAATCTTGGCCTGGGAGTGTTCAACCTGCTGCCCATCCCGCCCCTGGACGGCTGGCATGTGCTGGATGATGTGGTATTTGGGGGCAGGCTGAGCCTGAACCCCCAGATCCATCAGATTGCCCGGTACGGGCTGATGATCCTGGCCCTCACCGGGATGCTGACAACCCTGCTGTCCACCCTCACCGGAGCCATTGAAAGCGGCGTGCTGAACCTGTTTTTACTGATGACAGGCCGCGTGTAGGAGCTATTTATGCCGGTTCATGTACGCCTGAAACAGTTTGACGGCCCTCTGGATCTGCTGCTGCATCTGATTGGAAAGGCAAAAATCGATCTCGAGGACATCTTCGTGAGCCAGATCACGGAGCAGTATATTGACGTGGTCCGAAACGCGCCGGATTTTGACATGGAGGAAGCCAGCGAGTTTATCGCCATGGCCGCCCTCCTGGTGGAGATCAAAAGCCGCGCCATTCTTCCCAAGCCGCCCAAGGAAGAGGAAGAGGACCCCGAGCAGCAGCTCATCAGCCGCCTGATCGCCTACCAGCAGTTTAAGGAAGGCGCG
>Ga0123335_1006233_pt1 | contig 14010 bp, 16 predicted proteins | sample BiotimSIPDNA_2_FD_89707 | JGI IMG/M metagenome (GOLD analysis project Ga0123335, IMG submission 89707) | Anaerobic biogas reactor microbial communites from Washington, USA - Biogas_R2 time_0 SIP DNA | ecosystem: Engineered > Bioreactor > Anaerobic > Unclassified | place: Washington, USA... | reverse complement strand
GACACGGTGATCCCGATGCTGCCCGAGCAGCTTTCCAACGGCGTCTGCAGCCTGCGGCCCGGCGAGGACCGCCTCTGCTTCTCCGCCTTCCTGACCTTCGAGGCCGACGGACGCATGAGCGGCCGGCGCTTTGCCAAGACGCTGATCCGCTCGCGCCTGCGGCTGACCTACGAGCAGGCGCTGGAGGCGATCGCGAACCGCCCGGTGACCGGCGCCACGGTACCGCCCGAGGCGCTGCGGCTGATCCGTGACACCCACGTCCTCGCCCAGCAGTTGCGCCGGAGCCGCATGCGGGCCGGCGCCCTCGACCTCGAGGTGCCCGAGTGCGAGATCCTGCTGGATGCCGACGCCCGCATGACCGGTGTGAAGCTCCGGCCGAACGACGTCTCCCACCAGATGATCGAGGAGTGCATGGTGGCCGCCAACGAGGCCGTCGCCACCGAGCTCAAGTCCCGCGGCATCCCGATCCTCTCGCGCCTGCACGAGCCGCCGGATCCGCTCAAGATCGACGAGCTCACGGCCGCGCTGGCGCAGCTCGGCTTCCACCCCGGCGACCTGACCGATCCGCGCACGCTCACGCGCTTCCTCTCGTCGACCCTCGACCATCCGCTCCGCGACAGCGCCCATACGCTGGTGCTCCGGAGCATGAAGCGCGCGATCTACTCGGCCGAGGACGCGGGGCACTTCGGCCTGGCCAAGCGCTACTACTCGCACTTCACCTCGCCGATCCGCCGCTATCCCGACCTCGTGCTGCACCGTCAGCTGGCCGACTACCTGTCGCGGAAGCCGCACCGGAGCGGGGCCGACCCCGCCTACCTGAAAGGCATCGCCGCCACCTGCACCGAGCGCGAGCAGCTGGCGGACGACGCCTCCCGCGCCCTGATCGAGATCAAGAAGTACCGTTTCCTGCAGCAGCAGCTCGACGAGGGCCGGCCGGCCGTCTACGACGCGGTCATCTCCCGCGTGGCCAATTTCGGGCTCTTCGTGGACGTGACCGACCTGCAGCTCGGCGGTCTGGTGCACATCGCGACCCTCTCCGAGTCGTTCGTCCGCTATGACCGCGCCCGCGAATGTCTCGAGGTCGAGGGCCACTGCTACCGACTCAGCGGCCGTGTGCGGGTGCGGGTCGCGAAGGTCGACTTCACACAGCGGCATGCCGACTTCGTGCTGGTCCATGACGCAGAGGACCAGGCGGAACGGACAGCCCGGAAGCCGCGGAGCCGGCCGGCGGAGGCCGGTGCGCGCGGCTCGGGAACCGATGGACGGAAGGAGCGGCGTCCGCCGCGCCAGCCGGAACCGGCGGCACACCCGCCGCGGCGGATGCCGGGCAAGGCCTCCCGGCGGCACGGTCGCCCGGGCGGGCCGCCGCCGGCGCCGGGCAGGCGTCCCGGCAAGGCGCGGTAGCGCGAGAGTCCGCGTCATCGGCTGACCACAGGTGGGGGGCGCGCGGGAGCGCATGAAAAGCGGGCGGCACGCGGATGGATCCATGGCCAAGCGGGCCAAGCGAGGCCAAGCGAGAGACGGCGAGAGACGGCACGCCCCAGCAATTCCAAATATGAAGATGAACCCATCGGCGTCGGCGTCGGTATCGGTATCGACAAGACCAAGCCCTTTCGCCCCCGATACCGATACCGACCCCGAAGCAACAATCGCCTCATATTGAGAATTGCTGGGCACGCCCGGAGGCCTATTGACGCGACGGCTCGTTCCTGCAATAATTTTTTTCACGTTTTACCTGGCTAGGAACCGGGCCTAAACGCGGCCTCGAGTCTCGCGCCCCGGGGGTACCGGACGGTGCGGCACGCGGGGTTCTGTTGCCGGAATCAACCGGCGCGGGGCGGGACAATACAGGGAGACACGAATGAAAATCAGGTTGATGGCGGGGTTGCTGTGTCTGGGCATGCTGGGCCTGACGGGATGCGCGACGGGGATGTTCGAGCGCCACACCGCAGGGAAAGTGGACTTCCTGAGCCGTTCGTGGGATTACACGACCGCCGAATATGAAGTCCTCGGCCCCGTGGAGGCCAGCGGCTCCTCCCAGGTCGTCCTCGGCATGGTCACGGACGGGCACGAAGGCTATGGTCTGCTGATGAAGGCCGCGCGGACGAAGTGGGGCGGCGATGTCACCAGCGTCATGTTCATCTTCAGCGAGTACGAGTTCTCCGGCGTGCCCTACCCGCTCATCGGCAAGGTCAGCACGACCTATTACGGCACGGCCGTCAAGTCGAAGGTGGTCTCCAACGTGCCCAATGTGCGCGTGCTGGAGAAATAACCCGCGACGCGTCCGGCGCCGTCATTCCGCTGACGCGGGCTGCGGCGCCCTGCACTTATCCGCCCTGTTGCCGGCCTGTTGGCTGGCGGCGGGGTTGGTCTGTGCGGGTTGCGCGACCCTCGCCAGCCGCTCCCGCTATAGCGTGCGGATCGAGAGCACTCAACCGGGGGCGAACGTGTGTATCCGGAACCGGGCTGGCGAGGTTGTGACCACGGGGATGACGCCGTTTGCCGTCCGGCTGTCAGCCAAGGGCGGCTACCTGCGCCCGGCCATCTACACCCTCTCCTGCCGACAGGAGGGGTACTGGCCACAGGAACGGCGGATCATGGCCGAGGTTGACCCCTGGGTGCTGGCCGACATCCTGCTGCCGCTCAGTCCGCTCTGGATCCTGGGGGTGGACGGCGTCTCCGGCGCCATGTGGCGTCTGCCCGGTCGTCTTGTCATGAAACTGGAACCCCAGGCCACCCGCCAAACGCCTGCGGGCCCGTGACAGGGGAAGCGGTCGGTTCCTGGCGGATACGCCTAGGCGAGCCCCAGCGCCAGGATGGCGCGGGGATCGTCGGTGATGATCCGTTCCACGCCGTGCTCCGCCCAGTGGCGGGCCTGCGCGGGGTCGTTGACCGTCCAGACGCCGACGTGGATGCCGTCGGCCTGCGCCTGGCGGACGAGTTCCACGGTCAGGGAGGAATGGCTGCAGTGGATCCACGGCAGGCGGAGGGCGCGGGCGCGCGCCAGCACGTCCGCCGCCCCGCCGATCAGCGCCAGCTTCACCTCGGGCGCCAGGCGCCGCACCGACAACAGGGCGTTGAGGTCAAAGGACGAGACCACGTACCGCTCCGCCTTGCCGTAGTGGCGCAGCAGCTGCACCACGCCCTCGGCGACCCGCATGCCCGCCGGCGGCCGCTTGATCTCGATGTTGAGGAGGGTGCGCGTGGGCGCCACGCGGCCCATGACCTCGCCCAGCGTGGGAATCCGCTCGCCGGCGAAGTCCGCATGGAACTTCGCGCCGGCGTCCAGCTTGCGCAGGTCGCGCAGGTTCAGGGCGGCGACCGGCCCGGCGCCGTCCGTCGTGCGGTCGAGCGTGTCGTCGTGGAGGACCACCAGCGTGCCGTCGGCCGCCGGGTGGACATCCAGCTCGATCGAGTGAGCCTTCAGATCCAGCGCGCGCTGGAAGGCGGCCAGGGTGTTCTCCGGCGCTTCCGCCCGCGCGCCGCGGTGGGCCTCGATGATGATGGTGCGCATGTGTCTATTCCTCCAGCAGCCGCAACCGGACCGGGCGCATGCTGACGACGCCGCTGGCCGTGATCTCGTCCAGCGCGGCATTCAGGCTGGCCTCCTGCGCGGCGTGGGTCAGGGCCACCACGGGCACGAAACCGGCCGCCTCGCTGCCGGCGGCCTTCTGCATGACGGCCGCGATGCTGACCCCGTGCGCGCCCAGGATGCCGGTGAAGCGGCCCAGCGAGCCGGCCTCGTCCCTGACCATCAGGCGCAGGTAGAAGGCGCTGCGCGTCTCGTCGGCGGCGCAGAGCCGCGGCGTCTCCCGCGCGTTCTGCGCGGCGCGGCTGTGGCGCGCCTGGCGGGTCCGCAGGTTGCGGGCGATGTCGGCGATGTCGCCGATGACGGTGCTGGCCGTCGGCTCGCGCCCCGCGCCGCGCCCGTAGTAGAGCGTGTCGCCGGTCATGTCGCCCCGCACCATGACGGCATTGAAGACGCCCGCGACCGAGGCCAGCATGTGGTTCAGGGGCACGAGGGTCGGGCCGACGCGCACCGCGACGGCGCCGTCCACGCGCGCCACGCAGGCCAGCAGCTTGATGCGGTAGCCGAGTTCCCGCGCGTACGTCACGTCCAGCCCGTCCAGGCCGCGGATGCCCTCGACGGGCACGGACGCCATCGGGACATGGAAGCCGTAGGAGAGGAGGGCCAGGATCGCGGCCTTGTGGGCCGTGTCGAAGCCGTCGATGTCGAGGGCCGGATCGGCCTCGGCGTAGCCCAGGCGCTGGGCCTCGGCCAGGACGGTTCCGAAGGGCAGCCCCTCGCGCTCCATGCGGGTCAGGATGTAGTTGCAGGTGCCGTTGAGGATGCCGTGGATGCGGACGACGGCGTTGCCGACCAGCCCCTCGCGCAGGACGCGGACGATCGGGATGCCGCCGCCCACGCTGGCGCCGAAGTAGATGTCGACGTTGCGCTTCTGCGCGAGGGCGAAGAGCGCCTCGCCGTGCTCGGCCAGCAGCTTCTTGTTGGCGGTGACGACGGACTTGCCCGCTTCGAGCGCCGCCTTCATCAGCACGCGCGCGGCGCCGGTGCCGCCGATGAGCTCCACGACGATGTCCACGCCGGGATCGGCGATGGCCGCCTGCGCGTCCGTCGTCAGCACGGCGGGGTCGACGGCCACGCCGCGCGGCGTCGTGATGTCGAGATCCGCGATGCGGCGCACGACGACATCCACCCCGAGGCGGGCGGAGAGCAGCGCGCGGTTCCGCTGCAACCCGTCGACCACGCCGGCACCGACGGTGCCGAAACCCAGCAAGCCAACACCGATTTGCTTCATGTCCAGTATTCCGAGAAGGAGAGAGAGGCAGAGACAGGGCAAAGTATCAGTTTCGGCGCGTCCCTAGCAATCGAAAATGACGAAACCGTTGACGCAACCCGCGCCGCGCGGGTATGCTGGCAACCTTCTGTCGATCCAGTCGGACGGGGGCACAATGACGAACAAGGAATGGACACGCCTCGAGGCGAAGCTCAACGATTTCGATCCCGCGGTGCGCCGCGATGCGCTCGCGGCGTGCGCCGCGATGCACGGGGAGGACGCGCCGCCGGCGGACGGCGCCGTCAACATGCACTGCCACTCGTTCTTCTCCTACCACGCGGAGGGATGGTCGCCGAGCCGCATCGTCTGGGAGGCGCACAAGGCGGGCTGGTACGCGGCGGCTCTCTGCGACTTCGACGTGCTCGACGGCCTGGAGGAGTTCCTCGACGCCGCGCGTGTCGTCGGACTGCGTGCCGCCGTGCATCTCGAGACGCGTGCCTATGTCGGCGAATGGGCCGATCTCGAGATCAATGCCCCGGGCGAGCCGGGCGTCGCCTACGTCATGGGCGGGGGCTTCCCCGCGCGGCCCCGGCCCGGCAGCGCACCGGACGAGCAGCTCGCGCGCTTCCGGCAGGGCGCGCAGACGCGCAACGAGGCGCTGATCGGACGCATCAACGAGCGCCTGCCGGAGATCGCCATCAATTTCAACCGCGAGGTGCGGCCCCTGACTCCCGCCGGCGTGGCGACCGAGCGGCACATCATCTCCGCCTACGTCGCCCGCGCCGAGCACCGCTTCGCCGACCTTCGTCAGCGGGCCGCCTTCTGGGCACCGATCCTGGGCTTCGGCGAGGATCTGGCTGCCTGCCGCGCGCTGCTGGAGGACCGCCCGGCGCTCGAGGAGCGTGTCCGCGGCGCCCTCGCCAAGCAGGGGGGGATCGGCTACGTGCAGCCGACGCCGGAGCAGTTCCCCCCGCTGGATCGCTTCATCGACTGGGTGCGCGACTGCCAGGCCATTCCGCTGATCGCCTGGCTCGACGGCACGCGCGGCGCCGAGCGGGACTGCACCGCGCTGATGGATCTGATGACCTCCAAGGGCTGCGCGGGACTGAATCTCATCCCGGACCGCAACTGGAAGGACAAGACGGACGCGGGGCGCGACCTGAAGCGCGCCCGGCTCGACGAGGTGGTCACCGAGGCCGCGCGGCGCCACCTGCCGATCAACATCGGCACCGAGATGAACCGCCGGGGCCTCCCGCTCGCCGACGACCTCGACGGCCCCGTGCTCGGCCGCTACCGCCACCTCTTTCTGGAAGGCGCCCGGATCCTGGCGGGCCACACCATCCTGGCCACCTACGCCGACATGCCCTACCTGGGACCGCGCGCCGAGGCGATCTTCGCCGACCGGGCCGACCGCAACACCTTCTTCGCGGCGGTCGGCGCCCTGCCGCCCGTCACGCAAGAACTGGCCGACCGGCTGCTCGATGCGGGCCCGGAGCGCGCGCTGGGGCTGCTGGGCGGCCTGATCCGCAAACAAAAATGACCGCGCCACCCGTGAGTGGCGCGGTCATGTCATGAGCTTCGGTCACGTTCCGGACTACCTGGTCAGGACCGCTTCCTTGCAGACCTTCGCCAGGCGGAACTTGGCCACTGTCTTGGCGGGGATCTTGATCGTCGCACCCGTGGCGGGATTGCGGCCCGTGCGCGCCTTGCGCTGGACCTTGATCAGCTTGCCCAGGCCGGGCAGCAGAATGCCCGTCTTGGCCTTGGCGCCGGCATAGGCGATCGCGAGGAGGGTGTCGTACGCGGCCTTTGCCTGCTTCTTGCTGATTTCAGCCCCGTCCGCAATCGCGGCCAGAATCTGGGCCTTGGTCTTGGGCGAGCCCTTGACCTTGGGGGCGGCTGCCTTCGCCTTGGGAGCGCTCTTCTTCGTTGCCATCGTGGTGTACTCCTGTGTTTTGTGCTGGTGAACTTACCGCAGCACGAGAACAAGATACGATATTGACGGCCAAAAGCAATAGGAAAATCAAGGGGGGAGCGTTATTTTTTCAACACAGGCTTGCATCCCGCGGCCGGAGAACCCAGAATGGAGCCGATGCCGGGACTGTCTGCAGAGGTTCCCGGCACGGAGCACCGCCCATGCCGACCTACGAGTATTCCGCCGAAAACGCCAGCAAAAGCTGCCCTTTCTGCCAACAGGGCTTCGACTACGCGCAACGCCTGGACGACGCGCCGCTCGCGCGGTGTCCGCGCTGCGGCGCGCCCGTCCGCAAGCGCATCTCGCTCCCCGCCATCGGCCGCTCGCGGTCGGGGCTCGACGACCGCGCCCGGCACGCGGGATTCAAGAAACTGAAGAAAATCGGCCGGGGCGAGTACGAGCAGCAGTACTGAAGGAGAACGGCACCATGAATCGAATTCGCGTGGGCATCATCGGGCATGGGCGCAGCGGGCAGGACATCCACGGCGTCCACCTGGCCACGGATCCGCGCTTCCAGATCGTCGCCGTGGCGGATCTCATCGAAACGCGCCGGCAGGCCGCCGCACGGGCGTATGGCTGCGAGACGCAGGCGGATTACCGCGACCTGCTGAAGCGCCGGGACCTCGACCTCGTCGTCAACGCGACCTTCAGCCACCTCCATGCCCCGGTCACGCGCGAGGCGATGCTGGCGGGCCATCACGTGCTCTGCGAGAAGCCGTTCGCGCGCACCGTCGCGGAGGTCGACGACCTGATCGGCGTGTCGCAGGCCACCGGGCGCCTGCTCGCCATCTTCCAGCAGTCGCGCTATGCCGGCTACTTCCGGCAGGTCCGGCGCGTGATCGCCTCCGGCGTGCTCGGGCGCCTCGTGCAGGTCTCCATCGCCTTCAACGGCCACGCCCGCCGCTGGGACTGGCAGACCCTGCAGGCGTACAACGGCGGCAACCTCGCCAACACGGGGCCCCACCCGCTCGACCAGGCCCTCATGCTCTTCGGCGAGGGGGAGCCTGAGGTCTTCTGCCATATGGATTGCACGGAGGGAACCACCGGCGACGCCGAGAACCATGTCAAGCTCCTGCTCCGCGCGCCGGGGCATCCGCTGGTGGATCTGGAAATCTCCTCCTGCTGCGCCTACCCCTGCTTCACGTACCAGGTCTTCGGCACGCGCGGCGGCCTCAAGGGTACCCAGAGCGAGGCCACCTGGCGCTACTACGATCCCGCGGCCCTCGCCCCGCTGCGCCTCGTGAGCGAGCCGCTCGCCGATCCCGCCAGCGGCAGTCCCGCCTACTGCCGCGAGGCGGTCGCCTGGCAGACCGGCCAATGGCCGGATGCCGCGGGAACCTCCGCCACCAGCGAGGCCGGCTATGCACCCATCCAGCCGGAGAGCAGCATGACCCAGGCCTTCTACGACATGCTCCACCGCTCGCTGACCACGGGTACGCCGCTGGAGATCACACCCCAGCAGGTGCGCCGCCAGATCGCCGTCATCGAGGCGTGCCGGCGACAGAATCCGCAGATCTACAAGGTGTAGCCGCCCGCGGGTGGAATCCGCGCCGCCGTGGGAACCCGTCACGTGTCCACACCGCTCCATCTGGTTCTGGTGCAGCCGGAGATCCCGCACAACACGGGCGCCATCGGGCGCCTCTGCGTGGGGCTCGACTGCGAACTGCACCTGATCCGTCCGCTGGGCTTCCAACTGGCCGACCGTCATCTCCAGCGCGCCGGGATGGACTACTGGCCGCAGGTGCGGCTGACGATCCATGACACCTGGCAGGCCTTTCTGGAGCGCGTCGATCCGCCGCAGCTCATCCTGCTGAGCACGCACGGCCAACAGTCGCTCTACGACTGCCGTTTCGTTCCCGGAGCCGCGCTCGTGTTCGGCAACGAGAGCCGCGGCCTGCCGGCAGAACTGCGGGCGCAGTACCGCGAACGCCTCTTCAAGATTCCCATGCCCGGCGAGCACGCCCGCAGCATCAACCTCGCCAATGCGGCCGCCATCGCGGCCTACGAGGCCTACCGCCAGTTTACGCGGTAGCGTTCGGGCCGGGTGCCGGCTTGAACGCCGGCGGACGATGCGGTAAAATGCCCCATCTGTAGGAGTTGCATATGCAGGGCAGGCAAAAGAAGTGGATCAACTGGCAGCAGCCGATGAAGCATGTGCTGTTCGCCTGCGCACCGATGCTGGCGCTCGCGGTCCACCTCTTCGGCTGGCGGGTGGCCGTGATGGCGCTGCTGGCCGCCGCGGCCGCTTTCGCCACCGAGTCGGCCTTCACCCGCCGCTGGAAGGAGCCCGTCTCGTCGGCTGTCTTCGTCTCGTCGATCCTCTTCACCTTTTCGCTACCGCCGACGATTCCCTTCTGGATGGGGATTGTCGGCATCGTGTTCGGCATCCTCTTCGGCAAGATGGTTTACGGCGGCTTCGGCCGCAACGTCTTCAATCCGGCGCTGACGGGGCGGGCCTTCATCTACATCTGTTTCGGCAATTATCTCACCGCGCAGTGGGTCAAGCCATGGATCGACTTTCCCGCCGGCTGGGTCCGCTGGGGCTGGACCGCCGCCTCGGCGCCACCCGACGTGTTCACGACCGCCACCCCCGGGACGCTCCTCAAGCTGTCGGCCGAGAGCCTGGCCGCCCGCGGCGTCGACGCCGCCTCCTTCGCCCTGCCGCATCTCCTCTTCGGCACCACCCCGGGCGTGATCGGCGGCACCAGCGCCGTTCTGACCCTCCTCTGCGGGCTCTACATCGTCTGGCGCAAGGCGGCCAGCTACCGCATCGTGCTCGCCGGCTTCCTCGGCTTCGCCGTCGTGCAGACCCTGCTCTGGCGGCTGGGCCTCGGCCATGCCGCCGATCCGCTCCGCGCCGCGACGGCCGGCAGCCTGGTGATCGGCCTCTTCTTCTACGCCACCGACCCCGTCTCCGCCTCCCAGACCAACCCCGGACGCTGGATCTACGGCGCGCTCATCGGCGCCCTATCGCCGGTCATCGCCACCTTCTCCGCCTGGCCCGCCGGCACGATGTTTGCAATCCTGCTGGCCAACATGTTCGCGCCGATCATGGACCATGCCATCCGCACGCTGCAGGCGCAAAAACGGCATGAATAAACGCGTGAAAGAGATCGCCGGGGCCGTCGGTTTCATGGGCCTGCTGTCGTTGGTCTCGATCAGCGGCGTTGCGGCGCTCCACCTGGCGACGGCCGAACGGGTCGCCCGCAACGCCGATCTCTTTCTGCAGCGGGCGGTGCTGGAGGCCGCGGGCGTGGCGGTGCCCGACGCCCCCGCGGCGGCGGCGGAACTGTTCCGGCGGGAGGTGGCGGTGGAGGATGGGTCTATCGCGTCCGGCCGCTTCGTTGTGCGCGCGCCGGACGCCGCGGCCCGGCGCACCGTGGTCTACAGGCGGCGCGGCCGCGGCCTGTGGGGCGTGATCGACGCGGTGGTCGCGGTCGATCCCGACGCGGGCGTCTTCGGTCAGCTCCGCATTCTCGGGCACAACGAGACCCCCGGGCTCGGCGCCCGGATCGAGGAGGCGTGGTTCCAGCGGCAGATTGCCGGCAAGACCGGTCCGTTTGCCCTGAAGCCGGAGGGGACCCGTTCAGAGGCGCCGACCGAGATCGACGCCATCACCGGCGCCACCCTCTCCTCGGCCGCGGTGCGCGACATCCTGAACGCCGTGGTCCGCAACACGGCCGAGGCAAAGGAGGCTGGCAGCCCATGACCGCCAAGACCAACTGGACGCGCTTCAAGGAGAACCTGGGCACGCAGAACCCGGTCTTCGTGCAGGTGCTCGGCATCTGCTCGACACTGGCCGTGACCAACGTGGTCCGCAACACCCTGGTCATGTGCCTGGGGCTGGTTTTCGTGACCGCCCTGTCCAACCTGACCCTCTCGCTGCTGCGCAACCGCATCCCGTCGCGCATCCGCATGATGGTCGAGGTGCTGGTTATCGCCTGCCTGGTGATCCTCGTCGACATCTTCCTCAAGGCGTTCCACCCCGACATCTCGCGTCAGCTCGGCCCCTACGTCGGCCTGATCATCACCAACTGCATCATCATGGGACGTGCCGAGGCGGTCGCGCTGACCCACCCGCCGCTCGCGTCCTTTGTCGACGGCGTTTCCTCCGGCATCGGCTACGCCTACGTCCTGCTGGCCATTGCCGTTGTCCGCGAACTGCTCGGCACCGGCGAGATCTGGGGCGTGCGGCTGCTCTGGCCGGGGTGGGTGAACTGGTCGGTGATGGTCATGGCGCCGGGCGGGTTCTTCGTGCTGGCGGTGTTCATCTGGGTGGTGAAGGGCGGGCTCATGCGGCCGCCGGAAAAGACGGGGGGCTGAACATGGAACAGCTCGGATTCCTGACGATTCTCTTCGCGGCCGTCTTCACGAACAACATTCTCCTGACCAACTACCTGGGAATGTGCTCCTTCCTCGGCTGTTCGCGCGAGCTCAAGACCTCGCTGGGGCTGGGCGCGGCGGTCTGTTTCGTGACCGCCGCGACCAGCGTGCTGAACTGGCTGGTCTACGCCTTCATCCTGGTGCCGCTGGACCTGGTCTACCTCCGCTTCATCGTCTTCATCGTGGTCATCGCCGCCTTCGTCCAACTGGTCGAGATGATCATCGAGCGGGTTTCGGAGCCGCTCTACACCGCGCTGGGGATCTTCCTGCCGCTGATCACGGTCAACTGCGCCATCCTGGGCGTGAGCCTCTTCATGGTCATCCGCGAGTACACGTTTCTCCAGGCCTTCGGCTACGGCCTCGGTTCCGGCGTGGGCTGGGCGCTGGCGATCGTGGCCATGGCCGGCATCCGCCTGCGGCTCGCGCAGCGCGCGCGCATTCCCAGGGGGCTGGAGGGGGCGGGGATCGCCCTGATCATCGCCGGCACCATGGCGCTGGCGTTCATGGGCTTCAACGGCATGGTGAGCGTGAACTAGGCATGCGCGAGTTCCTCATAGCGGTCGCCGTCATCTGCGCGCTCAACATCGGCCTGGCGCTGCTGCTGATGCTGGCGGGCGCCTGGATCAGCGACATCGGCGACCGCGTGATCACGATCAACGGCACCAGGCAGATCACGGTCGCGGGCGGGCGGGCGCTGCTGACGGCGCTCAAGGAGCAGCAGATCTTCATCCCCTCGGCCTGCGGCGGCCGCGGCTCGTGCGGCCTCTGCAAGGTGGCGGTGCTGGAAGGGGGCGGACCTCTCCTCCCCACCGAGACCCCCTGGCTCACGCCGGAGGAGCAGCAGGACCGCATCCGCCTCTCCTGCCAGCTCAAGGTGCGGCGCGACCTCAGCATCCGCATCCCCGAGGCACTGTTTAACGTCCGGCAGTACCAGACCGAAGTTGCCGGCATCGACGACCTGACCCATGACATCAAGCAGGTGACCCTGAAGCTGATCGATCCGCCGGCGATCGCCTTCACGGCCGGGCAGTACGTTCAGATCGAGGTGCCGCCCTACACGCTGACCGACGAACCGGTCTACCGCGCCTACTCCATCGCCTCCGACGCGGCCGAGCCCGGCCGGATCGAGCTGGAGATCCGCTACGTCCCCGACGGCATCTGCACCACCTATGTTCACCAGCACCTCAAGCGCGGCGACCGCCTGACCCTCAACGGGCCGTACGGCGAATTCCAGCTGCAGCCGACCGACCGCGAGATCATCTGCATCGCCGGCGGGTCGGGGATGGCGCCCATCCGCGCGATCCTGCTCGAGATGGCCCGCACCCGCAACCCTCGGCCATGCCGGTACTTCTTCGGCGCCCGCGCCAAGCGCGACCTGTTCCTGGTCGGCGAGATGCGCCGGCTTGAGGGGGCGATTCCCCATTTCCAGTTCATTCCCGCCCTGTCGGCACCCGAGCCGGACGACCATTGGGAAGGCGAGACCGGGCTGATCACCGAAGTGGTCGGACGGCATGTGGCCGACGCCTCGCAGGCCGAGGCCTACCTCTGCGGCAGCCCGTTGATGATCGACGCCTGCATCAAGGTTCTGCGGGACAAGGGGATGGCCGAGGGGCATGTTTTCTACGACAAGTTTGCCTAGCGGCAGGCGGGGGCGGGAATGAAACAAAGCCGGACAGACGACATCATCGAAGCGCGGATGCGGCCGGGGGCGATCACGCGCGACGGCCTGCTGGGCGCGGACCGCCGCAAGCTGCGCGACATCCTCGATGCCGACGACGCGGCCGTGCGCCGCCTCGGGCTGAGCCATGCCGCGATCGCGGCGCGGATGCGTGACCTGCGCGACGCCGGCGCCCGCGGCCTGGGCGAACCGATCCGCGTCGACGACACGTACGAGATCCGTGTCGATGCCGTGCGCGGCCGTCTCCCCTGTCCCTTCGGCCATCCCGGCCTTTTCGACAAGGAGTTCACCGATGTGCTCCACGTGCGCAGCGGCGAGCGGATCACCTTCAGCCGGCTGAACATCCACCTCGTCGAGGCGCACGGCTTCTACGAGGGACTGGGCGCCCCGTTCCGCCAGGATCCCGAGCGGCTGGCGCGGGTGCTGGGGCTCATTTGACGTCGGTCAGCTTGCGTTCGAGGTAGGCGCGGCGGAGGTCGCCGATGCGGTAGCGGATGTTCATCCAGAGCGGCACGGCCTCGGCGAAGAGGGCGCCGGCGTCGAGGTGCTCGACCTGCGCGGCCGTCCAGGCGGGAGCCAGCAGCGCGGCAACCGTGTAGAGCATGCCGCCGAGGGCTGACGGCAGAAGTCGGCTTGGACGTGAACACATATTAACATCCCAGAAAGGCGATCCCGCGAGCACCCTTGTTCGTGGCCTTGCAGTAGCGACGCGGCTACGACGCGTCGCCCCCCTCAGCCGCTTCATCAACCCGGCAACCCGTCGTAGCCGGGTTGCTACTTTGCGGTGATGAGACCCCCAGCTCAACTCACATGGGCGCGGCGGGCGCGGGCGCGGGCGCCTGGGCGGCCGGCGCCTTTCCCGTCAGCTTCCGGATGTCGGCGATGAAGGCTTCAGGGGTGGCGTCGCGCGAGGCACCGAGCTGGCCGAGGCGCGTGGATCCGTCCGCGGCGAGCAGAATGTAGGTCGGGTATCCCTCGACGCCGAACTGCCGGCTGAGCGCCTCGTTGCGGGAGACGAAATGCATCGGAACCAGCGTCTTGTCCCGCGGGAAGTCGATGAAGACGAGCACCAGGCTATTCGTGGCATAGGCCGACCATTCCGGCTTGGAAAAGACCAGCTTGTCCATCAACTTGCACCAGCCGCACCAGTCGCTGCCGGTGAAGTTGATCAGGAT
>Ga0123335_1006228_pt1 | contig 14016 bp, 7 predicted proteins | sample BiotimSIPDNA_2_FD_89707 | JGI IMG/M metagenome (GOLD analysis project Ga0123335, IMG submission 89707) | Anaerobic biogas reactor microbial communites from Washington, USA - Biogas_R2 time_0 SIP DNA | ecosystem: Engineered > Bioreactor > Anaerobic > Unclassified | place: Washington, USA... | reverse complement strand
TTACTGATTTAATTTTACCACAAAAGGGGCTGGGATTCCTCCTTTTTATGGCTTTTATGCATGCTTTATGGGATAAAATGCATGCATTCAGACCTGGCTGGGAAAAAGTACGGAAACTCAAGATCTTTTTTGATTGACAAGCATGATGGTTTAGGATATATTTTTAAACACGTTCTTTTGCTGGTGTGGCTCAGTAGGTAGAGCAGCTGATTCGTAATTAGCAGGTCTGTGGTTGTTGATAAGGTAGGATAAAGTTATTATAATAAAAGAGAGGGCGGCAGTCCCGTCCTCAAATATGCTGGCATAGCTCAGTTGGTAGAGCAGCTGATTCGTAATCAGCAGGTCGGGTGTTCAAGTCACCTTGCCAGCTCCATGAACTTAAATCCTTAGAATTGCAATGGTTCTAAGGATTTTTTATTTGCAGATTTTGAATTGAATTTTATATATTTATCAAATATTAGAAAATTTATTGACAAATATACAATATTTTTGTTACGATATATTTAAAATTGCATGGGAGGTTATGCTGTGGCTGAAAAAAAGGAAACGGCAAACGAAAAGTTTATTCGTATTGCTGAAGCCCGTACCCAAAAGATAATTGATATGATTCGGCTTCTTGGAAACTGCTCGAACACTTATGTTTATGAATATACGAAAAAAGACGTAGAAAAGATTTTCGGTGCCATTGAGTATGAATTGAGCATGGCCAAAAAAAAGTTTGGGGATACCGGCGCATCTAACGATAAGTTTACTTTGAGATAAGGGGGATGAATATGTCACATAACGATTTGACCTTTTTTACAAATGAACCAGACAGAGATTTATATACCCGGTTCTCAAACATACTGAAAAACAACACCCAGTTTTTTGATATCCTTGTGGGATACTTCCGCACGAGCGGGTTTTTTAAGTTGTATCCAGCCATGAGCGAAACCGATAAAATCCGTGTCCTTGTTGGACTTAATGTAGATTATAAAACCGTTGAAATAATAAACCTTTCACACAAAGAGGCAAAGGAAGCGTTTTCTCAGAATGTCGAAGACGAATTCAACAGCTGCGACGATTCTTCTGAAATAGAAAAAGGCGTCAGCGTATTTATAGACTGGCTGCGAACCGGAAAAATTGAAATGCGCATTCATACCGAAGCGCCGATACATGCCAAAGTATATATCATGCGTAAAGACCCGAATAAAAACGCTGAGCAATTTGGCAGCGTAATCACGGGCTCAAGCAATTTCTCCATGGCAGGACTTATGAACAATCTGGAGTTCAATGTTGAATTGAAAGACAGCAGGGATGTCCAATTTGCCCTGGATAAATTTGAAGAGCTATGGGCAAAGGGCGTTGATATCAAGGATGCGTACATAGCGACAATAGAAGAAAAAACGTGGCTGCGTGATGACATCTCCCCATATGAGCTTTACCTGAAAACCTTATACGAATATTTCAAAGAAGAAATCAATGCCGACAAGGAAGCTATACTCGAAGAAATTTTGCCGGACGGCTTTATGCGTTTGCAATATCAGCTGGATGCGGTTATAGAAGCGGAAAAGAAGCTTGAAGCATACGGCGGTGTTTTTATTTCTGACGTTGTTGGTCTTGGTAAAACTTATATCTGTGCTCTTCTGGCCAAGAAAGTGAAAAAAGGTAAAAAGCTCTTTATCTGTCCTCCTGTGCTTGTTGACTACTGGAAACAGGTTCTTTTGGACTTTGATGTCCCTGCCAGAGTAGAGTCCTTGGGCAAAATCGATAAGCTGATCGAAGAAGGAATAGACGACTACAAATACGTTTTTGTTGATGAGGCGCATCGCTTCAGAAACGACGATACAGAAGGCTTTAAGCTGTTGCATCAGATATGCTTTGGCAAGAAGGTAATCTTGATTTCCGCAACACCGATCAACAACTATTCGAGTGATATCGAAAATCAGATTTACCTATTCCAGCCGAAGCATAACAGCACAATCATTCCATATACGAAAAACCTCGAAGGATATTTCAGAAAACTGCGGGGCAAACTCGCCAATTTACCAAAGGGTTCAGACGAATATAACAAACAGCTTAGGGCAAATTCTGAGGACATACGGGACAACCTTCTCCGCAACATCATGGTGAGAAGAACAAGAAAAGAAATAATGGAGTTCTATGCCGATGACCTTCAGAAGCAGGGATTGTCGTTCCCGACGCTCGGAACGCCGGAAAAGGTCGTTTATTCTTTCGATGCGGAGACGGATGAGGTCTTTACTCACACCATGCAGACTATCAGGAATTTGAGGTATGCACGCTACTCTCCCCTTCTGTTTTTAGAAAACCCGTCAAAAGAACTGAAGACTCAGATGGTAGCACAGACCAACATGAGCGGATTCATGAAATCCATTCTGGTAAAAAGACTTGAGAGCAGCTTCTTTGCTTTCAAGAACACACTTGCGCGGTTTATACAGTCGTATGAACAGTTTATTGAAATGTGCAGCACCGGGGAAGTTTTTATAAGCAAAAAGGTGAATGTTTACGACTTGCTGGATAACGGCGATGACGAAAAACTTATGAAGCTCGTGGATGAAGAAAAGGTTCAGCACTTCAAGTTTTCCGATTTCCGTGACGATTTTCTCCCGGCTCTTGAAAAAGACCTTGCTATGCTTAAGCGCCTGTCGGATAGCTGGCGGAAGATTACCCAAGACCCAAAGCTGGATGAATTTATGCGTGAGCTTACAAAGAATGAAATTCTCAAAGACAAGAAGCTGATTATATTCACAGAATCAAAAGAAACCGCTTGGTATTTGGGAGAAGCGCTTGAAAAAATATATGGTGAAGCAGTTGTGGTGTTCAGCGGCGAGAGTGGCTACGGACTCAAAGCCGAAATTGAGAACAGCTTTAACCCTAAATATAAGGATAAGAACAAAGACAAATATCAGGTTCTGATAACTACCAATGTCCTTGCGGAAGGTGTCAACCTTCACCGCGCCGGGGTGCTTATCAATTACGATCTCCCGTGGAATCCGACGAAAATCATGCAGCGTATAGGGCGTATCAATCGTGTCGGTACGGAACACAGCAGAATCTATGCTTTCAATTTCTTCCCCACATCGCAGACGGATAAGCATTTGCCGATAAAAGACAGGATTGTTCAAAAGCTTCAAGCCTTCCATGATACTCTTGGTGAGGACTTTAAGTACCTTAGCGAAGACGAACAGGTCACCTCTCATAAACTATACACCGCCTTGACAAGCGAGCTTGATGTTGAAGAAGGCACAAACCGTGAGCTCTTCTATCTCTCTGAAATACGAAAAATCAGGGATGAGGATGAAACGTTATTCAATAAAATAAAGCGCCTGCCGAGGAAAGCGAAAGCCGGAAAATTCTCTGACCGCACTAAAAGCTGCGCTACGATTACTTTCCTGAGAAAAGGTTACCTAAAGATGTTTTTTAAAACTGAGGATGATACCACCGAAGGCATATCGTTTATCAATGCCATCAACCTCATTCAGTCTCCTAAAAACGAGGTGCGCATTGGGGCTGGAGAGTATTACTATGACCACCTCGAAAAAAACAAGGCTGCTTTTGACGATAAGCTGATTGAAGAAGATGAGGTAGTGTTTGAAAAATCCGCTCTTGCCGGAAATGATGCAAAAATGATAAAGCTCCTGAAGGCACTTACAAAATGTCAGAAATTCACCGAAGAACAGGATGAAAATTTGCAAAAAATGCTTGACCTTTGGCAAAATGGTGAAATTGCTTCGGGGTTAACGAAAGAAATTCTTAAAGACATAAAAAATATCGATGATCCGGTGCAAACATACTTTGAGATTTTTGACCGTATTCCCGATAGATATTTTATGGGACGCGGAAAACGCAAGCAAGTCGCCGATGGCGAAAAGCAGGTTATTTTATCATGTTATCTTAAATGTAGGGGGTAAGGGATATGGATGCAAAATTACAAATATTGAAGGACACGTTTCAAAATCGATTTTCAATAGATAATTACCTTCGGTTTTCGAGGGAATTTTTCGGCAACATTAAAATTATCAGTCCGGATAAGGAAAACACCTCTATACCGTTGGAATATCGGTACATGGTTGCAGCTTATACTCATGCCGCTTCATACCAAGTCGACAAGGATATTCTTGATATATTTGCAGTCAAATTAAATGCAGGCAGAAGCGTTGAACGAGCAAGAAGCATGCAAAGGAGCTTCATTTCTAAACTTCTTACCGCCGCTAACCATGATGGGGCTATAGTTGCATTTTATACGGATAATGAACCGAGGTGGAGATTGTCTTATATCCGCCTTGATTATGAATTTGCGGCAGGCCGGGCAAAAATGAGTCTGACTCCAGCAAAAAGATATTCATATTTAGTTGGCGAAAAAGAGCCTTGCCATACAGCTATGGAACAGCTTTACCCTATATTTCGTGATGAGAGCTTTAACCCTACCCTTGATAAAATCGAAGAAGCTTTCAGCGTTGAGAGAGTAACTCAGGAATTTTTTGATAAGTATAAAGAAAAGTATTTTATCCTGAAAGAACACCTCGATGGTGATGATGTCTTCCGAGCCGAAGCTCAAAGACATGGATTCACGAGCGAACAGTTCGCGAAAAAACTGATGGGACAACTTGCATTCCTTTACTTCCTTCAAAAAAAAGGATGGCTTGGAGTTAAGGTATTGCCTCACGTTATTAATGAAAAGACATATAAAAATGCTTATTACAGAACCAATGCTACAAAAGAGGTCATACCGAAAATATATAAACAAACCGGAGCAGATGAATATAAGCTTGTGGTTTCCGCTTTGCTGAACTTATCAGACGCTGAGGCGGATGCTGCTGCAGGAAGCTTTAAATCCGAAGGCTGGGGCAGTGGTACAAAAACATTTATCCGTGATTTATATTCAAGCTGCAAATCTAAAAATTTCTTCGAAGAGTATCTGGAGCCACTCTTCTATGAAGCGCTCAACCAAAAGCGTGGAGAAAACAGTTATTATAAGAGGTTTAATTGCAGGATACCGTTCTTGAATGGCGGATTGTTCGAACCGCTTGAAAACTATGATTGGGTACACTGCAAGTTTTCAATACCAAATACGTTGTTTTCAAATATAGATACCAAGGGCGAAAGGGACGCCGACGGCATCCTCGATATCTTTGACCGCTATAACTTTACAATGAACGAAGACGAGCCACTGGAACGTGAAGTAGCTGTCGACCCGGAAATGCTCGGTAAAATATTCGAAAACCTCTTGGATGCAAAAGACAGGAAATCCAAGGGCGCATTTTATACGCCTCGTGAAATCGTGCATTATATGTGCGCCGAAAGTCTGATTAATTATCTTATAGGCAAGACCAGTGTGCCTTATGAGGATATTAAGTCCTTTATCACCGACGGCGAATTCATGAAGGATGAGGATTACAATAAACGTGAAGGAAACCGTAAATTGCCGCAAACCGTATATGAGAATCTTCGTATTATTGATGAAGCGCTTAAAAATATAAAGGTTGCCGATCCGGCCGTAGGTTCGGGAGCCTTCCCCCTTGGCATGCTCTCGGAAATCGTTAAATCCAGAAACAATATTACATACTATTTCGCATCAGAATTTGATAAAGCTGAGGACAGAGCCAGGCTCTTTGAACAGAGAGATATGTATCGCCTGAAATGGGATACAATCCAAAACAGTATATTTGCCGTGGATATTGAAGCTTCGGCAGTGGATATTGCTAAGCTCCGCCTTTGGCTTTCCCTTGTTGTCGATGAGAATCTCGACCCTACTTTTGATGAACAAAAGTTCGGTATCGCAAAAGAAAAAGACCCTCGTCCCCTGCCTAACCTCGACTATAACATCATGTGCGGTAACAGCCTTGTTGACGAATTCGACGGCATAAAGCTTTTTGATGATAGTATCATAGACAAAGAACGTACCAGTAAGCCAAGCACAGGTGTACAAATACAAATGAGCCTGTTCATGGACAGCATGCAGATGTTTTTGGATGACTTGCGCTGGGAGCAGGAGCGCCTTTTTGGAGAACAAAATCCTGAAACGAAACAAGAGATAAAACGACATATTGATAAAATAATTGACGATGTTATCAGAGCTAAACTTACAAAGGACGATAATGCAGACGGATTAAAAAAATACAAGGAAAACCTCAAAGAAAAAACTAAACCGTATTTTCTGTGGAAATTGGAATTTGCAAAAGTGTTCCGGGATAATGGTGGGTTTGATGTAGTAATTGGAAATCCTCCATATGTTCAAATATCAAAGGATTCCCAAGCCACAGACCAATACAAAGAATACTTAAAAAGAAGATTCGGCACTTCGGGCGGAAGACTTAACTTGTTTATATTTATGATGCATTTAGGTACAGAAATACTATGTGAAGGAGGCACTTTAGCGTATATTATTCCAAATACAATTCTTACGCAGGAATATTATGTCGACACAAGAAAGCTTATTTTAGACGATTGTACGCTTAAAGTAATTGTTGATTATCAGAATATGCCTTTTGATAACGCAATAGTTGAAAATGTTACTCTGATTTATTCAAAAATCAAGCTCAAAGATTATTTCGTAAAAATCCTCAAAGGAGTTACGGATGCTGTAAGTGAGTACAAAATGATACCAGTCGAGCAATTCCTCACTGCAAAAAATTATGCATTTAATATTAATTCAAACGATTTTATTGAAAAACTGTTTGAGGAAACCGCTCCATTAGCAAAGTTATGCAATATCAATCAAGCCATAGCTCTGAAAGGAGATAAATCTCTTTCGCTTAGAGACTCGTACAAGTCAGGTTATTATAAGCTGTTAGATGGAAGAAATATTAACAAATATACTATCAATTGGAGCGGAGTCTATTTAGATTATGATGTCGACCGTATTCATTCATGCAAAAGAAAAGATATTTTCGAGTGCGAAGAAAAGCTTCTTTTCAGAAGGGTTTCGTCCAAGTTGATTTTTACCTATGATAACGAGAAATATTTTGCATTGAATACCCTTGTGGTTGTGACCTTTAAGACGGAGCAAGATTATAGTATTAAGTATTTACTCGCTTTGTTAAACTCAAAGTTAATGAATTATATATACACAAACAAGTTTAAATCAACAAAGACTGTTTTTTCAGAAATTCAAGCAAGAAGTGTTGGCGAACTCCCGATTAGGATAAGCGATTCATATGGAGCATTTGTAGAAAAAGTAGACGAAATTCTTAAAGTAAAAAAGGCGGATAATGCGGCCGACACTTCCATAATCGAATCAGAGATCGACCAAATGGTATATGAATTATATGATCTTACTGAAGATGAAATAAAAATCGTGGAAGAAAGCATAAAATAGAGGATTTTGAATTGAGGTGGTACGATGTACATATCAAAAATAAGCATCCGGAATTTTAGAGTTTTTGATGGCGATGGCATTACTGCCACCTTCAAAAAGGGCGTCAATGCTGTTATCGGCGAAAACAATTGCGGTAAATCTGCGCTTGTCGATGCATTGCGGCTTGCGTTTTCGACCACTTCATATCACAAGGAAATATACTTTAACCTTTCTGATTTTCATACAGACAGCCGAGGGATACGAAGCAACGAAGCCTTTATCGATGTATATCTCGACGAAGTCCCGGCTGACTTATTTGAGATATGGAATCCGGAAGATAATACAAAAGGTGAGTTCCATATAAAATATTACGCTGTTCAACTACCGGATGGGAAAGAAAAAATACGTTATCAGATATGGGGCGGCCCTGTAGAGGGGAACAACTTATCGTCTGAAACCCTTGAGTCGGTTCAAACTGCTTACTTGGGTGCGCTTAGAGATGCAGAAAATGAACTTAAGCCGACCAGGTCTGGCAAACTGGCGAATTTGTTCGGCTCTATAGTAAATACGGACGAAGCAAAAGAGCAGGTTCTGGCTGCAGTCAAGCTTGCAAATGCCAATATTGAAGGGCAGCAGTCTGTAAATCAGCTTCGGGATATTATCAATACTAACCTCTCCGTGCTTGAACAGGATTTGCTAAGGCAAAAAGTAGGCGTCGGGTTAGTTGAGCCCAAGTTCGAATCAATTGCCGCTTCTTTGAGAGCGTGGCTCAGACCTCGCTGGATATACATAAAAAACGACAATCCGATACTTCAACAAGTTAAAGACCTCTACTCTGCCGATGAATGGAATCAAGCCACAGATTCTGATGCAGAGGGGGTTTTTGTTGACGTTTGGACAACTGAAAGCAAGACTCTTACAGACGAAATCAAAGAGGCTCTATCATCTGAGCTTAGTAAAAAATTTGAAATCATGCAAAATGGGCTCGGATATAATAACCTGCTCTTTATGGCAGCAGTGCTGGGAGATATCGAGGCTGCAACGGCGGAGACGCTGTTCAGCTTACTGCTGGTGGAAGAACCGGAAGCCCATTTGCATCCTCAGTTACAAGAACTCGTCCATAGCTTTTTTGAAAAAAACTCAAATAAGGACAATGTTCAAGTCATTTATACTTCGCATTCGCCGACGCTTATTTCCAGAATCGGCATAGACAAAATCGTTCTGCTGTTTGAAAATAAGCACAGAATTGACTGTTTGTCTCTCTCCGAAAGCAACCTGGACGACAAGGATAAGTATTATCTGGAGAGATACCTTGACGTTACAAAATCGCAAATGCTGTTTGCTAAAGGCATTATATTTGTGGAAGGCATTTGTGAAGCGCTTATCCTCCCTTGCTTAGCAAAAATGATTGATCGCCCATTTGATAAATATGCCGTAACGGTTGTTAATGTTGATGGAGTTTCCTTCGAGCCTTTTTCAAAACTACTATGCTTTGCAAACGACCCGCAAAGGCAAACCATTAAGGCAGCTATAGTAACTGATGATGATCGCTGCACAGACAAGTCCAATCAAGCTCAATATATCCCCAAAGATATGGACTATGACTGCTCCCAGACAGACTTAAATGCGGCAGTTTCAAAGCTCGGAGCCGGTAGCCCGTCCGACAGATACAACAAAATTGTGGAGCTTTGCCGGACGGCTCACATAGGTGTTTTTGGAGCTCCCAAAACACTCGAATATGCCTTGACATTAACTGAAGCAAATATTCCGTATATGCTCAGCGCCATAATTGATGTATATCCGCAGGTAGGCAAGACTTTGTTCAATCAAGTTGAGCAATTGACCGATATAAACGTAAAGGCCGCTTGTATTTGGCTATTTATGCGGGAACGCTCTCAGCAAAAAGCGGAAGTAGCCCAAGCATTAACAAAAAGAATAACCGATAAAAAAGTCTTCATTAAAAAGACGGATGGTTCCTTTGAAGACAGTGACAGTAATGGAGAGTTTGTAGTACCGGAATACATTCAAAATGCCATTTTTTCGGTAACGAAGGAGAAAACAGATGGTAATGCTGACTGATGAGCAAAACGCCTTCCTTGATGCCGAAGGTAAAGTAGTTTTATGCGCCTGTCCTGGAAGCGGTAAGACTTTTATCGTTGGTAAAAAACTATTGAAATACCTTGAAACGTGGCCACATGCTTATAGAGGCATAGCGGTTTTGTCTTTTACAAATGTGGCAAGTGAAGAAATACTTCGGCAAACAAAGGAATTAGCTGAATCAAAATTTCAAAACATCGGATTCCCTCACTTCATCGGAACACTTGACAGCTTTATAAATACATTTATTTTTCTGCGCTTTGGATATCTGATACAACCGGTGGAAAGAAGACGTCCAAGGATCATTTATGATAATCTCGGACAACTCCAATATCCGAAAAGGGAATGTCACCAAAATGGTTGTGTTAATAATCCTGGTTGGTTTCATTGGTCTGATGACCAGCTTCTTAAAAACGGTCAACCAATTTCATGTGGGGTGGCTTCTCCAAAACCCTGTGTCTTGTTAAAAAAGGCAATGTTGAAAAGAGGATTTGCTACGCAGCGTGAAGTCCCGGCATTATCTTTATTACTCCTGAAGAAATATCCTGCAATCGCAAATGAAATAGCAAGCAGATTTCCGATTATAATGGTCGATGAAGCGCAGGATACTTCTCGTGAACAAATGGAGATAATCGAGTTGCTTGCGGAAAAAGGCGCAACCACCGTAGTGATCGTTGGAGATCCTGACCAAGCCATATATGAATGGAGAAATGCGACGCCGGAATATTTCAAAGAAAAATTGACAAATACCGGGTGGAATGCATTATATCTTACGGCGAATTTTCGCAGCTCTCAGAATATCTGCAACGCAACCTCAATGTTCTCTGCCATCTTATCAGGGAAACAGCCTGCAGAAGCAAAGGGTGAGCATTCGGGTTTTGCCACAAAACCAGTACTACTCCAAGTAACAGCTAAAAAAACAAAAGTGGAAGTAATGAACTGGTTTTTACAGCTTTGTGAAAGCAAAGGCATTAACCCAACTAACGATTCCGTCGCCATATTAACACGAGGAAGAATTCATTCAAATACTGAGATTCCAGACCTCTGGCAGACGACCGAAACACGATTAATGGCATTGGCAACATACTTGTGGCACTGTGCATCGAGAAAAGACGCTTATGCCCAATGCGAGAAAGCTTTATTTTACATAATGATAGGCGATGCTAACGGATTGTCATCTGATGACATTAGGCAAACAATTGAGAATACGATGGAATATTCGGTATGGAAACAAAAAGTGATTTTACTACTTTCATCGCTTCCGAAAGCCAACTTAGCGCTGAAAGATTGGAAAAGCTCACTCGCCGCAAAAATAGATGAGTTAAAACGGCAAGGGATTATTTCTATTTCTGATTCACGGAATACTACAGACATAATAAAGCTTAAAACTCGCGTTAAGGTCGGCAAATCATTTAGTACAGGATTTCTGGACAGACCTTTGAATGAATTCTTCGAAAAAAGAACGACAATAGGTACTACGATCTCCTCCGTTCACGGGGTAAAGGGAGAATCGTTTGATGCTACACTCCTAATGGTTGAAAGTAATACAGGCAAAACAATTACGCCATCACTTCTTAATTCAGGTCAACTTGATGATGAATTAATGCGTATAGCTTATGTTGCAATGACAAGACCAAGGAAGCTTTTGGCAGTATCAATTCCAAAGCGAAATGCAAAGAGCAGTTTAACTCGGTTTCCTCCAGAACTCTGGGAGTATCAAGAAATTTAAAGATTGATATACGGTTTTCATAAATATAATAGCTATCTCCCCGGCCTTGTGGTATGGTGTCTTGCTGGATAGTGTAAAGTGAGATATGAAAAACAGGGCTATGAAAAATAGTCCAAGTGAACCTTGAAAAGTGAAAATATTCCTCTAAAATTAAGATGGTTGATGCCAGCCGCCACCCTTGATAGCATGAAAAATCAATGCTCTGAAGATTTCACCGACGGCGAGAAACTCAAAAACAGATAGTGCACACCGTCTTGTTCACAGCAGTGTAGCATTGATTTGTCCCACTATCAAGGGCAAGTCCAAAAGGAAAGCACTTTTGGATGGCTAGTTTTTTACCTCAGGCTCAAAATCTAAAAACAGATAGTTGCTAAACGACTTGAGTTTGCTGCATATTTAGTATAGCTTTTTGACCCAGGTAGATAAGCACTTGCCACTTTGCAGGCATGTTCCCAGCACCTTTAAAAGCATCAAGCTCATTTAATGGCTTCCAGTAATTATACGGATGTGGACGCAGAAAGTTATAGTAAGCAACCCATAGTGATACGCCATAGAGTGCACCATTTTCACAGCCATAGCCACAAGTAACACGGTAAGAAGATTTGAAGGTGCGGTTTAAGCGTTCAACAACCTGCTTTACCCAGCGAAATTCGGTCGATACGGCATCGTCGTTGGTAAGTCCAATGACCTGTGTTACATCAAAATCCCAGCCTTTTTGAAGCTTGCATTGCTGGCTTCAAGCGGATATGCACTATACCCATCTGCAACAAATTTTAAAGCTTTTCCCGGGAAGGTTTTAAACTTCTCGAGGGCCATGCGCATTGCAATGATACAGGGACCTACAGCACGGTTGTCAGACACTTGATAGCCAAGAATGGATTTTTTACAAGCATCCATGATGATCCAGACGTAGTGTTTGATGCCTTTTACCTTTATGTAGGTTTCATCTGCTGAAAGTATGTTAGAAGGCTTGTAGTCAAAGGTGTCTGTAAATGGCTTGATAACTGCTGCAGCTGTCATGGCGTAGTTAGCGACCATAGTATGAGAAATTTTGATACCATGAATTTCTTCCAAAGCATGTGAGGTTTGCCTTGTGGATAGCTTAAGATTGACATGATAAGTAAGGCACAGTCCCATGATATGAGAATTGAACTTTTTAAAACTAAAGTTGATTGCAGACTTTGGAAGCTCATGTAAATCCATCTTAAAGAAATCTATGGTGAATTCACGATAGAGATAATGGAGTTTGTATTTATGTTTATTAGCATGTTTTAAGTCTTTAGGCAGCTTGGAAAGATTTTTTTGATAATAGGAGCACCTGGAATTTGTACATTTGTGGATGCGAAAGTGTTTCCGGTCTTTCTTGGCAACCAAGATGTTTCCACAATAAGGGCATCGCAAAGACAACGGACGATTATATATGTTTAATTCGTTGAAATGTTCGTTGCAGACTTTACAAAGATATTGCCCCCGGGAGCCATTGTTTTTATAAAGGTACTGGTGGGGAGCTCCGCAACGAGGGCACCTGATGGTTTCTGGGATAGTATCATCAGACTTACGGTTTATTGGTTTAACAACCTTGCCATATTTATGCTTGTAATATGCCAGAAGCAGCTGATAATCAATTTGTTCAGCAATAAATATTTTTGGGAGTTTGTCCACCTTAAATTTCTGATATTCAGGACTATGAGAATCATCAAACGCCCATTGCTTTAGAGGAATATATTTTGCAATAAACAAAAGTAATATTGATATCTGCTTTAAAAGATATTGATTATACCATAGTAAATAAATTATAATTGAGTTCACAATGACACCTTTCCTTTACTGGATTTTTGTGGACTGAGAAACTCAATTATACAGGAAAAAAGGGGGTCATTGTTTTTTTTTATTCAAAAAAATCTTGAAACCCTTGATATAAAAGAAAGTCAAAACAAAAATAGTGTAAGAAAGTTTACACTAACTCTTGCTGAAGGGAGGTAGTTAAAATGAAGAAAATAACTGCCGGAATAACCGTTATCGCTTGTGTCGCGCTGTGTTCCGCCGTGTGGCCACGGATCGCCGAGGTCGGGGATTTACCCGTCGGGCAGGTGAAAACCGCAGTAACCGCCAAAATTGAGGCTCGGTCAGAGGAAAAGCCGCATATTCTTATCTCTGCGGATATACCTACACCCGCAGCGAGGGCTGTCACAGGAAGTGAACAGCCAATAACAGAGATAACAGCAGAAGAAAAAACAGAACCAGCACCGAAGCCTGTATCAAAATCCGCACCAGACTCCACTGAACCAAAGCCAGGAGATAGAACAGTTATCGACGGAAAGCCACATGTCTGGATACCGGGCTTCGGATGGATAGTCGACGAAGGCGGTGGCAGCATCGGAACAATGGTCGGCAATCCCGGCGATCAGTTAACAGGAAACAAAGTCGGAATCATGGGTATTACTACGGTCGGTAGCGACGGTGACATCAATAAACAGGTCGGGATAATGGGCGGCGGCATCGTTGCCGAGGATATGTATGAGAATGGACATAAAACCGGATTTATGGGCGGTGATGGCTCTGCATCAAGCAGCGCACCTCCTCCGACATACGCAGAGCCAGAGATTACAGGCGACGTCATATACACCGAGCTTCAGCCGCCGATCACAAAAGACAGCACCCCGCCGGCGTATAAACCAAACGGAGAACCATATAATCCATAACGTGTTCAGCTTCGGTGAATATCATAGTCCTCGAATACTCGAACACATGCATCCTGGAACATGACAGGACGCTGGTAAGCACATTGAACTCGAAAAGCTCCCCATGCCTGCTGGTCATCTTCATGTCTTCCTTCCAGTCGAACTGCATCTGGTATCCGTAAGGGGTTTCGAACCTCGGATGCGCGTCCGCT
>Ga0123335_1006225_pt1 | contig 14022 bp, 7 predicted proteins | sample BiotimSIPDNA_2_FD_89707 | JGI IMG/M metagenome (GOLD analysis project Ga0123335, IMG submission 89707) | Anaerobic biogas reactor microbial communites from Washington, USA - Biogas_R2 time_0 SIP DNA | ecosystem: Engineered > Bioreactor > Anaerobic > Unclassified | place: Washington, USA... | reverse complement strand
TTTGACAATTTCACATATCACAGAAACATTACTTTTCATGATCCGCTTGCAGCATTGACAATTTTTCATGATATATGCCAGTTCAGAAGCGGTTTTGTTGAAGTGGAAACCAGAAATGAAGAGTTTGCCGGAAAAACAGTTTTAAAAGAACATTCCCCTACGCGACATCAAGTTGCATTTTCTGTAGACACGGTCCTTTTCTTCAAGAAGTTTTTTGAAACTTTTCATGCATTTTCGCTTAAGAAATAAAAAAGTGTTTAAATTCGCAGTACCATACAGTATATATTGTCTAAAATTATATTATACCTGATAGAGGCGATTAAATACGATGAGATGCAAGCAGTCCCTGGTACAGAAATGGTTTTTGATCTGGAAAAATACCAAACTGTTCAAATGTACGAAAGAACCATCGTAAAGGAATCGTTTGCTATTCAGGCAAGATACAAACAGCTCCTATTGATGGTGTTGTTCAATTCGGATAACGTTTGTTGATAACGACAAAAGGAAACAGTATGAACCTGGAAATATGGCCTGGAAAACCGTATCCGCGAGGAGCGAACTGGGACGGAGATGGGACTAACTTTTCTTTATTTTCTGAAAATGCAAACTCTGTAGATCTGCTTCTTTTTGATTCTCCATATAACCCACAACCTTCAGCAGTAATTCCAGTTAAGGAAAGAACGGCTTATACCTGGCACTGTTATATTCCAGGAATAAAGCCTCCCCAGTTGTACGCATATCGGGTGCACGGTCCATACGACCCGAAAAAAGGTCACAGGTTTAACTCCAACAAATCACTGCTCGATCCCTATGCAAAGGCTGTCAGTGGTGCATTTAAGTGGGATAAAAGTCTTTTTGGGTATAATCCGGATCATAATGACTCAGACCTGTCTTTTAATACCCTGAATTCGGCAGGAAATGTTCCCAAATGTGTCGTAATAGACAATGATTTTGACTGGGCAGGAGATCGGCATCCTAAAATACCATGGAATGAAACTGTTATATATGAAGCTCATGTCAAGGGGCTTACCGCACTTCATCCATTGATTCCCAAAGTATTAAGAGGTACATATACCGGGCTTGCATCCCCTCCGGTTGTAGACTATTTAAAACAGCTTGGTATTACTACGATCGAGCTGCTTCCTGTACAGCAGCATTTTGATGATCCCAGACTCACAAACCACAAATTGATTGACTACTGGGGTTACAATACAATCGGATTTTTTGCACCGGATTTTCGATTCAGCAGTTGTGGAACAAATGGTGATCAGGTTAAAGAATTCAAGGAGATGGTAAAGATACTGCACAAGTCAGGAATTGAAGTTATACTTGATGTGGCATATAACCATACTGCTGAAGGTAATCATCTTGGGACCACTCTAAGTTTCCGGGGGATAGATAATGCCACATACTACAATCTTGACCCCCAAAATCCCAGGTACTACAAAGATTTTACCGGATATGGAGCCAACTTTAATCTCCGTCACCCCCGAGTTGTCCAGTTTATCATGGACAGCCTTCGCTACTGGGTAAAAGAAATGCATGTTGATGGTTTCAGGTTTAATTTTGCTGCTGCTCTGGCCAGGGAATTTTTTGAAGTCAACATGCTGACAACATTTTTTGAGATTATACAACAGGACCCCGTGATTTCACAAGTAAAGTTAATTGCAGAACCATGGGATCTGGGATCCGGTGGATATCAGATCGGTAATTTTCCTCCCCTGTGGGCAGAATGGAACAGCAGATATCGCGATACTGTCAGGAAATTCTGGAAAGGTGATGACCGTCAGCTACCGGAGCTTGCCTACAGATTAACAGGGTCGAGTGATCTTTTTGAAGAGACAGAAAGGCGTCCGAGTTCAAGCATCAATTTTATAACATCACACAACGGCTTTACGCTTCATGATCTTGTCTCTTACAGTAACAAACATAATGAAAGTAATCTTGAAAACAACCGTGACGGATCAGATAATAATTTCAGCTGGAACTGCGGTTTTGAAGGAGATACTGATGATCCTGATATTCTGGATCTGCGTTACAGACAGATCCGTAATTTTCTGGCAATACTGTTTTTATCACAGGGGACCCCGATGCTACTTGCGGGTGATGAGTGTGCAAGGACGCAAAAAGGAAATAACAATGCATACTGCCATGATAATGAACTTACATGGATCAACTGGGACTCCAATGAAAGCAAAGAAGCCCTTCTTGAATATACCAGTTCACTTATCAATTTACGTCAGAAACACCCTGTTTTCAGACGTAAACGGTATTTTCAGGGTCGCAGCCTTTATGGAAAAGAAATCCGTGATATCATGTGGTTCAGACCCGATGGAACCGAGATGACAGATGATGACTGGAATCTGTCTTTTGTTAAAAGCTTGACTGTTTTTCTTGCAGGTGACATGCTCTCTGATGTGGATTACAAGGGAGATCGAATAATAGATGATTCATTTCTCATGCTTTTTAATGCGCATTACGATCCAATCCGGTTTTCTATTCCATTTCACGAAAGAACCTGGCATCTGGTACTGGATACATACAGGGGAACATGCGACGACGAGGCAATTGAAGAGGTTAAAAACCGTAATTTAACAATCAACCATAGATCCTTTGTCTTGCTTATAAATAAAACCGAAAACAGGACACTCTAAATGTAATTGAGGTGATTCCTTTTTTTTGGGAAAACTGGACACGGTTTGTCGAATTATGTTTACTTTAATTTATACCTAAATCGGACGATTAATTTACGATGCGCGCTGCATAGCAGCATTGTGCAGAAAGGGCTTTATGGCTGTGAAGGTCATAATAAAATGGTGAATGATGAATTATAAATGTCGAATGTATAGCACTCATTAATTCATAATTATCAAGGTACCAGTGTAAGCGAAGCAGATCGCGTAAATAAATCGCCTGATTAAGGTTAAAGGGAGATCCTTATGAGCCTTCCACGGCTTCCTTCTTCAACATATAGATTACAGTTTACTCCAACTTTTACTTTTAAAAATGCCAGCGAATTGCTACCCTATTTATCACGCCTTGGGATATCCCATATTTATGCATCACCGGTACTTTGCCCAAGAAACGGGAGTACACATGGTTATGATATGTGCGACCCGACACGGGTAAATCCGCAACTGGGGACCCATGAAGAGTTTGTTAAGCTGCTTGGCCAGGTGCATGATATGGGGCTTGGATGGATTCAGGACATCGTACCTAACCATATGGCATTTGACCCTCAGAATACTGCACTTATTGATGTTCTGACATACGGCCCTTCATCACGTTTTTACAACTGGTTCGATATTGATTGGGATCATCCCTACGAGGGACTGAACGGAAAAGTACTGGCACCCTTTCTTGGCAAACCATATGGACAGTGTATTGAAAGCGGTGAATTGCATCTAGTCTTTGATGATCAGGGGTTAGGGATCAGTTATTATGATAAACGTTTTCCGGTACGTCCGGAATCGTACTGGGAAGTATTCGGACAGAGGATGAAAAATTTTGAGATGTTCAGGGATCAGGACTCATCTGCATCAATGCAGTTCACAGGAGCTATTTATGCCCTGAAAAATCTTTTATCCGAATCAGATCCGCTGGAACACTGTGCCCAGGCTTCATTTGCATTTGGAGCAATACAACAGGCAATCAAGGTTGACAATTCTCTTATTTCCGATATAAACCAGACAATCAGTTTGTATGATGTCTCCCTGTATGGAGAAGAAGCTGTCTGCCGTCTTGACACCCTGCTTCAGCGTCAGTTCTACCGCCTTGCCTACTGGAAAGTTGCTGCAGAAGAGCTCAATTACAGGCGTTTTTTCACTATCAGCGACCTGATTGCTGTCCGTATTGAGGATGAAACGGTATTTGATGCTACTCATGAATATTTGCTGAATCTTTTCGACCAGGGACTCATTGATGGCTTCAGGATTGATCATATTGACGGGCTATACAATCCTTTTGATTATCTTGACCGTCTCAGACAGAGAGCCCCGCAGGCATACATTGTTGTCGAAAAAATACTCGCAAGAAATGAAGATATTCCTCAGAACTGGCCTGTTCAGGGAACTACAGGATACGATTCCCTCAATTATATCAACAATCTCTTGTGTGACCGGAAAAACCAGAGAAAACTTGACACTACATACCGACGTTTTTGCAGGGAAGAGATCGGATTTGAAAATCTTATCCTTAACAAAAAACGACTGATTATCGGACGGCACATGGCTGGTGATATCGACAATATAGCTCATCAACTGCGCAGAGTTGTCGGAAGCGATATCCATGGACGGGACCTTACAATGTATGGACTACGCCGGGCTATTGTAGAGATGATGGCACACTTTCCGGTTTATCGTACCTACATACATACAGATTCAAGTTCAACTGAAGACCGCAGGAGACTAAAAAACGCTATGGGACTGGCCAGAATTTCGATTCCGCAACTAAAGGCTGAATTAGATTTTCTGGAACGCCTGATTCTTCAGGAAGATAAAGTACCGCCTGCATGGATTGATTTTCTTATGAGATTCCAGCAGTTTACCGGTCCGTTAATGGCAAAAGGTGTTGAAGATACTGCACTGTATCTTTACAACAGGTTAATTTCACTCAATGAGGTTGGTGGGTGGCCCGAAATATTCGGGATTACCACAGAAGATTTCATCCGTTTTGTTAAACTGCGAGGCGAAAAGTGGTCATTTTCCATCAACTGCGGCTCCACCCATGATACAAAACGTGGTGAAGATACACGGGCAAGAATCAGTGTCATATCGGAAATTCCCGATATGTGGCGCTATTCAGTAAATAAATGGCATAAGCTGAACCGGGCTTATATCAGGGTACATAGTGGCAATATAGCCCCGTCACCCAATGATGAGTACCTTTATTACCAAACCCTTGCCGGAACTTTTTCTCACAAGGGAACAGTTGACGATAGTTATATTCAAAGAATACGTGATTTCATGACAAAGGCGATTCGTGAAGGTAAAGTTCATACTGCATGGATAGACCCGGACAACAATTATGAAGAGGCTGTTCTTAATTTTGTTGATAAAACATTGTCCAGTTCCTCTTTTCTTGACAGTTTCCGTGAGATTCTCCCTTTTATTGTCTGGAACGGCATGCTAAAATCGCTGTCGCAGCTTGTGATTCGTATGACAATACCCGGAATACCGGATATATATCAGGGAACTGAATTTCTGGATTTGAGCCTGGTTGATCCGGATAACCGTCGTCCTGTTGATTTTCAAAAACGAAATGAATTGATTAATGCTATTGAAAATAATGCAGATTATAGAGAGTATATGAAAGAACCTTTCAATGGCTTGATAAAAATGTACATTATGAAAACGCTGCTTTACATTCGTAAAACTGAACGTGAAATATTTGAAAAAGGAGACATTTTCCCGCTTCATGTATATAACTCACATAAAAGATGCCTGTTTGCTTTTGCAAGGAGTTTCAAGGATAAAGTTCTTGTTGTTACTGTTCCAAGATTTACATCAGGATTAGTTGACCCCGGCACTTATCCGACTGGAACGGAGATCTGGAAAGATACATCAATCAATATGGATAATCTATGCGGCGATTATCGGAATGTATTTACAAACTCTAATATGAGACTCGGGCATACAACTTTTGCAGGTAAAATACTGAACGAATTTCCTGTTGGCGTGTTTATTAAAATCTGAATCTTAAAAACAAAGTCCGGTGGCCCTCGTCGTGTTTATTTCAAACAACAAAATCGACTTCCTGAAGAAAGCTTATCTCTTTGTTTTCTTTAATAAGCAGACCGGTTTTCTTCAGTACAGCAGCGATATTTTCTGAAGACATGGAAGGACCTGAACGAACATCAAATTGAGTATCTATTCCTGTTACAGAAAGTGCGCTTATACCTGCATCTCGCAATGATGAGAGTTTGTCAGATCCATTGGCTGCTTTTTGCCATATCAGCAGTTTGTCAAATACTTCATCATTTTCATCTATCCACCCGTTACTGTCATCATCAAGATGCGCAAGTTCAGAAAAACCGTTTCCCGTTTGAGGTCCGAACAGTTCAGTACCATCATCAATTATTCCGTTGCCATTTTTATCAATCGCAAGAAAGCCTGTTTTTTCCGCAGGAGTGTTAATCAACTCTTTTTTTCCGTTTCCGTCGAGATCGAACATAAACAGTGCATCCGAGAAACGAATCCCTTTACCCGATAAATCAATCATTATCGGATCAATCAGAGCTGCGCCGGCTTTTACGGATACACTGTTTTCTGAATAGTTTTCTCTTAACATCTCTAAAGAGACCGAAAAACTGATTTTATCTCCTTCCGAAGTAGTTATAACTCCATCAGCTTCAAACAAAAATCCTTCAGCGGTATAAGAGGTCTCTTTAAAGTAGTACTCAAAACCCCAGTCCGGGATCTGAGCATTTTCGGGTAATTCGGATTGGGCATTCTTTTTTTGATGAACATTATCACTTATATGATTATTTTCATCGTTTTTGAGGGTAGCGGGGTCGAACAGTTTTATTTTTTCGCCTGTAAAAGCTTCCAGAATATCTTTTATCATCTGTATTTTGATATCTCCTGCATACTCCCTGAGCTTTTTACTTAATTCATCAGAATCATTATCATTCTGACTTATGTCCTGAATATCTGAATAATCCGGATACCGTACAGAGGAATTCTGCAGTGAGGTGACTCGCTTTTCTGAAAACTGTTTTAAAACCATCCTGCCATTTTCTTGAGAGGATTCAGATACAATATCGGAATTTTTATCCCATGCATGAATTCTCTCGTAAGCTGTGGTTTTACTTAAGTTTATCTGTGATGAAGAGTAATTGATTGAAGAAGAACTGATTTGCATACCTGCCTCCCTGCAGAAATGTATCTTTTAATTTATCGGAAACCAGTTTTAAAACTTTAGCTTAATATGAATTTTTGATTCAGGTATTATTCATGTTACACCAGACTAACATATTATTTTTTGACTAATTCCCGGAAACAAATAATTACATTAACAAATCAGGGCAGTTTATGAAAGTAGAAATAAGGAAAGAAATAGTCAGCATTCAATCTTTCAAGGACATGAGGGAATCGGTTGGCTGGCCTTTGCCAAATGATGAGGCAATAGCGATATCCTTAAAAAATACGGATTTTTGTGTGAGTGCATTTGTAGATGATAAATTAATCGGTATGGGCCGAATAGTAGGAGATAAAGGTTTTATCTTTTTTATAGCTGATATTATAGTAAAACCTCAATACCAGGGTAAAAAGATTGGCACAAAGATAATGGACAGTATTATGTCTTATCTTTATAAGAATGCACCAGAAAACTCCTACATAACTCTGATGGCAGCAAAGGGGAAAGAAGAATTTTATGAAAAGTTTGGTTTTTTCAAAAGACCAACTGATAAATACGGTTGTGGAATGATGATAAAACTTCGGTAACACGTCATCATTCTTTACCTGTATCAAGTACAATACACTGTTAATTACACAAAAAAAAAGGACTGTTTGTGTCTTAGTATAATCCTACGTCTTTAACTAATCTAATTGATTGTCCATGGCGTTTATTTGTAGCTCCAACATTTAGATGTTTTGATTCGGAAAGCATATAGGTAGTTATTCCATCAATAACATCAGCAGAAGAAGTAGAACTCCACCAATATGCACTGGTTCCATCATTTTCCCAAATACTGCCAAGCAAATGACAGCGCCCCGTGGGAAGAGCATTAAAGCGGGAACTGTTGTTTTCTGACAAATTATGACCTGGCGAACCTGGTATATCATTCGTAGCCCATCCAGATTTTGCGGCAATAGAACTGCCGAGTGTGTTATGATAAATTGTATCTGTAACTTGTTCAAAGTTGTGTCCACACTTGACCAAAGTTTTAATAAGCCCTATCCAGTCATCATTGGTTGGTATACGCCATCCACCTTCCGTTGGGGCAAGGCGTCCATTACTGGCAGCGTACCAGTTATAGTAAACAGATCCATCACTATCAATAGAAAGTGCACCTGCTGAATCAGTTTTCCACGCTTCACTATCACCTGTAAAATCAGGGATTTCTTCATTATCATTATATTTCGTTGTACGCAAATTTTCTATTGTCCATATTAAATTGCCTATGCGCACTGTAGAATACTCATTACCTTCGATATCTCTGACTGATCCGTACTCTTCTTCCTGTACCAAAACATCACAAAGTGCACTATACCCTCCATCTTCAGATGTCACAGTAATAACAGCCGTACCGGTTTTAATTGCGGTAATCAGACCATTTTTAACTTTGACAATTAATGTATCCGAACTCGTCCATGTTACATTTTTGTTGTTTGCATTTTCAGGTAAAACGGTTTCGTGCAATTGGTGTGTTGTATAGACAGATACGTTAACTTCGCTTTGGTCAACAGTTATCCCTTCAACGGGAGTAAACGGTTCAGTAACAGTCACCGTACAGGTCGCAGTTTGCCTTGAGTCAATTGATGTTACAATTATTTGAGCAGTTCCCGGGTTAATTGCGACAATTCCCCCGTCTTCAACCGAAACAACAGAAGAATCTGTTGATTTCCATGCAACTGTCTTGTTTGTTGCATTTTCGGGCAGAATCGTTACCCTCAGAATCTCAATTTGGTCTTGCATCAATGTTACTCTGGTTTTGTTGAGTGTCACTGATGATACCGATATTGTTGGCAAATTCACCATAACCAGACAAGCTGCAGTTTTATTACCATCATGAGTCGTTACTGTAATTTTAGCAGTGCCGGTATCATGAGCCGTAATTACACCATCGGCAACAGATACGATATTTATATCAGAAGAACTCCAGGAAAGAGTTTTGTTGGTTGCGTCTTGCGGCAATATGGTTGCTTTAATCGTATCGGTACTGTCGGGATTTATAACAAGCGCTATTTTGTCAAGAGTAACAGAGTAAACAGATACAGTTGGAGCAATAACAGAGACTTCAAACCCGGCAGTCTTATTTCCATCCTGGGTTGTTACGGTAACAGTCGCATTTCCAATATTTTTTGCGGTAATCACTCCAAAAACAACTGAAACGATACTTGTGTCCGATGAGCTCCAGGTAACTTTTTTATTTGAAGCGTTTTCCGGTAATATTTTGACAGATAATGTATCAGTCTGATTCGGCTGTAAAATAACTGAAGTATTACTCAGGATTACTCCTGTAACGGAAACCATGTTTTCAGATACATGTATATTGCAGTCTGCAACTTTGTTTCCATTATTTGTTGTCACTGTAATCGTTGCGCTTCCAATTGCTTTTGCTGTAATCACGCCATCAATAACTGTAATGATGTTTGTATCTGATGAACTCCAGGTAACATCCTTGTCTGTTGCGTCCTCTGGTATAACAATTGCCTTTAAAGTATCTGTCTGGTCGGGCAACAAAGAAAGTGAGCTGTTGCTGAGTATGACTCCGGCAACATGAACAATTGTCTTCTGAACGATTACGTTACATTTTGCGGTTTTACCCTTGTCATTAGTGGTTACTGTGATTTGTGCTGTTCCAGTTGCTTTTGCAGTAATCACACCATTTTTAATTTTTACTACATTCGTGTCGGATGAGTTCCAGTGTATTTTGCTGTCTGTTGCATCTTCCGGTACTACTGTAGCATTCAATGTATCTGTTTGATCCGGAGATAATGTCAGGGTGCTTTTATCAAGTACAACTGTTGCTACCGGTATAATTATTTCCGGGACTGTTACAACACATTTTGCTGTCTTTTCACCATCATTGGTAGTAACGGTTATTGTTGCTTTTCCATATGTTTTTGCTGTAATAACACCATTTTTAACTTTTACAACATTCGTATCGGATGAGTTCCAGTGTATCTTGCTGTCTGTTGCATCTTCCGGCAACACTATAGCATTCAATGTATCTGTTTGTTCAGGTATCAATGAAAGGGATGTATTGTCAAGTATGACTTTTTTAACAGAAATGGTTTCCTCCGGAACCGTTACCATGCAACTTGCTGTCAAATTTCCATCAAGAGTTGTAACAGTAACTGATGCAGATCCGGTTTCTTTTGCGACAACAACACCATTTGCAACAAACACCACTGTCGAATCAGATGAACTCCATACAACTTTCTGATTTGTTGCATCAAAAGGTATAATCTCATGAAATAGCTGTGAACTGTTATTTTTCGCTAAAGTTAAGGATACGGGATCTAATGTTACAGCAGAGATGTTTATTTCATCAATATCAATATCTCTCATGATTCTGACAGAGTAGCATTTGTTCCCGGGATCATATTCGTAATCATCATTATGTGGCAGGCTGATGTGTGGACTGCTAAAATTGATTTCGAAGATTCCGAAAGCATCTCTGGAATTTCTTTGGGTAATGGACCAGAAACTGGCTCTTATATTTATGTTTTCAAACCCCCCTGTCGGATTTCCGTATCCACCCGGCAAAGCAGTAAAACCGGTCAGGTTATTTTTGTTTAAATCATTGCCCGGACAAAATCCTTCAACCGGATTACCAACCCCTTCGGGATCCCATGGAGGCGGGGAAAGCCTTGTTTCCCAGTCAGTTTTTGCAGCAAGCGGTTTGGCAATATAGTTATAATTATTATTTATACCAGCATTATTAATAGCCCTGTCAAATGATGTTAATCCGTTTTTCATAAGATAAACGGCCATTTTTTCGAAGTCATCATGATCAGGTATTCTCCAGCCTTTTGGAGCAAGTTTTCCGGATGCAACAGCACTTTTGTTATAGAGAGCTCCAAACTTGTTAAAAAGATTATTATTTTCATTATATATGCAATAATTGGGACTTTCATAGTTATCTTTTGAAAAGTATAAAAGAGGAGTACCGTCATTTAATGTTTTTGTTTTAAGATTTTCGACTGTCCATAATTGATTTCCGATACGAACAGTCGAATAAATATTACCATCAATATCGGTCACGGTAACAGAATTTTTATTCACTACAGTTACATTACACTGATCACTTTTTAAACCGTCTAATGAAACGACAGATATCACTGCATTTCCGATTGCTTTTGCTGTAATAACACCATCGGGTGATACAGAGACAACTGACTCATTTGAAGTTGACCATGTTACTTCTTTGTTAAAAGCATCTGTTGGGGAGATATCAGGTACGATCTTCATGGTCTGATCAATCTCTATTATCGGGTTGTGATATAACCTTATTTGTTCAACCTGGATATAAACATAAACACTGCATTGTGCAGTTTTGTTGCCATCTATTGTTGTAACAGTAATAACAGAAGCTCCATCTGACTTGGCTGTTACAGTTCCGGATTGTTCAACTGCAGCTATTGTTGAATCAGAAGATTCCCATATTATGTTCTGGTTTGAAGCATCTGAAGGTAAAAACTGTGGCACCAGCTTCTCAGATTTGCCAGGATCAATGACAGTAGACGATTTTAACCGTATACTTGTTACGGGAATGCTCCTGTCTATAACAGTTACTGTGCATTGATCCATTTTCTCATCGCGGCTTGAAAGTGCAGTTATAACTGTTGTTCCTTTTGAAACTCCTGTTAACAAGCCGTCTTTTGATACAGTAACAATCGAAGTATCATTCGAGTACCAATCGACTCTGCATTCCGCAATATCATCTCTTCCGCGTCTGGTTAGATTCATTTTGGCATAAAGCTGCTCAGTTTGACCTGCACCCAAAACTGTAAATTGTTTATTAAGTTCAATACTTTCAAAATAAGGACCTGTTTCATCACATCGCATAATGAAAAAAATCAGAAAGGATAAATTCAGTAATTTTAGAACCCTTAACGGCTTTTTTTTGCAATTGCTCATTTAAGACTTAAAATCCTCTTTTTAAAGGAAAACGGAATAATAGACAAAAATGGAATGTTGATATGGGTGTGTCGATACTGGAATTAAAAAAGGTCAAAATTAAAAGGTAAATGAAGATATATTCTGCATATTTTAAATGTTTAAAAAAATCGAGCATTCTTAATTTTTAAAATCAGCTTATTAAAGATGATATTTCATAGTTAACCCGGATAACTTGTTATACCAGATCTGTATCAAATAAGTCTTGAAAAATACCTGGTACTTTTTTGTCGCATCTCCTTTAAAAATGTTTGACAGGCATATGAATACATCATATAATGTTGAACTGAAATTTATTTTTACCAGATAACTCTTATACAAATCAAGGAGTTATTAATAATTCTTAAAAGTGTAAAGTAGATATAAAAGATACTTTAAATCTGTAGAAGGGATTCTTATCCGGTACAAATTATTAATATTCCTAAAATTATAATCCAAAGGAGTTCTTATGATGCGTTCCAAAACAGTGCAATTTCTGAATGTGATTGCTCTATTACTCATGACAGGATGTTTTTCTTCAAAAAACCTGTATATGTCTGATGGTACAAATGAATTTAACTCAGTAACTAAATGTTTTCTTGGCAAATGGAACATTAACAGTTATTCAAGATCAGGTGAGGAAGTAATCAATTCAATATTTACCAAAGGTACACTTTCTCTTGATCATGCATCCAGAGAAGCAGTTTTTACTTTCTGGGTTTCCGATTCTTTTGTAAACAGCAAATTAACAGACTGGAAAGTAAAATGGCCGGATCTGGAAGTTAATGAATACAAAGTAATTTCAAGCGGCACCTGGAAAATCAGTAAATCAGGGGAAATACTGTATTTTGAAGATATGGTAAATTCAATTGATATAAAAGGAAACGGGGAAAATTTTGAAGGTTTTTTCGGTTCTGAACAGATGAAATTCACTGCAAGTGAACATGTCGGATCGGATGCCGGCCTTGGAGGTATGCTTGCACGCGCAGCAACAAAAAAAGTTACCGGTACAGAAATACTTTTTCCAAAAGTATTTCAACAATACAATTTTGAAATTTCCCCAAACAAAGAATCAATAAATGTTAAAGGTATAAATTCTAATTCTTTTGACATTGCCAGAAATTAGATTCGTTTTATTACAAAAAAAAGGAGCTTTTTGAAAGCTCCTTTTTTTTTTTGCTTAATAAAGACTTTCTCAAAAATAATCTTAAATTTGAGTCTTATTGCATTTTTACAGATCTTCTATTCATGCCGTTTTCTGTATCATGTTCCAATATGATATTGCCCGAATGACTTCTTTTTTTGATATCCTCACTGTTTTGTTTGATAATCCTGCCATCAAGCAAATAGGCACCATAATTATTATTTGCATTCATTATTTGAGATTTTTTTGGCTGAAACCGGTTACTGGGGATTATTTCGGTAGAGCCAAGTTCCTGAGGTGGAAATTCAATTTGTGGTATAATTCCCATACAATCTTCCTCCACCCATCTAATTAATACACAATTTGTATCTGCAAGCAATGCCAAATCACTTGCAACCAATGTATCCCATTTAGTCCAATATATCATTGATTCATATCTACCGTAAAAAGCCAATCCGATTTCTTCCCTTTGTACCTTTGGTATCTGCACTATTCCCGCATTGTTTAACCACTCAAGTTCTTTTTCTGTACAGACATCTACTCTTAAAGTATCCATATTTACATTTGACGTATCAATTATAAAATTGATACCCCTCTCACCTACATTAACCAAAACATTCATATTGTAATGATTTCTATAAGTATAAGACTCTTCAAAACCGGTCATAACAATCTCATTGTCACCGGAATTATGGAAATAATTCACTCCTTCTTCTCCTAATTCACCAAAAAGAGACAGGTCAACTGGTATATCATCACAAGTGAACATAACAGAAAAAACATAATCCGGATTTTTACAAGCTTCAACAGAACAAAGCCCGACAACAAACAAAAAAGTTATAAAAATCTTTTTCATAACAACCCCTGAGAAGATTTCCTTACTTATGTAACGTATTCGACATAGAGCTCAAACAGATCTTTATTCGTTTCCCAAATAAATTTAATCCATTTTTATTATCTGATCCTTCTTATCATTCTGCAGGATGATAATGTACATAAACCCTTTTAACCAGCTCAATCTCCCTGTTAAGCCGTTTTTCGATATCAGT
>Ga0123335_1006223_pt1 | contig 14026 bp, 17 predicted proteins | sample BiotimSIPDNA_2_FD_89707 | JGI IMG/M metagenome (GOLD analysis project Ga0123335, IMG submission 89707) | Anaerobic biogas reactor microbial communites from Washington, USA - Biogas_R2 time_0 SIP DNA | ecosystem: Engineered > Bioreactor > Anaerobic > Unclassified | place: Washington, USA... | reverse complement strand
CATTAGCGGCAGCGTTCTCTGGTCCGGAGGCTTTACGCCCATGGGGGTTGTGAGCGGTGATGATTCCCTGGGTTTCTAGAAAGTCCTTGAATCGCATAACCTATATACTGGCATGAAAAACTTCCTTCAATGGTTGGAAGCCAGGGCACCGGTACAATTCGGTTCGTTCTGGAAAGATGGCCGGATCACCGTCTGGATCAGTGGCAAGCGGTACGTCTATGTCACCGACGCCATCAACCACCCTAGAATAGAGCGGATGGCCCGCTATGCTCCCGGCCGGGCGCTGAATTACATCAAGAAGATGATGGCCGATGGAGCGGCGTACCAGCTTGAGCCACCTGTTAAACAGGAACCGCCGCCACCGGAAGACTCCGACGACGGCGGTGCGTGGACGCAGGGACAGTTGTTCTAAAGCTATTTCCTCTCGGGCCTGTCGTCAAGCACATAATTGCAGGCTTGGCTGAGAGTTCGCATCAGCGTGACCGTATTTCCTTCGCCCGAGTTGAAGTTGGAAGTCGCAAAATGCTGGCTGCGAACCCAAAAATCACCAACGCTCATTTTCTTGTAGCCGCCCTTGGTCGGGTTGTAGAAACTACCGTTGCCAACTCTGCCGTACATTTGATAGTGTTTCCACAACACCTTCTCCACCAGATTCCCGAACTTCTTGGTGTCCGGACCTGTGTGCGGCCAGATGCGAGCGGCAAGGTACAGCATCACCTTTGCCGCCAGGGTGCTATGGAAATGGTATTGGCAGCCCTTGCGGGAGTCCCCGGAAATACCCTTGAGGGCCGCCTGCCGAGCGTCGGCGACCGCTTCCTTCGAATTAGCGAAGAAGTAACGGAAGGCGAAATCAATGGCGTCGGGAGCTTCTTGTACCTTCAAGCCGGTACGGTCCCATTCGCCAGCCGTCGTGCTGATCGCTGTAACAATACTCTGAGCCGTGCCTTTCCCGGTGAAATGCTGGCTTTCCGACCGCTGTCCTTCGATCCGCCACGGCAGAAGGGACGTGTACGACCCCTCGATTGCATAGTTGGCGTACAGGGCGTTGCAGATATAGGTGGCCGCCAGTGGATCGCTGAAGCTCTTGAACTTCATTTTGCCGTTGTACCGCCCGTGAAGATCAATGGCGGCGTTTTCGACGCACATTTCTGTGCCACGGGTGGTCTTCTTGACCCACTTGTTGTGGAGTAGGAAGATCTGCATAGATCGCAACGGATCACCGCTGAGGTCCATGTTCAGTTGCCAAAGAATGTTTCGTCCAACAAAAACAGGCGTGTCGCCACTGAGGTCGGTCTCATTGAGTTCGTCCATAGCGGATGCCACACGTCCGCCGCCGTCCGTAATGGCTGCGATGCTACTGTCACTAAAGACAATACCATCCTTGGTAACCTTGACGCCGAAGAGCGACAGGCCGACAGTCTCGACCTTCCATTCTGGCACGACGTGCGGATTACCCCAGCCTGCCCGGATGTTCTTTCGTCTGTTTCTCTGGGGGATTCTCTGCCCCACCTTGGGAATCATGACGGCGTTTTCGTCGGTTTTGGCCAGAACGCAGAGGTTGTGCGTTCGGTTCCACCAGTGATTTCACATCTAGATTTTTGATCGCCTGCATCGACATGGTGGCATAATGGTGGTGAACGTTGACCTGCGTCATTAGAGCAGCCTTGCCCCCTTGCGAACCACGCCCGGCGTTTCCTACTATTGCCGCTGGCGAATTGTATGGCCAGGGCGGGTCTGCGAGTACGGTAACGAATTTATTGTTCATGCAATAAATTAGTTTGCCAAGACTCTATTACGGGTATGAATGGATTCATTTATTTCATACAAGCAAGAAGTGGCCCCATAAAAATTGGATTCACCACTAGGCCCGTGGCTAAAAGATTCCGTGAGTGGCAAAACTCGATCCCGTTTGCATCTCTTAAACTACTTGGTTACATGAATGGTACCAGAGGACAAGAGTCGCTCATTAAGCGTGCGTTTAGAAAACGCATGATCCGCTCCACGCACACTCAAACAAGCGAATGGTTCAAAGCAGATGCTTCTCTTCTCGAATACATCGCTAAGTCAATCTGTCGTACATGAACTCCGGAAAACGATGGGCAATTGTTTTGAAAAGGATCAGCGTACCTTCCACCGTGAATAAAACCTTTACCCGCTCGCCATCCCGATTGATGTGACACGGCATCCCCACCTCGTTGAAATACTGCAACACCACCCTGGTACCGTCTTCCCCGAACTTCGTGGTGTTCAGATAAGCGTTCCTTTTCCCTCGGCCTGTCTTGCTTCCCCCGTCCAAAAACCAGATAGCCAAAGCGATATCCCGGAGTGAATCCAGAACCTCCATGGAGACAGCACGTTTGCTACCATCGTAAACCCTCGACTGAAATTCACTCAGCACCGGCGAGCAAGCGGAATTGGCCCGATAAGTGTTCCCGTATTGATGGACCACCTTCCCGCTGAAGTACGCAGGCATCTCTGCCATCTTGTACCGGAGCCAACGCTCATTCTGGCTCCGCATGGAAAGGTAGTAGTTTTTCCCCTTCGGCGGCTTGACCAACGATGATCCGCCAAGAATCGTACCCATCAAAATCTGATGCTGAAAATCTAGGTGCATACCGTTCAACAAAATCTAGGTAAATCTAGGTCTTGCAGTTTGAGCCAGTAAATCCCTACTCTGCCGTTTTACGCAGAGAATCTTAATGGATTTACGGCTACTGGCGTTGCGGCAACGCTCCTATTGACTATCCCATAAAGGGCTTCGCCAATTACCTTTCTGCCAATGTTCAAACTCCCGTTTACATCAGCGTTCCATGTGGTAAACAAAACAGGAATTTTGTCAAAATAATTATCTAGGTTCTCCTATATTTCCGTAGATTTTAAGGTAACTGTTCGCTACCCTATCTATACATTGGTTTTTCGTTTCATGCACCAGAAAAATAGAAGAATGGACAAAGAAGAATATCTACATTAGATGACATCTCACTCAGATAACATCAAGGAGAAAACATGACTGCTACTACAGTTACGGGCAGAGGTCTAGGATCGGCTGACGGTCAGAACAAAGGTTCCGAGCATATGTCCCTGGGGGTTGAGAAGCTCATAGGGCCACGTATCGTCGCCGCTGATACTGTGAATCTAGACGGTTCCGGTGACGGTTCCGTAAAGCTGCCGAAGTTTGATGGCTCCGCTACTGATTACGTCGTAATGGCGCTTGACGCTGATGCCACGGCTGCTGCTGCTGTCGCCGCTTCCTTGGCGATGGATACTACCAGCACGACCATCACGTTTAAGGGTCCAGCTAGCGGCGCTGTTCAGTACAGCGTTGTCAAGAAAGGCTTGGCCGTCTAAGACAAGCCCAGATTTACTAAACTACCCTAGTTTGAGAAAGGTCGTCCGTGGGACACCCGACTCACTGTTACCTCAACTGGCCGGAAACACCCTTCCGGCCAGTTGTTTTTAATTGCGCCTATATAATTCCATGAATTTCAAACAGTGGCTTGAAGACACAACATGCTCACAGGGGGCATTGGGCAACCGAACAGAGCCGGAAGAGAATGGCTTAAAAAGAATAAGCCTTCTCAGACGCTCGATTCCGGCGTCTGAGAAGGCCGACACGTTGTTCGGGGTTAGAAAGACTCGAAGGCGTCCTGAATCATCTCTTCACGTTCCTTCCATCCCGGATCGCCCCATGGAATCTCGCACTTGAGACTTTTCATCTCCTCGGGTTTGCAGTATGAGGATGGCCCGATTTGATCCTTGGTTAGATCGATGTAGCAGGAAAACGCACCTTCTTTGGTGTCGTAGAGCCAGTCCGGCACTTCCAGTCGTTGCAGTTGCTCCTGATACTCGGCCGCTAAAGGTGTGTCGATCCCAATCTTGGCTTTCCAGTTGCGTCCTTCGGATGCCTGCTGAACCGTGTTCAGCCAATTGCCGAACCGCTTTGGCTGGAAATTGGCACCCCGGCCTACCTGCTTGTAGCTCAAGATCGTCGTGTTGAAACCGCATTCCCCTGTGACCGCCAAGATGCGGCCAAGTTCCCAGTCATCAACCACACCCAACACGACGTGGATGTTGACTTTTTCGGGACCGTAACCATTGTAATCTAGCAACGTTCTGAGAGTGCGGATCTCCTCTTCCTTTTGGACGCTGTACCCGAATGCGCCGCAAGCCTTCATGATCCGATGAACCAGTCTGGGATCACGCATCCAACCGATATTTTTGGTGGTAAAATTCGCCACGATCCCGTGGTTGTGGAATGACTCTAGGATAGAAGGGAAGTCCGGGTGCAACGTCGGTTCGCCGCCACCAATCGCCACTTCAAACACCTTTAGCAGGTGGAGATCTTCAGCAAGCGAAGTGATGTGATATGTACGGACATGCTCTCCTTGGCTGGTTGATGCTTGGTAGCAATACTCGCAGCCGTAAGGGCAAAAATCGGTGATTTTGAGATCGACCAGTTCGGGTGTCGAAGCTTTCTCTGGCTTTACGCCCATGTCGGTGGGCGAACGGTCAAACCGGAAACGCAACTTGGTGCCGTCTTCTCGACAGAAGACGGTCCAATACTTGTATTTTTCGTCGTATCGGCAGACGTACTTCGAATACCCAGGGCTCGCATCGGTCGGCACGGGAAGCCAGAAGGTGTAGTCGGAATCATGGAGTGGATGCTGGTTCTGGGTGTTATCGTTTCCGCCGAGAATTGCTAGTCGGTCTTGAAGGAGATAGTCCCGAAGCTCCTTGGTGAACTGCTCGTCAGGAAAGTTGGAACCGTGAGCCGAGGGAATGAACATGAAACTCTGGTGATCGATGTAATCCTCGGGGTCGTACTCGACATCCCCGAGCCAACTCTTGATCACGCAGTCGGCGATGTTCGCTGGAAGCTCGTAGTAGAGCCTGTCCTTGAGCATACAGGCCAGATAGCGAAGCTTCTGCTGGGGCGAGACAGCGGTGAAGTGTCCCCACCCGAAATCGCCGAACGCTTCACCGGTTTCCCCGTTGAAGTCACGGGCCTCGACGCCTTCGGGCAGAAAAATCAGAGAGTGTTTCGATGAACTGTTGGTCGCCAGTCCCAGGCGAACATTGAAAATATGCACAGTAGTCTCCTTTACTTGCAGGACACTACTCTATCTGAAAGGTTCACCAAAATCAAGATCACGGAGGTGTGACGAGATCGCCGCTGGTGAGCGTATATGGCATAGAGAACTTGGCGACGATGGCTCCACCAGCGTCTTTTTGGGTGACAATTTTCTCTGCCAAATCGCCCGCTTGTGCTCCCGCTGGATAGACGATTACGGTTTCAGTGGTCGATACAGCGTTGCTGCTCGGGCCGCTCTGGAATTCGAACAAACCAGACCTTCCCTCCAGCAACTCCCAGTCTTCTTTCTCCGTGGTGCCATCAAAACCCAGGCCGGTTCCCTTGTAATCCACCGCATTGACGACCACGTTTTTGTCCACCACGCTCCCGGCGATGTCCAATGCGATCAGATGGTTTTGACAATCCTCATAGGTGAACCGATTGACAATCGTGTGTCTTGCGAAGTAGGATGGGAGTTCGGCCACACCCGCCCGAGCGTTAAATCTCAGTTTTTCTTCGGCTCGCCCATTCTGAATGTAAAATCGCATTTCGGTGATCGGCTTCTTCTGGGAAATTTCCACACGCTTGGACCCACCGGGAAAAGTCGCCAGTGAGGCAATGAATCGTTCTGCAAACGTGGTGTTGGCATTGAGAGATGCGACGACTTCTTCAGGAGTGGCGGCGGCAGCACTGGCGGCTTGTGTGGTGATATCGACGGCTAGTGTGGCCCAGTTCTTGGGGTTCGTCAAAGCGTAGACTATTGCCAAAGTATCGCAACTTGTGCCATCTGCGTCGTTGCCCGAGAGATCGTAGGGGCCTTCTGCCCAAGCTGACACCTTCTCGTCTCCACGACCGGCGTTACGTTTGACTACAAATTTTGGACTGTGCTGCCGATCTCCCAGCACCCAATTGCCTTCAAAATCACCTGTGAAAACATTCTGAAAGAATGACATGGCCGTCTCCTGATTCTTGCAACTTCTAACTATTATAGTTGAACAACGTTGTTATTTAGCATGGAAGGAGACTTAAATGCCACTCGTGAATTCAGATGGAGAGGAAATCCGGGCACAGCTTCCCACAGTCAAAGCCGTTCACCCAACCGGTTCTAGAGTCCTGATCGAGGTTTTGAAGCCGGGTGAGGTGATGAACACCAACATTTACGTAGGCGACGATACAGAAGTCGATGGGGCTCCCCAAGCCTACATTGTCGAACTGGGGCCGAACATTCCAGAAGACTCTGGTCTAGCAGTCGGCCAACGAATCTACTGGGAGGGCAAGGGAATCCCGGTGGCCGACCCCCGTTCGCAACACGGCCGAGTTCGAGCCCTTCTGGAGGTCTCGAATGTGAAGGCCATCATTGAAGAGTGACATCGGGCCTTTTCCAATTTCCAAGAGGCCGTATCCTTCTGGGGTGCGGCCTTTTTTATTTGTCCCAGTCCATGGAATAGGACCAGCCATCACCTTCCACAATTACGTTCTGAACCGGTGATGTGCGAATCACTTGCATGTAATCTGTTTCGATGGCCATGCACATGCCACATCCGATCCACCCTTTGCGGAGGACGGGGCAGTATGGCGAAAACGAACCAACCAGATAAGCTTCTGTGTTACTGGGAAACCTAAAGTTGCCATCCGATCTCATTCCACCGAGGATTTCGATTTCACCTCGGTCTAGCACCTTGATTTGATAGATGGAGTTGGCTGTTTCCACGTTGAGAATGGTGCCCGATTTAAGGTCCAAAACGTTCAACCCTCTGTCGTCCTCTTGGGCGGCTTGGAGGATTTCGTTCTGCATAACTCACCCCGCTTACCGGATCTCGACACGCTCCTTCTGACCGCCTTGCCAACCCTCGATGATGAGACCCTGTTCATTAATTTGCATGTTGAAGTATTCTCCATGCTTTCGCTCATAATGTCGGCCCGTCATAAAGCCAGCCCCGAAGGCAAAAGCCACGAGTAAAGCGACGATCAGAGAGAACCGTGTTCGATCCATTGCATCTCCTATTGTAGACAAAAATCCTTTTCCATAAAATAGGTATCCCTTTGACTTAAATACACACGGATTAAGCTGATGGAATTGACCGAACAACAAAAACAAGCCCTGTACCAACTGGTGAGTGGAATCCGAACGGGCGAGAAGCAGTTAACGCTCGGTGGTTACGCCGGAACTGGCAAAACCACGCTCATCAAGTATTTGATTCAGTTTTTCCCCGGCTTTGGAGTGTGCGCTTACACTGGGAAAGCTGCGAACGTTTTGCGTAAGAAAACGATTCCCGCTTCCACCATCCACAGCCGGATATACGTCCCTCATTTCGAAAACGGCGTAGTGTATTTCGATCTGGCAACCGATCCTGGTTGCGATGGCTTTCTTATCGATGAAGCTTCAATGGTCTCGGAAGAGATTTACGCAGATCTCCGGTCTTTCGGCTTGCCAATGATTTTTGTTGGCGATCATGGCCAGCTTGAGCCCATCGGGTCTAATTTCAATTTGATGCGAGATCCAGATTTCAAGCTGGAAGAGATCCATCGAAACGCTGGCGACATTGCCAAATTCGCTGAACATTTGCGGCGGGGTTTGGCTGCACGAGGCTTCCGCCCATGCGATGGCAGCGTTCAATTGGTAAGTCGTGTTACCGTAGACGACTATCTAGAAGCAGATCAGGTGATCTGTGCTTACAACAAGACTCGGGTGAAAGTCAACCGGGAAATCCGAGAGGCTCTTGGTTACGAGGGTCTCATTAACGTTGGCGAGCGGGTGATGTGCTTGCGAAACAATCGCAAACAAGGATTGTTTAACGGTATGCAAGGCACAGTGGTCCGCCTCTATCGGGGTCGGCGTGGCGGCAACTACATGGACTTCGAGTTCGACGGCACGCTCATCGAAGGCGTAAAGTACGACACAGAACAATTTGGCCAGGAAACCTACGAAACTCGTTTTGGTGACAGTGCGCCAAACCCCTTCGATTATGCCTATTGCATCACGGCTCACAAAGCACAAGGCGACGAGTGGGAGAACGTTCTTGTCATCGAACAGAAATGTCGCAATTGGGACCATCGTCGCTGGGCCTACACAGCGGCATCCCGACCGAAATTCTTTCTGAAGTGGAAACTGGCAGCGTAGTTATTCATCCGGAATCATCTGCACCGTCAGGTTGAGCCCCGATCCGCTGTCGATGGTGGCAGAAATAGCAGCGGTTTGATAGAGGGGAGAGGAAGAACCTCTTCTTATCCAGCCTGCTACAGGTTGATCAAAAGCCAGTGCTCTTGTGTCGGTGACCTGTCCTGTGGTGGAATCTGTCAGATCGTTAAAGATAACGGTTCCATCACTTAACGGGCCGCTTGTGCCATCAGCGTAGAGATACACTCTCGCACCACCAATGATTACGCCTGTTGCCACGTCTTTTGCGGTGATGGTGGTGGTGACTTGGCCTGAAACCACGGAAACTGATGCTCCTGCTGTTCTGATGCTGGGTGTAGTGTACCCCGCTGCAACGTTGATTGTCAATGATCCTGATGCCACATTCACATAGATCGTTTCATTGCCCGTCGAACCATTAGAAGATGCGTAACCAGTAGCATTGTTGTTCCAAGACATGGTGCCGGTTCCAAGAGATGTCAATGTGACTGCGTGCCCTGTTCCACTTGACTTAAACTCACAATCTGACACGTCGGACAGGTTCGTCATGGTGGTCGCCGAGGCTGCCGTAGATCTATCGAACGTACACCCAGTAAAGGTTCCGCTACCGGTGGTTACCTGTCCGCATCTTCGGAAAGTCGTTGTGTCCACTGTGCTATTGGACTGGAAGATGAACGTGTCCATGTCCGTGAAAGTGCAGTTGCTTATATTCACAGTAACATTGGTGACGACTTCTAATTGTCCTTTCGATGCCGTAGTAGAGGGGGAAACGCAGGTGAAAGAAATACCGGTCCAATTAACTATGGTGCCTGTTGTCCTGATCTCGATCCTGTTGAATGTAGAATAGACTTTCCGTGTGTCTTGGATAAAAATTGCTTTGTTGGTGTCGGTGAACTACCCCGACCCTAAAGGGTCGGGGCTTCCTGCATCACTGACTCGGACTTGCTAACTACGATGCCGTTGATTTTGCTCAACTGCTCGTAGAAAGTAGCGGTCTGGATCTCCGCAGGCGTGAATTTCCTATGTTCCATAGGTATTTGTTTCAATCCCTCGGATTCAATACAAATAGCGGACTTGGTATCCCTATCCATCTTGAAACCGCACTCGCATTGATATGTCCTGTCTCCAAGCATAGGATGATTTTTCTTCCCGCAGTTGGGGCAGAGTTTGGTGCTTGGGAAAAACTTGTCCACTTCAAGTGGGGCGACCGCCTTGTGCTTCAAGTCAGCCAAAATTGACCCGATACCTGAAAATTGAACCTTCTTCCCGTGACCGCTCATACTCCAAGCGTGAACGCTCTCATCCTGAAAACAAACATACCGATAGTTGTTCGTAATGGTGCTGACCAACTTGTGGCGGATGTCCTTTCGCCTGTTGGTCAGTCGCTCGTATTCCTTCTGTCTCTTTGCCTTGTCCTTCAACTGGTTGTTGGACTTCCCACGCCGACCTTTCATTATCTTCCTGTCCAAGTTCCTCAACCGCTTGGAGGGAGGAACTTGGAACTGAACCTTCACGCCGTTGGAGAAAGTCAGTTGCGTCTCGCACCCAAAGTCAATGCCGACCGCCACCTTTGGGACAAACTTCTTCTGCCTGTTCGTGTAGGTCGTGATGTGGATGTAGTAGTCGCCGCTCCTTCGTATCAGGGTCGCACAGGCGATCTCGGCTTCCTCTGGGATTTGCTCCAACCCACGAACCCGCAACCATTGCTTCATCCCTTGAAGGCGGAACTTCCCGTCTCGGATGTAGTAGGTGTTGTCAAACTGCTTGAGCGGGATGGAGTTCATCTGTCCCTTGAACTTCAACCGCCCGACCTTGTATCCTTCCTTCTTCAACGCCGCTAAACTCATCAGCGACCCGAACAGCCGTGTCTTGATGCCCTGTTTCATCTGGGAAGTCAGGACTTCAAGGTATCGTGTCTCGTATTCCTCACCGACCTTGACGGGGACTTTCCGCAAGGTTGTGTCTGCGTCGTCCACATCGTCGTGGGAGAGGCAGAAGTTGTAGAACCACTTGGCTTCCTTGAACAAACATCCGAGATGCTTTTCAGCAGTCTTGGACAAATGAGAGCGGTCTATCTTGGCTTCGTAGACCTTACAGGTCTGCGACTTCCGCCTTTCCTTTGTTTCGTTTTTTCGGGTGAGCCTCTTGTTCATCACCCTTATCTAGTGTGCTGCCGTAATTTTTACGGCGGAAATCCAAACTATTTTTCACTTTTTTGGAGGCAGTCCTGATTGAGTCCTATGGGCGGCTTTCATCCCACTACCCTAAAGGGTTCGGTCGCCTTGCCCTCGCTCGCTCCGCTCGCAAGGTCTACGCCGACCGAACATCTAGCGATGTAGGGGCTTTTCGCCGCCAAGAGGTAAATTGACATGCGGACGTGTACCCTATGTTCATCAGCCCCTTCCACATGAATCCGCCGTCTGCTGTTTGCAACAGTCCCCACCGATTAGCGGAAGTATCGTTGACTGCCGCAAATCCGGCAAACGTGGCGTAACCGGAGGTGGAATCGCCATTGGTAAATCTTGCTTCCGCCCTACCATACCTAATCATGTCAATAACATGAGGTTGCCCTTTAGCAACAGGCAGAGATAACTGACCACCGCTACCCACTCCATAAAATGACAAACCGGTAGGAGCGGTTCCATTGGTGTATTCACCCGTCAGCGTGGGATCAATAGCGTTGTTAACCCACTTACCGTATGGGAACGGCGGAACATCATTTCCGCCTACAGCCCAGCCTTTCCAATCCGCTAAGGCATTTGCTACGAACAACCTCAATCCGCCACTTGCGTAGTCCAACAAAGCAGTTGCAACACCATGTCCATGCCATACTAAGAACACATCGCCTGTGTTCAACGTGACGGGGCTACCGAGAATCCTGCACGCCGAGAACAAGCTCGTCGTATTTGTGGCTTGAGATACCGTGTTGGTTCCCTGGAGGGCGCTCTCTGTGTCAGCTTCGTCTGGGGCACCACCGGCGATCATGCCCGTGAGTTCTCCTCACGCAGCCGTGTCCGAATCAGCTATCAGGTCCGTCAGGTCTGTTGTATATGAGGGAGCGGCCATTTTAGTCCTCGTTGCCCGGATTGTCTTTGTCTAGTCCTATATATGGGTGCAGTAAGCTCTTCGAGAGGCACTATGGCGATTGGCGACGATTTTGAAGTTCAGGCAAACGGTAACATCCGCCATGTTTCGGGCACTAGTACCTACACGGTGCTTGAACTTCACAGATGGTTGCAAGATTTGGCCGACAACGCCACCGCCAGTGGCGACGATCTGCTGGATATCACCTATCCTAACCCAAGTGCCCGAGCCACGGACAAAATTATCGCTCTGCTGAACGGCTACAATATTGGCGCTACAGAAGCTCAATATCTTTATGGTGGTTCGATCACGCAGCTTGATGGCACTGAGCAGTATTCTGGTTTACAGGTTCTTGGCTCGGTGTATTCTTCCACAACACTGCAAATTGTCCAAAACAACACACTGTTGACGCCCTACTGGGGAACGGGTTTGAACAATTCGGGCCAGACACTTCTGAGGATATTGGTCAAGACCAGAACGGCCAACGCAGACATTGACGGAAAGAGAATCGAACCTTTGTCGAATCCGGTCGGAGGAAAACTAACAGCTAGTCACACTGAAGGATCTCCTTTTGATTGGACGAACATTGCCAGCCGACTGACTAGACTCAAAGCTACCTCCACAATCCCGGACGCTGTGGGCGGTGTAGTCCAGTTCGCCAGTTCTACCCCAGTAGCGTCTGATTTGCGATCTGGAATACAAAGGAAATTAAGTCTATTGCGAGCCACGTCACCAACAGCCTCGCCGAGTGGCGGTGTAGTTAGATCTATCGCTGTGGAAGGGTCTACAACAAACTACGATTTCTTCAGTGAATTGAAACGACTTGAGAATGTGGCGATTATCCCTGGGCCTACCGGCGCATATATAGTTGTGAGCATGGAAACCGAAGCGGGGGGGTGAAGAATTCAAGACCCTCCATGCAGAAACATCCAGCAAATTAAGACGACTACTCGGAGTATAGCACATGGCCATCTACCAAATTGAAGCTGAAGGAGGATTGAAAGCTGCTGGTTGTGGCGCAATCATCTATATCAAGACCTATCAGACAAAGTTTGCCCCTGGCGACATTGTTTTCAGCGTGCAAAAAGCAAGAAAAGGAGTGATTGAAAGGGTGGTGATCAAAAAACAAAAGGTCATCAACAGTGCCAAGACAGGTGGTCAATTCCAAGTCATGTATGTGGACACATACAACGGACTGTGGAATGAATGGGACTTGATTAGCCATTCCGAAGCTCTTCTTTTGGCGCAGGCTTATTACGAGGATCTGCTAATCGCTGCCGAAGCCCTCATCAAATGTTGATCCCCATCCAGGTGGGCCATTTTCGTTCGCTTCACATTATTATACGTGAGGAGCGAATATGGAAAATGCAGAATATGTCACGCTCGATCCGAAGACCGAGTACATTAAGATTCATGGCCTACAGCGTAGCGGGACGAACTACCTTTCTCATCTGATCAATGAAAACCTTGAAAACGCCAAGGTTTTAGTGAACCTGGGTGGCTGGAAACACGGTCACTACATGGCCCCGTGGGCGATTGGACGGGAAATACACGTCCTAGTGATCGCCAAAAATCCATATTCTTGGCTGGTTTCCGTCTACAAATACTGGGGACCAAACAAAAAATTAAGAATAGGCCCCGATTTGGCGGGGGTTTCTTTTGACGAATTCGTCCGCAACCGTTATTACATCGAACGACAGAAGGATATCCCATATCTCTACCGTTGTGAAAATCCCGTTCAACACTGGAATAACATGAATTTTCACTGGACGAGCATCAGAATGAACCAAAAGCGGCTATTTGTCATTAGCTACGAAAGCTTGCTGGCCAATCCCGAAGACTGCATAAAATCCCTGGGAGAATCCATGGGATTGAAGCAAAAACCTTCGTTCGTTGATTCGGATCGCACGTTCACTCCTGCTGGGGAGACTTTGCGGCCTAGTGATGAGCAGTTCGACCGTGACTACTACGTCCACAGCGAATACGCACGCTACTACACGCCTGATCTCTTGGAGTTTGTTAACGACCAGTTGGATATGGACCTGATGGTCCAGTTCGGTTATAGTTTCATCACGGCTGATGATATAGAAGAAAAAAGTTAGAATGATCATATTTTTCTATTTCGACAACACGCTGCGAGTTTACCATAACGAATTCGGTTTTTCCTACGAGCACAAGTTTGAGAAGGCCGAGGTTATAGATTCTAGGTTGCCTTTCAACAAAGTGTATTTCAGCACCCTTTCTGATTTCCAATCGCATATGCAAAACATCAAGAAGCAGATCGGGGACAAAGCGGGAGAAGTACACGTGGTAGATCATCCGCTGATAGTCGAACATCCACAGTTCCCGCTGCACATAGGTTTCTACAAAAGCTGGGAAGAGATGATCAGCGCTGTTCGTAACAAGTATCCGGGCAAGACGAAATTCTCCCTGGCAATTCTAAACGCCATGTCGAATGCCATAGGAGATCATCTCATCGGAATGCAAGCCTTCGATGTGTATCAGGAAAGGCTTAGAAAAGAGTTGGGTGATGTCGATATCTCATTGTTCCAACTCAATCCCTACAGAGTGTCGCCAATTACTAAACAATGGCACGGCAAGTACCAACACCTTTACATGCTTCCCAATCGCCTTGAGAGACTCATGCAGCATGATCTGTTTGTGGATCTAGGGACACTTTTGCTTCGGGATAACTTCGGGAACCAGCCAATGGTGGACTTCTTTCTAGAGGCCCT
>Ga0123335_1006222_pt1 | contig 14029 bp, 14 predicted proteins | sample BiotimSIPDNA_2_FD_89707 | JGI IMG/M metagenome (GOLD analysis project Ga0123335, IMG submission 89707) | Anaerobic biogas reactor microbial communites from Washington, USA - Biogas_R2 time_0 SIP DNA | ecosystem: Engineered > Bioreactor > Anaerobic > Unclassified | place: Washington, USA... | reverse complement strand
TGAATGAGGCCTTTCCGAAGAGGTTCTTTGATCAACTGGGGCTGCTATCACTGCTGGCAACGGTTCGTATAGCCCAACAGAAGATTAACTGAACCGCCGGATACGGAACCGTACGTCCGGTGGTGTGGGAGGACGGAGGGCGTGAGCCCTCCTCCTACCCGATCGGTGCTGCCAGGGATTGCCTGAAGATACTTCAAATTTACTTTTCCGATGAACTTCCTGATATGAGCACAGCCATTCTCCTGATAGGGCTCTCCTCGGGTTTTTTGCACAGCATATATTCCGCATTTTCAAAAGCGCTTCTCAACAGGATAAAAGAGCCGTTTCTCCTGCTGGTCTATGTGAGCATTTTCCAGGCGCTTGTGACGCCGCTGCTCTGGATCTTCGTTGCGCCGCAGCTGCCTTCTCCGGGGGGATGGACTCCGCTGCTCATATCGTGCCTGACTTGTGTTGTCGCCTACCTGTTCATGTACAGCGCACTCCACTGCGGCGACGTCTCCAGCGTAATGCCGATCATGGGGAGCAAGATAATCTTCGCCGGCCTTCTCGCGATCCCTCTGCTCCACGAAAGGCATTCGTGGCAGGTATACGTGGCTGCGGTTCTGGTTGCGGTCGCGATCGCCCTGCTCAGCTACTCTCCGTCTAAGAGCGGAAGCAGTCGATTCCCCCTGAAGCCGATCGCCCTGATGACCGGCTGCAGCATCATATTCGGGATAACCGATATCTCGATCAAGCGTTCGCTGCTCTTTCTGGACTCCTACAATTTCATGATCTACTACAATTTCATTGTCGGCGTACTTTCGCTCTGCGTCATCCCCTATGTCAGGAAAAGGGGAACTGCGCGCGCGTTGAACGGTGGGGACCTGCGGCTCAGCCTCTATTCCGCGGTTGCACTCGTGGCGGCAACATTGCTGTTCACGATCATGCTCAAGATATCCAGCGGCGTCGTGATTCCGAACATTCTGCAGTCGACCAGGGGCGTTTTCATTGTCCTTATAACCGCGCTTTTGAGCCATCGCGGAAGCACAATGCTGGAAACGCAAAGCCGCAGTGTGTACATGCTTCGCCTGGCAGCATCCATTCTCATCGTGATCTCGATCTGGATCGCCTTGAGTCATTTCCCCTCGGTGTCATAGGCTGACCGGATTTGGAGGAAATTCTCTTTCGGAGATTCGATTCTGCAGTAGAATCGCGCTTACAGGATTTTCTCTCGGATTTCGCCACTTACCGCTAAGGAGGACCGGAATGAGATTAAAGGACAAAGTCGCAATCATCACAGGGGCGTCTCGTGGACTCGGGGCCGCATTTGCCGTCGGTTTTGCCAAAGAAGGGGCACGGGTCGTGGTCGCGGACGTCAGCGACGGAATGAAAACAGTGGAGGCGATTGAAGGCGCAGGCGGCCAGGCTCTTTATGTAAAAACCGACGTGGCCGTACAGGAGCAGTGCAATGCCCTTGCCGAGGCCGCAGCCGGCCGATTCGGCGGCATCGACATCCTTGTGAACAACGCGGGAATCCTGGTGCAGATCAAGCCTTTTATGGAAGTGACAACGGAAGAATGGATACGAGTAATGGCAGTCAATGCGCTCGGCCCGTTTCACTGCATCAAGGCGGTTTTCCCCTACATGAAGCACCGCGGCGGCAAAATCATCAACATTTCTTCCGCAACCGTTCTTGAGGGCGTTCCGGGACTGCCGCACTACATCGCTTCAAAAGGTGCTGTGATTGCCCTGACACGTGGAATGGCGCGGGAACTTGGCGATTACAACATAAACGTGAACACGATCGCTCCCGGCTTCACCCATTCCGAAGGCGGAGACGAATTCGACAGGAACAAGAAGTTCCCACCGGTGCCTCTTGACGAGATCCAGCTGTCGCAGAGATGCATCAAGAGTCCCTCCCGTCCGGAGGATCTCGTAGGCACCGCAATCTATCTGGCGAGCGATGACAGCAGACTGGTCAGCGGCCAGCTGATCGTCCACGACGGAGGGTTTTCACTTCATTGATTATCGCTGCGCCGGGCGTTGGGGCGCTGAATCCGGTTACTTTCGGACCTCCGTGCGCGACATCTGTTCAAGTGCAAGGATGAGCGCCTGGGTGCCATCCCTGCCGTGTCCCTGTGCCTTCACGGCGAGGTACAACTGGTTCACCAGCGCCAGGCCCGGGAGGAAGAGTCCCCTCCGCGCTGCTTCCTTTAATGCAATGGCCATATCCTTGATGAAATGATCGACGAAGAAGCCGGGAGTGAAATCCCTTTCGAGAATTCGTGGAGCGAGATTGTCCAGGGTCCAGCATTTCGCTGCACCCCCCTGAATTGAACGCAGCATAGTTGGCAGATCGAGACCTGCCTTGAAGCCGTAGATGAGGCTTTCACAGACTCCGATCATCGTCCCGGTGATGACGATCTGGTTGCACATTTTTGCATGCTGGCCTGCACCGGCAGGGCCCTGGAAGATGCAGTTCCTGCCCATTACTTCAAGGATTGGCCTCACGGCTTGCACCACTTCCTGATCCCCTCCCGTCATTATCGACAGGGTGGCATTGCGCGCGCCCAGGTCTCCGCCCGAAACGGGAGCATCTACGGCAAATGCTTCTCGTTTCAGCGCGGCCTGGTAAATCTCTTCTGCCAGAGACGGCTCGGTTGTCGTCATGTCCACCAGGATGAGTCCCTTTCTTGCCCCTTCCAGAATCCCGTTCTTTCCGAGATAGACCTCCCGCACATCTTCGGGGAATCCCACCATCGTGAAAACAACGTCTGAGTTTCCAGCAACCTCACGAGGGGAATCCACCCAGAGGGCGCCTTTCTCCAGCAGTGGAAGCGCCGATTGCCTCGTGCGGTTGAAAACGGTCATAGCGTAGCCCGCCTTCATCAGGTGTTGACACATCGAGCGCCCCATCACTCCGGTCCCGATCCATCCAATGCGTGTCTTCAATGAAACCGCAGGCACATCGCGAACGTTCTGTGACACAACGAACCTCCTTTCGCTTCTGAAAATCGCGGCTCCCGCCGCAGCGCAATAATAGCACCTGATGCCCCGGGCGAAACCTGTCGAGTCGCACAGCATCTTGAAAACGGGGGTGAAATACAATGAGAGCTGCGTCGTTGATAGGAATAATCCTGATCGCATTGGGCATTCTGGTGCTTGCCTACCAGGGTATCACCTACACCCGGGAGGAGACGATTTTCAAAGCGGGCCCAGTGGAGGCAACTGCGGAAACCGAGGAAACGATACCCTTGCCGCCGATTCTGGGAGGTTTGTCGCTTGTCGGGGGTGTGGTGCTGTTGATTTACGGAACCCGCCGGTCGAAAGCCTCGCACTGACCGGGCAGTGCGAGGGATCGAGTTTGAGTTGGACTTTTGCGACAGACCTTGTCACGATAGCCGGTTATGTTTGCTTTGCCGGTCACTCTGAGCGCATTTGTCCTGATTCTCGTTCTCGCTCGGTTTCGCGTTCCGCTTGGAGCGGCGGTTTCACTTGGCAGTGTCGTCATGGGCCTCGCCTTTGGTCTGGACGCCAACGGTTTGGTGCAATCGGCCTGGACAGGGGCGACCAATTCACAGGCTCTCACGCTGGTCACCGCAACTGTGCTGCTTCTCGGCCTGTCGGTGTTGATGCGCGAAAGCGGACAGCTGGATGAGATCGTCTCACTTGCTCATGCGCTGCTTCGCCGCCCGGCCGCGACCATGATGGCGATGCCGGCTCTCATCGGTCTGCTGCCCATGCCCGGCGGCGCAATCTTTTCCGCCCCCATGGTCGAAGCGGCCGGGGGGAAAAGCGGTTTATCTCACGGGCTCCTTTCCTACATCAATTATTGGTTTCGCCATATCTGGGAGTACTTCTGGCCTCTTTATCCGGGAGTGATCCTTGCGATAACTTTGACGAATCTCGACATACCTTCCTGGACAGCCCTGATGGTCTTCGGAACCGTCTCGATGACACTGGGCGGGCTGCTGATGATGCGCAAGACGAATGGGCAACTGGAGGTCGAGCGCGCCGCTCCATCCCGCGGTGTTAAACGCAAATTGCTGAGAGCCACCGGATCCATCTGGATGATCCTGCTTATCTGGGCGGCGGGACACTTTTCGGCAACGTTCTGTTCCGGGATTATCCCGGACGCCGTTCTGCGGCAGGGCCCGCTGGTGTTGGGGCTGCTCGGAAGCATTTTGTTCACTGTCATAACGCGCAAGCTGAATCTCTCGCATCTGCGGAAGGCTTTTTCCCAGCCGGTCACCTACTCCACTGCGGGACTGGTTTTGAGCATCATGATATTCCAGTCAATACTTCAGGCCATCCGCGCGCCGCAACAGATTGCGGGAGAGTTGCAGAATCTTCATGTTCCTATAGCCTGTGTGGTTGCGATCCTTCCTTTTATCGCGGGATTCGTCACGGGAATTGCAGTCGGGTTCGTCGGTACAGCGCTTCCGATCGTGCTGAATCTGGTAGGGGCGGCTGATGCGGCCGGGCCGGTTCTGGCGTACATCCCGCTCGCATATGCCTTCGGCCATCTCGGGCAGATGCTCAGTCCCCTGCACGTCTGCCAGATCGTCAGCAACCGGTACTTCGGCACGACATACGGGCCGGTCTACCGCTATCTGGTCCCTTCGTCGCTTCTGACAGCTGCACTGAATATCAGCTATTTTCTGCTGCTGATCAGTCTTTTGAAGTAGTGCCGGTCACATCGCTGAGATCCCCAGGTACAACTGGTAAACGGCAAGGAAGACGAGTGCAATACACGAGAAACCTATCAGTTTCTTCCTCACACCTGCGCCCATCTTGCGGGCTGCCGAGAATGCCAGGGCCATCCACGACATTACTACTATCATGGTCAGGTAGAACCCTGTTAACAACGCAATCGCCCTTGCCGGCGACTCGTGCCATCCGCTCAGCATGATGGGGCCCAGTACTATGCTCCAGCCGATATACGGATTTGGATTAAGCCAGTTCACGACTGCCGCTCGCATGAGACTGCTGTGATCACGCTCCGCCGGGATCGCACTCTCCGAATCGTAGGTGCGCCATGCCTTATAGGATTCGTAAGCCAGGTACAGGATAAACGCTCCACCGAAAATCCGCAGATACCTGACGAATCCCGGTGGTATCCGGCTCAGGACAGCGAGGACAAGGACCGCTACCGGACCATCAGTGATCAGAGGTGAAAAGGCGATCGGCAGGGCATGCCGCCACCCCCTGGTGACGGCCTGGGACATAAGAAAAAACGAGAGCGGCCCCGGAGTTACAGCGGCGGCAAAACCATAGGCAATACCCGAAAACAGATACCCGATCATTCCCTTTTTCTCATTTGGAGAGAAGGTATATATCACGACCGCTGCTGTTTCTTCCAGCGTTGCTGCTCGATGGGAGTGGCCGGGAGAAGGGTGCCCTGCCGCCGGGGGGGCGGCAGGGCGTCATGCGGGGTGAACAGCTACTTGCGGCGGGATTGACCTCGATAGCCGACCTTTTCATGCCGGTTCCGCTGATCGTGATAGCGATCGTATCGCCTGTCCTGCGCCGTCTTCTTCCACTCCTTTTCGCGTTCTTTTTCCCATTGCCGGTGGGCCTTCCAGTTGTCTCTTTCCCACCTGGAGCGGTTGCGCGTCCATTGGACGTATTCTATCCGTTTCGCGCGGGCGTACCTGACCCGGTAGTTACGGGGCATGTAGACCACGGCCGACGGGACGACCGATGCGCCAATCACAACCCAGGGGCCTCTATAGGATTTTGCACGATACCAGCGGGTTCCGCGGGGCGACCACCAGTAACCATCGTAGAAGAAAATGTCGATGGTCGGATCCGGCACGAAGTAGACTCGCGAGTTCGGCACCATCACGACGGCCGGCGGGTGAGCCACCACTATCGGCGGAGGCCCGAGGTTGATATTGATGTTGATGCCGCCCGCCAGCGCCTCTCCCGGGATGCATACCAGAAAGAATGCCAGGAAAAGAACGGGCGACAGATACAGTGGTTTAGAACATGACATGATCATTCACCTCCGTTATTGCTCACAGATACGACGCCCGGGGGAAACGCCTTCTTAAAACTCTTATGCCAAAACTGCTTTCCTTTAACTTCGCTCAACATGATAGATGCGTCTTCGGGGCTGATGGTTCAACTACCAGGTCGGCTTGCCGCACCTAAAACTTTCAGCCTTGTTCGTGTCGCCGCTCCCCTTGTAAATCGCCACTTCCGGATACGGGCAGACCGGCCGTCTTCTGACCACCTTGCCTTGACTCGAGTAGGCAGCCTCGATGTGGTCGGGGGCGATGCCTTCTTCAACCCACTTCTGTATTGCTTCCATGGCGTCGAAGGTTCCGGGAATCATCCCCGCACACATGGCGTTGCCTGGAATCATGAACAGCCGGAAAAAGTCCTTGGTGTTGTCCTCTCCGCCCATCGTCTTGATTACGTCATTGTAAAACGTGGTTACGGTTCTCGGTGGTATCCAGGTTTCGTTCCAGCTCTGGTACATGATGAGTTTGCCGCCGCTCTCTTTGAAGGCGCTCAGATCGGTCTGGGTGTGGTTGAGAATCGGCCCGAGACGGGCATCGATTTTGCGGGTATCTGCCTCGACATCGAAGGTACGGAAGTCCCAATCCGGATCCTCGAACGCGATGTACTTGAAGAAGCCGTTGTTGATCACAAGCGGTTCGGGACCCCTGATCATCATCTCCCAGAGGAGTTCACTGCCCGGTTCAAACCCCGAATATATTTGGCTGCCGTCGGCAAACTTCGCCCCTGCATAAATGCGTCGAGCCGTTTCGACCTGGGGCGGCGTCAGACAGGATGCATTGTCCGAATCGGTGCATTGGATTGATACCGGATCGAAATTGCAGCGGGTAGGATCTTCGATCGTATCATCTTTGACACCGTCTCTGGCGTCGCAGGCATCGAGCGCCGCCCGGTGCAGCGCCGGATACTTCTCCGACGGGATATAACCTGGCGCAGCAGTGCCGTCTTTGAGGTTGACCCAGCTCAAATACTCCGAACCGGCCTGCAGGCGGGTGAGGTAATAGGCAGGATCGCCTGCAACAATGCCGTCGAAATCGTCGGGATAGAGCTGCGCCTCGGTAAGTCCCTGGCGCCCTCCATTGTGGCAGTTGCTCCAGTATGCGAATTTCTGGGGCCTGCCGTAGAAGGCTTTGATGAGCTGCTTGGCGACGACTGTCGTCTCGTGCACCGCCCGATGCGCCCAGTCGATCAGTCGCTCGGGTTGGCCCATCGCCCATTCGTGGCCCGGGTGCCGGTGTCCGGTATCGGTTGACGCCGTCGCATAACCCTTCTCTATGGCCTGCTGCAACCCCTGGTACTTGATCGCTCCTTCAAATGCGGGATTGCCGATGCCAAAGTACCTGTTGTTCCATTTCTCTGCGGGTGGGAGCCAGACTTCGAAACCGATGTTCGAATCTTTCACGGGCTCAATAAACCCAACGACCCGGCAGAAAGCCGCTATGGTCTTCAGGCCCTTGGGTGTCCCAAACATCCCCGGAGTGTCGGGCAGAGTGAAACCCTGCGGATCATCCAGGAAGACAGCCGAGGTAATCGTAACATTCTTGAACTTCTGAGCCTTCAGGCGTGAGCAATTGTCATGCTGTGTGGGCTGCGATGATGCAATTGCCGGGCAGTTCCATGCAAGCAGAAGCAGGAAGGGAAAGAATGGTGCTCTCATGGCTCCGTCTCCTTTTCAGTAGGCGCGATTTTAACCTGTTTCTCAGACAAGCAGCAGTTGTTTCAGTGCTTCACGAGATAGAATACAATCCGATTCGGGAGTATATATGGCCGGGAAAATGGAAAGAGAAATCACCCGCAGAGCATTTATGAAAGAAACCGCCGCCGGTGCCGGGATTGTCGCAGCCGCCGGTGCCGCACCGGGGAATCGATCCGATTCGTTTGAAACACCGCCGCCTACAATCCCCGCCGACAAGATCAAGCGGCGGGTATCCGCGGAAATCGTTGTAATCGGCGCAGGGACATCCGGTCTGGTTTGCGCAAACGCGGCAGCCGAGAACGGCGCCAAAGTCGCAGTAATCGCGTCGAGTTCCGGACCAGTTGGCCGCGGCGGATCCAATCATGCGTTCGACAGCAAACTGATGCGCAAGCTTGGACTGACGTCGAACCCGTCCCGGGAATTCAAGGCCGAAATGAAGTGCCACTCATTCATGATCGACCAGGATAAGTGGTGGCTGTGGGCGCGCAGAAGCGGCGAAGCGATGGACTGGCTGATCGACAAGATGGAAGCTGCGGGATACCGGACGGTCATCGAATTGGGCAACACCGATCCGGAAGGCGTCATGACGATGCACCCGGGTTCACACTCATGGCTGGGGGACAATGTCACAAAGGCAGGAAGCAGCCAGCAGCTTGTCGTGAATGTTCTGGCCCGATCGGCGCAATTGCGCGGCGTGCAGATCTTCTACAGCACCACCGCGGTGCTGCTCATTCGCCGACAGAACACCGGTAGGGTGACAGCGGTGATTGCGAAAACTCCGGATGATGATTACTGCGTCTACGAAGGGACGAAGGCCGTTGTTCTTGCCACCGGGGATTTCAAAGACGAAGAGATGGTGGAGAAGTACTGTCCGGACATGTTGACTTTGGTGAAACAGGGAGCCGGCATTTATCCTGGTGATGGCCACAAGATGGCGCTATGGGTAGGTGCCGCGTGGCAGAAGACATTTCCGAACGCCCCCGTTTTGATGGGAGGTGCAGGCCCCGGTACGCAGCCCTACCGAGCTTTCACCGGATTGCTTGTGAACAAGCACGCGCTCCGTTATGGAAATGAGGACAGCATCGTATCGTTTGCAGGCGTAGCGCAGCTGCGACAGCCGGATTCAACCGTATTCGCCATCTGGGATTCAGAGTATGCCGCACAGGCGGCGCCCTGGACCCCCATAGGAAGTTATTACGGCGGGCCGACAGAGGTCGCCGTCCAATCAATCGTCGAGGAATGGGAGGAGAACGCCAGGCTGGGAATAATGATCAAGGCGGAGACCATTGACGAACTTGCCCTTAAGCTGGGATTGCCGGCCTCCACCCTGAAAGCGACGATTGAGAAATACAACAGGTTCTGCAGGTCGAAACTGGACGAAGATTTCGGCAAGCGCCCCGAACTGCTCATTCCTGTCGAGCGTCCCCCTTTTTTCGGACAGGTGAGCAGATCACCCTGGTTGCTCTGCATTTCAGGCGGGCTGCGCACGAACATCAGAATGCAGGTGCTTGACAGAAATGAGCAGGTTATCCCGGGCCTTTACGCGGTCGGCACTATCGTGGGCGACATGTATTCAGGGATCTACACCTTCATGGAGCCGGGACACAACCTGGGCGCCAACTGCCTGACCTTCGGCTATCTCGCCGGCCGAGACATCGCCCGGACAAAGGTCTAGTGCCGAACCGGAAATCGGCCTTTCATTTTTCCGATCCGCGCACGCACAGTGCCCGCCCCGATCCGCCGCAGCCGCCTGCGGTGGGTAACATGCTCGATCCTCCATTGAGGAAACTGAAAATCCAGGCGTTCCCCGAGCTGGTAGCCTCGGCCCAGACATTGTCGCCCTTCAGATCGATCGGACCTTTGACTTTCAGCTCTTTTGACAAGTTCCTGTCATATATGCTTTCCAGTTCCTTGAGCGTCGGCAGCCGCCAGTCCGTATGGCCTGCCAGAGTCAGATCCTCGCAGTAATTGTTGGCCTGCATCCAGTTCGTGTCGGATCCGTTGTCCTTGACCGACCAGAGCAATCCGGTTGCATCGTCATTCCAGGTTTCGGCGGAATCCTGGCACATCGCCGGCTGCACGGCCGGATGAAGGAGAATCATCAGAACCATGGACATCGCCAGACGGGTAAAGCATCTCTTCGAACGCATAGAACCAATCCTCAACTAGAGTTGACACTAACGGAATTGACTATCGAGGGAGCGATTATAAGGCCTGTCTCAGCAGATTCCAATCGCCCTTTGTGCGGAGTTGTCGGACTATGAGCACCGTGCCGATGCCGTCACAGATAGACGGAATCGATGTCGAGCGTGGAACGATGTCCAAGATCGTCGTAGTTGTTCTGCATCCACGTTTCCGCAGTCCTGTAGCCCACATCATGCAGATGTTTCAGAAACGCCCACTCGGCGTTGAGCTTGCTCGAGACGCTCAAGTCGGCCAATTCGTGCTCGGAGTTGATTCGATGAAAGAAGACGTCCTTGATCTGATTACCGAGCATATTTCCTTTCTTCGCCAGCCTCCTCAGCAGTGCGATCATGCGGACCTCCTTGATCAGGGCGGCATTGAATGAGATCTCGTTGACGCGATTGTGGATGTCTGCTGCCCTGCGCGGAGTCTCATCGCGCTCAACCGGATTGATCTGCACGATCACAACGTCCTGTCCTGCGCATTCCTCAACCAGCGGGAACAAGGCAGGGTTGCCCATATAGCCGCCGTCCCAGTATGGCTCGCCGTCGATCTCAACGGCCTGAAACAGAAAAGGGAGACACGCTGAGGCCAGTATCATGTCCACCGTCATCTCCTCGCGTCGGAATATCTTCTGCTTGCCCGTGCGGACGTTTGTAGCTGCCACGAACAGCTTGATCCCTTGGGATTTACGCACCTGTTCGAAGTCTATCAGGGCCTCCAGCTGCAGCCGCAGCGGGTTGAAATTGACTGGGTTTATCTCGTAAGGAGAGACCATGCGGGACATGATGTCGAAAAGTATGAAGCCCGGCGATGTGTCTAATGACCAGCGCCCCAGCAGGTGATCGAGCGGCGTACGCTGGAACGGGGAAAACAGGGCCGCGAAACTTATAGAAGACCAGAAGTGATGCAATGCCCGGCGAGCTCCCTCTTTCCCTCCCCGGCACAGTCCATCCGCCACTACCACCGCGTTCATTGCTCCCGCGCTGGTACCGCAGACTCCTTCGATCCGGATGCGATCATCCTGAAGAAGGTAGTCAAGTACTCCCCAGGTGAAAGCGCCGTGTGAACCGCCTCCCTGAAGCGCCAGTTCGATCAGCTTCATCGCCTCTTCTCCTTCCAGATAAGGATCTTTCGAATCAGTTCCCGTTTATTACTTCATCCGTATGCAACTTCGAGCCTCAGTACCTGAGCCAGGGCTACCAGCGCGATACTGTAGTCAAAAATCAGGAAAGCGAGCTTAAGTCTCGATGACCGGAAATTCGGAAAGATGCCGCCGATAAACAGGACACTGGCGAGGAGCACCGTCTTGAACGTATAGGCCTCGGACATGGATTTTGCTCTGTAGGCTTCGTCCATTTTGAGCTCCTCTTTCCCCTGGAGTTCATACGCATCGGATTCAAGACTCCGGGTCATCTCGAGGTATTGGGGCATTGCGATGGGATGAGGAGGTGCATCAGGATTCACCAGCGGTTTGGTCTCCAGCCACGACTTCAGCAAATCGCTGAATTCGGGACGGAGATGACTCAAATAGAAATCCGAGACTTTGCTGTTTCCGTCAATAACTGCGTCTGCAAACCTTACGGCGACCAAGGCGTCGATCATTGACCTTTGATCGGCGGTGAGTGACATCTGGGAGACCTTGACACTGATCGATTTGGCTTCCGAAAGCCGGAATGATGTGATGCCGCTCCACTGTGCGGCCTGATAGCTGCACCATGCCGTGATGACCACAACCGCGGACAAGAGGATTGTTCTGCCGATTTCGATCTGTTTTTCCACTGTCTCGCTGTCCATGAGTTTGGACTCTTTGGCGCGGGGGCTTGGGGGTGTTGTCTTTTATATAGAGTTTTTCCTGCTGCAGTGCAAGATACTTTCTGTTCTGTAGCGGCTCTCCCGGCGGTCGAAGACACCGATCCCGTCTCGGCCGTACATCCGGGTGATCGCCGAAGTGCGTGTCAGGCCTGTCTAAACGGCGTCGAAGCAGTCGCAGCTGATCAGCTGGCCGCCGCAATTCGGGCAATACTCCTGATCACAGTTCGAATGATGCCTGCCCCCTGGAACCACGTTGCAGTCCGGACAGCGGAACCACTTTGGAAGATGAAGTCTCCCGGGATCATAAGGCACGGTCGGCAAAGCCTTACCATCCGGGTATGTGACAGAATCGTTTCCTTCGCACGTCGTGACCGACGCGTCTGACATTTCCTTCCCGCATCTGTTGCAGACAGCCATTATTCCTCCGTGATGGGTGCCCAGTCTATCCTACAAAAAGACGGCCGACACCCTCTTTTTCTGCGCAGTATCCATCACTGATCTGTTAGGATCTCTGTCGACGGAGAGAAATCTGCATGGGAATCGCCAATTACACCAATCTCAGCGAACTGATGAACAAGATGCTGCAGCAGGGGAACAGGGTTTCTATCGCAGATATGGCGGATGAAGCGGAGAGGCGGGAACTGATCCTTGCATCGGAAGGGGTAAGGGCCGACCGGGGAGATCTCGAGAACGGATTCATAGATCTGGTGGACGCGCTCTACCGTGCCGGGGCGATCAGGCCCGATCCCGCAGATGAAGCCGAGTCTCATCTGCTCAGACTTTATGAATCAGGCGCGCTGGCGCAGAAGGGCTATGGCGGGCCTGAGGGAGACCGGTTTCTGGAGGTGAAATGGGTCGCGCTGACCGACGATCTTCCGGTGATCGTCAACCTCTAGAGCACGGCAACGAAAGGGCCCGGATTACGGGCCTGCGGGCCCGGTTTTTCGCTTGACAACGCCGTCGCAGGTAATGGAATGTAGACCCGTTGTTTCACATCGCGGAAAAGCTGCAGTAAAGCTGCCAGGTTAGCAGGCCGCGGTTGAGCCGTTTTTTTGCTGAGAGAAACCAGGAAAGCAATAGCCGAATCCACATCTCTGTGCAGTTCGGGTGAGGCAGAGGAATGCGTTTTCCTGCGCTGATGGAATGGGCCCGGGATGCTGTCGATCATGATGGATTCTTGCTGGAGACCATCCCGGATGGAACAACTCTGACGAAAATCTGCTGGCACAATCTGGCGCAAATTTGAGGGAATATATGCTCATCGGAGAGGCGGAGTCGTCTCAGAGTACAGACTAAAGCACAGAAGCAGCTTGTGCTGTTGATGCGGAAGGAGTCTACGATGATTGTGGGAGTGATAGGGTCAGGATCGATTGGTCCTGACCTGGCATACGGTTTCCTCTCTTCCCTCGCGGGGAAGGGAGGTAAGGTGTACCTCCTGGACATTAAGAAGGAAGCTCTTGACGCCGGAGTCGGGCGCATAGAAGGATACGTTGGCAAAGCACTGTCTCGTGGCAAGATCAGCCCGAAAGCCGCGGAAGCAACCCGTGCGGCTCTCGTCCCGACAATGGAGATCAAAGATCTCGCGGATTGCGATTATGTACTTGAAGCAGCAACCGAGGATCTGAAAACCAAGCGAATAATTCTCAAGAATCTGGAACAGATCGTTCGACCGGACTGCCTGATCGGTTTTGCCACCTCCGGTATACCGCGGGCGCGAATAGCAAGCGAAGCCTTGCACCCCGAACGATGCTTCGTCAACCATCCGTTTTTTCCTGCATGGCGTACCCTCCCCATCGAGGTAGTCGCGTCGGGGACCGATGCGCGGCTGAGTGCCCGGATGATGGAGACGATTCAGGAACTCGGGAAGGTACCCATTGCGACGGCGGACGTTCCGGCTTTTGCCGCCGACGATATATTTTGCAATTACATCTGTGAAGCGGTGAGGATAGTTGAAGATGGAGTTGCGACCCCCGCGCAGGTCGACAAAATAGTCAACAGCGCGATCGGGGGAGGCGGACCGTTCAATGTGATGGATCTGACCCGTGGCAATCTCCTGGTGGCGCATTGCCAGGAACTCATGCAGGAGGAGGGGGGCGAGTGGTTCGCCGCGCCCGCTTTGCTGGTGAAGCAGGGATCGGAGCGCTGGCATGATCCGAAGGCTCCCGGTGATCCGAGCCATACTCAAGCGCAGGCACAGCAGGTACTCGACCGCATACTGGCGGTGTTGCTGGGTCGCACCTATGCGGTGGCGGAAAACGGTGTATGCGATCCATCGGACCTGAACTGGCTTATCCGCACATCACTCGGCTTCAATCAGGGGATGCTTGA
>Ga0123335_1006221_pt1 | contig 14031 bp, 6 predicted proteins | sample BiotimSIPDNA_2_FD_89707 | JGI IMG/M metagenome (GOLD analysis project Ga0123335, IMG submission 89707) | Anaerobic biogas reactor microbial communites from Washington, USA - Biogas_R2 time_0 SIP DNA | ecosystem: Engineered > Bioreactor > Anaerobic > Unclassified | place: Washington, USA... | reverse complement strand
GCAGACCGTATTTTCCTCGATAGCTTTCCATGCTGGAGGCAGCTTTTTCGATGCGCTGACTCGGATTGCCTTGACGTTGCACTTGTCTGCGTTGAGGGTATCGATTTGATCCTGCAACTTGATGGTTGGTAGCTGGCTGGCCAGGGTCGGATTGAAGAGGTATCCTCCGAAATCGACGGCTTCCCCTTTGTCCCATTGGTTTTTGGCGTCGACATTTGCCGCGGAGTTGTCCGTCATTGCCTTGATCGCTTGCCTGCGTTCCAGGTCCCTGAGCAGGTCTTCGCCATTGAAAATAGGTTCCACGAGGACGAGCTTGCTTGCTTTTTGCGCGATGGCGACTTGGGCTGCAAGCAGTGCGCCCGCCCTTGCCCCGACGATGGTCACGGATGGTGCTTGGGCGAGTTCCTTGACCGTTTCTGCGGCTTTGTTGGCATCGTCAAGCCATGCGTTCCAGGTTGCTTCTTCGTGTTCTCCGGCGCTGTCGCCTGTTCCGGAGAGGTCGAACCTGAGCGTTGCGCAATCCATTTCGGCTAGTTTTCTTGCGAGTCTGACGAGCATTCTAAATGCGGGTCGTTTTTCCTCCGCGAATGGTTCGACAAGCAGAACCGCGTTCTTTGCGGGGAGTGCGTCAGGCAGGAAAGCCGTTGCGTAGATTGGCTTGTCATTGACGCTGATATATCCACTGCTTTCATTCATGTTTTGACCTATAAGGTATCAATTTGAGGCAAGCGATTTTTCGGGGGCACTATTTGTAGCACCTTTACAAGGCGCCCTAGCTTGGGAAGCTTCCCACCCCAGGCTAAAGCCAGGGGTTAAGCATGGTTTAGGCGCCTACGGCGCAATGCCCGATGTAAAGTTACTTCAAGTTGATACTCCCTTTTGACCTATTGCTTTGGCGAGATCGCTTCCAGCATTTGCTTTTTGTACTTGAGCAGCTTGGCCATCATCCAAGCGACGGCAGCCAAAGTGACAAGCGCCGTGAAGCGTGCAAATATGTCGCCGTACTTGGTATAAAACGAAGTACCCCAGTCTTTTGTTGGGACATTGTAGAATCGCGTGGCGGCGACGAAGTCGGAGTCGTTTTCGTCATCTCTCAGGAGTCCATGGATTCGTCCGCTTGGCGAGACCAGTGCGGAGTGGCTGTTTGATCCGCATCTGAGGAACGGTCGTCTGTTTTCGACGGCTCTGAAGACCACGTGTGCGAAGTGCTGATGTGCCGCGGAACTTTGGTTGTACCATGAGTCGTTGGTGATGGTCATCAGCATATTGGCTCCATTTCTTGTGAATTGCCTGCTGATGTATGGGAAGACGTCTTCGAAACAGATGTTGACTCCTGCCTGGGCGTTGTTGGGCAGGCTTAAGACGTGGAATTTCCGTCCTGGCGTCAAGTCTCGCCCCATTCCTATCAGTTCCCGGAGCCATGGGAAGATTGAGGCTAGCGGGGTGAATTCCCCGAATGGGACGCGATGGACCTTGTCATAGTAGTCGACGATGTGGTCTGCAGGATCGAAGAACGTCTTGTTGTCTTCTCCGTTGACGTCGATGAGGAAAGCGGAATTGAATACGGAGTAATCCTTGTCTCCTGGCTTCTCGAGCCTTTGATGTACGGCTCCGATAAGGAAGAGCGGGGTGTATTGCTTGAGGAATGCGTTTCGCTTGACCCTGTATTCGGGGTAGTTGAGCGGGGCGGGCACTGCGCATTCCGGCCAGACGACCAGGTCGGGTTGCTTTTCGGTGTTGTCGAGCGCATTTGCGGTCAGGGAGTGTAGCACGTTGATTGAGTTGTAGAAGTCGTCTTCGGTCCAGACTCGTGCCTGCGGGAGATTGGGTTGGACGACGAGTACGTCGAGTACGGGGGTGTCATCGTCCGTGAATTTTTCGGGAAGGTTTGCCATGATGCATACGGGTATCAGGATCAGGGCGACCGAGGCGAAATGCCAGGGGAACGTGCGTCTCCTGCGGGCAATTAACATCCAGGCGACAAGCGAGAGTTCGACGGCAAGGGTCGCATTGACAAGCACAATAAGGAAGGAAGCTCCGTAAGGACCGGTGAATGCGGCAGTTTGGATCAGGCCGTAACGCGCGTATTGACTGACGCCGAGGGGATTCCAGGGAAAGCCGGTGAGCAGCCAGGCACGGGTCCATTCCAGGGCAGTCCAGGCGCAGGCAATAAGGAATGCAATCAAGGCAAGGTGCTTGGGATGCCTGACGAAGAGAAGGGAGGCGCCTGGTATGTCTTTTGCCTTTTCATGCTTGAACGCTAGCAGAAGGCTGGAAAGAAAATAGTACCACAGCATCGGGAACAACGCACACCAGATCGAGAGAAGGAAACCAGCGCCAAAGCCGACTTCGTTGAGCCAAAATAGACTGCAAGCAAAATGCGTATAGCCGAAGACGTATCCGATAAAGAGCCGCTCCAAGCGACGCCGTGGTTGCGGAGTGAAGATGATTGGAATCAAGGCGAACCAGGCGATGCGATCCCAGCAAAGAGGAGGAAATGCCGCTGCCAGCAGGCATCCCGAGCAAATCGCGGCGACAAAGCGCCAAAAGACCAGAGTGGTGATGGCTCGCGCCAGGAGATTTCCCTTGTTGACGGTAACTTCGCTTTCCATTGGCTTTGATTCAAGAGTAAGATAAAGAGTCCCTGAGACACGGGGGAGGGGGAGGAGGAGATGGAAGCAATGTGTCTCAGGGACTCAAATGCAACTGGCAATCACATGGATTCCAGCGTGTTGATGGTCAGGGCGTTCAAGCCGTGTTTCAGGATGTCCTTGACGCATTTCGAGAGATGGAGCCTTGCCGCCTTGAGGGCCGGCTCCTCGGCATTGAGCACGGGACAGATGCGATAGAATGTCGAAAAGTCCTTGGCAAGATCGAGCAGGTAGTTTGCGAGGGTCGAGCTGTCGAGTTCCCTTGCTGACTTTTGTAGCATTTCCGGGTAGAGTGCGCATCTGATCGCGAGTTTTTTCTCGGCATCGTCCTTCAATGCGCTCCAGTCGGGTGATGTTTCGTCTTCTTGATCCTGTGCTTTCCTGAGCATCGAGGCGATCCGTGCGTAAGCGTAGAGGACATATGGCCCTGTGTCGCCCTCGAATTTGATCGAGGCTTGCGGATCGAACATGATTGTTGTTTTTGGATTGACCTTTAGGAGCATGAATTTCAATGCTGCCATTGCGATGGTCTGCGCTCTTTCGTCGAGGTTTTCGGGCGGGGTATCGCCTGCCTTTTCGAGGGTTGCCTGCTTTGCGAGTGCCTCCATTTCGTCAATGAGGTCATCTGCGTCCACGACAGTTCCTTCCCGCGACTTCATTTTGCCGGTGGGCAGGTTGACCATCCCGTATGCCATGTGTGTGAGATTGTCCGCCCATTCGTATCCGAGCGCCTTCAGGATTGCGAAGAGGACCTTGAAATGCCTGATTTGCTCGTCTCCGACGACCCAGATTTGCTGGTCTGGATTGTAGTCCTTTTGCTTCAGGAGCGTGGTTCCGATGTCCTGTGTGACATAGACCGATGTGCCATCGCTTCTGAGCACGACTTTTGAGCCGAGCGATGGGTCGTCGAAGTCGATGACCGTCGCCCCGTCCTCGCGTTTTTTGAAGACTCCTCTTTCGAGTCCGTCCTGGATGATATCCTTTCCGAGCATGTACGTTTCGCTTTCCAGGTAGGTGTGTTTAAAGGTTACACCCATTCTACGGTATGTTTCGGCGAATCCGTCGAAGACCCATTGGTTCATTTTCGTCCAGAGATTCCTGACGTCTTCGTCATTGTTTTCCCATGCGATCAGCATGTCCTGCGCTGCGCGTCCGATTTCGGTATTGAGGAATAGGTCGTCGTCCGACTTGTCCGCCAGGTCCGGATTGTTTTTCCTGAGTTCCGCGAGTTGTTTTCTGTATTCCTTGTCGTATGCGACATAGAAGTCACCGACGAGGTGGTCTCCCTTTTTTCCTTCTCGTTCGGGTGTGGTATTGTTTCCGAATCTCTGGTATGCGATCATCGACTTGCAGATATGGATTCCCCTGTCGTTGACGAGATTGATCCTGGTGACCCGATGTCCGGCGCTTTCCAGGATTGAGGCGGTTGCCATTCCAATCGTATTGTTTCTGACGTGTCCCAGGTGTTGCGGCTTGTTGGTGTTGGGCGCCGAGAACTCGATCAGGATGTGCCTTTGCTCCTGCTTTGGAAGGATTGCCTCGGCAAGGATTTGCCCTTCGTCTTGGATTGTGTCCCTCAGCAGCGCTTCAGGTTTGAGCGTGATGTTGACGAATGCCTTTGCGACTTGCGCATCAACGACATCGTTGTGGCCATCAAGGAATTGCTTGACTTCCGTGGCGACCGCGATTGGGTTTCTTGCCTTCAATTGCTTTGCAAGCACGAAGCAGTTGACCGTGAGGTCGCCATCGAAGTTCGGCGGGCAGATTTCTGGTGTGACGGTGAGGTCATCCAGGTTGTACTTGGCCTTGAGTTCATGGGCCAAATCGTTTGCAAACGTAAGTTTCATGGTTTTGAATCGTTGTTGTGTAAAATAAGGTTAGAATTCGCTGCGGATTTCCGCTGATCGTCCGTGTGCGTCGAGTCCTTCGTTTTTTGCGAATGCCATGATTGCCGGCAATTCCTTGAGGAGGGCGTCCTTCTGGTAGTTGACAATGCTGATTCTCCTGAAGAACGTCTCGACCGTAAGACCCGAGAAGAATCTTCCGGCGCCGCCTGTAGGCAGGACATGGGAAGGGCCTGCGGTGAAGTCTCCGACGGGTTCGGGAGTCCAGGGACCGATGAAGATCGCGCCGGCGGCAGTGATGGCATCGACGATCTCCTGCGGATTGTCCATCATGACTTCCAGGTGCTCCGGAGCATAGAGCGATGCCAGTTCGGCAACCTTGCTTCTGGAGTCGACCTGGATCAGGAATACCCCGTTGTCCAGGACTTTTTGAACGCATTCCGTTCTTGAGAGCTTGGCCGCCTGTGCTTTGATTTCAGCTTCAACCTTGGGGATCAGCGCCTTGTCCGTGGTGATCAGGACAGCTTGTTCGTGTCCTGAGCCGTGTTCTGCCTGAGAAAGGATGTCTGCGGCGATGAAGGCGGGGTTGGCGGTGCCGTCTGCAAGAACCATGATCTCGGAAGGTCCCGCGACCAAGTCCAGGGCGACCTCGCCATAGAGTTGACGCTTGGCGGCGGTGACGTAGGCGTTGCCTGGGCCGACGATCTTTTCGACCTCCTTGATCGTTTGCGTGCCGAAGCCAAGGGCGGCGACGGCATAGACTCCGCCTAGTTGATACACCTCGGTGGCACCTGCAATCTTGCAGGCGTTGAGCACGGCTGGATTGACCTTGCCGTCCTTTCCGGGAGGCGTGACCACGACGATCTCTTTGACACCGGCCGCCTTCGCAATGCCAACCGTGTGGACGACGGTGGAGATCAGGGGAGCGGTGCCGCCGGGAATGTAGCATCCGACCCGGTCAAGGGGGGCGAATTTCTCGCCCAGGATGACGCCGGGCCTTGGGCTGAACGTCCAGTTCTTCGGAATCTTCTGAGTGGAGAAATCCGTGATGTTCTTGACCGCTGTCTTGATGGCGTCCAGGGTGACCTGGTTGATTTCGGGGATGTTGTCCAGATTAACCCTGAAGGTGTCGGGCGTCAGATGGACCTTGTCGAATTTCAGTGCGTATTCGACGATTGCCTCATCGCCTTTTTCCTTGACGTTTTTTAGGATTTCAGCGACTGCCTTGTCGATGATCGGATCGAAAGCCGAGCGATTGAGCAGCGGTTTGATTTCGTTGTTAAAGTTGGGATTGTCTTGAAAAATCGTTTTCATGTTGCGTAGATTGTCAATAGGCTCGGCGCACGGTAGTTATCCTAGTACGCCGAGCCATGTTTTTAGGAGTATAGATTACAGTTCCTTGATGTAGATGTTTCGGAACCAGAGCGGGGAGTTATGGTTTTGGAGTTCGATTTGTCCTGATGGATAGATTGGAATTTTGCGGTTCCAGTAGTTTTCCATAACGACATTGTCGACGACCAGCGTTCCATTGAGCCAGACCGAGACTTTTTCGCCGACCATCTTGATGCGGAACCGGTTCCATTGCCCGATGGGGTTGTCCATGATGCTGGTTGGGTTACTTGGGTTCTTCTGGTTGTTATAGAGTCCGCCCGAGCCGATCTTCCACTGTTCGGGATCCCATATCTGGACTTGCGGGGAGCCTCTGAGGTAGATTCCGGAGTCGCCGCCGCGGGTCATTTTCCAGTCGACGTACATATCGAAGTCCTTGTAGTCCTTTGCCGTGCAGAGTGCCGAACCCTTGCCGTCAAACACGATGACTCCGTCAACGACTGTCCAGTGCGCCCTCATTTGGTCGTCGGCTTTTTTCTGTGCTTCCGCCAGTTGTTCCGGTGTCATCTTAGCTCTTGATTCCGGGTTTCCGACCAGTCCTTTCCAGCCAGTGAGGTCTTTTCCGTTGAAGAGCGCGACATAGCCTTCTGGTGGCACGTTGTGTGGCCCGTCAACGTAGGGTTCGAGAGGCTTGATTCTGATGTTTTTGAATTCGACGTAGTCTCCGTGTCCGAGCCAGCCGATATGTCCTGAGCGTCTGTCAAGTCCGGGATGTTTCGCCCTGCCTTGTCCGTCAGCGGTTTCCTGGATCGTGGCGATATCTGCGTCAACGATCACCTGGTCGTTGAGGATGACCTTGATCTTGGATCCTTTTGCGATGACGACTTGGTGGTTCCATTCTCCTGGCTTCTTGAGCGCGCCATCCTTTGCAGGCACGACTCCATAGATTGAACCGTGGTGCTGCCAAGGCTGGAGATTTCCTTTTTTCGCCTTGTATCCGTCATTGTCAATGATTTGCAGTTCCATTCCGACGTAGGCAGGATTCCCTTGTGCCGGGGTTCTGATGGCGAGGCCGTTGTTGGCAGCTTCCGTCAGGAGGAAATCGAATTGGAGCTCGAAGTCGGCGAATTCCCATTGAGTAAGGATCATGCCGCCTTTCTTCGGATCGCAGTACATGATTCCGCCTTCCTTGACTCCGTATCCAGTGGTGCTTCCAATCCAACCGGTCATATCCTTACCATTGAAGAGGTTGATGAATCCGTCCTTATCGGCTGGCGGGAGCGGCGGGGTCTTGATCACTGGCTTTTCTGCGGCGGGGAATTCCTTGGGTGCCGTGCCTGTGGCATAGGCTTCAAGTTCGACTACGTGCTGGTACTTGCCGTTGCCGGTGCAGTTGAGTTTGACGTAGCGCGCCTTGATCGGCTTGAAGGTATGGACGATGCCCTGGGCGGTCACTGGCGTCCTGTTGTTGGAATTGTCCGCAACGCGGGTCCAGGTCTTGTTGTCCAGGGAGACTTCGATGTTGTAGGAGTAGCTTCGGATTGTATCCCAGAAGTAGATGACGCGAATCGTATCCAGTTCTGCTTCCTGCTGCATGTCAACGGTGATCCAGGTCGGGCACTGGTCGGTATGCCATCCATCGTACCTTCCGATTTTGCCATCGTTGACCCTTGTTGGCGCGTAGTGGTCTTCCTGGAGGGAGCCTGCGGTGACGGGTTGCCTGAACAAGAGGTTGGGGATTGGGGAAGGAGACAATTTCCCGCTGATGGAATAGACTTCGAATTCGACCAGATGGACTGCTTGGTTAGCGGAGTTCTTCAGGATATTGAGCCTGACGTAGCGTGCCTTTTCGGCAGGAGCGATCGGATGGGACAGGCCGTTCTCCGTGGCCGCTGCAGTGTTCGTGGACATGTCGACGACTTGCTTCCACGCCTTGTTGTCCGAAGAGATTTCAACGGTGTATGCGTAGCTTCGGCTACCGTCGTAGTAGAAAATTGGGCGGATGAAGTCAATGGATTCTTCCTTTTGGAGGTCGACCGTGATCGAGGAAGGCCATTTGACTCCGAACCATGCGGCATCCCTGTCGTGGATGATTCCATCGACAGCCTTTTCCGGGGCATGGTTGCCTTCTTGTGCGCAGGACGTGGTGACCGGCTTGCCGAATGCGACGTTGATGCCTGCGGGAGGGAACGTGGCGAGGTGGTTCTTGGCACTGTTCTTGAGAGCATCGTTGGAGGCAAGGGCAATGACCTTTTCAAGTGCCTCGCGTGCGACAGGTGAGACGATTCCGCGATCCCTGTTGTCCTTGGGGCAGGCAATGGCGACTGCTGCCGCTGCTGCTTCCTGGGCTGTGTTGGGGTTGTCAAATGCGGGGATGACAATTTCCATCAGGGCGACGTCGCACCTGACTGATGAGACTGCGGAAAGCACGCGTTTCTTTTCTTCGTCGTTGGCGGCAAGTTTCAAGCCTTCCTTGAGTTGCGCAACGATATCGTTTGTGGTTCTGCTTGCTGGAGCCTGTATTGCCGCGAGCCTGACGAATCCCCTGTATGCCAAGGCTCTATGGAGTTCGTTGTCCTTTTGCCTGGCCAGCTTGTCCAGTTCATCGATTGCGTTCCTGTTCGGCCAATCGGAGAGTGCCCTGACTGCAGCTGTCTTGACATTCTGGTCGTTGTCTGCGAGGGCTGCGACGACGGCGTTCAGTGCTGGATCAGTACCGATTTTGGACATCGTCTGGAGGAGGGTGGCCTTGCTTTCCGCAGTGGCCTTGCCCATTCCTTCAACGAGTACCTGCGCTGCCTTTTCGCTGTTTTTGGCAAGGATGCTGAGTACGTTTTGGAGTCCTCTTCTATCCGCTGCGCTCTCGGTTGCAAGCATGAAGTCCAGAAGTTTTCGTGTGTCGTCTGGGGTTGCGATGGTTTCGAGGGCCTTGATGGCCGCCTTTCGCACATTGTCATCTCCTTGCAGCATGTCGATGACGGCATTGTTTTGCTCTGCTGCCTTTCTGAGCGCCAGGAGTTCTGCCAATGCGATCTTGGCACTTGGCGTTGCATTTGGGATTGCTGTGGCGACGGCCTGGTCGAAGTTTGCGGTTTGCTGCCACCTGAGGGCGTCCTTGAATATGTTCACATCATCGTCTTTGGCGGCTGCCAGCTTGGCGACCAGGATCGTGACGGCGTTTTCGGCGCCGAATGCGGGAAGCGTTTGCGCTGCCGCTGCACGCACTGCGGGATCGGCATGATCTAGGGCGCCGGTTACGAAGGGGAGGGCGCTCTTGTCGGCAGCGATGCCGAGCATGGAGATGATCGCTGCTGTGACGGCAGGATCGGCTTGCTTGGCGGTTGCGATGGCCTTGGGAACTACGACGGCTTGAGGAGCCTTGCTCAACAGGCGGAGCATCGCCTCGCGACGAACAAAGTCCCCCTTGACGGCTTCGTCCAGTATGGTCTGGACGGTGGCTTCGGGACCCTGTGCGTCAAGCAACGCGGTCAAGGATGCCTCGCTGACTTCCGCATCATTGAATTTCTTTGCGACTTCAATGGCTTGCGCCTTGTTCTTGATGTTGGCGACGAGGATTGAGAGTGCGCCTCTGGCAGCAGCCTTTTGGTAGGTGCTGGCGGCGGTTTTGAGTGTTTCTACCATCATGTCGGCTGCTGGCGCATGGCCCAGGTGCGCCAGCGCGGAATAGACGATGGCTTGCTGGTGTGGCTTTGCCTCGGGGAGCATCTTCATCAGGATGGGGGCCGCCTGCGGATCCCTGTTCTTGTTGAAGGCGGGAGCATATTCCAGCGCGACTTCAGGCGTTGCGGCATTTGCGGCGTCCCTCAGTGCCTTTTGTGCGTTTTCCGAATTGATTTGTGCCAGCGTGTTGATGGCATAGGTGCGAAGTTTGTCGACATTGAGCGCTGGTGCGACCGCGGCGACTTGCGCATCGCCGCCGCACCATTCGAGTTGCTTGATGACGATAGCCTTTGCGACGTTGTCCTTTGCTGCCGGAAGTGCGTTGGCCAGCGCTTCCGCCAGTGCTTCCCGTGCCTTATCTTCCCCTGGGTTTGTAGCCTTTTGCGTCAGGGCTTCCAGGGCAAATTCTGCCGCCACGTTGTTCGGTCCGTTTGCTTCGGAGAGGTTTGCGACAAGTTGGTTGACTCCCTCCTGTCCGAGCTTCTGCAATTCGATGACAATTCTCTTGCCGTCCTGCGGTTTCGCCCAATTGAGTTGCGTTGCCAGATCCATTGCATTTTGCGCGGTCACTGCGAGCGATGCTATTGCTGCCAAAGTGGCTATCATGGACTTCATATTTTACCTCTATTTAGTATGGATGACGTTTTTGGAAGGTCCTTTCCTGCGATGGAATTACATCAAGCTCCAAGGCGTCCTCATCGGTTGGTCAGCCAAGCGGTTTGCCTCTGGGTCGTTGATGAATCTCATGGTTTCCGGATTGAAATGGAGCTTTCTTCCTGTTCTTATGGCGATGTTTGCCAGGTGAACGAGGATGTTGGACCTGTTTCCATTGAGTTCGTTTAGACCGAATTTCTGTCTTGTTCTGATAGAGACGTTGAAGTCCTTGACTTGCGGCGGCATTTCCGGGAGGTACTTGACCTGATCTGCCAGTTCCGGGGGATCGGTCCTGAAGCCCTGGTAGACTTTGCCGAGCGGTCCTTCGATGTAGGGCTTGCCCTTGGTTTCCTGTTCGCCCCATTCGCAGGATTCGAGGATTATCTTGCAACCATCAGCGTATTTCATGTAGACTTGTCCCCATATGCCGACCGCATCCGGGTGCTGTGGCCATGGAGCGGTGGCTTCGATTTCGACGGGACTCGTGTCGTCTTTTCCGAGCATGTACTGGACTGGGTCGAGGTAGTGCTGTCCCATATCTCCGAGCCCGCCGCCATCGTAGTCCCAATAGCCTCTGAATGACCCCGAGGTACGGTGGTCGGTATAGGGTTTCCATGGCGCCGGTCCCAGCCAGAGGTCGTAGTTGAGGTCGTCTGGAATGGGTTGCGGCGCTTCGCCGACGCGTCCCATCCACATGGATGCCTTCCAGTGGAAGCCCGTGTGCTGGGAGATTCTGACGGTGAGCGGCCAGCCCAGGAGTCCGGAACGGACGAGCCTGGCCAGAGGATCGACGGGGGTGCCGAGTCCATAGAAGCCACCATAGAGGCGGAACCAGGTGTTGAGCCTGAAGACCCTTCCATTTCTGCGAACGGCTTCCGCGATGCTTTGACCTTCCGCAATGGTCCTGGTCATGGGCTTTTCTGCCCAGACGTCGCAGCCTGCGTTCAGTGCATAGATGTTCTGGAGTGCGTGCCAGTGTGGCGGGGTGACGACGCGAACCACGTCAATGGATTCGGAATCGATCATTTCCCTGAAATCCATGTATGGCTTGCAGGGATGTCCTGCATTGATGGCACGTTGCGCTGAGGCTTCTCGGCGTGATTTCCTGACGTCGCAGACGGCTACGAGTTTCGCCTGCGGATCGCCGAGAACTTGGCCGATGTGCCCTTGTCCCATGCCTCCAACGCCGATGATTGCGTGGTTGATCTTGTCATTTGCGCCTGGACGCCCGGGTTTTGCAAGCACGCTGTTGGGAATGATGGTGAAACCCGCGCCCGCAAGTGCGCTCTTTGCCAGGAAGTCTCGTCGGTTCATTGCTGCCATTGCTTTTCTCCTCTGGTTGCGTTTGGGATATGGGGATTTGTTAAAAAATGAAAAAAATCAAGCTTCGTAGAAGGCCTTGTATGCCTTGTATGCCATGTAGACATCAAGTTTTCCTGCGGTTTCCATCGGCGCGTGCATGGAGAACAAGCCGACCCCGCAGTCGATGACGTTCATTCCGTACCTGGCCAGATAGAGTGCGATGGTTCCGCCGCCGCCTACGTCAACCTTTCCCAATTCGCCCATTTGCCAGATCACTTTGTTGTCATTGAAGATTTTCCTGACTTGGGAGACGAATTCTGCCGAGGCGTCTGACGATCCTCCCTTTCCACGTGAGCCTGTGTACTTGATCAATGCGACGCCGCAATTGATCTTGGGCATGTTGTTAGGCGAGGAGACGTCCCCAAAGGCGGGGTCGTGGAGTGCGCAAACGTCTGCGGATAGCATGTTTGAACGTTCGAGGGCTCTTCTGACCTGCAGGTCGGAGTAGGTATCTTGAGTTAGGTTGACGAGTTCTGCGACTGTGTTTTCCATGAACGTGGAATCCATGCCGGTTTGTCCGTAGGAGCCGATTTCCTCCTTGTCGCAGATCACTGCCGCCCGGGTACGGTTCGGTATTCCCTTGGCATCGAACATGGCCTTGATTGTCGCGAACGCACAGACTCTGTCATCGTGTCCGTATCCGAGGATCATCGACTTGTCAAGTCCCAGGTGCCTTGCTGGCCCTGCAGGTACGATTTCCAGTTCTGCCGAGGCGAAGTCCTCTTCTTCGATTCCGTACTTTTCCTTGAGCATGAGCAGGATCCGGAGTTTTGTTTTTTCACCGATGTCCTTGTCATCCTTCGCCTTGTCAACGGGCCTCGATGCGTTCAGCACATTGAGCGCGTCCCCTTGGAATGCGGTTCCGAGGGGTTTTGCCGCCTGGTCGTTTCCCAGGTGCGGGAGGAGGTCTGTGATGGTGAGGACTGGATCGCTTGGATCTTCCCCGATGGAGATTTGGACCTTGGTTCCGTCCTTCTTGAAGACGACTCCGTGGAGCGCCAAGGGAATCGTCGTCCACTGGTACTTCTTGATTCCTCCGTAGTAGTGTGTATCGATGAACAGCAGCTTGTCGTCTTCGACGAGTGGGAACGGCTTTGCGTCAAGCCTTGGGCAATCGATATGCGCTCCGACGAGGTTGAGTCCGTTTTCCAGGGGTTCCTTTCCGATTTGTGCGAGGAAGAGTGTTTTGCCGTAGCATGACCTGTAGACTTTCATTCCCGGCTTGAGCTTTTTGCCTTCCTTGTTCAGTTCATCCAGGTTTTCGAAGCCGTTTTTGATCGCCATGTCGAGAGCAATGTCATGGGCGATACGTTCGGTTTTTGCCTTTGAGAGGAACTGGATGTATTCGTCGCAGTATGTTTCGAGTTGTTTCAGTTCCTTTTCGTCGAGTTTGTCCCAACCCTGTTCTCGTTTCCAGAGGTTGACTGCGGGGGCTTTCTTTTCCTCGGCTTTCTTGGTGTTCTTTTTGGTTGCCATTTTGCGTCCAGGGGCATGGTGTTTTTGTTAAATTAAGGTAAATAACACAATTTATAGGCAACAAATGGATTTTCAATATTTGAAGAACGATGAAATTGAGCTTTATTAAAGGTTCAAATTCCGCGGATGTCCCGTGGCGGGATGAAAAACGTGATTTTGCAAGTGCTATTGAACTAGTCAGGCAAGCATTCAGGAGTTAACATGAATCTGGCGTTGAACACGGATTTTAGCAGCGGCGTAGGTTGTGCCGAACCTCATTTGCGGACCGTGTCCGAGGTGGGTTTCACCCATGTCCACTGGTGCCACCAATGGTGCACGGACTTCATGTACGTGGCCAGCGAAATGGAGGCGATCAAGGAATGGTTTGAACGATATGGCTTGACGTTGCTGGACGTCCATGGTTCTGTCGGTCCCGAGAAGAACTGGTTTTCCGAGGTTGAGTACATCCGCAGAGCCGGAGTTGAATTGGTTGCGAATCGTCTTCGGATGCACCATTTCCTAGGTGGCACTGGGACTGTAATGATGCATATTCCTGCGATCGGGAGCAATACGCCCGAGGCGAACAAGGCTGCGATCTGGCGCCAGGTTGACCAGTTGCGGAAATCCCTTGACGAACTGAGTCCGTTGATCATCGAGCTAGGCGTGCCAATTGCGGTTGAAAACATGGCCTACGATACCTTCCAGGTGATCGAGAAAATGTTGTCGGAATATCCGCCTGAAATCCTAGGCTTGTGCTTTGACAGCGGCCATGGCAACATAGGCGATTGTCTTGGCCTCGATCATCTCGACGCCCTGAAAGACAGGCTTTCGGCTTTGCACATCCATGACAATGACGGGCAGGGCGACCAGCACCAGCCGCCTTTCTACGGGACGTTGGACTGGGAGCGCTTCGCCAAGATCCTGGCGGCATCGCCATATCCAAGGGAGATCAGCTTCGAAGTCGCTACCCGTTGCACGCCGTACAAGGAAGACATCCCGGAATTCGCGCGGGATGCTTATGAACGATGCTTAAAGTTCGCCAAGATGGTGCGGGG
>Ga0123335_1006219_pt1 | contig 14032 bp, 22 predicted proteins | sample BiotimSIPDNA_2_FD_89707 | JGI IMG/M metagenome (GOLD analysis project Ga0123335, IMG submission 89707) | Anaerobic biogas reactor microbial communites from Washington, USA - Biogas_R2 time_0 SIP DNA | ecosystem: Engineered > Bioreactor > Anaerobic > Unclassified | place: Washington, USA... | reverse complement strand
TCAATGGTTATATTGTGCGGCCGGCGGGCATTAGCGGAGGCATCACTTCGTATTCCATATGATCCTCCGGTAAGCACAAAGTTTCGCAGTGTCGAACCAGTTGCGCCAGAGGTCAACAAAAACGCCTCTCCGGTTCCGGTGCGCGTGATAACAGGCTTAGGGGTTCCGATCCCCTGAATAGTCACATCTTTATTAACGATAAACGTGGTATCGGTAACGCTAAATGACTGCGTAATGTTGATAACGTCCCCATCTGCATCACCTGCCATGGCAGCAACCATCTCTGCTTCGGATGTTACTGTCCAAGTTTGCGCCCAGGACGGACAAGCCAGGAGAAGCAGAAGTATAAGAAAAATAAAACGTTTCATGTTACTCGAACTCCAGAACAATCGTTGCGTCAAACCCTGGCGTTCCCTCATTCGCAATTCCAACAGTCACGGGGCCAGTGATGTTTTTAAACCGGTACAGCCCATTGAATGTGTTGTAAGGGAGCGTTTCGTTTGTGATGTCGGTCGCAGGAATCAGGTTCGCACCTTTCCCGCCAAGCAGGTCCAAGCCTCGACAATTCACGGTCACGTCTGCTGCGTCCGGCTGATCCCCGCCTGCCGTTACGAATGCCGATACAGCCATAAGCTTTTTCCCGAGAACCAGGGCATTATTGGCCGCACTCAGGGATATCGTGGTGTCGTCTGTGCCTCCGGTGCATTCCATGGTGATGGTAATTACCCCCGAAGAGCCGAGCCGCAGCGGCACTTGTGTGCAGGTGATTGCAGCGCCAAGGCATATAGCGGGGGAGAGGGTCAAGAAAGCAATGACGGACAGGATTATTTTCTTCATTTTAATGCCTCTGAAGTAAAGGCGCGGGGGAGAGGAGAGAGGGATCCGCCCGCGCCCGGTGATTCATTTTAGAGCGCTGCTGTTACATACGCGCCAGGTGACATGGGCACATAGAATATATGGCCCGTTGCCGCAATGGTTGCCGCTTGCGTAGCGTCGCTTGCCAGCATCCCGATAGTCCCGACCGTATTGACTCCAGCCGCCGAACATCCTCCGAGAATGGCTTTCTTACCGGCCATTTCCACATCGGTTAATCCTGCGCTATCAGTGATAATTGCCGCAGTAGCCACCGCACCGCCGGGGTACACAATCCGGCCATAAGCTCCAAGATTTGCAATAGAGGCGCATTTTGCACACATAGCATTGACGGCAATCACGGGAGTCGTAAAAGTACAGTTAAAAAGAACCTGCGTTGCATTCGCATCGGCTGCCGCAGTCAGTTCAATAAACAGCTCCATGATCCCGATACGGCCATAAATGTTAAAGAGTTCCGTCTGGGTATTGGCTGCGCCTGCAAAATTAGCGGCCACCAAGATCCCGCCCGTGGTTTCGACATGGAGACCATTAATCAGGTCGCCTATGCGGTCAATCGTTGATCGATTGTAATTCATGTTACTTTACCTCCTTTTGAGGTACTTCAGCCGCTTTTGTAGCCGCTTCCTGCTTGGAAACGCATTCAGCAAGAGCCTTTTCGATTTCCTCTTTGGCTACTTCGCGGGCGATTTGCTTAATTTGCTCTATATTTATGATCATTGTTTCACCTCTATCGTCTTTCTATGCTATACCAGCGCTGTTACTTCGGTCCCCGAGGAATAGCGGGGGGTGAGCGCAGCAATGACAATCGCCTGCCCTGTAGCGCCGCCCGGATCAGTGAAGTCTAAGGTCAACCACTCTTCAGCATTGGCAATGTCCATATCCGCACCGTCAACATAAACCTGAAGCAGATAGTTGTCGTAAGTGCCGTGAGTCAGCTCAAGCCCTGTTGCCGCGCAATCTGTCCAATCTCCGAAAACATCGCAGTTCGCAGAACCAGCGGCGGCACCACCAAAGCGGTATTTAAACGGAAGCGCGGAGGTGCAGGTCGCATTGTCTGCGCCTGAATACACAAGCAAGACCGGGCTTGCCGTTCCGATGTCGGCAAGCTGAATCAGGAACAGCGCGTCATGGTAATTTTTCATGTTTATGCTGTCAGAGAGGTTGCTTGCTGCCGTGCTAAAATCAATATCTACCCCGAGAGGGACATATTTGGTATTTTTGGGAATCATTGCTTTCCTCCTTATGGAGTGCCGGGGCAAGAAATACCCCGGCCTTATGTTGATGATTAGAATTAGGCTCTGGTTGCCAGGGCTACAAAATGGCCAAGGGTATCGTTGCCCTTGTACGGAGTCAGGGCGCTTGCACGTTCCGGCTGTCCATCGACACGCATGACGAAGCGGAACACGCTTTCATCGTAGTCAAATTTTACATGGATGCTCATTGCTGATTCAATTCCGCCCTTTACGGCTAAGAGATAGCCGTTCATATCGGCAAAGATGATATCTCCCTGTGTGCCGAGGGTCTGACACTGTTCAATCGGGATAACCGGACGGCCAAGCAGGGTATTGTACGGAGACTGAGACAAGCCACCAGCGGGCATGAAGATGGGGGCGCCGCCAGTACCTACAGCCAGGCTCATTGTGTAAAGCTGAGGCAGGGTGTTCATGTTGACGAACCACGCAGCATTTCCGACAGACTGCGGGAACATCCGAGAATACATTTTGATTACGTTTTCTGCTAAGATAGTCTGTTTTGCCTGGCCAGTTTCTTTGGTCACAGAGACCAGACAACCGGCATTCAGAATACCAAGGGGTTGCCCTGCGCCGGTTCCGTTCACGATTGCATCGTCAAGCAGGAAACCGAACTCAGAAACAAACGCCTGCCTGATAAAGGCTTCGAGCGCTGAGGCATCGGCAAGCAGTTCGTCGGTTGCATAGCAGAGGCCGACAAGTTTCTTGAGAGACAATTCGATTTCGCGGAACTTAGGCTTGGAGGCCGCTTTCTGTGCCGCTTCAGATTTCCAGTACCCAAGAACTCCGCCGTATCGCGTTGATGCCCGGCTTGTTTCATCAACACCGTTGATTTTGATGCTGTTCGCATTGCCGGAAATCTCAAAGCGCCGACACCGGGGGGCGAGGATTCCAGTCTGGAATACATCCTGAAGCAGGTCGTTGCTGAAATCGGTCTGAACCAAAAAACCACCGTCAGAAGGTACTGTTTCATTGAGGCCGGTTGCGTTGAAAAGTCTCGGATCGGCATGGCCGCCGGGCATTCCGGCTCTCATAACCGAGGCAAGTTGTTCGCCGAAAGACGAGAATTTCTGCTTTTCGCCTCCGGTAATGACGGCACTGTCGGAGAACTTCTTTCCTTTTTCCACGGTCACGGCCTCCTGCGGTTTTTCCAGCAGGGACTTCATCCGTTCCTGGCGCTCCATCGTAGTTACAGTCTTATTGATTTCTTCGACTGCATCGAGGATTTCGTTCTTGAGGGCCAGCTCCGCTTCGCTCAGGTCGCGGTTTTCCGCAACCGCTTTCATGTCGATATCTGCGGATTTCTTCATCAAAGCCGCGATATCGTCTCTATACTGCGTAATGGTTTTCATATTTTTCTCCTGCTCCTTGTGGTTAAAGTGATGGTGCAACTATCTCCGCCCTGATCAATAAATCTGCTATCCGGTCGCGCTTGGCCTTATGCTGACCATCAACGTCACGTTGTCCGTCATCTTCAGGAATCTCAGAATCATCAACGTCACGTTGTCCATTCTGGAATCCTTCGGCAATCATGGCCTTTGCCTGGGTAGCCGAGCATCCGAGCTTTCTCAGGGTCCGCTCGCATTCTCTGGGGTCAGGGGTTCTCTTCTGTCCGTTGAACGATTCAGGGATGTTCTTGAACTTCGCTTTCTGCATGGCTGGGACGAACTTCACGCAAGCCGCCATATCCATTTCAGCCGCAATTTCATCAATGAAACCGAAATCGAATGCTTCCTGCGCCGTCATCCATGTTTCCGCGTTCATTAAGGCGGTGATTTCATCTTCACCCTTGCCGCTCTTGGAGGTGTAAGCCGTGGCGATCGATCCGCCGACCTTATCGAGCCTGTCGGCCATTTTGCGCATCTCAGAAGAGTCACCTATGGCGACCCCCCAAGGATTGTGGACCATATACAGGGCGTTCTCGGCCATAATGACCTTATCACCAGCCAGGGCAATGACGGAGGCGATGGAAGCGGCAAGGCCATCGATGTACGTAGTCACATTTGCCGGGTGCTGCTTGATGAGATTATAAATCGTCAGGCCGTCAAAGACTTCGCCTCCAGGGGAATTGATATGAAGGTCGATTTGCGAGGACCGGATTTCCGATAATTCCTTTTGGAATTGCTTCGCCGTCACACCTCCGCCGCTCCAGAAATCTTCCCCGATCTGTTCATAGATCCAAATCTCGGCCTTTTCTGCCTTATTGATGATTTCAAACCATGTCTTCATTTGCCTGTTCTCCTTCGCCCTGCTTCTTTGCGGGCGCCGGCAATTCCTTGACAACCGGAGCGGGCGTTGACTCCTGCGGCTTCCCGGCATTTTCCAGTGTAGTCATATTCATCGGAATAAGGTGGATATCTCCACCCTTAATCGGGTCCATGTCTTCCAGGTCGCGGACCTCATTTATCGAAAATACGCCGCGATCAAGCATTGCCTGATAAAAGGACGTCCTCGCCGCAGTGTCTGCCCGGAGAAGCCCTTTTACGTTGTGCTTGCAGTAGAGACGTCCGCGACCGGACTTGTTGCGTTCGCTGTCCGTCAAAAGCTGCATATCGTAAGACTGTTCAAGATCGATAAGATCCGGAAGAATGCGATCACGCAAGAAGCTGGCATCTTCGGATTCGATATTGTTGAAGCTGGACCGAGTGAGATCTTTCAGCTTATGCGGGGGCACGTTAAACCATCGCGCAACTTCCTGAATTTGAAACTGGCGGCTTTCGAGGAATTGTGAATCTTCGGGCGGGATGCCGATCTTTTCAATTTTCATCCCGTCTTCAAGCACCATGAGTTGATGAGAGCTTCCGAGTCCAGCGTACACCGCTGATACAGCATCCCGGAATGCCTTTGTGTCTTTGAGTTGATTCGGGTGGGTGATCACCGCACTCGGGTGTGTCCCTTTTCCAAAGTAGAGCGCCCCGAACGTCTCCATGGCCATTCCGAGGCCATGCGACTTGCGCCCTACAGCGATCCGGGAATAACCAATAACTCCATCGTAGGATGGTCCGATGATGTGCAGGATTTTTTCACGGGGAAGGGTTAATGTTGGCTGACCTCCCATGTTAACGTCATAGACAAGCGCCCCGTTCTCCATCCTGGGAGTCACTCTATCCGGAGCTATAGGCCATAGCTGGACCACTTCTCCATATCCATTACGGACGATTTCTGCATATCCGTTACCCCATGTCAGGACGTGGGCAATCTGCGTTTCCCGGCCACGTTTCGCCGTCATGTAGGGATTCCACTGACGGTGGAGCACGTCATGGAGTTTGTTATCATCGGCAATGCGATCCATTTTCCCCTGTCCTTGCATAAGGTTTAGGGGAAGGGCTGAGATTGTACTTGAAATTAGCTCGACAGCATTCCAGACGGCAGCGTAAGTCATCGCCGTTGTCTCTGTGACGTTCTCTCCGGATATCGATTGCGATCCAGCAAGATTCCATAGCGACCGATCCCACGCCTTGGGGTCCGCCACCGACAGATCCTTGAACTCATGAGGTCGTATCATCCGAGAAACAATGCCCATTTACGCCCTATCCTTCATGAAATATCCTATCAACATCAATATGCAACCGCAAACAGAGAACGACACCCATGGCCGAAACAAAAAAAGGCCATACCCGAGCAAGGCAAGGCCACCCAAAACGAAGAAATCCCGAACGTCAAAGCCATTTTTGATGGCTCCGAACCGGGATTTGATTGAATTGTAAGTCTTTTTTAACTTATTCAAGTCATAATCCACGCCATAAAATACAAAGTTTGATGAGTGAAAACGTGTCGTATGGGTGGATTGTGACGATTGTATTGATTTTTTTCACGCGCAATTAGCGCAAATTGCAAATTATTTTTAAAATATTTCATTTATTTTCATCTTTTTGCTTGACAGCTTTCCAATCTTGATGTACTATTTAATCAAGAAAACAGAGAGGAGAACGAAAATGAAAAACGAAATCGCCTGGAACACAAAAGACGGAAAAGAAGTTAAGGTCGAAATTGAGCTGCAAACAAAGAAAACGCTATTCGCGGATGGCTATAACTTGGAAACTGAATGTTGCGAATTAAATATTAGGGCTATTGTTGGCGGAGAGGTTGTTGGTTACGGTCGCCCAGAAAAAGCAAACCACCCGGTAGCCGTTGCCAAAATTGGAAAATTAGGAATTACGAAAGAAAATCTCGACAAAATTAATGACGCCATCGCAGCGATAGAAGACACCCCGGAATGGCGAACAAAGATCGAGAAAGAGATGAAAGCAGAGAAGGCGGGTCGTGAATATGAGGCTCACCGAGCAAAGATGCGCAAAATCATGGGATATTAGGAGGAGGCTGACATGAAGATCATCGACCAAAACGGAAGGATCGGGACGGTAACAGAACGAAGAGAAGGCGGCTGTTTCGCAAAGCCCGAAGGGACAAAACACACAATAGGGGGTAATGGTGCAAGATTCATTACCGCGACCCACTGGAGCGAACGACCCGATGGGACGTTGCATGGTCTTTGGTATGATGCAAAGCTGAATGATTTTGTATCCGCAAAATATCTTGATGAGGTGTGACATGAAAAAGAAAGAATATTGCACCCAAAATGACGGCGATTGCAAGACGTGCAGTCTTGTTGATTACGGGATAGATTGTCAAAATAACCCCATAGGCACGGTGTCGATGATCATTCGGAATGTCCCGGAATCGCTCCGCCGAGAGTTTAAGTCCCGATGCGCCCAGGAAGGCATAAGCCAGCAGGCAAAAATCATTGCATTGATGAGGGGGTATTTAAAATGATATCCTCCGCTTATTTTAATCTTTTCGCTTGACAAACCGAAACGCTTTGGATATACTATTTTCAACAAAACAGAGAGGAGGAAATAAAATGATTTGTAAGGAATGCGGGCGGGAAGTACCCAGACATTGGTCCGGTTTGTGCGGAATCTGTGACGGGTTTTCCTCGGCACAGACCAAGATCACGAAGGGCGGCATGGATAAGGTCCGTGGAACAGGTTCCCTTATAAAAAGGGAGCGCTCTGACGGGCACGAATATGCAGGAGTTGGAGCACTTGCTCCGACAAAAGAAGAGTTGCAGAACGGAAGGGAAATTCTAGAAAATGGGACTCCCGATGATGAGGGGCCAAGTTTTTAAAGATTAAAACGATGCAGTTGCTGAAGGGATGGCGGGCAGGGCACAAGCGGATCCTGAGCATCATTCAGATTGCGATAGGAGGGTAAGACAATGATCGTATCATACAGAGAAAATCTTTTCAGCGAAAAACGGACGCGGATCAAAGCGAAAGTCACAACAGACCACCCTGCCAGCAGCTACGGGCAGCCGGTGATCGTTCTTCCCGATGGGGGCGCGCTTGACCTCATGTCCTGGGTTGGCCTGGGCTATCAAGTCGAGAAGGCCACGACAAAGGAACTGGCGGAGCTGGAAAAGGTATTCGGGCCGCTTGGCGCATAAACTTCAGGCAATGAGGAGCTTCTTGACGAGGAGAAAGAAAATGATTACGAAAATTGAAGCGGTGCAGACGATAGAGGAAATGGGGGGAAAAAACAACGAACAGGCAGAAAACTGGAGGGCCTTCCTCGAGGAAGGATTGCGTGAACAATACCCAGATGCAGAAATTTCCGTTGACCTAAATAATAGGCAGAGTAGCGGCACACTCTACGTTGAATGCGATGAGGATGAGGAGGGAGCGCCCACGGACATAGACGCCAAAAATACCGTAAACGACTATATTAATTATCTCTGGGAACAATGGTGCTAAACACCTCGACAGCCTCCCGGCGGGCATATACACCGGGGAGGAGGAGACAATGAAATACGCAGTTTATGCCGAAAATTTAGACGGGGAACGACGATTCCTGGACCATTGCACCGGCGATAATGTGAGCCGTGAAATCTTTGATCTGTATGAGGATGAGTGCGGAGACGAGGAGGAGATTGTTATCGTCCCGATTGAAGAATCACCAGGGGCCGTCCTTGGGAAAAAGGGTGGCTCAGTAAGGTCTGACAAAAAAACCGCCTCCTCCCGCGAAAACGGGAAAAAGGGCGGAAGGCCAAAGAAGGAGGTTACGAAATGATTTCCTCGGCACGGTCCGCCAGAAAAAAGCACGTCGTCGAATCATTTGCATCGGCTTCCGAATGCGTCGGAACCGCTGTACGCGACAGGGCATTGAAAAAACTCCAATCATTACGCGGAGTTATAACAGATGGTTTGTGGTAGGTCATTCGACGGCAGGCCGCGCAAACTCCTTGACGGCCTGCCGCGGGATTCGCATCGACCCGCCAACCTTGACAGCTTCCAGTTTTCCTTCAGAAATCCAGCCGTAAACGGTCCGCACATGGACATTGTAAAATACGGCTATCTGCTGCGGTTTGTAGTACGGACGTTCCGGCAGATTTTCCAATGATACCCTCTCCTATAATCCCATGCGGGCCTTGATTTCGTCAACCGTTAAGTTGTCGTAGGCCGATTTCGGTGCCTTCGCCTCTGGATTCATTGCCATCAGGGCGACCGCGTTAAAAACAGCCATCAGCGGGTCAATCTTCCCCGTTCCGCTGGCCTGCTTGGTGATTAAGATCGCGTTTCCTCGCGGTTCAACGCGGGCATTTCCGACGCACCAGTTCATCAACTTCTGGCCGCCATGTATCAGTGTCTTTTCTGCTACCTTGCGCTCTGCTGTCTTGATCGCGCCGTTCATTCTCCAGCCTTGAGGGATTCCGACGATTCGGTCGTGGGCAATCGCACCCTCACCGTTTTCATCACCAGCCTCCAGTTCGTCCACAATCGATCCTATCCCGGCTTGATCGACTCCAATCCGGTCAAGGAGGCCAGATTCGTCGCACTTCCGCACAATCTCTCCGACCTGCTGCACGTCCTGGCCGATGTCCGAAACGATGACAAGATCACCGTCCTTTTCAAAGTCCCGGTATTTCGACGCCTCAGATTTCCGTCTTTCCAGCGCGACCGGATGAGCCCATGCCTTTGTCCATAGCAGCCAGTTTCCAGTTTCCGCTTCCCTTCCCAAAACTGCAAGACCAAGAAGATCGTCAAGACCTCCGCCGTCGATGCCGATCTCGATCACCTCCGAGCGTTCGAGAATTGTTTCGAGAGACATCGCGCCGGCTGATGCTTCCCAGAAGTCCGCGCCTGCCCACCGCTGAGTCCGTAGGGCCATCCCCATTTCAATGTTGAGGTGCTTTGCGAGGAACCCTCGCATGGACTCTTCCCCGGCCTCCTCCGCTTTCTTGAATTCACGATTCAGAAAGGCCTGGTCAACCGAGGCGCCGAGGTTGGGATTCGTGATGTAGGCGTATTTCGAGAAGAACTCTCGGACTCCGAGGGATTCTTTTTCCTTCAGGATTGATTCAGGGAACTCATAAAGCAAGGGAAGAAAGCTGTTGTCATCGATCCTCCCGTCACGGACCCCTCGGGCATAATCCAATTTTTGCTTGAAGATCCCTGCCGGCGCTTCGTCGGATTGCGTTGTCAGGTGGATAACGAACCCCTCCGGGCGGGAGGCAAGCCCGCCGCAAGCCTCCCGGAGCATGTTCTCGGCGTTCGGCTTCTTCCCGAACAGCCAAGATTCATCGATGAGAATTCCGGTTGCTTTCTTTCCGCCGACCGTTTCATTTTCCGCTGCAATGACCTTGAGTGTCGCCCCGGTAATGCGGTTCGTAATCTGCCGAAGGTGATCTTGCACGTGCATCAGGTCGGCAAGCTCGTCGTCGGCCTTCACCATGTCCCGAGCCGGGTAAAATGAATTGTTTGCGATTTCGACCGTTGGCGCCAGGATGAGGAATTCTGCTGACTCGCGCCAGTTGAGAATGAGAGCGGTCATCATGATTGCGGCGGCTCCGGTACTTTTGGAATTCTTTTTGGAAATGAGCAAAAAGAATTCAGAGATCAAACGCCTGCCGGAGTCTGGATCGTAAGCCCCGAAGATCTGCGCCACAAAGTCAAATAGCCATGACCTGCCAGCTTCTCCGAGAGTTGGGCGCCCCAAGACGTCGACAAGGCGCAGTTCCTTGAAAATGGCAAGGGCTTTGTCGGCCTCTTCCGGGAAGAGGGGTGGAATGGATATAAGGCTTTCCCGTGTGGCGATCTTTTGTTCCCATGACGGGCAGGATGTCGACCAGTCCATCATTTCACCACCGCCAGCTTAGGAGGCGCAGACGGGGCAAACCGGCCCTGGCCTGCTCTTTTGGCGCGCTCTTCTGACAATTCTTTCTTTCCCTTGCCCTCCGCCTGCGCCCGGAATACGACCTCCGCCGCCCTGATCCGGAGCGCAGCATCCACCTTCGGATCGTTCCACACACTGCGAAGGTAATCGTAGGCATCAAGATTGCCGGCCTCTGGTTCCGGTGCCGATTCTGCAAGATCCGCCGCCAACTCCGTGCCGAGTTTGTCCATCAGCTTTTTCTCTGAGATTGACAGGGATTCCCCTTTGCTGATCCGGACCAAGAATTCCTGGTAAAATTTCGCTTTCGCCTTTTTGTCGTAGGCCAGCATTTCACGGAGCTTCTTTTTCTCTTCTGTTTCCGGACTGACCTGACGGGGAGCTTTGTCTTTTGCGCCTTTTTTACGTCCGGCGCCCGGACGATATCCGCCGCGTGGCAATTTTTCACCTCCGTGACTATTTTTTTAAAATGTTGGTTGTTTCAATTGGTTATGGTGCATTATTTTTCTTGACAAATCCTAACGCTAGGATTATCTTGTAATCACAAAACAACATGAGAGGGGATTAAGAAAATGAACGAGAGAGCCGAAAAAATTAAAGAGGCAGCACGACAAATTGCCGGGTGTGATATCACCGTTAGAACGAGTGAGGTTGAACCGCTTCTGATTGCCGGTTGGGAAAAAATCCCCGCAGGGACCGTCGTCTATGCAGACACGATAAGGATTGACGGCGCAACCAAAATATACACCAAAGCCAGCAGCACAGATATCACGGCAAAAGTAAAAACCCCTAAAGGATGGATCGAGAAAACGGCTGCATTGCCTAACGATACCGTTAAAGACAGTATGCTTGACAGCTACATCACCCGCACCATTATCGGCGCGAGAAAGGAGTAGGATCATGGACGCAAAATCAGCACAGAGGGAGTTATTGGCAAATATCAACCTTAATTTTTCACACGCCGTTTTACTCCGCGACAAAAGAGGATCATGGAGGACCGAGCTGCACGGCGGCCACGCTGGAAATTGCTGTTGCGACCAGCATGAGGATTTTGTATGGCGAGAGGAGTCGCCATATACCGAGCCGTCAGAGGTGAGGGAGATATTTGCCCGATCAGCCGCCGCTGCCGCCCTGGGCCGCGTCCGGTCCGAGAAAAAGGCCGCCGCCTCCCGCGCCAATGGTAAAAAAGGGGGGAGGCCGAGGAAAGATAAAGAGGTCATCTGAACTTACCCTCCGCAACATCATAAGCCCTGCGTAATTTCGCGTTGTCGGTATAGGATGACAGGAACCACGCAGGGTGCTTTTCTTCCCTGTTGTATTCCTTGAGATACGGAGAAAGATCAAAGCTTCTCTGCAGCAATCCGACCTTCTGACGCGCCGTACCGCTCCTTAGCTTCGGATGAAAACATATCGCATGAAATAGCCTGTCAGTCTCAGGCGTAGCCCTCGATACAATGACCGTTTCAAGCTGCGACCACGGGCTTTCGTTGCTGAAACTGTGCATCACGCGGAGATTATCACTATCATGGATCACCTGGGCGGAGAGATCCGACGTTGCCGGGTAGAGCGTCACGGGAGCCCATTGCAGGGGCGTTAAGAGTGATGGCCTAAAAGGCGTGCTCTGGAAGACGAGGATTACCCTGTTTTTTGGGGCTGCCTGCCTCACTGTTAAATAGAGCTCCTCCCGGTCTTCCTCTGACTCGTGCGGCATATTGCTTATATTATAGGCCAAAATAACGGTGGTCCCCTTAAAACTGCCGAGGTGGTTTATCCCTTCAATGATTTCCTGATTGGTGATCTTCTTACCATAGGCCATTCTAAGGCGTTCAGAGAATCCATCAATTGCCGACCTGATACGTCCCTCTTTCTTGGTAATCTTGGGAATGTCTTTCCATAGGCATTCGATAGACCTTTTCATGGTCAAATCGCCTTGATAGTATGTCTCTCCGCTCCCGGCCCGCTTGCGAGCCCATGTATAGTGACAGAATAGGCACTTATTTGGGCATCCAATAAACGACTCTTTCCATTGCCGACAACCACGTCCATTACCTAAATCAACTTTATGTGGGTACAATTCAAACGATTGAGCCAGTTTTACCGGATGAATATCAGGTAGATTCATCACGCTTTCATGGGTAAAAGTGCTGCCGCCCATGATGCAATCGATTAGTGGATGGATAATGTTTTCAGCCCTACCAAACACGGCACAGTCAACATACTTCCTGATCGTGGTCGGGTTTTGCATCCCCGCCCCACCAGCGATTACCTTGAACTTTCGTCCCGGCTGCCAAGTGGGAAGTAAGGCGACGGCCCGATACAGGGCAAGGCAATCATAATCAGATGTAAGGGAAATTAACACGATCTTGTATTTTTGCGCCGTGTCGGGCGTGCAGATATCGCAATTAATCCCCTTGCGCCTCAGTACGTCAATAATAACGTTGGCCCCGATGTTATAGTTTCCCTCGAAACTGTTATTCTTTTGCCTCTGCTTGTCTGGATAATACGCGAGGAATGCTATTTCAGATTGCATAGGAAAATCCACACTTAGGGCATATTGTTTCTTTCTTCTTCTCTTCCCCACTGCCAGCCTCTGGCATGGAATCCATATCCAATGAATTAGCCCAATCACTTGGGAGGTCCACACCCCAATCATCAAGCGGCAAGTCACTCCAGTTGTTTGCCAGCAGATCAAAATCCCATTCTCCCATTGATCCGTTATCCTTGATCACGAACTGACGCTTTTGATCATCGGTCAGCCCCCTGACGATCTTGGCTGTACATTCCTTCTCTCCAATTTTACGGAGGGCAAGCGCCCGCATGTTTCCCCCGAGGACGGTCATGGTTTCATCGACCACAATCTCACGCAGAGACATCATTTCGGGAAAGTCCGTAATGGATTTTACCAGGCGGACCATTTCGGCGTCAGATATGGTTCTGGGATTGTCCGGATTCAGCTTTATCGCGCTGAGATTGACTTTTCTGATTTCTATTTCCAATTCAAACTCCTTTGATTGTCCCCGGCAAAGGTTTCATACAGGCAGAAATAATCTCCAAATGAGGCCATCTCGGTTACGCTATGTCATAAGCCCCCAAAGATTCAATGCCCCCCCTATCCTTTCTCCTTTGCACTCTTCTCATCATGGCAGTCTTTGCATAGGCAACGCCTGTTTGCGTCACTCTCAGCCCCACCCATACCCAATGGCACAATGTGATCCACCTCCAACTGTGCCGACACACGCCCGCATATCTGGCATGTGTACGCATCACGTAACAAGATGCGCTGTCTGATAACAGCAAGCCGATAGCCTCTGATGCGCTCAGTCTGTATCCTTGCGCCTCTGCTTAGGTCTGCTGTTTCTATCCTGTTTGCGATTGATGCTATACGTGGCTTCACTTATCCAACCTCGTCACAATCTGCTTAAGCAATGCCACAATCTCATTGATCCTCAGTCTGCTATCCATCGCATTCACCTAACAGTTTCCTTTTTGTCGCGGCCCCTATCTCGCACCCCATGCAGTCATCATAGTGCGCCCCGGAATAGTCAAGGCATTCAGAACGGGTGATTAGGTTGTCTTGCAGCGGACATTTCACCTTGTCGATTTCCGGATCTCCGAGCCCCATGTCGATTGCGATTTGATCATCCATGATGTTCATTCGTTCAAGTCCCTGCATGGTGCGCTTATTTTTCGACGCGATTCCGTAGAATGACGCTATTGAGTTAAGAGTCTTAACCTGTATT
>Ga0123335_1006218_pt1 | contig 14034 bp, 13 predicted proteins | sample BiotimSIPDNA_2_FD_89707 | JGI IMG/M metagenome (GOLD analysis project Ga0123335, IMG submission 89707) | Anaerobic biogas reactor microbial communites from Washington, USA - Biogas_R2 time_0 SIP DNA | ecosystem: Engineered > Bioreactor > Anaerobic > Unclassified | place: Washington, USA... | reverse complement strand
CCCGGAATAGAAAATACAATAGGTATTGCCCAGGCTGATATCGAACTGCTGGCCATACCGGCGAAAAGCAGACTTAACAATTCCATGCTGGAACTGGCCGAAATGAATAGTCAGTTAACAGAAAGAAGTCTTGTCAGGGATGTGGGCCTTGCCTGGTATACTGCGCTTTCAGCAAAAATGCAGTTGCAACTGTATCAACAACTCGATAGTGTTTATAACGACTTCTTAAAGGCGGCAGAATTGCGGTATAAAACACAGGAAACATCCAGGATTGAGTATTTATCGGCATCAGCAAAATTTCAGGAACTTATGGTCAACATAAAAAAAGCCGGGAGCAGATACCATACTGCCTTGCAGCATCTTAACCAATATCTTATGTTACCGGAGATTATTGAAATTGGCGGAACAGGACCGGAGCCGGAACTTAGCACACCAAAATTTCCGGATACCCTTGACAATGCCATGCTATTAAACATTTACCGTCAGCAGGTATTAGTATCGGAGGCGGAATGGAAGGCCGAAAGAGCTGATTTCCTGCCGAAATTCAATCTCGGATATGCCCTCCAGACTGTTGATGGCAATGAGGGATTTTATGCCTGGGAAGCAGGTATCAACATACCCCTGTTGCCATTTTCACAGGCCGGAAAAGTGAAAGCAGCAAGGATAGACCGTGACATCGCCGGTCATGAATACCTGCAAAAGGAATCAGAGGTGAAAGCTGCTTATCAGGAACTTGTAGGCAGGTATAAAATCAGTAAGGAAGTACTTCAATACTATCAGGATAATGCACTTTCACTTGCTGATGAACAGATCGGTGCTGCCAAACTTGGTTACAGGCTGGGAAGTCTTGATTACCTCCAGTTTATCCAGAACATTGAACTGGCAATTAAAACAAAGCAGGATTATTTATCCGTGCTTTCTGAATATTATGAAATCAGGGAACAGCTTAAGTACCTGAACGGTCAATAATTTTAAAATTCACAATGATGAAATCATATTTTATTATATCAGTAACTTTTCTGGGAATGCTCCTGTCATGTAAAAACAATACACATCACGATGAACATGATGAGCATGATGAACATGGCATGGAGGGAGTTGTAATGCTGACACGTCAGCAGCAGGAAGCGTTGGATCTGCAACTGGGGACTTTTCAGATGCGCAATCTCATAACAACCGTTAAAACCAATGGCGAACTCGAAGTACCACCCTCCGCCAGCGCACAGGTGACAACCATGATAGGTGGAAATGTAAAAGAAATCAAAGTCTTTCATGGCGATAAGGTCCAGAAAGGGCAGGTTCTTGTTATTCTGGAGCATCCCGACATCATTGAGCTTCAGGAAACATTTGCTGAAACAGCCAGTAAATTTGAATTTCTGGAACTTGAATACAGGCGCCAGCAGGAACTTTTTGATAACAACGTAGGTTCCGGCAAAGAATACCAGCAGGTAAGATCTGAATACAATTCGGCAAAGGCAAAATATGAGGGTCTTAAATCAAGGCTGCAACTGCTCAAATTGTCGCCGGAGAATGTGAAAAAGGGTATTTTTTCAAATTCAATTGCTATAACAGCACCCATAAAAGGATATGTGAGCGATGTGAATATTAAGATGGGATCTTATGTAGATGTTCAGGACGAACTTTTTGAAATAACCGATAATAGTGAGATCCATGCCGATTTTATGGTGTACGAGAAGGATGTTCACCTGTTAAAAAAAGGACAACAGGTTGATTTCATCGTTGCGAACCGACCTGATGAGGAGCTGACAGCTACTATCTTCGCAATCGGTCAATCTTTTGAACCCGATATGCGGGCGGTGCACATACATGCCAGAATAACAGGCGAAAATACCGGAAACCTCATTCCCGGGATGTATGTTTCAGGGCATATCCATACCGACAGCCATTATACACGTGTGTTGCCGAATGCTGCCGTTGTCACTGAAGGAACAAGTTCATACATTTTCGTAGTTAACAGTTCTGACGGAACATATGAACATCATGACCCTGAAGAGCATGATCATGGACATGAAGAAGAACAACATAAACTGGCATTAAGGATGGTCGAGGTAATCAGAGGACAGCAGGATGAAAATTATACTGAAATTAAACTATTGGATTCTATACCTGATGATGCGCAGATTGCAATGAATGCAGCCTATTATTTATTGGCAGATTTAAAAAAGGGGGAAGCAGAACATCATCATTAAAATTATGTATGCAAGCACCCTACTTTTCTTAAATATAAATTTAATAAGAACCTTTCAATTATTACATTCAGTAACGATCAGTACAGGGAGCTTTATAAAAAGTAATACGGTGTGGCTTATCAGATTTGGAAGAGGCCTGGCTTTCCCGATGTAACCCGAAGGAAAACTATTTTCATTTTACTGAAAAAAATCCTGATACCACCTCTCCTTCCGATATCAGATTTAAAACATAATTGCCCGGAGCTAACCGGCTCACATCAATAGAATTCTGATCAGGAGAAACATCCGTAAAAAACTGAAACTGACCTTGAAGATTATAAATTTCAGCCCGGCAATCTTTGTCTGCAGCAACATAGATTAACTCATCTGCGGGAACAGGGTATATCTTTGGCCCCTCTTTGACCGATAAATCCTCTATTTCTATATTGTCAACAGGTTTATTAAAAACAAAGCTCTTTATGTTGAAGAGGTCATATTCATTCCCCCGGAAAAGCATGTAGATTTTATGAATACCTTCGAAATGAGTGACACCGCATGAAAAAGTACTATATACATCCCAGGCTCCGGTTGGTGTTACAGTACATGTACCGATCACGATTCCGTCCAGCGAATCGAGATGCAGTTCGATGCTCCCTCCGTTGTTGCCCGAACATTGGGCTGTAAAGGAAACCGGCCCTTCCTGAAAATCGAGGTTATAGTAAGCCAGGTAATCGTTACTGGAAATATATCCAAAATAAGTCTCTCCATGGTGAAGTGCGAGTCCGTATCCTTCATCATAAAATCCGGCTTCAATCATTTCGTATGGATTGATATAATTGATTTCAGCAATGCTTTGCGGCCATGTACCGAAATCCGGTTCCCATCGCAATTCACTTCTTTCCAGTATTTCGATATACACGGAGGGATCATTGACAAGGTTTGTGACATTGATAAAATGGGTATATGAAACAAACTCTTCCTCAAAAACCCGTGTGGGTGCAAGGTTAAGATAACTGTTTGCTACTTCTTCCGGTTCAGTGACTGTTATTGCGTATCCTGAATTCTTGACGGTGGTGATCAGGTCCCGGGTATTCTCCGATGCGGTGCCGTAACCATGTATGGCAAGGGAAGCATTATCCCATTCAACCTCATCACTGATATAATCCAGGTCTTCTACCATGCTAAGTTCATTCACAGCGCTGGCATAACTCATGAGAAGTATGTGAGTCTCAGGTGCGAGACTCCTGATCAGATTATATGCCCATTTTTCCATTTCCAGGGTAGCCAGATCGTAAGGTGCCTGCCAGGCAAAAGGCTCATTCATGATCTCGTAAATAACGTGGGGCCTTCCGGCATACCTGGGAGCATAGAATTCCCAAAAATCATGCACAAAAGCCGAATCGAACTCCCCGTTACGGTTGCAGCCCCCGATGGTCATGATCACATAAAGCGAGTCATCTTCAGCCAGATCGATAATGCTGTCCACCAGGGCTACCTTATCACCGGGCGCTTGTAATTCGGCACACTCAGCATATAGATGTATACAGTTGAGCCCCAGAAATTTTATTGCTGAAATTTCAGATGGGGATGCAATGTTATCGGTAAAATCAGTTGAGATATATGCGCCCCGGATCAGTCTACCCTGGTCCGTAACCAGGGTGCCGTTTTGAATACTGACACGGCCCCGTCCTGTTTGTGCCGCAATGACGGAAGGAACAAACAATAGCAGCAAAAGGGTTTTCATGATATTGGATTTAACAGGAAAATATTAATAAAGAGAAAGTTATGAAAAAAGATTCAGGCAAAAATGTTTTTATTGCCTTATATTCATAAAATGAGTTCCTTAGTACAAATTTGGCCCAACAACCGAGAAAACAACACTGAATTTCACAGACGCCCGGGAACCGGTTGTACTCGGATACCTTACCACTCACCAGGTGACAGCAGCGGCAATATCGGTTGTTGCAGCCACCATTTTGTATTTCAGGATGAACATAGAAACAAAGGAAACAGCTTGAATCGTGTTGAATAACCCCGTACAGGCCCTGTTAACATGCTTTAGGCACGAGCACTAGTGGGGAGCGGGGTTAGCTGTTGGTTGTTAGCTTTTGACTGTTGGCAGATGTGCTGATCATTCTTCAATTAGCGGATTCAACCCACAAAACAAACTTAAGCGGAAAAAACAACCTGATAACTATTGTAACTTGACGGAAAATAATTACTTTTAGTGCCACGAAATAAAATAAAGTAGCACTATGGCTCTTGTAAGATTTGGCGTCGGTCTCGAAGAGGAGGTTTTAAAAACATTGGATAATTATGTTACCGAAAACAACCTTCCCAACCGTTCACAAGGGATCCGTCACCTGGTTGAAATGAATACCGCTGAGAAAAAATGGCAATGTAACCACATTGTTGCAGGTGCAGTGGTAATGTTATACGATCATCATAAAGCGGGTATCACCACTAAATCCAACGACATCCAGCATGAATACTACGATGTGATCCTTTCGTCGCAGCATTTCCACCTGAGCCATGATAACTGTCTTGAGATTGTTGCAGTGAAAGGTACAGCACACAGGCTGACTGAGCTGTCCGATAAGCTTATTGGCATAAAAGGGATTATTCACGGAAAGCTGGTGATGAGCCGGGCAGATTAATTTTTTTAAAGTAACAGTAACACGAATTATTAATAAATAACACTATAAACACTACCCATGAAAATTCAAAAAAATTTTCCTGCCATTACCTTTATATTATTTGGTTTTGGTTCATTTATCAACTGTTACTCAGGATGTGAAAAAGATTCCATACAAACAGTAAACCTCGATGAGGTTGTTGTTACAGGTACCAAAACAGCTGTGAACAGAAACAATGTACCTTTAACCTTATCGGTAGTTACGAATGACAAAATTGAAAATAGTTCTGAATCTGCATTATTGCCGGTACTTTCCGAGCATGTTCCCGGACTATTTGTTACTGAGCGGGGAATTACCGGATTTGGTGTATCAACAGGAGCTGCAGGACAAATAAGTCTTCGTGGTGTTGGCGGAAGTCCAAACACTCAGGTACTGGTCCTTCTTAATGGGAATCCCCAGTTTATGGGTATTATGGGCCATCCCCTCCCCGATGCATATGTAGCCTCGGATGTTGAGAAGGTTGAGATCATCAGGGGCCCTGCATCCACTTTATACGGGACCAATGCAATGGGCGGTGTTATAAATATCATCACCAAAGAGCAGAAGGAAGAAGGTTTCACGGCTAATGCAAGGGCCATGTATGGATCATATGGAACATTGAAATATATGTTAAATGCTGGTTTCATGAATAAAGGTTTCCATGTAATTGCATCTTTTAATCATGATCAGACTAACGGATACCGCGATTCATCAGATTTTTCAATAAACAACGGATACCTTCGTGCAGGTTATGTACTAAATAAACACCTGAATATTGCCGCAGATTTCAGCCTTTCAAATTTCGATGCAATGGATCCCGGACCGGAAAGTAGTTTCGCAGGTTATACTATCGATATCACCAGGGGAATGGGTGCTGTTGAAGCCAACAATACTTTCGGAAAGACCAGCGGATCGCTCAGGTTTTTTTACAATTTTGGCGAACACAACATTACCGACGGCTTTCATTCTATTGATAACAATTTCGGTATTGTGTTGTATCAAAGTTTTAATCTGATCAGAGGCAACACAACAACCATCGGTTATGATTATAAAAAATACGGTGGCATTGCTGAAAATTTAAAAGCCATGAATGGCCAGGGGATGATATTTGGTGATACAACGGTATGGGAAATGGCAGGTTATGCTAATATTCAGCAAACGCTTTTCAATAAACTGACACTAAATGCAGGCTTCAGACTTGAAAATAACTGTGTGTTTGGCAATGAACCTGTCCCTTCCGGCGGACTGGCATATCAGGCAACACCCTCCACCACAATTAAAACTTCTGTAGCCAAAGGCTTCCGTAGTCCGACAATCCGCGAATTATACTTATGGGCACCGGCTAATGCAAGTCTTCGCCCTGAGAAAATGATTAACTATGAGGCAGGCGTTTTGCAAAAGTTATGGAAAAAGAGAATGTCGCTGGAATTAACCATTTTCAAGGCTGAAGGAGAAAACCTGATCAGGACTGTAATGGGTGACGGCGGCCCCCGTAATGAAAATACCGGGAACTTTTCAAATACCGGAATTGAATTTGCTGGGAGTTGTAAAGTAACAGATCGATTGACATTCAATGCAAATTACAGTTTCATTTCAATGAAGGAGAAAATGCCGGCTACCCCCAGGCATCAGTTCAATGCAAGCGGGACATATCATCTGAAAAAGTTTATGTTTAATGTTTCGGTCCAGCATATAAACGACCTATATACTCAAACCGACCCGGTAACAATAGAGAAATATACCCTTCTTAATTCCAGGATATCCTACACGATCAACAAATATGCTGATGTATTTATCAAAGGTGAAAATTTAACGGATACCAGATACTATATAAACTATGGATACCCTATGCCGGGAATTCTGGCTTTTGCAGGTCTTAATCTGCATTTTTAGAAATGGTGCGGGAGCTGAGTTATTATATTTCCGCAGAAATTTGTACTTATGCTGCCTGTTTTATCTGCCTTGTGAAACCAGTGAACCAAAAAATGTATAATGAATTAAATTCGGAAAATGCTAAAAACATTTAAAATACCCCTGGCCTGTCTTCTGATCTTCTCATTCACCATTCCTTTAAAGTCAAAACCATTACCGGTTAAAACAGAGAACTCCGTCATTATCGATACCGATTGTGCTATTGATGATATGAGGGCCATCAGCCTGCTACTCTCACGCCCTGAAGTTAACATAAAAGCAGTCCTGTTGTCAGATGGGTCCCTGCCTCCTGCCGAAGGACTTCAAAAAATATCAGCCCTGCTGCATAGTTTTTCCTCTGAGCATATTCCTGTGGGATTGGCAGTTCCGACGGAAGGTATTGGCCCACCCTGGCGCGAATTTAACAGAAACCTGAGCTGGGGAAAACAGCCTCCCAAAACAACAGATGCCGCAGATGCCGTTATATTGCTTCAAAAAGAATTGGTCCGGTCGGATGATAAGATGACCCTGGTCTGCCTGGGAACACTTACCAATGTTTGTAATGCGTTAAAGAAAGATGCTTCATTAACTTCCAGGATTGAAAGAATCGTTTGGTATAATGAATCCGTAAATCCTCTGAAAGGGTTTAACTATGAATACGACAATACTTCCGCTGACTTTGTCTTACAAGCAGGTATCAGGATAGATGTAATATCAAACCTGCACAAACCGCAAGCCCTCCTCGACACATCTTTTATCAGTCTATGCAGTAATTCCGATAATCTTTTGGCAGGCGCTCTGTTTTATGTTCACAGTCAGCCACCGGCGTTTGAAAGACTTGCCAATCAACATTTCTATTTATCCGATGACCTTGTGGGGCTTTATATAACAAATTCTGAATTATTCGATATGGTTCCTCTGAAGGATAGGCTCAGTATCCGTTACAACCAGGACTACCAAATCAATGCCTTGAAGGAAGCCTTAAACGACATGATCAGGGGAATATATAAACCTGGTAAAGGTGTTGTTCTCAGTGAATTTCCTGTTAACCGTGAATATTACACATACGATGTGCGCCAGATCATGGATTCCGCCATTTCTCGTCACGGAACAGTTGAATGGAAAGCTGTTGTAATGACCGATGAATTTCACGGGCACCTGGGCGTTTTTTCCATTGTGGGGGCTAAAATGGGTATTAAGGCCCGCGAAATTTTCAATGTTGGTCCCGATGAACTTGAAGTAGTCTCTTTCGCAGGCAGCATGCCCCCCTATAGCTGTCTGAACGATGGTATACAGGTCAGTACTGGTGCTACACTGGGAATGGGTACCATAAAACTGGCAGATGACAGTATTACTAGACCGGAAGCAATATTCAGTCATGATGATGAATCGGTCATGATCACCCTTAAACCCGAATACCTGAAACAGGTAAATCAGGACATCAGGGAAGGCATAGTAAAGTTTGGCCTGATGGACGAAGGGTACTGGAAACTGATAAGGTCGAATGCCCTTGATTACTGGCTTAACTGGGACAGAAACGAAATTTTTACAATCACAGAAATAAAGAAGTAACAATGAGTACAGACATTACCATCCTGCTTGCCACAGCAGCATCTATCGGATTTTTCCATACCCTGACAGGCCCTGACCATTACCTGCCATTCATTGTAATGGGTAAAGCAAGGAACTGGAACATGGCGAAAACACTATGGGTCACTTTTTTATGCGGTTTAGGCCATGTAGGCAGCTCTGTTTTGCTGGGAGTTTTAGGGATCATTCTGGGTTTGGGGGTAAGCAGGCTGGAGGCTTTTGAATCTTTCAGGGGAAATATAGCAGCATGGGCCTTTATCCTGTTTGGTTTCATTTATTTTTTGTGGGGCTTGTGGAGGGCATTAAAAGGAAAACCTCATGAACACATCCATGCTCATGATAATGGCTCAGTACATATCCACCAACATCAGCATGCAGCGAAAGAAATACATAAACACAGGCACAGCAGCAAACCCGTTAACCTCACTCCCTGGATACTGTTCACCATTTTTGTTCTCGGTCCCTGTGAACCCCTGATCCCCCTGCTGATGTATCCTGCAGCTCAGATCAATATCAGTGCTGTTGTATTGACGGCTGTTCTGTTTGCACTGATTACAATACTTACAATGATGGTAATTGTAGCACTGGCACATAGGGGCATCACCTTCCTGCCAATGAAATCGCTTGAGAAATACATGCATGCCATTGCAGGGGCCACCATTTGCTTAAGCGGGTGCGCGATTGTGTTTCTGGGACTTTGAGAATTATTTATCAGGCAGATGTACCCTAACGGATTTTTGCCAGACAATCATATCCCGGGCATGTTTCCTTAATTCTTCAGCCATCCCGGTATTGCCACTTTCTTCAACAAGTTTTGCGTAATGCCTTAATGTGGATGGAGCATGTGCATCCTGTGCTCTCAGCAGAAACACCGGTTCATCATCGGGGATTTTCCCGGCTTTGTCGATGATCCTTTCATTATAATCGTTGCGCGTAAATTTCATGGTTCTGCAGGTTATTTCTTCAAAGATAACACATGCAGAAAAAATCTATATTATTGAATTTTTGTGACTGTCTCTTAGGTCATCCTAATATTCCACTCATCAATCCTCTGATCAAAAAAGAAATTTATTGAATAACTCCGGGGATAGTCCCAGGTTTTTTTATTACCAATAACCACCATACTCATCTTCCAGAGCCCTGTTCACTTCAGCAGGATTAGCAAATTCATCTTCGGTCATATCTTCCAGCAGTGAGATGATTTCTTCATCTGCTCCCTGGTACCTGGCATGATCTATCAGGTCTTCCTTTGTCGCGGGATACTCTGCACCCCGCAGGTATTTCTGTACCATTATTGGTTTTATGGATGTTCTTGCCATAATATTATAATTTTAGGTTACTTTTTTCTAACAAAGCCATTATCGTGAATGTTTCTGTTTTATATTTAAATTAACATTTGATAAGCAAATAATTATAAATCAGATTGATACATAAAAAATGTCAAAATTACTATCCCCATTGAAGATCAGGGGTATTACCCTCAGCAACAGGATTGTGGTTTCACCCATGTGCCAGTATTCTTCTGCAGATGGTTTTTCGAACGACTGGCATCTTGTTCATCTCGGCAGCAGGGCTGCAGGCGGGGCCGGACTCGTTTTTACGGAAGCGACTGCCATATCACCGGAAGGCAGGATCTCACCGTCCGATCTGGGTATCTGGGATGATGAACACATTCCGGGATTAAAAAGGATCACTGACTTCATACATTCAATGGGTGCTGTGGCTGGCATACAACTCGCCCATGCCGGCAGAAAAGCTTCCTGTGCCGAACCATGGAATGGGGGAAAGCAACTTGATGAAAATCAGGGAGGATGGACAACCATCGCCCCTTCTGCTATTCCTTTTATCAATACAGACAGGATCCCTGTTGAGATGGACAGAAATGCTATTAAAAACCTGGCAGGGAACTTCCGGAAGGCCGCTGAAAGAGCATTGGCTGCTGGCTTTAAAGTAGCAGAGATCCATGCAGCACACGGTTACCTGTTGTCTGAATTTTTGTCACCTTTGAGCAACCAGCGCACAGATATTTATGGTGGGCCGTTTGAAAACAGGATCCGCCTGCTCAAAGAAGTTGCCGGGGCCATAAGATCCGTATGGCCTGAGAATTATCCCGTCTTTGTTCGTATTTCCTCTACTGAATGGACTGAGGGAGGATGGAATATCGACGACAGCGTGCTTCTGGCTGAGGAGCTTAAAGACCTCGGTATCGATGTAATCGATTGCTCCTCTGGAGGAAATGTATATAATGCAAAGGTTCCTGCTGCACCGGGATACCAGGTTGAATTTTCTGAGGCAATAAAAAAAACAGGTATCATGACAGGAACTGTAGGACTTATAACCACAGCGCAACAAGCGGAATCTATACTGAAAGAAGAAAAAGCGGATTTAATTTTCATGGCCAGGGAACTGCTCAGGAATCCTTATTTTCCTTTGCAGGCAGCAAAAGAACTCGAAGCAGAAATAAAATGGCAGAAGCAGTACCTGCGTGCAAGAAAATGAAATTTTGTATATTCGCCCTGTAAATGAAAATGAATATGAATAATTATTACATGATAAAACAGATAATGTGTAAGGCGGCTTCAGGCAAGGAAGGGCAACTTTATCTTTCGATATAATTTTTAATGTTGAAAAAAAATTAAAAGCCCTTCACACACGTGAGGGGCTTTTTTGTTGACTAACAGTATGATATTTAACCAATACAAAAACAGCAGCTATGAAATTTAGTACCAAAGCAATCCACGCAGGTCAAAAGCCTGATCCTGCAACAGGCGCCGTGATTACCCCTATTTATCAGACTTCCACCTTTCAGCAGACAGAAATTAATGTACATAAAGGATTTGAATACTCCCGTACAGGCAATCCCACCAGACAAGCCCTTGAGGATTGCCTTGCAGCTCTTGAAAACGGAAAATTTGGTCTTACATTTGCCACGGGTCTTGCAGCAGAACATGCTGTACTTGCCACCCTTAAACCAGGCGACCATGTTCTGTCATGTGATGACCTTTACGGAGGAACATACAGGCTTTTTGAGCAGATTTTCAAGCCTAACGGAATCAGTGTTTCCTATGCCAAAGGAATTCCCGTGGAATTCGAAAAGGCAATCAACGGGCAAACAAAAATAATCTGGATTGAATCTCCCACAAATCCATTGCTGAGAACACTGGATATAGCTGCAATATGCGAAATTGCCAGGAAACACCGGGTAAAAGTTGTGGTGGACAATACCTTCCCTTCACCGTTTTTTCAGCAGCCGTTGACATTAGGTGCTGACCTTGTAGTCCACAGTACAACAAAATACATCGGCGGACATTCTGATCTTACCGGCGGTGCCATAATATTAAATGATGAAGAATGGTACAACAGGTTAAAATTCATGCAGAATGCCATCGGGGCTGTTCCCGGACCTTTCGATTGCTGGCTGATGCTGCGGGGACTAAAAACCCTGGCCGTAAGAATGAAAAAACACGAAGAAAACGCCGTGCAAATTGCTGAATTCCTTTCAAAACATAAAGCAGTGTCGGAAGTGTATTATCCCGGATTAAAGGATGATCCGGCCTATCCGGTGGCCGCAAAACAGATGACAGGGTTTGGCGGAATGGTTTCTTTTAAACTGAAGGATGGAAATGAAGAAACGGTGAATTCATTTTTTAGGAAGCTCAAAGTGATCACCCTTGCTGAAAGCCTTGGAGGAGTTGAATCACTGGTTTGTTACCCGTTTACCATGACACATGGATCGGTGCCAGAGAAACAGAAAGAGGCAGTGGGAATTACACGCAATCTGGTGCGACTGTCGGTGGGAATTGAAGATCCTGAAGATCTGCTTGAAGATCTCTCTCAGGCATTGTAAAAGTATCTAAATTGATTAATTAAAAACTCTCCGGGCCCTGGTTACCAGGCTTACAGGATTTTTGACCAGTAGAATTGTCTGGGCTTCGCGTCATTGAAGCCCAGACTTTTATATAATGCCTGAGCGTTGAGATTATCTTCACGTACTTCCAGCGTAACTTTCGAACAATCCATTTCCTCTGCAATTTTCATAATATGTCCGAGCAATCTACGGCCTACTCCTTTATTGCGCCAATCTGAAGTTACAATGATATCATGTATGTTAATAAACGGTTTTACCGTAAAGGTGGCAAAGTTGACAAAACATAATGCCAGACCAATATACTGACTGCCTGATTCTGCCAGATAGATAAGTTTGGAAGGATGCGTCTTCAGTCCCTGGATGAGCCTTTTTTTCTGTTCTTCATTATAAGGTTCCCCTCCTCCCATCTTATCCAGAATATATTCATTAAGCAAAGAAGTAAGCGCTTCGCTATGCTTCCTGTTATCAGGATCGCAGGTGATAATTCCAACCAGATCATTCTTCATGAGAAAAATTTTAGATTTGTAAAAGTAACAAACACGTTCTTAATTATCCCTTTTATTCGGACAAGGTTAAACAGCGTGTAACATATTTCATCACTCTTAACGTTATATAAAAAACTAACTATATGATTAAACCAATTGCTATCCTGCAGGTTCTTTTACTTTTTCTGACCGTCAGTTGCAAGAAAGGCCATGATGATGAAACTCTTTATAACCCTGTTGATCAGACCACCGGCGACCTTCAGATTTTCCCTCCGGATAATCCCTGGAACACTGATATTTCAGATGCCGAAGTTGATCCCAATTCTGATGATCTGATCTCCGGCATAGGGAACGATGTGCACCTTCACCCCGATTTTGGCACTATCTGGGATGGATATAAAATAGGAATACCCTTTAACCTGGTTGGTGCTGATCAACCTATGGTGGATGTCAGTTTTTATTTCGGATCAGAAAGCGATCCTGGCCCCTATCCAATTCCTCCCAATGCGCTTGTTGAAGACGGATCGGACAGGCATGTGCTGGTGATCGATACTGTTAATGCCATACTTTATGAGCTCTATGATGCTGAAAAGAACAGGGACAATAGCTGGTCAGCAGGCTCGGGAGCTATATTTGATCTGAATTCGAATGCTTTACGTCCCGATACCTGGACTTCAGCGGATGCTGCCGGTCTGCCCATATTTCCGGGACTTGTCCGTTATGAGGAAGTTGCCGAAAAGGGTGAAATCAATCATGCGCTGCGATTTACAGTGAGGAATTCACGCAATGCGTTTGTGCATCCTGCCACACATGGTGCCAGCGAAAGCAATAATGAAGATTATCCTCCAATGGGAATGCGGGTGCGGCTTAAAGCAGATTTCGACATAACCGGATTTTCCCCGCATATACAGGTAATTCTGAGAGCCCTGAAAAAATATGGTATGTTCGTGGCAGACAATGGATCAAACTGGTACATTACAGGGGCCCACGATATGCGCTGGGATGATGAGGAACTCGGCGAACTTAAAACCATAGAAGGCAGAAATTTTGAGGTAGTAAAGATGGGAACCGTGACTCCAATGGATTAGTTCCTATTAATCTTCCTCTTCACCGAACAATCCTGAATGCGTCTGGTTTCCTTTACAACAGGCATTGAGAAACCTCAAATATTCAGGAAGATGAAAAAAATAAATTTCGTTCTATCGTGTCTGATCGTTTGATCAGCAGTATTGACAGGTTGTGATAAGGATGGCGTCTCTCATGATCCCGGTAAATTATCCTTAGAGGAACTGAAAAAGATCGACTATTTTGATTTG
>Ga0123335_1006215_pt1 | contig 14046 bp, 10 predicted proteins | sample BiotimSIPDNA_2_FD_89707 | JGI IMG/M metagenome (GOLD analysis project Ga0123335, IMG submission 89707) | Anaerobic biogas reactor microbial communites from Washington, USA - Biogas_R2 time_0 SIP DNA | ecosystem: Engineered > Bioreactor > Anaerobic > Unclassified | place: Washington, USA... | reverse complement strand
GTTATCCGCTGGCCGTCGCAGTTGCGCAAGACCGATTCCAAAATCATCCGGACCGAGACGGGCAGCCGGCACACCTGAGAAATACCGGCCTCCTGCAAAGCGGGCAGGGAGTAGTAGTAAACTTCTTGGGAAATGGGGAGCTTCCTTTTGGTATTGAATGGGTTTGTCATATTCATTTTCGCGCGTGCTCTGGAAAAGAGGAGCTCCGCTCTTGGCCGCGGCGGCGCATTTATTTATCGGCTCCGGCTCCTCTTTCCGGCAAGAGCAGAATACCATTGAAGCCCTTCTTCCGTCCAATAGATTCCCTCCGCCTCCCTTCACGGCAACCACGGATGGACACAAACGGAAGAGGAACAGAAACCACGGATAGACACGGATGAACACGGAATTGTGAAGTGCCCTCCGGAGCATTGCGGATCATTCTCTGAGTACTTTTACCGCATTGACATGGGCATGGCAGGTCTCATTGTGCAGATACCGTTAAAGACTACCCGACACAAAACATCGGTGTGTATCCGTGTCCATCCGTGGTTCCTTCCACTGTGCGTCCGTGGTTACTTATGGGGGCCGCGGGTGAACACGAACAGACACTGATTCGTGGGGGGAGGAAGTATTATTTGTTCTTCAGCTCCTGGACTTCCTTGGCCAGAGCGGCAAGCCCTTCACGGTTCTTCTGGAGCTCGGCGATGACAGAATCGTTGAGGTTCTGCAGTGATTGCTCGGTAGGCAACTTCGAGACGCTCATAGCAATGCGCAACACGGCAAAAACAATCGCAACGAGCAGAACGATGATGGCGAAAACATAAACGTTTCCACCGCCACAAAGCCGCGATACTTCATCCGTTGTCGCAGCCGCTATCATCATGTTATGAATCATATTCTAACCTTTCTATTCTGAACTATATTTCAACAAATGAGTTTCACGCGCACTCCGATTTCGCAACACAACCGCACGATTCACTAAACTCATTGACCCCATTATGGTTCTTTTTATCCACATGAGTCAATTATTTTTTTCGATCTTAGTTTTTTCCTCCGTTTTTTCCTTAAAGTCCTCTACCTTTTCCGACTTTTTTTGAGGCGGAAACGACTCCGCAGGGAGAAAACGCCTGAGCAAATTGCTCTTTTGCGTGGCATTCATCTTCAGAAATTCCTCATCGGGAATGGATAAGAGGTTTTTGATATAGCTCAAATCTTTTAAAATTTTTTTCTGGGCATCATAGGACATCTCTAAAATTTTTTCGGCGTCGTTCATTTCTTTTATTTCTGAGGGAGTATACGTTCGTATGTTTTTAGAATCATTCAGACGTGTCTGAGATTTTACTATTTCTTTTAACAATTCATCAGTTGCAAGCAGCTCTTCGTAGTCCTCAGGTGTACTTTCTTTGTCTCTTATCGACAAGGGTGATGTCCGAAAAAGTGAACGTTCAGATACCCTCCATAAAATCAATTTTTTTGTACTTCCATCAATCACAACGGTGCAGACATCTCTGGGGGTATTCGAGTCTTCATATCTAGATTTACCCTCCCATTTCACGGTGAAAATGGGTGATTTCAAAACTGTTATAGGCCCAAATTCCCCGTCTTTAGGAAAAAAGGAATATTCATGTTGCGAGATACTGTTGGTGTACCCTGATTCTAACTTTGTTATATCTACCCCACCTAGAACAAGCCAATTGGTCGCCAGCCGGTAGGCTCGCTGTTTATCGATTTTGGATTCAATTAAACACAATTCCTTTCTTCTTTTTTCAAATTCCTCTTTTCCTTTATCAAAGCTTGGAAGATAATTTTTTATTAAAAAACTACTTAAATAACCATCTGAAAAAGAAAATACGTAATTATATTTTGGAACAATAAATGACGCCCCAATACCCGTAATTTCACCTTCTTTTAAATTAATAGTGATAAAAGCTTTATCATTAAGGGTGGCGCTCGTTATGGGCGAATCCAATGGAATACCTAATGTTTCACAAAAATAAGTGGCATGAAGCGTTATGAGCATCATGGCAACAAAATTGAATGCTATATTTAATGGATGTGAAAAAAGTAACATAAATTCATTAAAATTAAATTGTTAGTCGTAGCGGGTCAAATCCTTACAGCCAGAAATTTTCCATTTCCTCATTCCATTAAACACAGTGCCAAATATAAGGCCATCAAACGCATTAAGACATACATCCAGAGCCTCCCCTTGCATCCAGTTCCTCCAAAAGGATGATAGTGCACTTTGATAATAGGAACTCATATAGTATCCAGACAGCCAATACTCAGTTGGAACAAGAATTCCCTTCTCCCATCCGACAAAGGCTCTCGGTTGGCGAGCACAATCCTTATAATCCTGTGCTGTACGAATAGTCCCACTTTTAATGAAATCGACACCAAAAGCCGTAGCCATAAATTTTTCGTAAGAATAACACGAATTTAATATTGTCAATTTATAAGGGCCTTCGTTTAATTCCGGCTTCATTGAGTATTCCATGTAATCTGATTCTGTGTTTTTATTTTTCAGTAAGGTTCGGATATCAGAAGAGTCCAGATAGCTAGTTTCTGGATTTCCGGCTATGGTACCCGAATCAGTCCCATGGCCGAACCAGAAAAAATTACCGCTTCCAACCAGTGCGTTCGTAAGCACTCCCTTATCAACGTCGGTGTCATATCGAAAGGCCGTGGAAACAAGGGGTGCATTAGCCGGTTCAGGCAAAACACGATATGAATGGCTCCAAACTGCGCCGTTCAAAAAATTTATAACCCCATCCCTCATCAGATCCGTACGTTGTTTTACGAAATTTTTTCCATATTCATCCCAACCCCAAGCGACTGTGAAAACATTGGGATTCTGAATAATTCCTTCCTTTCCATAAGATTTCGTTATGGTTCCCACTTGATTTGGATTAGTATCAGGTGTTCCAGGGACTATTTTAGCCTTAATTCCTCCAAAAGCTAGCTGAATGCCAGCTGCATTGCAAAGGTTCCATCCTAACAATAGCCGCCCATCGGTAACGGAAAATACTCTCTCCGTGAGGGGGAAATCGTATTCATCATAAAGATAGACCGTATAGTGTGTTTCAGTATTGGAGCTCGACAAACTTGCGTCAATGACCAGTGTACTTGAGAAACGATCGGCCACTGGGTTAAATCTCAAAGGATTGGATAGATACACACTTTTAGTAATTCCTGCGATAATATCTTCGTCTTCATCACCATATTCGATGTACATCTGGATATCATGAACCCCATTAGTTAAGTAAGTGGTATTCCATTTAAGAACCCATGCTCCGTCTCCACGTTGTGTGAGAAAAGTATTATCTACGGGAAAACCATCTACCATCAGTCCTACCGAATTTCTATGTTCTCTTATCGTTGAAATTGCGTTTGGCAAAGGAAAATAAACGTGGCCTGACAGAGTGCTTCCGCTGGAGATAAACTGTAAGTTAAGCAGATTATCCTGCACCCCGGGATGGGTTCCCAAGAGATATTCTGCCAGATTGTTTACACCATCCCCATCAGGGTCGCTCAACGAATTAGTGACGGAAAGATTCATTCCATAATCAAGTAACCATTGTTGGGGGATTTTTGGATCGTTTGTGCTCATTATTTGCTTAACGGTTATCCAAGACTTTAACATCCCTCCCTTACCATCCGTAACAACATATTCAAAGCGGTCGTCTCCGTAATACTGCGGATTCCTTTCGTAGGTAATGTTGCCGCCGCTATGTGTAGCTGTTCCGTATTTTGGTGTTGTTAGCGCAAATAAGCTAATTGTGTCATTGTCCGGATCGGTCACATTAGTCAAAACGTTAAACGTTGCTGAGAAGGAGTTTGTCTGCAGGATTAAGAGAGTCGGAGCCAGTTGTTGGGGTGGATTGTTTCCGGTTTTGTTCACAAATACTGTAGTCTCTCCTATACCTTCACCTCCATATTTGTTTTCAATCAAATACAAAAAGGATTCTACTCCATAATAATTCGTGTTTGGGGTATAAAAGAGCGAAAATGGAACAGATACCCAAAATCCTTCTTCTTGATAGAAATTTTCATAATTAATTGTTCCGTATATAGGATTTGAGTATCCTGTTATGAGAAAACTTTCATCATTTGGAGCGTGATCATTTTTTAGGATATCCAAATGGTTATAAAGACTATTCTGCTGGACCATGAAATAATCGGGCTCGGCCACAGGAGAAATATCGACGACACGGAAAAAACCCGAAGTATACTGATCCTGTCCCAAATTTCCAATCAGTACGAAGATATTCGTTTCAGCAACGAAAGATGTCTCAAAATCCCATAAATCAGGGTTGGGGACAGAACTGGATTGGAGCATATATTCGCCGCCTGCCTTAGTGTTATGAATCAGAATAGTTGAATTGCTGACGTTGTTATTATATGCGCTAACGCCCGGGAATATTTCCAACCATAGTCCGTTTGTGTTTAACGTGGGTAAGGTGACCTGAGGCGTTCCTCCCTGGGAGCCAGAAGCCGGCAAAGGTGGTAAACTATCGGGAGTTGTCCGCATCACAGCCTCCTGGTTCTCACTCAAGGAAAACCTGGTATTGATTAATTGGGCCGCATCTTCCGGAGTGTCAGCAACCAAATATTTTCCATCGGCTCGTAAATAAACAGGTATTTCCCAATCCGAAGGATAGGGAGAACAGGGATAGGGAGGATAAATCACCCCTTTACTGTCAGCCGAGAGAAGATAAAACGTCCCCGAAGAAGGAGGGAAAACTCTTTGAAGGTTTTCATCTCCCTGAGATGTTTGGGCTAAAGCACACAGTTGGAATATCACAGCCGAGAAAAAAGCGATGAAAATCTTTTTGTTTTGTGTTCTGGTTTTCATACTGAAAAATTCCTTACTATTACACTCGTTAACTAACGATAGCATTATTCCAATTTTTTGTCAAGCGACTTGGTATTTTTTTGTTCTTGTCGTGCTCTCCTAAAAGCTACTCAGTTGAAATGCAAGGAATTCTACCTCTGTTTCTATTTTTTTATCGGTTGGTTTCTAGCGTAATCATCTGTTTTTTCGACTTTTTCTAAGATAGACGATAGATTTAATCTTGTTCGGGTTCCTACTCTTCTTTTTTCTTTTTTCTGCGTTGGCGTACGGCATTTGAGAGAATATGCTCTATCTGTCCGTTGACCGAACGAAATTCCTGTGCCGCCCAGCGCTCGAGTTCTTCCCAGAGCTTGGGGTCCATCCTGAGTAAAAATGATTTACGGGGTGCCAATGTGCTTAATTATCGTGTGCTGGTAAAAGGAATCGCTCCATCGGGATTGTATCAGTGATAGAGAGTTCCGGTGTTGACGACGGGTTGAGCCTCGGAATCGGAGCAGAGGACGACCAGAAGGTTGCTGACCATGGCGGCTTTGCGCTCATCGTCCAGCTCGATTACATTTTTGCGGGAGAGTTCTCCCAGGGCCATTTCGACCATGCTGACCGAACCCAGGACGATTTTCTCTCGAGCCGCGATGACCGCTTCGGCCTGCTGGCGCCGAAGCATGACGCTGGCGATTTCCGGCGCATAGGCCAGATGGTTGAGGCGGGCTTCCTCGATCACGACCCCGGCCCTGTTGAGTCGGTCCTGGAGCTCCGCCTGGAGCGCCACGGAGATTTCGGCGGCGTTGCTGCGCAGGGTGATCTCTTCCTGTTCATGCTCTCCGTCATCATAGGCGTAAGAGGTGGCCAGATGGCGGACGGCGGATTCGCTCTGAATGGTTACGAACTGCTCGTAATCATCGACATCGAACATGGCTTTGGCGGTATCTTCCACGCGCCAGACGATGACGGCCGAGATTTCAACCGGGTTGCCCCGCTTATCGTTGACCTTGAGTTTTTCGCCATTCATGTTGCGTGAGCGCAGGGAGATTTTATTGCGGCTGGCGCTTTTGAGATTGCGTTTGGCGGCCAGAGAGCCGACCGAGGGCGTCGGCGTGGTTTCAGCGGTGGCGAGCATTCTTCCATTGGAGTAAAATGGGTTGCCCCAATGGAAGCCGGTTTGGCGTACCGTCCCGACGTATTTACCGAAGAGAATGAGGACGCGTGCCTGATTGGGCTGCAGGGTGAAGAACCCGGGCAGGATCAGTGAAAAGAGGAGAGCTTCAAGAAGAGCTCCCGGGATGATTATAGAAGGACCTTGCATCCTGATTCCGAAAATCATCATGAGAAGTGCAAAAACGACAGCGAATAAAAAACAGACGAGTACGAGCCATCCGTTCATTACGTGAATTTCTTTTTCGACGCTCGTAGTGAGCTCTTTGAGAGGTAGGTTAGTTTTCATAGTAGTGATAATGGTGTATGTAGCCGTCAGTCGGCGACATATCAAAATGATATCACTTTTCAGAAAAAAAAGGCAAGAGCGCAGGCGCGTTTTTTTAATTTTTTTACGCCCTTATTTCCACTGGAAGTAGAGGATGCGGACATCGCGGGCTGAGACGCGGTGAAGCATGGAGGAGAAGACGCGCTCCTGGTCGCCGACCCGCGCGCGGACTTCGACCTCGAAGACGGTGCTGCGGACTCCGCAGAAGGCGCCGATCTGCTGCACCAGGCTTGGGGGCATTCCGGGGATTTGCTGGAGCATCCCGACGCCGGTGATCATGACGTCGTCTTCGGTGCCCTCCACGTCGTCGAGCCCACGGCGATAGGTGATGATTTCGTTGGCGATTTCCGGGGTGACGCCCGGGAGCATCCGGAGGACTTCCGCCGGTGCGGTATTGATGTTGAGCGTGCCGGAGGAGAGAGTGCAGAAGAGGTCCATGAGGCCGCCTTCGAAGATATTTTCATCCGCGTAGTGTCTGCCGATGCGGATTTCGTCGGGGTCGATGTAGGTACTCATTGGCGAGCGGCCTTCGAGCCTGGCGATTCCGTAGTAGAGCTCCGGGCTGACGCCCTGGATCATGAGCAGCTCCGAGATATCATCGAGCGGTCCATTCTTGCAATAGTAGGGCGGGTCCAGGCCGAGGTAGTACTCGTCTTCGGCGCCGCTCAGTTTGGCGTTGTTATCGGTATCGCGCCAGTCGAGGACGGAATCGGAGATGGTGCTGGCGAGGGTGGAATCTGCGCCCAGGACGGCAAGCGCGTTTTCCAGGAGAGCCGCCGTAGCGGTATTGATATTCATCTTGCGTTCATTATCGGTGATGGAGACCGAGAAGATGCCGTTGCCGAGCTCGTTATCTTCGAGGAAGACGAATTCCAGGAGGTCATTGGTCTGGCCGGGGCCGCCGGCCCATTTTTGGTTCAGCGCGTCGCAGGGTCGGTTGAGATTGAGCTGCTGGCCGACGACATAGCGGGCGAGCTCCACGCCGGAGCGCCCGAGCCACTCGAGCTCAGAATCGCTCAGGTGGTTATTGGCCAGCTTCATCTCCACTTTCATGAACCAGGCGAAGCCGGCCGTCATGGTCCCCAGGACGATGATGACGACCAGGACGATGATGAGGGCGATACCGCTCTGGGGAGTGGTCGCTCTGGCATTGTTTGCCGGTTGTTGAAGAGGTATTTGCATCAAGAGTCCATCCTTTTTTGCCGGTTAGCGTCTGCCACCTCCCGGGCCTCCGGGCATCGGGGGACCGCCTCCGCCCGGGTTAAACCCACCGCCGGGCCTTCCACCCTGCCCGCTACCGGGTCCAAAACCGCCGCCGGGCCGGCCGCCTCCGCCACCGCCGCCGGATCCCCAGCCTCCTCCCTGAGCGCCTTGGCCGCCGCCGGGTCGACCGCCGCCGCCCATGCCGGGTCGGCCTCCCTGACCACCCTGGCCTCCTCCCTGGCCGCCTTGACCGCCGGGACCACCCTGACCTCCTCCCTGAGCGCCCATGGTCATGCCGCTGGAGACGGTGCCCTGGATTTGCGGGTCGATGATAGTGCCGCTCATGGCGACGACGCGTGAATCGAGCTGGGCCGGTTCATTGCCGACGTAGCCGTGCCCCATCGAGACGCGTGCCAGTTGCGGCAGCGTATTGGTGTTTTCCCAGTCCAGGACCCAGTCCAGCTCATTGGTATCCCAGAACTCGACGGCGAAGAACGAAATATCGGTGGAGAGCTCAATAGGCGGGATGAGGTCGGTATACTCCTCATCGATCAGGAGCGGATGCTGGTAGAGGATCAGGGAGTTGCGTCCGCTTTCATTGGCTTCGACGACGTAGGTGAGCCGTCGCAGGGGCAGGCCGTCATAGAGGCCGCTGCCGATAAACCCCGGCGGCAGATAGGCCACGAAGGAGAGGGCCGAGTAGTCGCCGTCGTTATCGACTTCAAAGCTGTAATAATTGGTGTTGGCTCGGAACATCCGCGCGGACATCAGCGATTCGCTCAAGGCGCGCATTCCGACCCGTGTCCGCTGGGTTTCTTCGGCGGCAAAGCTGGCCGATTGTTTGCCCATGAGGACGAGCGACCAGATTTCATAAATGGAGGTCAGGATCAGAGCGAAGATGAAGATGGAAATCATCACCTCCAGGAGGGTGAAGGCACCTCGGCAGCGCCGCTGCGGGGCCTGGGCTCTGATTTCGGGATTGTTCATTTCTTCAAGCATGTTTTGCCTTTCCTGCGTTTATCTTCCCAGGATTGATTCGGGGCGGTAGAGCCAGAGGCTCATCATGGTGGAGTCGCGTCCGCCAAAAGCGCCCGGGTGATAGACCTCCACATCGACCTGGAAGAAGCCGTTGGTGCTGACTTCATAAGCTTCACGGGTCCAGGACCAGCCCGGGTACATATCGCCAAAATCGCCCGATTCGACGACCTCCTCCAGCCGGTTGGTCGCCAGCATGTCATAGACGACCTGCGTGAAATCAATCGGGGTGACGTTGAGGGAGTGCGCCGCCCGCAGGTTGGTATTGAGCAGCTCCATGATCGAAAAATAGGCCATGAAAAAAATCGCCATGGCGACCATGATCTCCAGGAGGGTGAAGGCCGGCGCCAGAAACGCCCAGCCGGCTGCCGAGTAATCGCGGGAGTTGTTGATTGTGATTTTCATCAGCCGCTTTTTCGGGGGTTAGAATTCGATGCCGCCTCTCCTGCGGCGGAGCGGGTTCTTGGGGGTGGCCAGCTCATTGAGGTTATCAAAATCGGCCAGACCGGTGACGATATCGACCGTTACGCGCCGGAACTCGCCCTGCCAGGAGAGGACCACCGTCAGAAGGTCCGCCGTGCCGTTGGGGAAGAAGCGCGAGATGACCAGGTCGTCATCCATATGCTCGGTCATGTTGACGTCAAGCATCTCGATCTCCACCTCGTCATGGAGTCTGTACTGGTCGCTTTTGTAGGGGGCTCCCCTCATGGAGCTTTGGGGGGCTGAACCGGTTGAGAGCGTGGCCGCATTGCCCCAGTTGATCGATTCGTTGATATCGCGCGGCATCTCCTCCACCTGGAACGTATATTCATAGGGGTGGAACTTGAGCACCATCGGGGTGCAGCGGAGAATGGCCGTGGCGCGTGCCTGGGCGCAGGCCTCCACCAGGTCCGATACGCTTTCGGTGAGGGGGTCGCGCTTCTGGATGGCGCGGAAGACGGCCGGGATACCAATGCTGCAAAGGACGCTGATAATCCCCATGACCACCATCAGCTCAATGAGCGTGAAGGCGGCGTTGCATGGCGGGGATTTCTTTGGCGTCAATGCTCTCATGGTCGGCTAGCGGTTGATATTGGAGGTGAGCGAGAACATGGCCGAGAGAATACCCAACAGGATGAAGCCGACAAAGAGCGCCATCGTGATGATGAGAATCGGCTCAATCAGTGTGGTCATGAGCCGCAGTGCCGTCTGGAGGTCATCCTCGTAAGTTTCGGCCAGGCTTTGCAGGGAGTTGGGGATATCGCCGGTCTCCTCGCCAATCTTGACCATATCGATCATCAACTGCGGGAAGACGCCGCTCCTTGCCAGCGGCTGGGCGATTGTTTTGCCATCGGTGACCGCTTCGCGGGTATCGGCGATGGCTTTCTGGAGAATGACGTTGTCTATGACCAGCTCCGTGATTTTGAGCGCGACCAGAACCGGGACGCCATTCTGCATCAGGGTGGAAAGGGTGCGTGAGAACTGGGCAAAGAGGTTCATGCGCACCGCGTTGCCGATAACGGGGGCATTCATCTTCCAGCGGTCCCAGGCGAGGCGCCCGCGTACCGACTGGATGTATCTGCGGAAGAGCATGATGACCGTGAAGATACCGATCAGGACGGCCCACCAGTAATGTTTAAAGAAGGTGGAGCTATCCATCAGAAACTTGGTGCTGGGCGGCAAGGGAGCATTCATGCTTTTGAAAATCTCCATGAACTTGGGCATCATGACGGTCATGAAGAAGAAGATCACCGCCAGGCCGACGATGACCACCACGGTCGGGTAAACCATGGAGCTCTTGAACTTGCTCTGGACCTCCGCGAAGCGCTCATAGTGGGCCGCCAGGCGCTTCAAGACCTCCACCAGGGCGCCGCTTTGCTCGCCAGAGCGGACCATGTTGATGAACATGTTGGAGAAGATCACCGGCTGGCGGCTCATCGCTTCAGAGAGGCTCTTGCCTTCGACGACATCCTGCTTGAGCTGGCGGCTGACATCGGTCGGGATGCCTTTGCTGCCGACATAGGTCATACTGTTGAGGGCGGCGGTGAGCGGCATACCGGCCCTGAGGAGATTGGCCAGTTGGTTGGCAAAGTTGGCCAGCTCTTTCATGGCCGGTCTTTTCTGGCGAGTGAAGTAATCGCGCATTCCCTGCGGCAAAAGGTTGAGGAGGCCGCTGGTGCTTTGGCTGCCCCGCAGGCTCCGTGCTTTGCCTTTTCCTTTTTTGGCAGGCTCGATCGATACGGGCAGGAGCCCCTGCTTTTGCAGTTGGGCCAATGCCGCCATACGATCGGCTGCTTCCAGCACCCCTTGAATGGCGGTGCCGTTTTTCTTACGCGCTTTATAAACGAATTCTGCCATCGTCAGTCCTTGTTTGAAACACCCATTTTGGGCTAAAGTTGCTCTTTCCGGGCTTTGGGCTCCTGCTTTTCATCTTCTTTGGGCCCGGCTGGCTCAGTTGGGTCTGGCTCGGTGGGCGCCGGGACAGTAACAACCAACGGAGGCGGTGGAGCCTCTTCAACCGTCGCTTTGAGCGGAGGCGCCATCTGGGGAACCTCCAGCCCCAGAAGCTCATAAAACTTCTGGGAGTCGAGCATCTCCTTCTCCAGAAGCTCGCTGCAAATCAGCTCGAGCTGCTCTTTGTGGTCGGTCAAAATTTTGCGGGCATGGGCGTAGGCGTCGTTCAGGAGCCTCAGGACCTCCTGGTCGATGATCCGCGTCGTCTCCGGACTGCAATCAGTGCGGAAGCCGCCCTCGGCACCGGAGAACATCCCGTGGTCCGGCTGGAGGCAGTGAGCCAGTCCGATCGTCTCGCTCATGCCGTACATGCAGACCATCTGGCGCGCGAGCGAGGTGGCCCGCTTCAAGTCGTTTTCAGCTCCGGTCGAGACCTCCTGGAAGGTGATCTCCTCGGCAGCGCGTCCACCCAACAGGCCGGCTATGCGCGCCATCAGCTCTGAACGGGTGAGGATGAATTGATCCTCGGGCGGCACCTGCATGGTATAGCCCAGGGCGGAGCGGCCTCTGGGGACGATGCTGATTTTCTGGACCGGGTCGCAGTTCTGGTCATAGGCGGCGATGAGCGCATGGCCGGCCTCGTGAATGGCGACGCGGTGGAGCTCCTTTTCGCGGAGACGGCGGCTCCGGCGCTCGGTGCCGGCAATGACTTTCTCGATTGCCTCCTCCAAGTCCGATTGCGCAATGACCGAGGAGAGCCGTCTGGCGGCCAGCAGTGCGGCTTCGTTCAAGGTATTGGCCAGGTCAGCCCCCGAAAAGCCGGGAGTACTCTGGGCCACACGCCGCAAATCGACCTCGGAGGCCAGCGGTTTGCTGCGGGAGTGGACCTTGAGGATCGCCTCGCGGCCATCCAGGTCAGGCGCATCGACGACGACCTGCCGGTCAAAGCGGCCCGGGCGCAACAGCGCGCGGTCCAGTACATCGGGCCGGTTGGTGGCCCCCAGGATGATCACCCCGGCATTGGTCTCGAAGCCATCCATCTCCACCAGGAGCTGGTTAAGGGTCTGTTCACGCTCATCATTGACCGAGCCCATGTGGACGCCCCGCTGGCGGCCGATGGCGTCGAGCTCGTCAATAAAGATAATGCAGGGAGATTGCGCCTTGGCCTGCTGGAAGAGGTCACGCACGCGGGCCGCGCCGACCCCGACGAACATCTCGACAAAATCACTGCCGCTCAGAGAAAAGAAGACCACTTTGGCCTCTCCGGCCACGGCGCGCGCCAAAAGCGTCTTACCGGTCCCGGGCGGCCCCACCAGCAGGACCCCTTTGGGTATCTGCGCGCCCAGGGCCTTGTAGCGGGCCGGGTTCTTCAGGAAATCGACCACCTCCTGGAGCTCGTACTTGGCCTCGTCGCATCCGGCTACGTCGGCAAAGGTGACGCCGGTCTCCTTATCGGCGGAGACTCGCGCCTTGGATTTGCCGATGGAGAGAATCGACTGGCCGCCCATGCCGATTTTGCGTGAAATAAAAATCCAGAGCCCGATCATCAGCCCAATCGGCAATACCCAGACCAGCAGGAACTGCTCCAGGAAGCTCGGACGGCTGCCGAGGAACTTGGCGCCGCTCTTCTCGAGCTCTTCAATCAGCCGCGTATCTGCATCGACGCGAATGGTGGTAAACGCGAAAACGCCTTCAGGGTCGCTCTGTTTGGAAAAAAGCCTGGAAAAGGGGCTCTGTGGCAGATGAATCTGGGGGTCCACCGCTTCCGCGAGCGGTGCATTGGTGGCTGCCGGAGCCGTGGCTGCCGTGGATGAAGAGTCTGCTCCGGAACCATCTTCCACCCTGAGGCCGGAAGCAGGCGCCGGTGCATCCGCTTTTTGGAGAGCGATCTTGCCGGTGATTCGCTCCTGGCTGATGAGGCACTCGATCACCTCGCCGCGGGCGACATGCTTCTTGAATTCACTGTAAGGGATACTTTTGGAGCCCGTGGAGCTCATCACCTCCTGCCAGAGGATGAGAATGAGCAGCGCTGCCAGAACGTAGCCCATCGAGAAACGCCAGGGTGGCTTCTCCTGAGGGGGCCGACCGCCGCTCTCTTTGCCGGGTTTATTCTTCTTTGGAGGTATCATATCCATTTTCCCTTCTTTCGGTTGCGCTACCGGATTGAAACTCTACTCCATAATAGGACAAGTGCAAACCTATTTATAGCGGGCCAGGGTTTTGTGGAGGAAGAAAGGCCCGCCCCTCGAAAAAACCCCACCCGTTAAAAACCACCAAATCAAAAGAAAAAATCCGCCAGAGGAGGCAGGTACAAATATAAGGTATGCGGAGCAATAAGGTATGCGGAGCATACCCATAACATAGCCAGGGGTCATAGACCCCTGGTAGGGAGGTAGTAAAGATTCCCCCCCGACCCCGCAAGGGGTCGCATCCCATCATCCGTATGATAAAAAATGGGTAAATTCATGGTTTTGGGGTGATCGTTTTTTATTGGGCGTGTTGTTTTTTGAGTGTTGGCTGCGACCCCTCTGGGGTCGTCTGTTTGGTGGGGGGGATGGGTACCAGGGGTCTGAAGACCCCTGGCTATAAGATGGCATCCCTCCGGGATGCTTGAGAATGGTACGCTCCGCATACCTCATGTTTGTATGCCCCCCTGCAAGGCGTTAAAAAGAGAGGCGTGCTCCGTATACATGATGTTTACCTCATTCCCTTTTCGGTGCGAATATTTTTGAGGCAATGCGCGAAGAGACAAAAATGAAAAGAACTCTTGACAAAACATGAAAAACGTGGTTTTGTGAGGTGTCTTAGTTTGACGAATAGTATGTTAAAATCAAAGATCGCCCTTAAAATTGGTTTGGTTGTTGCCTTGGGTGTTTCCGCAGGATACATCTCTTACTCCATTGCTCAGAACAATACTTCACTGCGGTTATCGGAGTTTAATTGGAAAACCATTTTGGATAATGTTGTAGATGCAACACCCCCTCTTCTTGCTGAAGAAATGCCTAATTTTGGGACTTTTTATTCGGCTCAATTTGGTGAATATATGCCTCCGCTTCCT
>Ga0123335_1006212_pt1 | contig 14050 bp, 11 predicted proteins | sample BiotimSIPDNA_2_FD_89707 | JGI IMG/M metagenome (GOLD analysis project Ga0123335, IMG submission 89707) | Anaerobic biogas reactor microbial communites from Washington, USA - Biogas_R2 time_0 SIP DNA | ecosystem: Engineered > Bioreactor > Anaerobic > Unclassified | place: Washington, USA... | reverse complement strand
CAGACGGACTATCTGACGCAGGTTCTTGTTTACCAGCTGCTCCATTGAGCTGTGATGGATGAGGCAGAAGGCGGAGCCGATGTCGGCGGAGTTCTTTATCACTTTTCGGGCTTCGGCGCGGGCCTGAGCGGAGTCGTCAACATTCATGCCGGGGGTGTCGATTATAATTATTTTGCGTCCCGACTTCTCCTCGGCGTAGCGGACGGCAGCCAGAGCCAGCGGGTTGGTGCTTATGGGGCCCATAACTGCGTCGATGCCGTAATCGAGATAGGCTTCAAATACAGGATAGAAATCATCGGGCTTGGCGAATTTCTCTTTTATGCCCTTGTCGGCGGCGGCGCTGGTATGGCTGTAACCCAGCAGCCAGTTGGTTCCGATGAGAATACGCGGCAATGATACGCCGCCGACCTCGGTACGCGGGAATTCTTTAATCATTACAATTACCTCGCTTCTATATATTGTGCATTATATTTTATACTACGTGTTTATTGTATCAGCGGTCTGCCGGATACCGGCTCGATCCCAAGATAATGTGCGGCAGTTGCGCCCACATCCGAAAAATCGCGGGTGCCGAGAGGTATGGCGTCAATACCGCAGCCGTAAACAATCACAGGCACGTACTCGCGCGAATGGTCTGTGGACGGGGTAAGCGGGTCGCAGCCGTGATCGGCGGTGAGAATCAACAGGTCTTCGGGGCGCAGACACTCTCTGAACTCACCCAGACGCATATCGAATTCAGATACCGCCCGGGCGAAGCCTTCCGCGTCGTTGCGGTGACCGTATAATGAGTCAAACTCCACAAGATTGACAAAACAAAGACCGCTCCAGTCCTCACGGTTAGCGATAGCAGCAGTCTTGTCCATGCCGTCGGAATTTGACAGGGTTGGATGGGATTCGGTTATGCCGCGGCCGGCGAAGATGTCGTTTATCTTGCCCACCGAGATAACATCGAAACCGGCGGTCTTGATACGGTCGAGAGCCGTCTCGCCGTGAGGTTCCACCGAGAAGTCGTGACGCCGGGGAGTGCGGACATAATCCGGCCATACCCCCTTGTAGGGGCGGGCTATCACCCTGCCCACCGCGTGTTTGCCGGTGAGAATGCCCCGCGCCATGCGGCAGTATTCGTATAGCTGCTCGGGCGGCACCATATCCTCGTGGGCGGCAATCTGAAAAACGCTGTCAGCCGAGGTGTAGACGATAAGCGCACCCGTTTTGAGCTGCTCCCTGCCGTAGTCATATATTACCTGAGTACCGCTGTAGGGCTTGTTGCAGAGCACTCCGCGTCCGGTCAGCTCGGAGAAGCGGTCGAGAATTTCCTTCGGAAAGCCGTCGGGATAGGTGGGCATTGGGTCATGCGAAACAAGAGAAGCCAACTCCCAGTGCCCGGTGGTGGTGTCCTTGCCCGCCGAATGGGAGCGAAGCCGACCGTGAGCCGCCGCGGGGCAGGGCACACCAGGCTTGCCGAAGTCGCCCTCGATGTTAAAAAGCCCGAGAGCCTCCAGATTCGGAGCCTCGCACAGTCCGGTAGATACCACCGAACGCAGGGTATTGCTCCCGACATCCCCGTAATCGGCGGCGTCAGGCAGTTCCCCGACGCCCAGACCGTCAAGCACTATGATAAATACCCGTTTCATAGACAGATCAATAACCGCTTGCCTTTTCGTTCTTTAACACCTTCACCAAAGCGCTGGTGCCGAGACGTGACGCGCCGCTTTCGATGAGAGCCGCCGCGTCCTCAAAGGTGCGGATTCCACCGGCTGCCTTTACCAAAGTTCTGCCGATGACATTGGCTTTCATGAGACGCACATCTTCACAGGTGGCGCCTCCTCCGCAGAATCCGGTGGAGGTCTTGATAAAGTCGGCGCCCGCCTCGGAGACTATTCGGCACATGGCAGTCTTTTCCTCATCGGTAAGCAGGCAGCACTCGATTATGACCTTGAGCACCCGGTCGCCGCAGACCCGCTTCATTCCGCGGATCTCGGCAAGCAGGCTGTCCCATTTCGCGTCCTTGATCCAGCCGATATTAGCTACCATGTCCAGCTCGTCGCAGCCTGCCGACATGGCGGTTTCAGCCTCAAACAGCTTGACTGCGGTGGGTATGTAACCGTGCGAGAAGCCGGCGACCGTGCCTATTTTCACCCGTCCGGCAGAGTGCCTGACGGCGAATTCGGCGTAAGACGGCGGTATGCAGACAAGAGCGGTGCGGTACTTGATGCCGTCGTCCACCGCCAGGGCGATATCCGTCTCGCGGCTCTCGTTTTTCAGCAGTGTGTGGTCGGTCAGATTAAGTATATCACGAATTTCCATTTTTTGCATCCCCATTTTTACTATTTTGTTTTATAAGCGGTTTATGTTTATGCATTATCGCTTCCGGATCGGTTTCAGCTTGATTATTACCGTTCGTACCGCCTTTTCGCCGAGTTTACAGATGTGCTCGAATAAAAACATAACCAAAGGAGTCAGCAGCGCGAGAACGGCAAACACAAGAGCCGCGTTTAAGCCTAACATTGTAAAGTCGAAGAAGCGTCCGGCGGCGATAAGCGACAGCAGAAGGAGTACCGCCGTGCCGCTCCAGACAACGGCGCGGAAGCGGTTGAAGGGCTGGCAGACCAGAAACAGGGTCACCATTCCCACCACGGCGTAAAGCAGACCTGACACCGTGGAGGATTCCGCATCGTTCAGCCGGAAAACCGGGGCGATTATAACAACGCTCAGCACCATTGCGATATCGGTCAGAGCCGGGGGCAGGGCGCGGGAGAACACATTCGGCAGGAAGCGCCCGCTTACCCGGGCGGTATTGGGCTGCAGCGAAAGGAAGAATGACGGAATTCCGATGATAAACGCGCCGGCAAGCGAAAGCTGAGAAGGCGTAATAGGATAGGCGAACAGCGCGAAAATCGATATCAAAGCCAATGCGAAAGAGAAGATGTTTTTGACCAGGTACAGGGTCGCTGTCCGCTCGATGTTGTTTATAACCCGGCGCCCTTCGCTCACCACCGCGGGCATTGCGGAGAAGTCGGAGTCAAGCAGCACCAGCTGCGCTATGCGGCAGGCGATTTCGCTTCCCGATGCCATTGCTATCGAACAGTTCGCCTCCTTGAGTGCAAGGATATCGTTAACGCCGTCGCCCGTCATGGCTACCGTATGTCCCGCGCGGCGCAATGCGCGTATTATGGTGCGCTTCTGCATTGGTGTGACCCGTCCGAACACTGTACAGCTGCGGACAGCCTCAACCAGCTTGGCGTCGCTTAGGGTCGATGCGTCCACATACCTGTCGGCGCCGGGTATTCCTGCACGAACGGCGGCTGCGGAGGCTGTGACGGGATTGTCGCCGGATATGACCTTCACGGTCACGCCCTGCTCGACGAAATATGAGAATGTCTCTTTAGCGTGGGGGCGGACGGCGTTTATGAGTGTCACCAGGGCAAGGGGGGTTATGCTTATCTGTGTGTCCATACCTTCAGCGGGCAGGGTATCACTTGCGGCGAAAAGCAACACGCGGCTGCCGTCGGCGGCGAGAGATGCAACCTCGTCCGCCAACATATGATAGTCGTCGCCCATCAGAAACTCGGGCGCGCCGAGGATATATGACTCGCTCTGTCCGTCCCGTGAGATGAAACTGACTCCGCTGCACTTGGTGACCGAGCTGAAGCTCATGACGGTGTCGGCGCGGCGGGAAGGGGATCGGTATTTTTCCTGCAGTGCGACCATCGTGGCGTTATCGGGTGTCATATTGCCGCAGAAGTCGCTGAGCAGCCGTTCAACCTCCGCACGAGCTGCCGACCCCAGGGGTTTTGCTCCGAGGGCTGTCATTTTGTTCTCGGTGATGGTGCCCGTCTTGTCAACGCAGAGCACGTCGACCCGCGCCAGCGTTTCGATGCAGCCGAGGTCATGAACAAGGGTGCGTTTTTTTGCAAGCCGCACCACGCTCACCGCCAAAGCCACGGTAGTCAGCAGATAAAGTCCCTCGGGTATCATGCCGATGAGAGCTGCGGCGGTGGATTCCACAGAGGTTTTTATATCCTCGCCAAGGACAAAATGCTCCTTGAAGAACATGGCGGCGCCCAGGGGAATGAGTATTATACCGATGACCATAACCAGCCGCGAAAGTGAGAGCATCATTCCCTGCTTGCGGCGGCGTTTGACGCGCTTGGCGTTCAAAGTCAACTGGGAGATGAAGGAATCTTCGCCCACCTTGTCAAGGCGGGCACGGCACTCGCCGGAAACCACATAAGAGCCGGAGGTCAGCGGGTCGCCGGGGAGCTTGGTAAGCTCATCGCTTTCGCCGGTGATAAAGGATTCGTTGACCCGCACCGCCCCGGACATTACCACGGCATCGGCGCATATCCGGCAGCCGGAGCCGAAGATGACCACATCGTCTATAACCAGTTCCGCCGAGGGTATGGTTATTTCAATGCCGTTCCGCACAACCCGGGAGCGCGGCTCAGTTTCAAGGTTCAGCTCATCAAGGGTTTTCTTGGCGTTAAGTTCCTGTATTATGCCGACCGCGGTGTTTGCGGCAACCACAACGAGGAAGGTGAGCTGCTTGAACGACCCCACCGACAGCAGCAGAATTGCCAGTATAAAAAATATACAGTTGAAATATGTGAAAATATTGCCGAGGATTATCTGCTTTACCGTTTTCCCCGGGGATTCAACCGGCTTGTTTGTCATGCCCGCGGCTGTCCGCTCGGCAGCCTGCGCCGTGGTCAGTCCCGCATCGGGAAGAGGGATAACTCTCTCAGGAGGGGACCGCCGCAAATCGGATGAAGAAACGCCGGTGCCTGAGCTGTATTTTATGCTCATTTATGTTTACCTTGACTGGAAAAATCCTTTATATTCAGAATTATCTTTCATTGTATCATAAAATCATTGTTGTGGAACTACAATCCGGAAAACAATTGTAAATCAAATGTAAACAATATATACGCATTGTCGGTGTGATAATTTACAATCGGAAATCCTGTCACTTGCCACAAAAGATGTCATTGACAAGCGGTATGATCTGTGCTAAACTGTCATCAAGTATTTGAACGGAGGTAAAAGATTATGAAGAAAGCCCTGGTATTACTTCTGCTGCTTGCCACGATGATATCTGTGGCTGCCTGCGGCGGCGGGGGCGGTGAATCTGCGGACACATCGGCAGCCGATACTTCCGCCGCGGAGACTACGGAGGAACTTGACGCACTTGAAGCCCGGGTGCTTGTCGCCGACAATCTGCCGGAATATGACGCCGGAGGTCGCGACTTTATCACGGTTTCCTATAGTGAGGAAGCCCACTATATCATGGAAGAGCAGACCGGTGATGTGGTTGATGATGCGATATACGAGAGAAACACCGCCGTTTCCGAGCGCTTCAATGTCAATTTCGATATCCTGCTTTTCAATCCCTATTACGAGGTGCGCAATTATACTAAGAAATGTGTAAACTCCGGCGAGGATCCTTTCGATCTTATCAGTACCCATGTGGTTGACAACGGCGTGTCGGTTATCGACGGTCATTTCATGAACTGGTATGATGTGCCTCATATCAACTTTGAGCAGCCCTGGTGGTATGCCGCTAACGCTGATCTTTCCTACTGCGGCAAGGCTTATCAGGCGGTGGGCTACTATGCGCTGAATACCGTTGCCAAGACATACTGTGTCTTCTACAATAAGCGTCTGGGTGAGAATTACGGTATCGGCAACATGTACGACTCGGTCTACGACGGCACCTGGACGATAGACAAGCAGATAGAGCTTACCAAGGATATCTATCAGGATTTGAACAATGACGGCGGCAAGGATGAGAACGACTTTTACGGATTCGTATCCGACCCGTCCTCCAATGTGAACACCTATCTCTGGGCATTCGAGAATCCCATAGTGGCAGCCAACAAACAGGGCGAGCTGGAGTTTGTCATAAAGACGGAAAAACTCAACAATATCATAGAAAAGCTAAACGGCATGTTCGAAAACGAGAAGGGCTGCTTCACCATGAAGGACAACCAGCACCACGGTATCGGCACGTCCCTCTTCAAGGAAGCCCGCGCCGTATTCTGCAACAGTACCATCGGCAATGCCGCATCAACTCTCCGCGAGTTCGAGGACGACTACGCTATTCTGCCCTATCCCAAGTGGAATGAGGCGCAGGAGCAGTACCACACCATGTCTGACGGCGCGCATCACGCCATGTCGGTGTCCATCTGCGAGCAGGATCTGGAATTTGTCGGTATTATAACCGAGGCTCTCAACGCCGAGTCCTGGAAGCGTGTCGTTCCTGTTTACTATGACGTGGCACTCAAGGTCAAGGGCACACGTGACGAGGAATCGGTGGGTGTTCTCGACATTCTTGTCTCCAACTGTTCTTTCGACTTCGGATATGTCTACAACGGCTGGTCGGGCGCGTCCTTCTGGGTGCAGAATCTGATTCAAGCCCGTTCAAATGACTTCGAGTCCTTCTACGCCTCCAAAGGTCCGGCAGTTGAGGAGTATTACAACAAGCTCTTTACCTTCTTCGAGGAAGCATAATCATATTATTGAAAATCGGTGTTCAGCGAAAGCGCAAAAAACGCATCTTTGAGCCTTTATCGCTTTTGTCATCAATTTATCGCAAGTAACTGTGATTAAATTAACCGAAAGCGCGGGAAAGCGGAAAACTCCGGAGCACCTCTTAATTGAAAGGACTGTAAAATGGCAATAAAACCGATCCTGCCGAAGTGGCCGGGGGAGATGACCGACCGGGAACGCTTCGTCAATCAGATGCACTACAAACCGGTAGATCGCTGCTTCAACATGGAGTTCGGCTACTGGAATGACAACTTCCGTATCTGGAAGATGTTTGTCGACAACGGCATTACCAACAACGGCGAGGCCGATATCTTCTTTTCCTTCGATCGCTTTGGGTCGGTGGGCGGCTCTGTATGGCTTAATCCCGCCTTCGAGTCGGGTGTTATAGCCTCGGAGGGAAAGTACGATATAATCCGCAACGGCGACGGTCTTACGGCGAAGATTATGAAGGATCGTTCGGATACCATACCCAATTATATCGGCTCGTCGGTGGTGACCCCCGACGACTGGCTGAAGGTGAAGCGCGAGCGTATGGATGTGAACGCGCCCTGCCGCCGTGTGGACGGGAAAGCCATAGCCGAAAGACACCCGAAGAACCGTGACTACCCGCTTTCGGTGAACTGCGGCTCCATGATAGGCAAGATACGCGACATGCTGACTCTCGAGGGGCTGGCATACGCCTGCTGCGACTACCCCGAGATGGTCGAGGACATGATAGAGACCTGCTGCGTACTGGTGGAGAACTTCCTTGACCAGGTGTTGCCCTATGTGGATTTCGACTGCGCCGGCGGCTGGGAGGATATCTGCTGCAAGTCGGGACCGCTGGTCACCATGCAGGTTTTCAACGACATGATATGTCCCCGCTACCAGCGTATCAACGACAAGCTGAAGCAGTACGGCATAGACATCTGGTACACCGACTGTGACGGTGACGTGCGCCCCCTGATGAAGGGCTTCATGGAGAACGGTATAAACTGTCTGTTCCCCTTTGAAGTCAACAGCTGCGCACATCCGGTCGAACTGCTGTCGGCTCACGGCCGAGAACTGCGCATAATGGGCGGCGTGGACAAGATGAAACTCGTCGGACGCGACAATATCGACGCATACCTTGACAGCATCACGCCTGCGGTTGAGAGGGGCGGTTACATACCCTTCTGCGACCACCGATGCCCGCCCAACGTGACTGAAGAGGACTACATGTACTACCTGGCGCGCAAGAAAGAGCTTTTCTGCCGCCCGCTGAGTTTTGCCGAATAACGGAATGTCCGCCATTTAATAACAGTTCATAATAATAAGCGGAAATCCCGTCTGACTTCCTTTGAGAAATCGGACGGGATTATTATTTGTACCGATAATATTCCGGACATTCCGCAGGCAGCCCTGCTTGACCTGTTAGTTATTCAGAAGCGTTTGTCAGAACCTCACGGAGCATATCCGCGGGTTCGATAACCGTTCTGAATCTGATCGGACGATCCTCGATTCCGCGCAGGGGAGCGGGGATCTCAACTCCGGTGTATTCGGCAAGCATGCCGGGCGCCGCTATATCGTCATCAGCGGTGTTGCCGGTGAGGGCTGCATAGACACTGGAGGCGAATTTGTACGGACTTGCGGTTGAAACCACAAGCATTCGGCGCTTGTCGCCCGAGATGGCGTTATAGCGCATGGCGCAGTTAAGTCCGACAGCGGTGTGGGTGTCGATAAGGTAGTTGTAGTTCTCGTAGATCATCTTAATGGTTAGGGCGGTCTCCGATTCGTCGCAGAAAGCGCCGCTGAATTTCAGTTCCAGCTGCTCGCGGATATCGCTGTCAACCGCGTAAAGCCCTGTTTCGCTCAGCTGTTTCATGTACAGAGCGGTGCGCTCGCTGCCGCCGATAAGATAGAGCAGTCTCTCCAGGTTGGAGGAGATGAGAATATCCATCGAGGGCGACATGGTGGTGTAGAACATGCGGTTGCGGTCATATATGCCGGTCTCGAAGAAGTTTGTAAGAATGTTGTTGCGGTTTGAGGCGCAGACGAAGCGGTGAACCGGAAGCCCCATGGCATAGGCGATGTACGCGGCGAAGATATTGCCGAAGTTGCCGGTAGGCACGGCGATATTGATCTCATCTCCCAGGATGATGGTACCGTTGTTTATCATATCGCAGTAAGCCGAAATATAGTAGACCACCTGCGGCACAAGACGTCCCCAGTTGATGGAATTGGCGGAGGAAAGGAAGCAGCCCTGAGCGTCCAGCTTTGCGGCGGCATCCCGGTCGGCGAATATGCGCTTAACGCCGTTCTGAGCGTCGTCGAAGTTGCCCGATACGGCGCAGACATTGACATTTGAGCCCTCCTGGGTAGCCATCTGCAGCTTCTGAATAGTGCTCACGCCGCTGACCGGATAGAAAACCATGATCTTAACCCGGTCCACATCCCGGTAACCCTCGAGAGCGGCTTTGCCTGTATCGCCCGAAGTGGCAACTAAAATGTAGGCGTCGCGTTTCTCGCCGGTCTTTGCCAGCGCCCGGGAGAGCAGTCTCGGCATGACCTGCAGCGCCATGTCCTTGAATGCGGCGGTGGGCCCATGCCATAGTTCAAGAACATCGATGTTACTGCTTATGTTCTTCAGAGGCGCCGGACCTCCGGGGAAACGAGCATCGCTGTATGCCTCCCTGCAGTCCTCAAGCAGTTCATCGTGTGTGTAGTCACTGAGGAACTTGGCTATAACAAAGGCAGCCCGTTCGTAATAGGGCAGTTTACAGAGCTTAATCAGGTCATCCTCACTCAGCTCGGGCAGTTCCTCGGGCATAAAAAGTCCGCCGTCACCCGCCAGACCCTGCTTTATTGCCTGTGCTGCCGATACGCCGGATTCGGCGGCGCCGCCGGCGGATCGTGTACTGATGTATTTCATGTCGAAATCTTCCTTTTGAATATATATTACAATACATTTCCAGTATAACCGAGCCGGAATGTATCAGTTGTCCGTATCGTTGTCGGGATAACGGCTGCCGCCGTATCCGTATTGACTGCCGTACCTGTGGTAACCGTCGCCGTAATGCTCGCCGTAGCCCCTCACGCCGAAGGCGGAAGTAATGTAGTTGATTTTAACGGCGCAGAGCTTTTCGCCCCGCTCCGAATCAAATTCTTCGTAGACAAGTTCAGCGACATCGAAACAGGGATTGAAGTCGCCGTAGGTTTGCCCCGCAGCCCTCAGCGCCCGTATATATTTCAGCGCCGTCTTTATGATGCGCTGCTGCTTGGCGTAGGTGACGGCAGCCGAGCCCCGGGCGTAGCCCGCAGCCGAAACCGACCGCAGTTTTACCTCGACAAATGCCAGACGGACTCCCCGCTTCGCGATAATGTCGATCTCTCCTCCGTCCGAACGGTAGTTACGCTCAAGTATCTCATAGCCCTCACGGGTGAGATATTCGGCGGTCACCGATTCGCCGAAGCGTCCCATACTCTTGTTTGCGCTTCTGTTCATTTGCCGTACGGTATGTTCCGTAAAAAACTGAGACGGTGGATAGGCGACGGACCGTATTTCATGACGGCTTCACGGTGAACGGCCGTGGGATAGCCCTTGTGGTTTGCAAAGCCGTATTCCGGATACAGCCTGTCCGCCTCATACATCACGCGGTCACGGCTGACCTTGGCGAGTATCGACGCGGCTGCTATCGATTCGCTTTTGGTATCGCCGCCGATGACGGTCACAGCCTTAACCGGGAAATCATGGGCGATATTGCCGTCCACCAGCGCCAGATCGCAGGCGGGAAGCGCCGCCACCGCCCGGCGCATGGCTAACTGAGCGGCGTTGAGGATATTGAGTTCCTCTATCTCCTCCACCGAAGCGGAGGCTATCGAACATATCGCCGATTCGAGTATGATGTCGAACAGCTTTTCACGCCGCTTTTCGCTGAGTTTCTTTGAGTCGTTAAGCCCGGGAATCTCGATCCCCTCCGGCAGTATCACCGCAGCGGCGTATACCGGACCCGCCAGAGGACCGCGCCCCGCCTCGTCGGTGCCGCAGACAGCTTTATAGCCCATGGCAGCGTATGACGCTTCAATCGAACGGTCGGGAGCCTGTTTCCCTGTCTTTGATTCAGGCATCCGGGTCTTCTCCCTTTACACTGTCTGTGTCGGATAAAGGAGCTTCCGAATCTTCCTGTTTGTTCTTAACCGTCTGGCGTATCGGAGGAATTTCCAAGGTAATGCGCCCGATTCTGCCGGCTCTGAACTCGTCGAGCAGCATTACTGCGGTGCGCTCATAGCTGACTTCGCCGCCCGAAATGAGGAAACCTCGCTTTCGGCCTATGAGCTCGAACAGCTCCCAGTCCTCAAGACCGGCAATATCCTCCGCGCCGCCCAGCTTGTAGCGCTCGCAGAGATTGTTCGGATAGAATTTCCGCAGCCGTGCGCAGAGCTTTACAGCTAATTCCTCGATATCGAGGATTGTGTCTTTTATTGCGCCGGTCATGGCGAGATTCTCGCCTACGATTTTATCATCGAATTTAGGCCAGAGCACACCGGGCATGTCCAGCAGTTCAACTCCCGAGGAAGTCTTGACCCACTGCCCCGCAAGTGTGACGCCGGGACGATCCTCCACCCGGGCTTTTTTGGCGCCCGCCATGCGGTTGATGAGGGATGATTTCCCCACATTCGGTATACCTAATACCATCGCGCGGAGAGCCTTGCCGCTCATGCCGCGGCTTTCATATTTCTCGACTTTATCGGAGAGAACGCGGCGTATCTCGGGCACTATGCCGGCGAACCCTTCGCCGGTTATGCAGTCCACGAAGGCGCAGCCCAGTCCCTGTGAGGTGTAAAAGTCGCGCCATCTTGCCGTAACATTGGGGTCGGCAAGAGAAGCCTTGGTCAGCAGAGTCACTACCGGCTTGCTGCCCACAAGCTTTGCTATTTCCGGGTTCTCCGAGGAGCGGGGGATCCGCGCATCGAGCAGTTCGAGCACGATGTCGACCTTAGGCAGATACTCGCCGATCATACGGCGGGTTTTCGCCATATGCCCCGGGAACCACTGTATTACTTTTGAAGGCATTTTTGAATTCTAAATATAACTTGTCTGCGGGACTAATTCAGAGTCCCGATTGCGGAGAACGGGAACACGCGGAAGATCGCCCGCCCGAGAATGTAACGGGTGTCTACGGCGCCTATGCTTGCGTCACGGCTGTCCTTGGAATGGTTGCGGTTGTCGCCCATACAGAAGACTTTGCCTTCGGGCACCGTGAATGGGTACTCAAGACTGCCGCGGAGCATGGAGCCGCCCTCCCGGTTGACATAGCTTTCGGGCAAAACCTTGCCGTCAACCGTCACCGTCCAGGTCTCAAAGTTGATGTCAACCACCTGACCTTCCGTGGCGATGACGCGCTTGACATAGGGCTGGTCGAACCCGGTGTCCATAGACTGGAAGACGACAATGTCGCCGTTCTCGGGTGTATAGAAAAGGTCGGAGACTATGAGCACGTCGCCCTCGTGAAGTGTGTTCAGCATCGAGCCGCCGTCCACCGGCGAATGGCGCCCGACGAATATAAAGAGCAGCATCACCGCCGAAAAGGCTATTACAAACATCTCGAGCCAGTCGAATATCTCGTAGAACAAACGGTGGGGCTTTTCGGGCTTGCTTTCTTTCACTTCCTCGGAAGTGTTTACATCCGCATCTGTCGCCGGAAGATTTTCCGCTGACAAATTCTCGGCAGCGGGAGCCTCGGAAGTCATCGGTTCCTCTTGAGAATTCTGCAGGTTGTTGGCGTTTAATTCGTTATCCATATCAATCACTTTTCAATCATGTGTGACAGCAGCGTGTAGCCGTGCTCGACATAAAAGCCCGCGGCTTCACAGTTGTCCTCGTTAAAACAGGTGACACCCTCGCGCTCATCTGCCGAAGAATAGAGCATAAAGGGAACCGGTTCGCCGGTGTGGGTGCGGCGGCAGATTGGGGTGGGATGGTCGGGCAGCACCAGAATTTTGAAATCCTCGCCGGTAGAGCGGAGATATTCGTAAATCGGGCAGATGACCTTTTCGTCAATCAGCTCGATGGAGCGCACCTTGTTCTCAAGCTCGGCGCGGTGACCGCATTCGTCGGGAGCCTCCACATGAATGTAAACGAAGTCCTGCCCGCGTTTGAACTCGTCGATTGCGGCCTGCGCCTTGCCTTCGAAGTTTGTGTGAATGTTGCCGGTGGCGCCCTCCACGTTGACCGGTGTCATGCCGGCACAGAGACCGATGCCCTTAAGCAGGTCAACCGCCGAGATGACACTGCCCGAGACGCACCATTTTTCCTTAAAGTCGGGAAGAGCGGGTTTCTTTCCGGGGCTCCACAGCCAGATGGAGTTGGCGGGCTTCAGACCGCGCCCGATCCTTGCCAGATTCACCGGGTGATCCTTCAATATTTCGTAGGAACGGCGGTACATCGACACAAATGGCTCGGGCGGCAGCTTGTCGGCTATACACTGGCCGATGATGTCGTGGGGACGGGAGAAGTTGCGGAAGTCGGGAGCGTCGCGCCATATGAGACAGTGGCGGTAGCTGACTCCGGGATAGAATGTCAGACCGTCCCGACCGAGTTCGGCTTCCACCGCTTTGATAAGTTCGGCGGCTTCGGGGGTGGATATCTCGTCGGCGCTGTGGTCGATAAGTCTCAGATTGTCGTAGCCGCCGGCAGGGTCACCGTCAAGCGTGACGACATTGCAGCGGAAGGCGGTTTCATCGGGCTTCATCTCTATGCCCATGCTGACGGCCTCCAGCGGTGAACGCCCCTTTGAGTAGATTTTCGGGTCGTAGGAGAGTATGGCGAGATTCGCCGTGTCGCTTTCGGGCACCATGTCGGAGGGAACGTTGGAGACGGTGCCGCAGAGTGCGCGGGAAGCAAGACTGTCAAGACAAGGCTTTTTCGCCACGTCAAGAGGCGTCTTTCCGCCCAGCCCTTCGCACTTGTAATCGGCAGCCCCGTCGGGGATGATAACCGCGTATTTCATATATAAAACCAGCCTTAATGTAAATTGAACAGCGGGGCGTGCACAGGGCAGCCCGCACATAAATGCAATTTTAACACAGTCCGTCTGAATAAACAAGCGTTTTATTAGAAATATAACGATTTATTCAAAATAAACCAATGTATTTCAGATGTATATCAGATATATCCGCTTGCGGGCACGCTATTGACAAAAACGGCATTCAAATATATAATGATACCACCATTTGAAACCACGCAAAGCCGATAAGGTGATGGAGTCCTGTAAAATGAAGAAAAAACTGCTGTTCATCGGAATATCGATGGAATGCGCCGGCACCGAGAAGGCATTCCTCTCGCTTGCCGACGCCATAGATTATGAGCGCTATGATGTAGACTTGCTGCTGGCGCGCAAATCCGGATCGCTTCTTGATTCGATCCCGCCGCAGATAAATGTGATAGAGATGACAGGTCCTACCGGACTGTTCTTTCTAAGTTCGAAGAACGCCTTCGCCAATATCTGGCGCTCTCTTATCAAACCGAATCCCTCATCGTTCT
>Ga0123335_1006210_pt1 | contig 14054 bp, 15 predicted proteins | sample BiotimSIPDNA_2_FD_89707 | JGI IMG/M metagenome (GOLD analysis project Ga0123335, IMG submission 89707) | Anaerobic biogas reactor microbial communites from Washington, USA - Biogas_R2 time_0 SIP DNA | ecosystem: Engineered > Bioreactor > Anaerobic > Unclassified | place: Washington, USA... | reverse complement strand
TCATTCCCCAAAGAGATATTTTTTTCTGATATCTTTTAAGATTTTCCAGGTACAGGACAAACCTTTCTCAAACCTGACCATATCACCTTTTCTGAAAATAACTTTATTACCTTCATCATCGGTTGCGTAGGCTTTTCCTTCAAGAATATAACATGTCTCCTGATCTTCGTAATACCATGGGAATTCAGATACTTCCTTATTCCATGTTCCCCAGTCCCTGGTTTTTTCTATCTCCAGGAGCGAAGGTTTCCATACTTTCATTATATTTATTATTGGTTATGTAAAATTATTGATTTTTACGCCTTTATGCGAAATTATGAAATAAAACTTGTCGACAGCTCACGAAAATTAGCTGATATGCTTACAGACGACATAGGGAACTGTAAGGAGCGTATGGCTGAAATGATGTCAATTACCTTAAAAGATGAATATCCGCTTTCGATGAGGGCAGCGAGGATTGTATCCCTGGTGACAGAGAAATTTCCAACCATCATATTCCCTTATATTTCTGAAATAATAACCAGATTGAAATCATTTAAAACTGAAGGTGTAAGAAGGGGTTTTATTAAAATACTTTCAGAAACAGAATATCAGTTTAATGAAGAAGAAACAGGGTATCTTGCCGATCTTGCCTTTTCGACTCTTTCTGACTCCGGAGAGGCAATTTCAGTGAGATATTACTCTATTGAAATCATTCTCAGGATAATAAAGATTTATCCCGAATTAGCCAATGAATTAAAAGAAGTTCTGACAGGGATGGACGAAGAACAATCTGCAGGTATGATTTCAAAGAAGAAACAAGCCTTAAAATATATCAGCAGACTGACTTCCTAATGACTTTTCTCCAGCATCAATTCGTAAGCCAGCCAGAGCATCGGCGCCTGTCCGTGAAAATCGCCTGTAATTCTTGGCCGGTCCAGATAGTAATTAATATCTGTGCTCTGTCCGGTACCGGCACATACTTCTGTTAACCTGCCATCTTTGCCGACATAGTCAGTAAGAGAAAACCAGGCTTTCTTGAAAGCATTATTATACTTCTCCCCTTTAAGAATTCCTTTTTTCACACCAACGGCCAGTGCATAACCAAACATGGCAGTAGCTGATGTTTCTCTCCATGAAGAATCTACATCAATCAACTGGCGCCACATACCATCTTCAGACTGATAATAAACCAGGGTATCCATCATCTTTTTATAACCTGAGCATATCACCTCATAAAGAGGATGATCAGGTGACAGTTCTGACAGCAATTCAGCCATGCCCGAAGCAGTCCATCCATTGCCTCTTCCCCAGCTAAAGGGACCGTCGGGACCATGATTGAATAATCCGTCCGGTTGTTGTAGTTTTGTGATATAAGAAGCTGTTTCCAGGGCTGCCCTGTCAAGATAAATACCGTTGCCGGTAGCCCTGAAAGCCTGTACCTGCAGACTTCCGATCATCCAGATATCATCAATCCAATATCGGGTTTGGCTTGTTAACCCTCCTTGTATGGTATCCTTCCATTGATTTTCGGCAAGAGAAAGTCCCAGATCAAGAAAATCTGTTTTCCCGGTATGCAAATAGAGTTCGAGTGGTAGAATGCCAAGAAGATAAGCATCGACATGTTTTGCAAGGGTATCAGGATCGATTTTCAAAAAAGGCTTATACCTTTCCACTATTAATCTGATGAGCGAAGAGTCCATTTGCAAACCAGCTATCCTTGCAGCCCCGAAGGCAGCGCAAATTTCAGCATAATGAATTCCTTTATAATGGTCAGAAATATACATCATAAAATCATCCCGTTCCAGTAAATCAGCTGTAATTGCCCGACTGATAAAAGAAGGAGTTTTCTCATCAGGCAGTGGAACACAATTTTCTGATTGCGCTAAGCTACTGAGGGATAATGAAAATATAGATATTACTACAATCAGACATTTCTTTAGCATATTATTCGGGTTGGGTTGTTAATAAATCAACGCTATTCAGGCACTATTCAGGACCAAATTCATCACCCTCATCTTCCTTCAATTGATCGATAGTGCCAACGATCCTGAATTCCGTTCTGCGGTTCTTGTTACGACCTTCGACATTGTCGGTACCGTCGGGGTTAAAATTCGGTGCTACAGGTTTTGATGCACCATACCCCTTCGAAACAAGCCTTTCCCGTGGAATCCTTCTTTCAATCAGGTATTTAACGACATTGGCTGCACGTTCTTCTGATAATTTCAGATTATATTCGGCATCACCGATACTGTCGGTATGGGCACCTATCTCAATAATAAACTCAGGAGCTTCCCTTAGCAATATCAACAGTGTGGTGTCGATGACATTCTTATCCTTTTGCGACAGGTTAGCGCTATTGAATTCATAATATATATTTTCAAGTACAATCGGCTTGTCGGTAAGCACATTTACCCAGGTGGGCGGCATTGTAATGGTATCCGAGAAATTAAAGAAATCGGTAGACAGATAGTTTTTGCTGTCGAAATACTGGAGGCCTTCCATTTTAAATTCATATTCCCTGTCGGGTTCAAGGGTAAAATAAAATTTCCCGTCAACAGAGGTTGTATACCTGTCCAGAAAAATATATTCACCCGTACCTTCATCCATTCTGTACAGTGCGACTTTCGCTCCTTCCATGGGTAAAATACTTTCATCCGGGTTCATAAAGTCGAAATTTGAAAGGTCCTTTTTTCTTCCAAAGCGGTCTTGCTCGAAAGGAAATATAGTACCAGTAACTGTTATCCTGATGAAATCATCCCACCTGTAATAAAAAATATCATCGCAGCAAGTATTTTTATCTTTAGAATCGGTACGGTTTGAAACGAAGAAACCATCCTCTTCGAGCCTGCTGACAGTAAAATAAAGGTCGTCAAAACTTGAATTTATCGGGTATCCTAAATTCTCGGGTTTGTCCCATTTTTTTCTGGTACCGAAAGATTTAAAAATATCCAGCCCCCCTATGCCCGGATGTCCTGTAGAACTGAAATACAGGGTCCTTTTTGAAGAATTGTAAAAGGGAGTCATCTCATCGCCAGCGGTATTGATTTTACTGCCCAGGTTAGCCGGTTTGCTGAAAAGTTGCTTTTCCTCATTCCATATGGTATACCAGAGGTCAAGTCCACCTTTACCTTCCGGACGATCGGATACAAAATATATGATTTCCCAGTCATTCACAACGGTCCTTCCCAGTGCAGGTTGTGTAGTTGTATAATTAGGGTCATTAACGATCTCAGGCAGCTTTTCAGGTGAACCCCATACCCTTCCGTTCTTTAACATACGGTAAATGCTGCAAATCACTTCACTCTTCCAGTTCTCCTCACACCTGGTGAAATAAAACCTTTTTCCGTCTCTTGAGAATACGCCATTACCGGTTTCGACACCAGCCATATTATAGGGCTCCTCAACTCTTTCACCGCCAATCCAGTCCATCCCTTCTTTCCTTGCCCGATAAAACTGTCTTACCGGCATGTCCGTATCCACATTATCGGCTGTAAAATAAACAAGAGAGTCAACGCGGAGTGAAGCATATATAAAAGTTTTTTCATCAACCGGGATGGGTGATAATTCAATATGCGGACCGTTTACTGTAGGGTTAAGATTGCTAATGCTTACATTGAGAGGTTTTTCAATAAGGATTTTTGCAGAATCGCAACCTGAAATCTCGTTACGGGCAAGTTTTGTATAGACCTGCATGCCTTTCCCCCACTTTTCGTTCTTTCTGAAGGTATCGAATTCCTTTATGGCTTCATCGTAGTTTCCAACAGATTTCAGCATTTGTGCATAATAGAAACGTGCCAGCGGGTATTTTTCAGGTTCAGCATCAAGCACCTCTGCATAAAGCTCAGATGCTGCATAATAATTCCTTACCTCACGCTGCAGATTGGCAAGCTCATAATTTATTTTGTGGTTATATTTATTATGGTTCCTGTAATTCTCATAAAAAAAGATGGCCGTATGGACATCGCCTTTCCGCATGGAATTTTTGGCGAATTTCTTTAGCTGCCTTGAATTCAGGTCTTTAACAAAGTCAAGTTGTGCCAGGGTCGCCGATGGCAAAGCAAATATCAGGATTATCAACAATATTGAAGATCTAAAATCTTTCACAGGGTATAGAATATGTGTTCAGGTAAGTACTGATACTCTTATAAACCAGGGCTATTTCAAAGGCTCCCGTAGTCCCTGTCGCTTCTCCAAAAAGACCCATACGTTGCTCATAACCGAGACTGACTTCTATCCTCTTCACCTGTGCCCCAAGATTCAGCATTACAGAAGACGTTTTTTCAATGATCCCGTTATTCAAATAAACACCTCCAAAGATCCTTCTCACTGGCTTACTTCCTTTAAATTCCCAGGACAGATCAAGTCCGGTAATTGTTTTGTTAATACCGCCTCCCAGGTTGGCAAGAATCTGTGGAGTTATCATCAGTTTGTCATTCAGATCGTAGGTAAGGCCAATATCAGCCAACATGCGCATACCAAGTTTTTCACTATCATCATAAAAGAATTTGTCGGGTTTATTAATATGGGCCAGGCTGAATCCGGCACGAGGCATCAGGTTTTTTGTCTTATGTCTCCAGCTAATGCCAATATTGATATCAGGATAAGCTGCATTGTCGAACGACTCACCACTGGGTAATGAAAAATCTCCATTTCGATCGTTCCAGTTGTTCCAATCGTTAACAGTAGCTGAAACAAAGCCACCCTGAATTCCTAAACCGAAATAATGGTTGGCAATTTCTTTGGAATAAGCCAAAGAGGCGTGAATTGTATTATAGGTCAGACCTCCGATTCCGGAAACGTCATTCATCACATACACCCCGGCACCAAATTGCTGGTTCCTGATGTAAAAATGTCCATCGAAAGCAGCAACAGCCGTTTTGTATGGATCCGCAGTTAGAACCTGCTGACTTCTGTAGCCCAGTGCCAGCCGCCAGTCTCCGTTAAAATCTCCTGTGTAGGAAGGATTTACTGCCAGCGGATGCGACCTGTAAAGCCCCATATCAGCCTCCTGACTCAATAATCCTCTGCTAAATAACAATGAGAAACTTAAGACACTGACAACTTTCAGGAAAGTGCGGGTTAACATTACATGCATAGTATTCTCTTGTACAGTAATATGAAATTAATGATATTTATTAAATTTCCTAGCAATACTTTTCGACAATACCATTTTTTATATGATATTTTTCGTAATTCTTCGTAAAAATGATACATTTAATAAAGCATTTATAATAAAAGAGTTTTAATTTTATTATAAGCCAATTCTAAAGATCATGTACAAGAAGCCTAAAAAATTTTCAGCATGGTATCCTTCATGCTTTCTGTCTATCGTCTTCATTGTTCTAAACTCAACAATACTGGAGGCACAACCAGTTGCTGGTTTTACTGCAGCAGACACATTAGGCTGCTCTCCGTTTACAGTACAATTTACAAATACCAGTACATGCGACGGGACCTGCTCTTACTTATGGACAGCTTCAGGTGCAATACCCCCAACGAGTACAAATCAGAATCAGACCTTCACATTTCCTAACGGGGGTAACTATTCTGTGACTTTAAGAGTTACCAATACTTCTACCTTCCAGTTCGATGAATTGACAAAAGTTATTACTGTAATACAAACCCCTTCTGCATACCTTAATATTATCGATACAAATGCCTGTGCGGGCGGTAATGTTGAATTCAGGACAAACTTTCAATTACGCGACAGCGTACTTTGGAATTTTGGCGATGGTAGTATATCAAAAATTAATACTGCCTATATGTTCCATTCATATCAGAATAATGATGATTACACTGCTTCTCTCATAACTTATTACTCAGGAGGCTACGATTTCTTGTGTTCAGATACTTCGACCAATATTGTTACAATTGCCGGGCCCGTCGCGGAGATCTCAATGTCGCCCCCCGAAGCATGCAAGGGAGTGCCCATTCAATTAATCATGAACGAGATTTCTGATGTTGAGAATTTTTCATGGATACCTGAAGAAGATGTTGTTATCAGCAATACTAATCCGGCAACTCATGTTTATTATACAACGGGATACCTGCCGGTTTTTCTTTATGTAACAGGCCTTTCAGGTAATTGCCTTATTCAGGATACCCTTCACATTTATGAAGTGGAGGCTGATTTTGAATATTCAGACATCAGGTGCCATAATGAAGAAATACTCTTTACCAATTTTTCGACAGGGAATGCCCATAATTTCTGGGATCTTGGAAATGGCGGAACAAGTTTAAGTGAAAATCCTGTCTCATCTTATGAGGCTGGAAACTATACAGTAAGGCTCATTGTTGAAAATAATAATAATTGTAACGATACTCTGGAAAGGGATATCACTGTGCACCCCAAACCCATCGTAGAAATGATCGAAGAAATGATGGTTTGTCCAGGAGTAGAAACCACCCTGCAGGTTTCCGGAGGCGATGTGGTCCATTGGGAGCCGGCCTCCGCATTTGACGATCCTGATAGTTATAACCCTTCCTTTATACCTGAAAGTTCAGCAACATACTACGCTACGGTAACAGATAATACATCCGGATGTACGAATAGCGACTCTGTTGCAATATATGTCCAACCAGGATTCGTTGAAGGGAAAATAACGGTTTTTCCACTTACCGACAGTATTATCATTGGTGACACTGTTTATGTTACGTTTACAGATTCACTCCACCGCCAGCTAACTTATAACTGGTCGCCATCGGAAGGAATAGGCTGTACTGATTGTCCAAATCCTTATTTACAGCCGTTGACCACGACTACATACACACTGGTTGTATCCGACACCAATCAGTGTTTCATGTCAGAATCATTCGAAATTGCCATTGTAGTTGATGAACAATTTATTATAGGTTTGCCTGCTGCTTTTACACCCAACAATGATTTTATAAACGACATCATTAAAGTTGAAGGTTGGGGAATACAGGAATTGATTGAATTCAGGATTTACAACCGCTCAGGTATTGAAGTCTATAATTCTAACGATCTCTCATCAGGGTGGGACGGCAACTATAAAGCTAAACCACAGAATATTGGCACCTATTCATATGTTGTGAAAGCACTGATGTATAATAACAACATTATGACCAAACAGGGTACATTCAGCCTGATCAGATAGACAGAAAAATTGACCCGGTATATTTGGCCGGACCTTTGATGATCATACTTTATTAACTTTACTTTTGTAGAGCATTAATTCGTTGTGATATTTTCTCACAATACCTTCTTCCCTTTCCAAAGCCCTTTTGCGAAATGCCTCAAATTCTTTTTTTGTTTCGTCCAGATCTGATCTGGCCTGTGAGATAGTCAGATGACTGCGGCGGTATAAGAGTAAGAATATTAGCAGTGTGGCAGCAAGTATACCTATTAAAGTCCATACGAAACTGTTATAGCCGGTTTTCTGTACAGGTATCCCAAACATTTTAAAAGAATCCCGTTCTTTTACAGCTTTGTCAAGATCGTTATGCGTGGATTCTATTGCCAGTGCCAATGAGTCTATCTGAATTTTCTGGGCTAATACCTGATTTTTTGCATCGGATATTTGCTTTTCTTTCAGTTTCAGGGTATCCATTACATGCGATTTCAGTTTAGCCCAATACCAGGTTTTCACCATTTTATAATCTTCGAATGTAGAAGATTTCTGATAAACATACTGGAATTGATCTACGATAGGACTATTATCGAGAGATAAGGTTTTTTTCTCCTCCTGCCCAAGTACAACGTTTGATGTTGTAATGAAGATTGCGATATGGATTAAAACGACGACTGATTTCATTATAAAAAAAGTTAGTAGTTTGTGTAAAATGTGTAACGTTAATATGCTTAAAAATGTTGCAAATCCTGAAAAGTTTGAAAAAAATAAAACAGGCTGCACTTTTCCATAACGGTGCATGGTGCCGATTATTTTCTTTAACCGGTTTTTGATTACATACTATTTAAGACTTCGCTGCCTTAAAGCCTCAAAAACTATTACAGCAGCCGATGTGGAAACATTCAATGAATCTGCAACGCCAAGCATAGGTATTAATATATTTGTGGTTCCTGCATCAAGCCATTCATCAGAAATTCCTGTAGACTCAGCCCCCATAATCACTGCCAAAGGCTTATTAAAATCTACCGAATAATACGGTACAGCCTCTTTCAGGTATGTGGTATACAACCTGATGTCTTTGTCTGATAGCCATTTGATTGCCATTTTTACGGAAGCAACTGCCGTTGGCACTGTAAATACGCATCCCAGGGAGGCGCGGATCGCATTCGGATTGTAGATATCGGTCGCCTGATTGCAAATGATGATGCCATCGAGTCCTGCCGCATCAGCAGAACGGTAGATAGCCCCAAGGTTTCCTGGCTTCTCCACACCTTCAATTACAAGCAACATAGGATTAGAGGATAATCGGCCCTCCAGATTTTCAAGAGTGTAAAATTTTGGTTCTGATATAGCAACAACACCTCCGGAGCTTTCGCGATAGGCTATTTTGTTATAAACATCGCTGTTTATCTGAAAAATTTGTGAAGGCAGGCTTTTACCGAATAATGAGGTTAGTCTGTCGTAATTCAAAAGTTCGGGAAGAAAAAATACTGATTCGAAGTGATAACCGGAATGAACAGCCTTCTGAATTTCCCTGATGCCCTCAATTACAAACATTTCCTGTTTTTCACGCTTATGGCGCTTCTGAAGCTCCAGAAGGTTTTTAATTCTCTGATTACTGCGACTTGTTATGGTATCCGTAATCTTTAACATGCCCTACTTTTAAAATATTTTATACTTTTCACCGGCAGATCCGGATGGCTGAAAAAACCTTTTGGGCGGTTGGTAGGAGACAGAAATCAGCTTTTTATGTACCGGATGGACAAACTCCAGTAGATTTGCAGCCAGTCTTATTTGTCTTTCTACTGTAGCATCGGCCCCGTATTTCCTGTCGCCCACAACAGGACAGCCCATTTCTGCCATATGTACGCGAATCTGGTTTTTCCTTCCTGTATGAAGCAAAATTTCTATCAGATGGTAAGGTCCTACCGCTTTTAACCATTGATATTCTGTCTTTGCATATTTACTCCCCGGTATTTCATGATCGGATGACACAACTTTCTGGATGGAAGTATCCAAGAGCCAGCTTTCAAAAATTCCACGTGTTTGTCGGGGTTTATTCTCTGTAAGGGCAAGGTACATTTTCTTAACATCCTTCCATTGACTTTTCATATCTGAACGAATTGCCTCCGATTTAGAAAAAATTATGAGCCCTTCAACCTCCCTGTCGAGACGGTGTATAATTCCCAACCTTACTTTCCTGCCATCCCTTTCAGAAATAAATAATTCAGCTCTTTTGTGAAATGAGTTATTAACCTTCATTTCCTGGTTACCACATGAAATAATTCCGGCAGGTTTTAAAAATAAAATGAGGTATTCATCTTCATAATAAATAACGAACCGGTCTCTTTTTGAAGGAATACGATTGGCGTTTTTTAGGCCCGGTGCATTATTGATTTCTAGAACACTGCCCTCCTGAAGAATTGTTTTCGGATGGTTTCTGATTTTTTTTCCGTCTGCAAAAAAACCTGAATAACTGATCATTTGTTTGGCTTTCTGCCGTGAGATCCCGTTATGCATCTCCATAATTATTTCCAGAAGGGTTGCGGTTTTTCTGACAGTATATTTTTTCATATTTATTTATTTCTTGATCTGAAAAATATACCAAGCGGCAGCTTTATCCCCGATTCAGAAGAAATAAAAGATTCTCCGAAATCCTTTTCTTCAAAATTAAAATATGATTCCACGAGGTTGTTAGCAATTATCGGTGAATAGCCCAGTGAATAAAGGTTCAGCACGAAAAAGCTGTTCCTGCTTTCCAGAACAGATGCACATAGGGATAACACTTCATTGATTCCTTCATCAAGTATCCATCGTTCGCCGTTTGGGCCTCTGCCATAAGCAGGAGGATCGAGAATGATCCCGTTATATTTCTTACCCCTTTTCACTTCACGCCGCAGGAATTTAACAGCATCATCTATTATCCACCGTATATCTGACAGATTGTTCAGCACCATGTTTTCTTTTCCCCAATTTACTATCTGTTTTACAGCATCGAGGTGGGTAACCTCAGCACCCGCAATTCTGGCTGCCAGTGAAGCGCCACCTGTATAAGCAAAAGCGTTTAATACACGAGGTTTTTCGATCTTGCTGTTTTGAATAGTTTCATAAATATAGAACCAGTTTTCAGCCTGCTCCGGAAAAATTCCAACATGACCAAAAGAAGTAAGGGAGAGTTTCATTCTGAAAGTGCCTACAGGCAACGGGCATGAAATAACCCAATTGTCGGGCATAGGTTTATAAAAATTCCAACCTCCCGTACCAGGTTCTGCAGAGCGTGTCGTGACCTTATTTTGGTCGCGCCTGAAATGGGCATGTGCCATATTCTTCCATTTCTTATCATCCAACCGCCTGGGCCAGATAGCCTGAGATTCGGGCCTAATAAGATGATATTCACCAAAGCGCTCGAGTTTCTCGAAATCTCCGCAGTCGATAAGTTTATAATCAGGAATAATGATGTTTTTTGCCGGATGCATTTGGCAAAAATAACAATGAAATGAAAAACTCCTTTCAATTCCGGAGAAAGAAAAAAAATTTAAATACACATTTAATGAAATGTCTGCCAACAATGCCTCAGTAACAGTATTTTTTACTAATATTGCGGCATAATCAATATGCAAAAAATATGGACGAAGGCCCGTATCATAGTTATAGAAATTTGTTAACTTCTCTTTAGGGCGGCCTTACAATGCCTCCCTGAAGACCCAAAAAAAGGGAGGTAACGTCATGTTAAAAATCTACAAGAGCTTCGCAGGTTACATTGGAATTCCTGAAGCAGAAAAAGGCTGTTGGGTTAATGTTTCACAACCATCAACAGAGGAAATAAACCGTCTTAAAAATGAATTTAAAATTCCGAATGATATCATCAGGGACATTCTCGATATTGATGAGCGTCCGCGAATAGAGTTCGATGATGAATGGTCACTGGTTATTATCAGGATTCCTGTAACAGGTGCAGGAAATGGTTTGTTGTTTCATACTGTTCCATTAGGAATTTTCATGACTGCCGATACTTCTATTACTTTGTGTTCTACATACAATGAAGTATTACCCATCGAACAACCTTCTTTGTACAGGGAGCAATACCAACAGGTAAACGATGCATTCAATTTCATTTTGAAATTGTTTTTACGTTCTGCAACGGTTTACTCAAATTATCTGAAGCAGATCAATCAGCAAACTAGCAACATTGAGCAGGACCTTGAGAAATCCATCCGAAACAGGGAACTCAACAGGTTGTTGAAAATGGAAAAATGTCTGGTGTTTTTTATTACCTCCCTGAAATCAAATGAACTCGTACTTTCCAAACTCAGGTATTCTAAAAGAAATTCACTGAGCGAACTCAATGAAGATTTGCTTGAAGATGCTATTATTGAAAACAAGCAGGCACTCGAGATGGCAAAAATATATTCCGACATTCAGGCTGGGATGATGGATGCATTTGCATCAGTAATTTCAAACAATCTCAATGTTGTGATGAAACAACTTACTTCTATTTCAATCATCCTCATGATCCCCACACTTGTGGCAAGTGTTTATGGTATGAATGTACCCAACAGTCTGGAAAATTCAAAATGGGCATTTCCGGGAATAATCGCATTTTCAATTCTCATGTCGTTTGCCGGTGTCCTTACCTTCCGAAAACGAAAATGGTTTTAATAGTTTCAGATGAAAATAATACTTACAATTTCGCTTCTTGTCCTGTCGAACGCTTTCATGACATTAGCATGGTATGGCCATTTAAAGTTCAAAGACATGAAATGGTTTTCGTCACTACCCCTGCTGATTGTAATACTTATCAGCTGGGGAATAGCATTGTTTGAATACTTCCTACAGGTTCCTGCCAACCGTATTGGATTCAGGGAATACGGAGGTCCATATTCACTTGTTGAACTTAAGGTAATTCAGGAAGTAGTTACATTAGTTGTATTTACAGGATTTACATTGATCGTTTTCAAAACCGAAACCTTCCGTATCAACCATATAATTGGATTTGTTTTCCTGGTATTGGCTGTATATTTTATTTTTAAAAAATAAGACAGGACTGATCTGATTTGCAAACATGAATAGTGTTTTTCAGAAGGGCGGAAATAAAACAGATCAGTCCCACCAATATTCACCATTGCTAAAATAACAAAGCAACCTCAAACTCTCTCAGGAATGATGTTAAAGTTTGTTAAGTATCTGCAGTTAATTAAATCTTTTCAGAAAGTTTTTAAGAGCTGTCCAGTATTCTGTGCTGTCGTCAAAAATATCCCATAAAGCTTTTGCTCCGTGATTTCCGCCAGTCTGGGGAATAAAATAGGTTTTGCCTGATGATGGAATGGCATCATATATTTTCTGCCAGCTTTCTTGTTCTGCCCTGGACGATGTGATAAATACCGGGCATTTTACAAGTGCAGCAGAAGACTGAATAATATCCCTGTTCCAGCCAAATTTCGAAAAGTATTCACCCGGTGAAAAAGCAACTACACCGCTAATCCCGGTGGGAAAATCGCTGGTATATTTTATAGAGAGGGACGCCGAATAAGAACTGCCAAACAGAATAATTTTTGATTCAGGATATTTTCTTTTTGCATAGGCAACAGCTGCCCGTATATCTGTGTAAGCATCGGTATATCTTGTTTGCAATCCAAGGCTATCGGCATATCTCCATGTTTTATTTTCAACTCCGTTTACTGACTCTCCGCTGCGGAGATCCACTGCCATACAATTAAATCCTAGTGCATTCAGTTTGGGTGCGATCTCAAGGTATTCGCCCCTGCTATTATTGGCCTGATGGAACAGGACAATAAATGGAGCATTTGAAGGATGGGGAGCGTAAAGATCGGCTGTGACAGCAACTTTGTCATTGGTCATAAATTTAACCGTTGTTGGTTTTGCTATCAATGGAGCACATGAAAGAACGCACCAAATTATGGTAAAAGCGAACTTTTTCATATCAATAATATTTAGGAGTTACTGATCATTAAATTAATAAAATTTATCGTTAATCGGAACTGAAATATTGAATATACGTAAAAAACGATGGTGAAAAAACCGGTGGGATAAAATAAAGCAATTCCCTTTTTACATGTTGTATTTTGATTTTATTAACATTATTGTATATTAGAAGTATCAATTTATCGGTGCACGATGAAATATTTTTTTTGTTTATTGTTCTTGCTTTCATTTGGAAGTATTAATTGTCAACTTGCTTTTAATGATCTTGACTACGACCGTTTACATCAGAAAAAGATCAGGAAGTTTGTTAACAGGCATATAGATGAAGACAAGAAGTTTTTCTGCGACCTCCATCCCGGTGACAGTGACAGTGTGCAGCTCAACAAAATGCAAAACCAGTACCTCGTAAAAGAATCGGTTGACGATGTCTGGGATGCATATAAAAATGCCAATCCTTGCGATATATGGAACGGACGTATGGTGTCCTTTGGCTTTTTATGTTCCAAATGGTATAATTTTATAGTTTATAAAAATGATAGTGCCTACGGATGCATTGATACCGGACAGGTAGTATTTATTAACCTAAAACTCTTGTGGGGCTTATACAATTTACCTGTCGGTATTCAGATACTGGATGTGGATGATGAAAATATGAACATCACGCTTAGCTATCTTGAAGGTGGTAAATCAATCGGAACACAGATTATCCAACTCTCTGAAATGGAAAGTGGCACAACCTGTATTTCGCATATTACCGGTTTTAAAAGTTCTTCGGATTTTCGGGACCGGCATTTGTATCCCTATTATCATACAAAAGTCCTGAACGAGTTTCACAGAAACATATTAAAGAACCTGGATCCGGGTATTGTTATTCTTGCAACCAATCCAAGCAAAGATTTTGAGCGATAGACATCGTACAAAGATAATCTCTGCTTTAACTGCATTTTTATTCAGTAATTAAAATGAAAAAAGCTGCTCTCACGGAACAGCTTTTCAATACATAATTGAATTTTTTTTACAGCGACAAATCAGCTCCCG
>Ga0123335_1006209_pt1 | contig 14056 bp, 14 predicted proteins | sample BiotimSIPDNA_2_FD_89707 | JGI IMG/M metagenome (GOLD analysis project Ga0123335, IMG submission 89707) | Anaerobic biogas reactor microbial communites from Washington, USA - Biogas_R2 time_0 SIP DNA | ecosystem: Engineered > Bioreactor > Anaerobic > Unclassified | place: Washington, USA... | reverse complement strand
TATTGATCTGGATCATATGTCGAACGATCCGCACAATGTCGTGCGCGGTGATGGTGCGGTGCTCAAGGCCAACCATATCATCGGGAATATCCAATTTCTGATTCAGTTTATAGCGACCCACTCTTTCAAGATCGTAATGACGTGAATCAAAGATTTGTTCGGTTACATATGTTCGGGCGTTTTCCAACTGGGGAGGTTCACCTGGGCGCAACTTCTTGTAAAACTCGATCAGCGCTGCTTCTGCAATTGAATTGACGCTGAGGTCATATTCGGGTTCCTGGTCGAAGGAAGACTGGATGAATTGATGCTCAGCTTTGTTATCAACATCCTTGAAAAGCGCCAAAATTTCTTCGTTGGTCCCTTCATTCATAGGAGAGACGTCAATATCATCATTCTTCAAGGCAGCCAGTGCGCGCAAGAAAACCGTGATCGGCACAGTGCGCTTGCGGTTGAATTTCAGAATAATAAAGTCGTTTTTACGAGTTTCGAACTCCATCCAGGCACCACGATCGGGAATCAGCTTGGCTGTGGACATCTTGCGACCGGTCGTACGGTCGGTTTCAGCTTCGAAATAGACTCCTGGCGAACGGATTAGCTGAGAAACAACCACGCGTTCGGTACCATTAATAATGAATGTGCCTTTGGGCGTCATCTCCGGAAAATCACCCAAAAAGAGGTCATGTTTGATTTTATCGCTGCTTTCAGCGCCATCCAGGAGGACAGAAACGTAAAGCGGGCAGGCGTAAGTGAGGTCTCGTTCGAGGCATTCCTCGATCGAGTTTTTTGGTTCTTCAAAACGATATTCCAAACCGAATTCCTTTGCGGTGGCGGAATGGCCGGGGAAATGCAGCCGCAGATCCCCACCGTAAGAAACGATGGGAGAGATTTCATTAAATAAACTTCCCAGTCCTTCAGACTTCAGGCGTTGGAAAGAATCAAGTTGTACTTCGATGAGATCAGGCAACTCAAGCCCTACGGGGATTCGTGCGTAATTCTTGGGTGTCATCTGTTCAGTCATTCACATCTCCTAACGTGATAAAAGCGTGGTGCAGGCAGCGATCCACGCATTCAGTTACTATTTAAGCGCAATATTTTAGTATAAGGCAATTCAGTCGCTAAGTCAATAGTTTTTTAAGCCAAACCAACAACAGTCCCTTTCGTTGAAAGACAAGTCATTATACACCAGGTCACCATTTTTTGACATGTTTGTTTGATCAGTCAGTGAATCAATTATGGAAATTTATAGGGCTAATATGAAACAATAAAACCGTAGGGCTGGGTTCAGGACGTGGAAATTTGATTTTTTTAACAGCTAAACCCACCCCTCTGCAATCACGGTTGTTTCCTGTTTTCAATGCCTGTTTTCGGTTCCTGAACGAAGTGATGTGAAGTATACAAAGTAAGGATCTTATCCATTGTCCGACAAGATCCTTCGCAAAAAAGGCTCAGGGTGACAAACCGACTCCCTGTTCCCTATTCCCTGCTCCCCGTTCACGGTTGCCACGCCGTCCCGGGAAAAACCGTAGGGCGAGATTGGAGGTGCTGGAAATTTCCATTGGCAAGAGCATATCGCACCTCCAATCCGCCGATGTGTGTGGTTATTGATATCTCGCGATAACAAGAGCGTAGATTGCTTCGTTCCTCGCAATGACAGGGTTTTAGTAGGGAAGGGGCTTGACCCCTTCCGCATGAACACAACCAAACTCTGTCATTACGAACCTCTTTTACGCAGCACTCTTCGAGTGTGAAGCAATCTAAAATTTTGGCTTATAACTCGTAACTGTCGATAGAAGGCAGACATTTTTTATAGGTAATAATTTAGATTGCTTCCTTCCTCGCAATGACAGGAGTTTTGTGGGTTTGAGGCGTTTGGCAAGATGAGGTTTTGGAACAGGCAGGCCAGTTCCCTACAGACGCTCCCCGTTCCCTGCTCCCTGCTAATGAGCAGGCATCCGGCAAACTCACGCTCTTATAACGACGCAATCCACTCAATCAATGACCTTCTCAGTCCTTCCTGCCAGATTGCGCAAATATTCCAACTGCCCAGCATGGTAAGACATGTGAAAAGCAAGGAACAAGACAGTCTCACCCTTCGTGCCCGACGAACCTGGCTCACTGAAATAAGCATCGTCCTGTCCTTCAAGCGCCTGAACCGCCAAATCACTGAGTGTCGCAAAGTCTGAACGAATCGTGGGCAGGTTTGGCAAGTCTGGCTCTTCGCCCAAAATCGGCTCGCTGAAACGGGCAAAGCGGTTGTACTTCTCAAACTCTTCAGGCTTGGGTCCACCAAACGCAAGCACCAGGTTCTTCATACTTTCGATCATATGACCCAACACCCAATGCATACTGTTGCCACCAGGTCGCGGTTGAATGAGCAGATCGCCCTGACTCAGTCCTTCTGTTTGAACCTCCATAATCCATTGCCAGGTTTTGAATAAGATTTTGAAATCATCTTTACTGATCATCACTCTCCTTTGTCGAATCTTGAGATTGAAATTATTGTAATTCAAGTCCTCTTTATGGTACGATTGTTAACAGATATTCACGGGGAGCCACCAGGCTGAGAGGGACCATTCGGTCCGACCCGCAACACCTGATCCGGATCATGCCGGCGGAGGGATGCAGACACACAACTTCAGCAACCCTCCCCAGCGGAGGGTTTTTTGATGAAAAACTTCAAACGCGCGATTCTTTTCGCCAACGGTGATTTCAAGGAGCACACTTCCTTGGTCATTCGTGATGACGATTTTTTGGTTGCTGTCGACGGAGGGCTGCGCCACTTGATCACCCTCCAATTAACGCCGCACCTGATCATAGGTGATCTTGATTCCGTTACCCCGCAAGATCTGGACCTTTGCATCCACTGGGGTGTTGAAATCCAGCGTTTTCCCCCAAAAAAAGACCAAACGGATCTCGAATTGGCTGTGCTTGAAGTCCTCCGCCGCGGCTTCACTGACATTTTGATCACCGCGGTGACTGGCGGACGTCTCGATCACACGGTCGGCAACCTCGCCATCCTGGCGCTGCCCCAGCTCAGCGGAACCTACACCCGCATCGTCGAGAACGGCACTACGATTTATCATGTGAATGATCAGATCGATTTTGAGACTTACCCTGGTGCTTTGGTTTCGCTGCTTCCTTGGGGTGACGCTGTGACCGGAGTAAACACTTCCGGACTGCAATATGCACTTAACGATGCCATACTTTACCCCTGGAGAACGCTTGGGCTCAGCAATGTCGCCACATGCTCCCAGGTGAGCGTTTCTGTGAAATCGGGCCAGTTATTCCTGTTTCACATCAGGGAAAACCCCGCAATTTCAGAAGAGGAGAATCGTGTATAAAACATGCCTGACTTTACTCGCGGTCTTGATTTTGCTGCTGGCTGCTTGCCAGCCATCCACCGGCATACCAGCCGATCAACCTCAAACCCTGTCGATCATGACCCACGACAGCTTTTCTATGAGCACGGAACTGGTAAACAAGTTCGAACAAGACAACCACGCCAGCCTGGTTTTCATCCAGGGCGGCGATGCTGGCTCCTCGCTCAATCGTCTGATTCTGACCTCGGTTGGCAGCCCCACCCCCGAAGTGGACGTCTTTTATGGGTTGGACAACACTTTCCTTTCCCGTGCTCTCGAGCAGGAACTTTTCGAGCCATACCAGCCCGATGCCCTGGCAGCAGTCCCAGACCAGTTCAAACTGGACTCAACTTTCCAGGTTGTGCCGATAAATTACGGGGATGTCTGTATCAATTACGACAAAGCCTGGTTTGCAGATAATCAGCTCACGCTGCCCAATTCGCTTGAAGAGCTTGCTAATCCACAGTATGCCAGCCTGTTGGTGGTCGAAAACCCCGCCACGAGTTCGCCTGGCTTGTCCTTCATGCTTGCAAGCATTGCCCATTTTGGCGAGGAAGGCTGGCTCGATTGGTGGCAGGCGCTCAAAGACAACGGCGTGACCATCGTCTCTGACTGGGAAACCGCCTACTACACCAACTTCTCTGGCTCTTCCGGTCGCGGTCCTCAGCCCATGGTGGTTTCCTACGCTTCCAGCCCGGCTGCTGAACTAATCTTCGCCGAAACCGAATTGAGCGAATCACCCACCGCATCGCTGGTTGCGCCCGGAATGTGTTGGCGCCAGGTGGAATTTGCCGGCATCCTCAACAACACGCCCAACCTCGCCCTGGCAGAAAAGTTCATCGACTTCATGCTCAGCCAGGACTTCCAGGAAGACGTGCCCATGCAGATGTTTGTCTATCCGGTTCTGCCCGATGCGGTGCTGCCGGAGGATTTTGTGATCGCCAGCCAGATCCCTGAAAACACAGCTTCACTTGACACTGAACTCATCGCCGCCAACCGCGATATCTGGGTCAACCAGTGGGCTGATTTGATGATCAATTAACCTGATGAAGCACGCACGCTCCCGCACCTGGCTGCTGTGGTTAATCCCACTTGCCTTCCTTCTCTACTTCTTTTACCAACCCTTGTTGGCAATTTTCAGGCAGGTGTTTTCTGAGCGTTTCAACCAGGGCTGGCAATTTTTCACCTGGAGTCAAATCACCCGACCACTGCTTTTCACACTCTGGCAAGCGTTTCTATCAACGCTCCTGACCTTGTTGATCGGTCTGCCGGCTGCCTGGCTTTTTTCGCACTTTGACTTCCCCGGTCGCAAGAGTCTGCGCACGCTTAGCCTGCTGCCCTTTATCTTGCCCACTGTGGTGGTCGCCACCGCTTTCAATACCCTGGTTGGTCCACGCGGTTGGCTTAACCTGATTTTGATGGACCTTATCAACCTCTCCAGCCCGCCCTTAAACCTGCTCAACAGCCTGCCGGCTATTTTGCTTGCTCATGTCTTCTATAACACCTCCATCATCATTCGCATGGTCGGCAATAGTCTGACGCGCCTGAACCCGCATTATGAGGAAGCCGCCCGCGTGCTCAACGCATCACCCTGGCAGGCTTTCCGCGAGGTCTCGCTGCCTTTGTTATTACCCTCTATCCTTGGGGCGAGCCTGTTGGTGTTTTTGTTCGATTTCACCAGTTTCGGCGTGGTGCTCATGCTGGGCGGACCGCAATATGCCACCCTCGAGGTGGAAATCTATACGCAGGCGATGAGCCGCTTTAACCTCCCGATGGCTGGCTTGCTTTCGGTTATGCAGCTGGCTTTCACGCTGCTCATTACCCTTCTGCAAAATCGGGTCAGCAGCCCCCGTTACGGGAAAGCTGCTCTCAGCAGCGAACGAAAAACCCTGCGGCGCCCGGTTAGCCGCGGGCAAAAAGCCTTCGTTATCCTGATGAGTCTGCTGCTGCTGATCCTGTTTGTTTCGCCTGTTCTAAGCCTGGTTTCGCGGTCATTCGTCACCTTCGAGGCTGCCCGCGGCGAACGCGGTGAATTTGAGACCGGTTTTACCACCCGCTACTACAGAGAGCTGTTCCAAAACCGCACCGGTTCAATCTTTTATACCAACCCGCTGGCTGCCATCCGCAACTCACTGGTTTATTCCGTGATCACCATGCTGGTCGCAACCACCATGGGGTTCCTGACTGCCTACGCGCTTTCCCGGGCGGGTCGCTTCAGGCGCTGGCTTGAGCCGTTATTCATGCTGCCATTGGGTGCCAGCGCGGTCATCCTCGGGCTCGGTTTCCTGATCACTTTCAACCGACCACCCTGGACAAGCGGACCTTTCCCCGTTCTGATCCCGATCGCGCATTCGCTGGTGGCGCTGCCGTTCGTGGTGCGCACTATCCTGCCAGCGATCCAGGGCATCCCCAACTCGCTGCGCGAAGTTGCCCGCGTAATGGGCGCCAAACCCTGGCGGGTTTTTTATGAAGTCGACCTGCCCATCCTGCTGCGCGCGGTGATCGTGAGCCTGGCTTTTTCGTTCACCATTTCGCTGGGTGAATTCGGGGCTTCCAGCTTTCTGGCAAACGCTCGCACGCCCACGATTCCGGTTACGATCTTTCGCTATATTTCCCAGCCGGGCGCGCTAAACTATGGGCAAGCTTTGGCGATGTCTACCTTGCTCATGATCACCAGCGCTGCTGGCAGCCTGCTGATAGAGAAAATCCGCCTTCCTGGGGAGGAGTTGTTCTAATGTTACGTGTCGAAGAGATTTATAAAGACTATGATGGCAAGCCCCTTCTCAGGGGAATCACCTTTGAGGTCAGGCAGGGCGAATTGGTCTGCCTGCTCGGCTCATCGGGCAGCGGGAAGAGCACCCTGCTGCGTATTATCGCCGGTCTTGAGGACCCAAAGTCGGGCAAGGTCTATTGGAATGGCGAAGATATTAACCAGAAGCCCACCCACGAACGCGGCTTTGGGCTCATGTTTCAGGATTATGCTCTCTTCCCTCACCGCAGCGTAGCCGAAAACATTGCTTTTGGGTTACGGATGGCAAGGCGCCCAAAGTCTGAAATCGACATCCTCGTCAGCAGAGCGCTTGAAAGCATTCACATGCAAGACTTCACTGCCCGTCCTGTGACCGAGCTTTCGGGCGGCGAACAACAGCGTGTTGCCTTGGCGCGCGCACTCGCGCCAGACCCGCGTTTGCTCATGCTCGACGAACCACTGGGCGCGCTGGATCACAGCCTACGCACTGAATTGCTCAAGGATCTTCGCAAGAGCCTGCACGACAGCCAGAAACCGGTAATATACGTTACTCACGACCAGGAAGAAGCCTTTGCCTTGGCAGACCGATTGCTCTTGTTGAACGATGGTTTGCTCGTGCAGGAAGGCGCTCCAGAAACGGTTTTCAAGCTACCAGCCAACGCCTGGGTCGCTTCATTTTTGGGGCTGGGCAACCTGTTGCCGGGTAAAGTTATTGATGCCGACCGTGTTGAAACCGAATTAGGGCTGCTCGAATTGCAAACCCAATTAGAAATTGAGATCAGCTCAGACTGCATGCTGCTCCTGCGTCCTGAAGACGCATTGCTCGGAGAAGAAACAACACAATCCGCCCATCACCTACGCGCAGTTGTGCGAGACAGTGTCTTTCAGGGTGAATATTACCGAGTGGAAGTTTTGGTTGGCGACACGCTCCTGCAGGTCAACTCCCAGCATGATATCGAAATCGGTCAACCCGTCCATCTTGACTGGCGTCAAGATACCTTGCAGTGCTTGCCTCTTTCGTAGTGAATGACCAACCTGGCGTTCCGTTGGCGTGTGGACAAAACAGGGCTCTCCTGTACTGTGCAGGTTTTGAACCCGCCCCTTCAATGATCGTTAATTAAAAAACGGGCTGGTAAAAACCAACCCGTATCGACTTGCTTTTAAAAACAATCTTTTACTACATCAGGCTCAACACCGAATTAATCAGGTGCGACCATTCGATTGCGTAATTGCCGCTGGCGACCAGAATAACGACCACACCAATCGCTACACAAACACAAAGGCAAAGCACCAGAATGACAATCAGGGCGATCACCCAACCCCGGTTTTTCTTCTCTTCCACCGGAGGCGTATAAGAATAATTGGGTGAAACCGGTGGTGCCGAAGCAAAACCTTCTCCCTCAGGGGTCACACGGGCGTAAGGTTCGCGCTCATCTGTGACCGGGTCATAGATAACCGGCTCGGCTTCGGGCGGCAGTGGCTCACTGGAAAACACAGTTTCCGGGGCTGGCACGGTCACAAACGGGTCCGGATCAATCACCGGCTCAGGTTGATGTGGTTCTTTAGGCACGTTTGCCCAGCGATCAGCGTCATCCGGGGCTGCAGGCTGATTCAGATCTTTTGGCACGTTGCTCCAACGATCTGCGTCATTCGGAACTTCAGTAAAATCTTGGTCACTCATAATTTATTCCTTTCAATCTCAAGGGATTTGGTTTATCCATTCGCTAAAGGGTCCACAAAAGGCAATGCTGCCACATATCAACCCTACGGCAACAAATATGACGAGACACATTGACAGGATGGAAAGTGCGATCCCAACCCATCCCAAAATCAAGCCGGCGTTCGCCAGCCCTAATCCGCCAACGCGTCCGTTGCTCTTTTCTATTTCATTCTTGGCTGCATAACCGGTCACGATCGCAGCGATCGCGCCAATGAACCACAGCCCTAAATAATTGGCTATACCGCTGATCAGGCTCAAAATCGCCCAAACCGACGTGGTTTCTTCTTTTATCTCATAACTTACATGATTTTCAGTCATTTCATCCTCCTTATATATCATCAGTAACTACCTGGCGGCGCGCTTCTCTGCGCCGTTTAAAAAACCATGACACCCACCAAATCAGTAAAAATACCAAAATAACCATCAGAATGGGCAGCGCCACAGAGAGAACCGACACAAGCGTGACAACCACATCTTCCAGTGTGCTTGCCACCGGCACGCCTGCCCCAGCTGTAGTGGCTTCGATCACCGGTCTGGCAACAAACGACTTCACCGCGTTGACCGAACCCGCCACCAGCAGCCCACAGATCATTGAGAGCGCCGGGTGGATTTCGGTGATGGTCCTGGCACTGGTCGCGAAAAGAATCGCGCCAGCAACCGGACGAATCAAAGATTGAATAACATCATTGACCTGGTCAACCGCCGGCACCTTATCTGCCACAAATTCCACCACGCCAAGCACAGCCAAAACGCCGATCACCCACCAATTCTCCAGCGCGCTCCAGGGTTCTGCCAGTTCGATCAGGTTGGTGAACCTCGCCAGCAGCGAAACCACAAGCAACGGGATGTAGGCATTCAACCCAGCTGAAGCCGAGAGACCAAACGCGCCTAAAACACCCCCAACTATCCCAGTCATGTATACTCCTTCTGCGGGGTGAGATGTTCCCCGACTATTCTAATTATAGTCATATTTTCGAAAGGGAACCGTAGAAAATCATAGGCTTATCGGCGCCCAGGTGCCGATCATCAGGAACCTTAACAGGCTGGTAACAATAATTTGAAGTAAAGCAAGATTAACACCAATCAGAATTGGCAATTTCATCTGTTTCCAGGTGGTCTGCCGGTTGCTGCGCCTGGTGAGCATCAGCGCAATCACTGTGTGCAAAGCGCTCAGCAGAAAAACGACGCTGAATCCAGAGAGAATCATCGCCGGCAGCAGGATGATCGGCTGTTGTCTGTAAACCCCCGCGACCATCAACCCAGCCAGCAGTAAAAGCAGGGGAAAGCCATACCATTTTTCAAAAAAGCTGCGGTTGATCCAGTCTGCCCATGCAGTCTGGTTGAAGAGCGGCATCAAAATTGCCCCAATTCCCAGCCCAACACCGCTGCCCGTAATCAGGCGAAGCAGGTTAGAAGGTTGGTATCCATATGTAAATCCGGGAATGAAGCGCATAAAGGAATTGAGCCCATCAACTCCAAACCAGATAAAGAGCAAACCCAATATCATCATTACCCAGCCCGGGGGGAAGCGCCCTTTGCGCCCCTGGAAAGCCTGGAAAACAATTGCCAGCAGCCCACCCAGGTACATGCCCGTGCAGCGCGCGCATAAAGGCGATTGCATGTGATGATAAAAAAAACTGCGCGCCTCCATTTGGTGGCAGACCGCATAACCGAGTAAACGCAGCTTCTCCCACCAGCCCGAAGGCGTCAGCCACAGCCAAACACCCACCAAACCAATCAGCAGCACCAGCCCCGCGATAATCCAGGGTCGATCATTCCGATCGACATTCGCCTCAACCTTTTGCAACTCGTTGTCAGCAATCAAAGTTGTCTATGCCTTGCTCAAGTATGCGTGCGCATCTTTGAGATAGTCGATGATGGTCAGGTGCTGTGGGCACAAATCTTCACAGGCGCCGCATTCAATACACATGTCTGCCCAGTTTTCTTCCGGAATCTGGTTTTGATACATACGCTTGCCGCGCTCACCCAGCTCATACATGACCGCGTTGTTATAAATAGCGAAAATCTGCGGGATCAACACATCGCTGGGGCATGGAAGACAATATTCGCAATGCGTGCAGGCAACCGGTGCCAACCCCTGCCAGGCATCACGCGCGTCCTCGATGATTCCGACTTCTTCAGGGGTCAAATGGTCAACGCCCGAACGGCTTGCGCTGGCAAGGTTGAGCTCAACCTGCTCAAATGTCGACATGCCCGAAAGCACCACGCCGACTTCTGGCTGGTTCCAGAGCCATTGCAATGCCCACTCCGCTGGTTTTCGCTGCACATCAGCCTGACCAAAAACATTTTTTACTGCTGTTGGTGGTACTTCAATCGCCAGCCTGCCGCCTTTAAGCGGCTCCATAACCACCACACCCAATCCGCGATCGGCAGCCAATTTCAGCCCGCGCTCGCCAGCCTGGTAATCGATGTCCATATAGTTGTATTGAATTTGGCAGAAATCCCAGTGATCATAGCCATTCAGGATGCGCTCAAAGACTTCGTAGTCATCGTGGAAAGAGAAACCGAGGTGCCCAATTTTGCCATCTGCCAGCTTCTGTTCTGCCCAGTCAAAGATTTTGTGCTTAAGGTACTTGTCCCAATACCCCTGGTTCAAGGTGTGCAGGAGGTAAAAATCGATCCGATCGGTTTGCAGGCGCTCCATCTGAATGGAGAAATAATGGTCGAAATCTTCCGGTTTTTCAATCAGCCAGGAGGGCATCTTGGTCGCTAAGGCAACTTTCTCGCGGTAACCGTCCTGCAAAATTCGACCAAGCACGACTTCGCTCTGACCACCGTGGTAGCCCCAAGCAGTGTCGAAGTAGTTGACACCCTGGTCAATGGCGTGGCGGATCATGCGGGTTGCTTCGGGCTCATCAATCGCGTTTTCTTCTCCCATCAGTTGCGGCAAGCGCATACATCCAAATCCGAGTGCTGAGGGTTTGAATCCTGTTTTTCCGAAATTTCTGTATTCCATAACAATCCATATCAGTGTTTTTCCCTATTTTACCCTGAGATCTATTCACCGCCATCTAATCAGCCCTCATGCTGTCCAAACTTGTGTTCCATATACGTCAGAAACGGTTAAAATACAACCATGGACACCCCAGATACAGACCCAATCCTCCCGGATCAACCTCCGCTGAGCCAGACAAGCACCAATGATTCCCCTCCATGGGGTTGGGGCACCAAGCTGATTGTCGGCACCCTGCTTATCGTTGGCTTTTTGGCGCTGGTGATCCGTTTCAACGATTACCTCAATTTGTTGTTGGTAGCTTTTCTGCTATCTTTTCTGCTCACACCGTTGTGTAACCTGCTGCGAAAAGGTTTGCGTATCAGTTGGCGCATCTCTGTGGCAATTGTTTACTTATTATTTGCTGGTCTTCTCATTTGGGGGGTTGCGAGGGGTGGAACCGGTCTCGCCACCCAGGTCCAAAATCTGTTTCAGACACTGATTGACAATATTGATAACATCACGGAATTACTCGAACAGTGGTCAATTCGGTCAATCATTATCGGACCTTTCACCTTCACTACACCACAGCTAAATCTCGAAATGATCGGGCAGTGGGTTTCAGAATCTCTCCAACCAATTGTCAGCCAGGCAGGCAACATCGCCACGACTGTTGTTGGCAGGGTGGGCGGCTTCTTGATGAACCTCGCCATCACTTATATGGTTTCCTTTTTTATCACATCTGAGTCAGATGGAGTCAGAAAAAAAATCATAAATATTTCTATTCCTGGCTACGAAAAAGATTTTCAGCGCCTTGGCCAGGAAATTGGCAAAATTTTCAACTCGTTCATCCGGGGTGAATTCATTGTTGTGAGCATAGCCATAATAATTTACTCCATCTATTTGGGTTTCATGGGGCTGCCCTATTTCTTTGTAATTGCAATTATTGCTGGTTTAGGTCGCTTTATCCCTTACCTTGGGGCTGCGATTGGCTGGATCGCCTTCTTTATTGGCGCGCTGTTGCAGAGTCCCACTCCATTCGGTATGGCACCAATCATCTACGCTCTGCTGGTAGTTGGAATCGCGGTGATTTTTGATATGATTCTCGATCACATCCTTACACCGAGAGTCATGGGTAATTCATTACAGGTACACCCGGCTGCAATAATGATATCTGCCTTGGTAGGCGCTCAATTAATTGGCATTCTCGGTGTCATATTGGCTGCCCCTGCATTTGCGACACTCAAACTGATTTTACGTTACTCCACCCGCAAACTGTTTGATCAGGACCCCTGGGAGGGTATGCAATATTATCAAAAACCAAAAGAACCAGCCTTGCTCAAGGGGCTGCGGAAAATATATGAAAGAATTCGTGCTTTTATAAAAAAACCTAAACAGAATAACAACTAATCCTTTTTAACATTGCTTGCGTTGCAGGCGTAGAAGTGAGATAATCAAGAAAATTAACCGGAGGCAACGAAATGGAAGATCAAGAACCTATCACCACTACCATCGCCGAAACCGAGAACTATCTTGCCTGGAAAGCAGAAGAACCGGATGGCGAAACTACTTATCATCTGGAACTCAACAATATCACCCTTCACTTCTTTAAAGAAGAGTGGGACGAGTTCCTCAAGTTGACCGAAATCATCGTCGACGAAGAGTTGTAAAGCACTACGCATTACTCATTGACAATAAAGCCTGTAAATTGCAGGCTTTTTGTTTTTCCCGGTCACGACAACAGCGTTAACACTTTTCACAGTGACCGAAATTGTGAATGGCTTGAGGAAGGCAAAAAATCGATTAAGTCCGTGTAAAAAATTAAGGATAACACCGGAAAGTCGGATGGCTAATTTTACTTCCTGAGCTTCATCCACTCCAAAGTGCGGTTCAATCGAAAACCAAGCTTCTCTAACAACCCTTCAATCCGGTCCACCGGGTATTCAAGCCGCGTAATTCGCCCCTGCCAATGGTTGTTCAAGAAATCCCCCAACAGGCATAAAGTGTTTGTGTCTTCATCCTCAGTCTCAGGAAGTGCCAGCCACAAATGATCCGATTTCATCATGCCGCGCTGCCAGGTGAGAGCTCCCGCCAACTCTCCCGCCCTGCGCAGGGCAAAGTGGGTCAGGCTGCCCGACGGGTCCCAACTAAGCGGGTTAAGCCACGAAAGCGGTGGGAACTGGCTGAAATTTACCGGAGCATACCAGCGCGTATCAGGCGGGTAGGCGCTTTCGAGCCATCCGCGCTGCGCCCCCCAATCACCCAGGCGCCTGCGAGTCAGTTTGAAAACCATCGGGTCACAATTCCCAAACGAACGCAATTTTGGCTCACTTTGCTCCAGGACCCAGTTATTGAGCCGGCGAATAGAATCGAACCCCAACCCGGCATATAAATTCCGCGCCGCCACATTATCAGCACTGACTTGCAGCCAGACCTCCGCGGCGCGTTTTTGCCGGGCATAGCGCAAGGCGTGTTTGGTCATCGCTGTAGCAATGCCCAGGTGCTGAAACTCGGGCTTAACCGCAACATTGGCTATCAGGGCAATATGCCGCAGTCTTTCCATGAAGGAAATGATGTTGATGTTGCCAACGATGCGACCATCCGCCACCCAAACATAACCGGGCTGCCGATATTCGGTGCCAGGCAGCGCGTTCCAGGCACTCTGATTCTGAGCCGCCTGGCGCATTTGCTCGATGATGTTCATACTCTCGGGGTCGCCTTTGAGATTGAAACTATCTTCAATCAACCTGATCACAGCTTCGGCGTCACTGGCTGGATCAAAAGCCTTCAAACGACCAGGAGGTGGGGTGGTTCGGTTCATAGGCAGGGTTAAAGAAAAAACCAGCCTCTGAAGGAAGCTGGTAATCAGAAGGTTTAGTCGTTGTCCGTGTCAGAAGATCTGGGGCGGCGGGCTCGGTAAACAATTCGGCCCCGATCCAGGTCATACGGCGACATCTCAACCCGGACAGCATCTCCCAGCAGAATGCGAATGTAATATCGGCGCATTCGACCTGAAAGGTAGGCCATAACCTCGTGCCCGTTATCCAAGCGCACCCGGAATTGTGTGCCCGGGAGGGCTTCAATAATGGTACCGTCTACGGTAATCTTCTCTTCTTCTTTAGCCATAACACCTCACTAACTGGCTACTTCTCGTAGGGCTTCCGGAAAGAACGTCGAACAGCCTTCTTTTCATCCATACGGCGCTGCTCGCTCTTGGAAACGAACCAGCGTTTGCGTCGCACGGTGCTGAGCACACCACTTTTCACGACCTTCTT
>Ga0123335_1006207_pt1 | contig 14058 bp, 13 predicted proteins | sample BiotimSIPDNA_2_FD_89707 | JGI IMG/M metagenome (GOLD analysis project Ga0123335, IMG submission 89707) | Anaerobic biogas reactor microbial communites from Washington, USA - Biogas_R2 time_0 SIP DNA | ecosystem: Engineered > Bioreactor > Anaerobic > Unclassified | place: Washington, USA... | reverse complement strand
TATGCAGCTCAAGCTGACCCGCTCTAAATTTGAGCAGATGACCGATCACCTGCTGCAGCGCACACTCGTGCCCTTCAGAGCTGTCATCAAAGACGCCAACTTGAGCGTAGATAAAATCAATGAGGTCGTTTTGGTGGGTGGTTCCACCCGCATGCCTATGGTGGTCGAGCTGGTGAAGAAGCTCACTGGCGGCAAGGAGCCCAACAAGGGTGTCAACCCTGATGAAGTCGTTTCGGTTGGCGCGGCTATCCAGGGCGGCGTGCTCTCAGGCGAAGTCAAAGACGTTTTGCTGCTCGATGTAACCCCGCTTTCGTTGGGTGTCGAGACCCTCGGCGGCGTCATGACCAAGCTAATCGATCGCAACACAACCATCCCTGTTAAAAAGACTGAGGTGTTCTCAACCGCTGAAGACAGCCAGACCGCCGTGGATATTCACGTGCTGCAAGGCGAGCGCCCTATGGCCAGCGACAATATGACGCTTGGCCGGTTTAGACTGGATGGCATTCCGCCGGCCCCGCGCGGTATCCCCCAGGTTGAGGTAACTTTCGACATGGACGCCAACGGCATCCTCAGCGTCACAGCGAAAGATAAAGCCAGTGGCAAAGAGCAGAAGGTGACGATCACCGCCTCGACAAACCTCAACAAGAACGATGTCGAGCGCATGGTTCGCGAAGCGGAATCGCATAAAGCTGAAGATGACCAGCGCAAAGCGCTGATCGAAGCGCGCAACACAGGCGATTCCGCCGCCTATCAGGCTGAGAAGACAATGGCGGACCTTGGCGATAAGGTCGACCTGGTCAATAAGGGCCTGGCTGAGAACAAGATCAAAGCCTTGCGCGAAGCGATCGCCGGCGACAACTTGAACGCCATGAAAAAAGCCGCGGAAGAGCTTGGAGAGGTCATGCGAATGATTGGCCAATCCATTCATCAGCAGTCGCAGGCCGGCAGTGAGCCTACAGAGACTCCCGGCCAACAAGCGCCTGAAGATGGCGAAGACGTCGTCGAGGGCGAATTTCACGACGCGTAATAGAGAAAACACAATCCTCGCTTTGACTTACAGCGAGGATTGTTTCTTTAAAACATGACCTGCTGTTTTACGCGTTGTAATGAATTTTAAATTCTTCCGGCACGGGCATGCCGCCCTCCCACACCACACTGCGGAACTCTTCGGGTGAAGTGTTGCCTTCGCTATTGATCAGCAATACCTGTGAGTCCCGGTTCAGACTTAATTCTTCCCGCAGCTGCCGCGCGCCATCATATTCCATAGCAAACATCAACGCGCCCAAAGTGACCGCGCCAGATTCTCCCGAAACAATAAATGGGTCACCCGGCAGGGGCATTCCATACACCCTCATCGCCTTGGCTGCCACATAGTCGGGGCAAATCGCAAAAAAATCAGCGCAATTATAGAGGGTTTCCCATGCTAACGGATTAGGCTCGCCACAAGCCAGCCCAGCCATGATCGTATCCAACTCTCCGGTCACGTTGTGAGGTTGTCCGTCGTTGATTTCCATCGATTTGTACAAACAGGCGGCTTTGGTTGGCTCAACAACTACTGAAAGCGGCACGTTATCTTCAAATAAAACTGAATAATACCCGATGGCTGCTGCCGCTAATGAACCCACGCCTGCCTGAACGAACAAGTGCGTTGGCCGACGGATGCCCTGAGCAGCAAATTGCTCCTGAGTTTCAACAAACATGGTCGAGTAGCCCTGCATGATCCATTTCGGCACGTCTTCATAACCGCGCCATGAAGTGTCTGAGATCACTTCCCAGCCATTGCGCCTGGCATCATCGTTCACCTGGCGCACGGCATCGTCATAATTGCCGTCCACAATAACGACCTCTCCGCCGTTGCGTTTGATGCCTTCGATGCGATCTTTGGTAGTTCGGTGGTGCACATAAATAATTGAACGAAAACCCATTTTCGATGCCGCCCAGGCGACGCCGGTGCCGTGGTTGCCGTCAGTGGCGGTCGCAAAAATCGGCGAGCCCAGACCCTTGCGCAGTTCGCCATCAAGATTCAATAAGTCATGGAGCGTGAGGTTCTCGTCGGTCAATTGACTGCGCTGTAATAATTTTTTGTAAATAGCGTAAGAACCTCCCAAAACCTTAAAAGAATTGAGCGAAAATCGAGCCGACTCATCTTTTACCCAGATGCCTCCCACGCCAAGCCGCCGCGCGAGGGCAGGCAGACTTTTAAGTGGGCTCATCCCATAGCTTGGAATCTCACTGTGCAACTCGCGAATCCGCTGGGGCAAACCGGGAGGGAAGAGCTCCTGGGCCAGACTCGACCGGGGGTTCTGCAACGCGTGCTCATTTTTTATCCATTGAAGCGGAATTTCTGGTTTCATAACATGGTCCTCAAGTTAATCTGTAAGCTATAACTGTTACCGGGCACTCGGATTTAAGCCGAAGAGACCAGCAACGTCAGGATTATATACCAACTCTGCCCGGCAAATAAATCAGGCAAATAGTTAACTGATTTTTGGCTGAGTGATTCTGGCAGAAGACGGAAGCAAATGAGCCTCACATTCATGGCGAGGCTTGTTGCCACTTGGAATTCTTACTAAAACAACTTTTTGTTTTTTCGATCAGAAGACTGATTCATGCCCAGAATTTGTGGGTCATGCTTCGCTGGCTTTCATAACCGCAGCGGCCGGGAATTAATTGTCAACGCCTCAACAGAAGTTTAGAGACCGTTTCTATTCATGCATCTCGATAAGCTCAACCCTGATACCATCAGGATCGATAAGATGGACCCAGCTCGCGGTTGGATAATGCGTAATTTCTGAGGCAAATTTCATTCCTCTGTTCTGGAGTCGGGAATATAGCGCACAAATATCGTCAGTCTCGATAGAAAAATGACCCGCTCCAATTCTATTGGCAGGTAAAGCGCCAGAGTCTCCAGTAGATTTTAAATACTGAATCAGTTCCAAATAGACCTGATAACCTTCAAGTGAAACCAGCTCAATCTCCGCACCCGGCACTCCCAACCCGAGTGCGCATTCTTCGGGATGTTCAATCCAGCGCATGCGAACCTTGAAACCTAACTCCCGATAGAACTCAATAGATTTCTCTATATTGCTGACGACAAATCCGACATGGTGAATTCCTGAAATTTTTCCTTTTATTACACTCATTTAAACTAACGCTCCTTACCTTTGTATCGTAATCGAAGGCACAAATGTCTCATAAGAATTATCTTGCTTAGTACGTAAGCGCTTTGTAACGCTGCTAATAGTTAGAGCGATAATTGTGGCGACATACGGAAGCATCAGCACAAACTGAACAGGGATCGTTAATGTCTGCAAACGTACTGACGCTGCTTCCGCGGCGCCGAAAAGAAGCGCCGCTAACACTGAGCCAATCACGGTCCCAGCGCCAAAAATTGTTGACCCCAATGCGATGAAGCCGCGCCCTGCCGTCATATTGATTGCGAAGACAACCATAGACGAAGTTGAAAGAAAAGCTCCTGCAATTCCAGCCGTAAAGCCGCTGATTAATAATGTGGCGATTTTTATTTTTATCGGGTCAATGCCTACCGCCCGTGTAGCATCTTCGTTTTGCCCTACCGCCCTAACCCAATAGCCGAACTGCGTATAGCGCATCACAATGAACCCTGCAATTATCAGGACGACGGTAATAACCAATACAACGCTTTGGTTATAGATTATGTCGCCAATAAATGGGAGAGTCTTTAAAAACTCCCAACGAATTTTTGGCAAGGTGTCAATGCCAGAAGGTGCATAGGCACCAGGCTCATTATATATATATTCGAGCAATAGCCATGTAATTCCAGAGGCTAATAAATTAACACCAATTCCAGCGATGATGCTGTTACAGTTAAATTTAAAGATTACCAAAGCCAGAATCAAGGCAAACAGCATTGAGCTGATAATTCCAAAAAACATCCCTATCCAAGGGTTGTTCAAATGAGCGGCAATCGCCATTGAAACAAATGATGATATAAGCATAAGCCCTTCCATGCCTATATTAGTAATCCGAGCCCGCTCAGCGAACACTCCGCCCAATGTTGTCAGCACTATCGGGATTGACATCGAAATAGTTGCAAAAACAAAGTACTGAATATCACTCATTTTTCTCTCGACGACCAAATGAAATATTAAACTTATTGCTGGTAACCAATAGAACAATAATGCCTTGCAGCAGGAACACCAGTGAGAACGGAACGTCAGCATTTACCTGCATTTTCGTGGCGCCGTATAAAAGGACTGAGTAGAGAATGCTCGACCAAAGGATTCCGATGGGCGCGATGCCTCCCATGAGTGCTATCGTCAGCCCTAAACTTCCATATCCTGGAGAAAAACCCTGCAGAAATCTATATTCGATCCCCAAGGTTACCAGTGCTCCTGACAGCCCAAATATCGCGCCGCTTGCTAACAGGGATGTGAAGATCACCTTCTGAGGCTTAACCCCCATAGCTTCAGCGAAGCTGGGATGTAAACCAACCATTTGCTGCTTTAGACCACTCTTAGTCCGCAGATAAAAAATCTGCAAACAAATCAGCAGTAGAATGCTCAGGATGATTGAGATGTTCAGTTTAGATGGGGGGAGCAACTTAAAAAGCTGCATAGTTTGGGGAATTCGCACAGTCTCAGCATTTCCAGACATTGGATTCCTGATGACATTGTTTACAAAATAAGCCGTCAACAGCGGGGCCATATAATCTGACATCAATGTAGTTACTATCTCATTAACATTTAATAAGCTCTTTAGGAGTGCTGGAATTAAAATCCAGAGTGCGCCAGCCAGCATGCCTCCCAGAATTGCCAAAATAGTTACTACAAAATCAGGCGCTGGGAGTTTTAAATAGATCGCGATCACAGCCGCGGTCATCGCTCCCAGATATAATTGTCCCTCTCCTCCGATATTGATCGCCCCCGCTTTCAAAGCAACCATCCCGCCCAAACCACTAATCAATAAGATCGACAGAATAGAAAGCATGCTGCCAAAGCTATATAAATCAAAAAATGACCCGCCGATAAAAGAGACAAATGCGGTGAAAGGCTGGTCAGAAATAATGAGCATGATGACAAATGAAATAACAAGCCCGATTAAAACAGGCAGGCTGCGACTAATGAAAGTCTCAAATTTACCAAGCAATGTTTTTGCCTTCACGATTTGTTTTCAACTCCAAGCATAAACGCACTAAGCACCGCTTCGTCAGGGATCGAATGCCTGTCAAACTCCGACATTATTCGTCCACCATGGATAATTAGAATTCTATCTGACAGCGACAACACTTCTTCCAGTTCGGTTGAAAGTAAAAAGACCGCGGATCGATTATTACGCAGTTCCAAAAGTTGCTTATGAACAAACTCGGTAGCCCCAATATCCAAGCCGCGTGATGGTTCACTCGCGATCACCAATTTAGGCTGACTTGAAAGTTCTCTGGCTAAGACAACCTTTTGAATATTGCCACCTGAGAGTTCACCCACAAAGGTGCCGTCATCAACACCACGGATGTCATATTCCTTTACCAGGTCCATTGCATGCTGCTCAATTTTATCGAGTTTCAGAAAGATTCTTCCATAAGATTCATCGTTCATTGATCCTGTGTAGATATTTTGGGCAATAGTCATGTAAGGGTTGACACCCCTTTGAAGCCGATCCTCTGGGATAACGCCTATCTCTTTTTCGCGCAGTTGGGACACCGAAATATTTGTGATGTCCTGACCGAGATAACAGATTCTTCCAGCATCAACTTTTCGCATTCCAATAATCGCCTCAGCGAGTTCTGATTGGCCGTTGCCGGCGACGCCGGCCAAGCCTACCACTTCCCCCTCCCTGACATTGAAACTGACACCTTTTACTGTCTGTGCGCCTCTTGAATCCGTAATCAAAACATCTTCTACTCTCAGGACCACGTCTCCGGGGTCTGCTTCAGAATGTTTCAATACCTGACTTTGATCACGGCCTATGATTAATCTGGCAATTTCGAGTTCTGATAAACCAGTGGTTAACTCAGTCACATGTTTTTTTCCACTACGCAGAACAGTAATTCGATCCGCTATTCGCATGATCTCGTGTAGATGGTGGGAAATAAAAATGATCGACAATCCATCAGCAACCAATTTTCTTAACACTTCAAACAATTGGTCGACTTCATTCGGGGTCAATACAGCTGTAGGTTCGTCCAAAACCAACACCCGGATGTCCTTCGATAGAGCTCTAAGAATTTCCACTCTCTGCCTCATCCCAACAGACATCCCATAAATTGGCGTAAGAGGATCTACTTCTAAGCCGTAGCGTTTAGACAGTTCTTCAATCCGCCGATTTTGAAGCTTTTCCTGAACTATCCCGTTTTTTATAATCTCCTGACCCAGAAAGACATTTTCGGCGACAGTAAACTCTGGGATCAGCTTAAAGTGCTGATGCACCATGCCCACGCCTGCCTCAACCGCAAGACGTGGGCTAAGTTTGTCATATCGAATGCCGTTGATCGTGATCTCGCCTTCATCAGGTTGAATCATCCCGAAAAGGCAGTTGACTAAGGTGGTTTTGCCTGCACCATTTTCACCAACAATCGCATGGATTTCTCCCTTTTTAAGTTCAAAATCCACTTTTTCTAAGGCTTGCTTCTTGCCAAACCTTTTTGAGATGCCCTTTAGATGAACAGTAAGATTTTCGATCATGGCTCTGTGAAAATTATTTTGTAAAGAATGAGGCGGGTACGATCTTTCCTGCTTTAATTTCTGCGATAACCTGGTTGAGTTGTTCGAGGATATCCGCAGGAACTATGTCCATCGCGGGCTCAAACGAGACACCACCGTTGGCGATATTGCCCTGACGTGTAACGCCCATCTCCAATTTACCCTCGACGGCCTCTTTGAGAGCTTCAAACACCGTTGCATCTACAGATTTAATCGCACTACCAGCGATGAACCCTGGTTGAAGATCGTTCTGATTTGAATCCTGACCAATACCATACGCTTCATTAGCCGCGACTGCTTCAAGGATGCCTATGCTGGTGACACTGGCCACGGCATAAATCACATCAACGCCATCGTTAATCATTGCCGTGGCGACTTCGTATCCCTTTTGAGGATTTGCCCAGTCGTCCGTAAAGCGCACATCAACTTCAATGCTTGGGTCGATATAGGCGACTCCATCCTTAAAACCTGTTATGTAGTCTTGAATTACAGGCATGTCCTGACCGGTGCAAAGGCCAACCTTGTTGGTACCTTCCGCGTATTGAAATTTATCGGGGTTTTTGGTGATCAAAGCCGCCAATACACCGGCGACGAATGCACCTTCATTTTGCAAGTAGATAATGCCAGTGACATTGGGACCGGACGATTCCGCGTCAAAAATAATGAATTTTTTATCCGGAAACTCAGGAGCGACCCCAGCCAATGTGCTTGACATCAACGTTCCACCGGTGACAATCATATCAACCTCAGGTTTCGTTGCCGCCTCCCTAAGATTGCGTTCCCATGCAGCGGTATCATTGGCATCCGCTGGAATCACACGCACTTCCATGCCCAACTCATCTTTGGCTTGCATCAATCCACGATTCGCCGAATCCATGAAGCTCTTATCACCTAAATTACTCGACAGCGGAGCCCAGACCACGTACGAATCTGATGATGAGGATTCTGCCTCAGCTGGAGTTGGGGCTCCACTTGGCTGGCAAGCTGCGAGCACAAACGCCGCAACCATCAAAAATGACAACATGCTAAACAATTTGTTCCTAATACTTTTCTTCATATTTAACCTCTTAAGATAATGTTGGTTGGAATCTAGTGCATCTTAAATTCTAACACAATAGATTGAGCGAGGCTTGTTTATTGATCAAAACTCAATTAAATCGAGCCTTACTCCTGTCTAATCATCACTTGTTGTTCTGTTATTGCTCTCTTTAAGATGGGTTTAGTAAATTTCCCGTCAAAATGAGAACATAACTATTCACAAATAAATTTAGCTGGAGTTTCACAATCTGCCCTATAAAAAACCACAAAGCCGACCTTGTTGGTCGGCTTTGTTTCTTTGAATTAAAAGGGTCACTGAGCTAACTTATATTGATACCCGGCGGCAAGCGCTTTGATATTCACCTGAACGAAACGTTTCAGACGCTCGGCGGTGTGCGCCTCGAGCGCGCGCTCCAGAGCGCCTTCGGGCAAGATCCGCAGGTTTGCCATCATCGCGCCCAGCATCACCATGTTGGCTGATTTCTCGTTGCCGATTTCCTGAGCGATCTTATTCGCCGGCACCATAACCACATGTACATCCTTGCGGGTCACTTCGCGGTTGACCATCGATTCGTTTACGATCAGCCAACCGCCTGTCTTTACCAGCGGCTCATATTTATCCAGCGAGGGCAGGTTCATCGCCAGCACAACCTTCGGGTAAAGCACAGTCGGCGAACCGATCTCTTCATCCGAAACGACAACTGTACAATTAGCGGTCCCACCACGCATTTCAGGGCCGTAAGAGGGAATCCAAGTCACATGTTTTCCTTCGTCCATAGCCGCGTATGAAAGCAACTGACCAGCATAGAGCGTACCTTGTCCACCAAAACCGGAGATGATTACATCGGTTTGCATGCTACTTACCTCCCATCTGAATAGCTTCTAAAACTTTGTAATCCCCAACTGGATAATAGGGCAGCATGTGATCTTCGAGCCATTCTCGCGCCGCGGCGGGCGACATGCCCCAGTTGGTTGGGCAGGTTGAAAGCAATTCAACCATCGAGAAGCCCAAACCCTGACGCTGCGCTTCAAAAGCTGTGCGGATCGCTTTTTTCGCCATGCGGATGTTGCGCGGGTCGTGAAGGCTGCGCCTCACCACATAGGCCGCGCCATCCAGAGCAGACATAAACTCTGCCACGCGGATAGGGTACCCTTGTCGCTCCACATCGCGGCCTAAGGGCGAAGAGGTGGTTTTTTGTCCGGGCAAAGTAGTTGGCGCCATCTGGCCGCCAGTCATGCCGTAGTTTGTGTTATTGATAAAAATAGTGGTAATCTGTTCACCGCGCGCCGCGGCGGCAACGATCTCAGCCATGCCGATCGAGGCGAGGTCGCCATCGCCCTGGTAGGTAAACACCATCTTGTCTGGCAAGGTGCGTTTGATGCCGGTCGCCATGGCAGGAGCGCGGCCATGCGGCGATTCAGCAAAATCAAAGTTGAAGTAGTTGTACGCGAACACCGCGCAGCCGACAGGAGCTACACCGATGGCGTTGCCGAGCTCACCCATTTCTTCGAGCACTTCGGCAATCAGGCGGTGCGCCACACCATGCGTGCACCCCGGACAATAGTGGGTGGAGCGGTCTTCGAAGCCGGCTGGCCGCTGATAAACAATTTTTACATCTTGATCCAACATCTCAGGCTCCTGTTCCGATCTTTTCTGTAAGGCGTGTCAGCCAGCGATCGCGCGGACTGCCCTCAACGGTATATCGCCCCGCAGCAAGCGCCATAATTTCATCTTCGAGATCATCCGGGTAAGGCACCATGCCCCCCATGCGACCCGTGAATTCCACGGGTTTACGGCCTTTGACGATCTTGAGCACGTCATCGAGCATCATGCCATTATTCATTTCAATAACCAAAAATGCTTTAGCCTGCGGAACCAGCGCCTCAAGTTCATTTTCGGGGAAAGGCGCAAGGGTAATTGGCCTGAGCAAGCCGACTTTCACGCCCCTCTCACGCGCCGTGCGCACCGCTGAAAGCGAAATGCGGCCCGCGGTGCCAAAACCAACGACGATATATTCTGCGTCTTCAAGGTAATAGCCTTTGTAGCGCACTTCATTCTTTCTGATTTCCTGCCATTTGAGCTCCTGGCGCAGGTTAAATCGTTCCTGGGTTGGCGCATCAATATTGATCGAGGTCAACACGTGTTTTCCACGTCCGGGGATGCCAGCCAGCGCCCAGTCAGGTTGGCCACCCTGCATGGGGGCGAAGGGAGGCAGCTCGGCTGGTTCCATCATCTGTCCAAGCGAACCATCCATCAGGATGCAAACCACGCTGCGATATTTTTCGGCCAGGTCAAAGGCCAGACCGGTCATATCGACCGCTTCCTGAACCGAAGCAGGCGCGAGCACGATCAGGCGGTACTCACCATGTCCGCCGCCGTGCACGACCTGATTGTAATCGCCCTGTGAAGGGGCAATATTGCCCAAACCGGGTCCGCCACGCATTACATTCACAAAGACCGCTGGCAGGTCGGTACCCACAATGTATGAGACACCTTCCATCATCAGGCTGACGCCCGGGCTTGAACTGGACGTCATCACGCGATGACCGGTACAAGCCGCGCCATACACCATATTGATCGCGCCAAGTTCGCTTTCAGCCTGCACGAAGGCGCGGCCAAGCTCTGGCATGCGCGCTGAAAGGTGTTCGAGCAGTTCCGTTTGCGGTGTTATCGGATAGCCAAAATAAGACCATAAACCAACCCTAATCGCGGTTTCGGCCACAGCCACGTTACCTTTAATCAGTTCTTTTGCCATTTATGCCTCAACCCTTTCATCTTGCGTGGGGCGGACACCCCGATAAACCGTGATCGCTGCGTCCGGACAAACCACCGCGCAAGTTCCACAAGCGATGCAATCTTCTGGGTGCAGCATGAACGCCGGATGAAAACCTTTGGCGCTCAACCGGCTCATGTCCAGCGCTAAGACGTGCGCGGGGCAATCGGTGACGCACAGCTCACAAGCTTTGCAATAAAACTCGTTGATTTCTACCCATCCCTTTGGGGGCATTCAGTTCCTCCTTTGAACACGAAAATAATCTGCCTCTTTGGTGAGTTTAGCGGCAGTTTTGTCGTTGATTAGTATACCGTGATTCCTTTAGTAACAGACGTCCGGATTGAAAATTTTAACAATTTCAGGTTTGATTTTTTGGTTTATGGTTTGCCGGAAGCAGTTATCATCGCGCCGGATCCATCCGCCACCGCGCTGACGCCCCCCGTCATAGCCATACTCATCGGTGAGTTGGAGCTTTCCATCAAACATTCGTTATTGTACCGTTAGATGTTTCATCTTTTCATTAAGATTATTTCAATCGGTAGAAACTCGGTCGCCGTCGGGATTATTGCACTTTTCATCACAGATTTCAACGGCTGTCGTAAACCATTTTCTAAATTCCTTTAGAATGTCAATGAGATTCTTAGCTCCGCCAAGACCAATAAATATCTCATCCTTTATCATGCAATGGTACCAATCTGCTTCGTTATTTTTCACATCCACAACCTCAAGAGGAATCTCAGCAATATCAAGGTCTCGGATATCAAATTCAAAATACCAACCAGGATTATCTATATTATCAATTTTAAATCCATGCTCATGCTCCCAGGATCCATTACATAAGTCTGCGTATGTGTCTTGAAGCCATGTCAATAATTCATCCATTTTCTATTCTTACCTTTCTATCGCGGGATCTCAAGCCAAGATGGTCTGCGAATGATGTTCTTTAGGAAATCGTGAATGTGGGGTAGTATTTTTAGATTAGTGCTGCTTTCGGGGTGCGCTTTGCCTATACCATCAAATCGCAATATTTTGGACCATGGATTGGGGTTCTGCGGATTTGTTTGCGGTTGATAAGTCTCATAGTTAGTCACTTTTCCTGTGGTTGGATCTCTCTTGAATGTGGAATGTAGACCGGTTGCATTTGGGTCTGGCCGTAAATCATTCTTATGTCGGTTGCTGAAGTAAGCTATGTTTTCACCGAATGCCGCAGCGCCAGATAATAATGTTACAGCTCCTAACGTTACAACTGCTGCTCCGGCTGCGGCTGCAGGAGCGGACGCAAGGCACAAGGTCGTCCCGCATCCGACAACAGCCCCGCCCCCTGCGATACCAACCCCTGTATTTATTTCCAGAATACCAAGTGCGGTTGTAGTAAGATCGCCAACAATTCTACCAATCAACATTGCTTCGGACTCGTTTGATGATGGAGCAAGCGATCTGGCTTCGTCTGGAAATAAAATCGCCCCCAACCAATTATTTGTCCTGACAATTTCCACAGAAAAACCAAAAATGAATTCCCCAAACCAATTTGCAGAATTCTCAGATGGATCTGTACCATTGACCGGATTGTTATTGACATATGCATACCGATCAAAAGCTTGGGTACCCTGTAATGACATGGGAACGATCGTATCCGCCTGCATGAAACGACCGATTACAGGGTCATATCCCCTCCACTGCGTTGCGGGGACCTTCGGCCACTGGGCGTTATAGAAGTAGATGTCTCCTTCCTGCATTTGACCGGTATAGGCATAGTCTGTCGGGCTGGCGCCTTGAGTGTGTCTGGTCGTCCCCCAGGGGTGGTAGAGGGTCGTACTTATCTGGCTTCCATTCGCATCCGCAACCACGCTGACGCTCCCCAGCTGATCACCATACAGGTAGCTCACCACCTCATCATCTTTCATTGTCAATGCGAGTATTAATATTTACAATGCGGAACTGTTTCTTGGAGCAAAGTATCCTCTGTTATCTTAAAACAAATGTACTGAACCTGATGTTCAGGGCTTTGAATCTGTATGTCAAAATTCCAATAGGCCTGATCTTTCCAAACCGACAAATTACAATTTTGTTTAGACATGCAGATTTCCCTTGCTTCTTTCAATCCAACACCAATCGCCTTTTCTATTATTTCATTAGATGTTATTTTTTCTTCATGTTCAACGTCATACTCACTGCCATTTATTTCGCTAAGGGTTAAATTATCTCCTTCAAGGTTGATGGAGCAAAAAACAAACCTTCTATCATGAAACAGACCAAATAGTATTGGGCGTTTGCTATAGTAGCTCACTGAAACTTGATTTATTTTGTTGACATCTAATTTGAAAGTCTCGTATTTTATCGTAACTCCACTTAGATATGCTCTCGGATAGATTTCTTGAACTAACTTTTTACAAGTCCGATCTAAGAATATTAAGTCAGGGAATCCGGTTCTGGTTCTCGGAATTCTTAAGTGGTTTACTTCCTTCCCATTTAGAGACATAGTAGGATTGCATCCCGTTAGGATGAGAATAAACAAAAAGAAAAGCCGAATCATTTTTTTCATCGAATTTGGTCCCTCCATCTACGATATTCATCCAAGGTTTGTCGGTGGTAATTTTGATATTTTAACAAGTCAGAAATGGTATGATTTGCAAGATAGCTCTTTAAACCTGTAGTTCCCATGTTATAGCCTTGCAAGAGAATCCTTGATTGGTCATCCAGTGAAAGCGCAGTAAAACCATTTCCATATTCCTTTACTAAATTTGTCCGAATATACGACAAATAACCTGCAACATAGCCAACAGATGTCTTAGGGTTGAGAAGATTAGAAATGGTACTTTTATTGTTTCCGGTGACATAACCTTCATTCTCCAATGTGGAACCTATGCTGACTTGAATTTGTCCAATCCCTATGGAAGCGCTGCCTATTGAGAAGGCGTCTCTGAAATAGGCTTCACCACCCTCAGCTAAATTAGCCAATGGACCGTTGAAGAAAATGCGTCTTTCCAATGCTCCGCTTTCATGTCTGATAACTGCCGAAATCAATTCAGCGGGTATGCCGGTTCGAGAAGCTTCAGTATTTATTACATCCGTTAATTCTGTTACCAGAGCTCCGCCAATCCTGTCTCTTGCGTTTTGATTCAATGATTCGTCTTTCTGAACAATATATTCACCTAGGACATGACCAGCGAAAGGTGCACCAACTGAAAAACAAAAAGTAAAGTCGAATATTGTAAATATGCATCGACCACTTGGATCGGTGTACTTTATCGGACTGTTGTTCACATAGGCATACCTGTCGAAACCCTGCGTCCCCTGGGTTGGAGGAACCAAGGTATCCGCCTGCATGAAACGACCGATTACAGGGTCATACCATCTGGCGTTATAGAAGTAGATATCTCCTTCCTGCATTTGACCGGTGAATCCATAATCCGTTATGTTTGATCCTGTTTGATAGCGGGTAACTCCCCATGGCTCATACAACGACCTGCTAATCATCGCGCCAAATCCATCCGCCACCGCGCTGACGCTCCCCAGCTGATCGCCATAAAGATAATAGACCATCCCATCCTTCTTCATCGCAATGCGTT
>Ga0123335_1006204_pt1 | contig 14061 bp, 12 predicted proteins | sample BiotimSIPDNA_2_FD_89707 | JGI IMG/M metagenome (GOLD analysis project Ga0123335, IMG submission 89707) | Anaerobic biogas reactor microbial communites from Washington, USA - Biogas_R2 time_0 SIP DNA | ecosystem: Engineered > Bioreactor > Anaerobic > Unclassified | place: Washington, USA... | reverse complement strand
TCGCGGCGCTGCGCAGGGTCGGCCGGGAATTCAACCTCGAGTTCGAATACAAGAAGCCCGCCCAGCTCGGTCGGCGCATCAGCAACGACCTGGACGTCATCCGGGACACCGGATTCGACATCGACCGGCAGCGCAACGCCCACACCAAGAACTTCGAGTACCGGATTATCAAGACCAATAGTCTCTGACTCCCATTTCTTATCGTCGAATTAACATCCTTGTTTACGGATGCCTTTGAATTTTCACCTCTTCGGAGGTGCCTCTACATCAGAGAAGATCTGCACGGCATCAGGAAGGCGCTGTCCCCGGATATTGATTGCCGCAACAGACTCATTTAGTTCGGCCAGTTCGGCGGAGGTGAATCGAACAGCAACCGCCCCGATATTCTGCAGCATATGTTCCTTATGTGTCGTTCCGGGGATCGGCACGATCCAGGGCTTTTGCGCCATCAACCATGCCAGCGCTATTTGCGCGGGAGTAACAGACTTTCTTTTCGCCCACTTCTTTACCAATTCCACGAGCGCTACGTTGTGCGGCAGATTCTCTGGCGAGAACCGGGACTCAGTGCCACGAAAGTCACCGGGAGCGAACCGTGTATTCACGTCGATCCAACCGGTCAGGAACTGAACACCGAGCGGGCTCCATGGCACAAACCCAATACCAAGTTCCTCACAAGTGGGGATTACTTCCTTCTCTGGTCCGCGCCATAGCATTGAGTACTCGCTCTGGACTGCGGTGACAGGCAGCTCCGCATGAGCGCGCCGTAGAGTCTTAAGCCCCATCTCGGAGAGGCCCCAGTGCAGGACTTTTCCCTGATCCATCAGATTTTTAACCGCTCCTGCGACGTCCTCAATTGGGACTTCGGGATCGACCCTGTGCTGATAGAGGAGATCGATGCGATCAGTCCGAAGGCGTTTGAGCATCGCTTCGACCACCCGCTTGATATGTTCTGGGCGGCTGTTGAGCCCCGGCAGACGCTTGCCGGTTTCCTGATCGATGTTCCAGCCGAACTTAGTTGCGATAACGACCTTATCGCGAAAAGGAGCCACTCCTTCACCGAGGATGCGTTCAACTTCGAAGGGGCCATACGCCTCTGCCGCGTCGAAAAAGGTGACGCCATGATCGAACGCGGTTTGGATAACGTGAATCATTTCTGGCCGGTACGGAACTGTGGTTTCGTACTTGCGGCTCATGTTCTGAACGCCGAGTCCAATACTCGACACATCGAGTTTGCCGAGTTTGCGGCTCCCAAAACTCGTAGTCTGCTGAGGACTGGCTGAGCCAGTACTCCCGATGGAGCTATGTCCCTCCTGAGCTTGTACAGCGGCGGAAATATGAGGGAACAACGAAGCTGCGGCCACCCCTGCTCCTGCGATAAGAAATTTGCGTCGATCCAGCATGGCGGGGCTGTCTTCTTGAGCGTGGTCGTTTTGTGTACTATTCATATAAGTGGCACCTTCTTTTATTGTCTTCAATGGTGTTGTGTGTTGCTGTTGCCAGCGCTTTCGATATGTCCTTAAGAATGGTATAGGTGCAGACCTCCTTGGGGCTGCACTTGATAAGCAATTTTTTTCATAGAAAAATTTCCTTTCTTGGATCACAGGCCAAGCCCGTTCACCCAGTCCACAATCTGCTGCTCAGCGTTTTGGATGCGGTCACGAGAGATAGTAAGACCGTCCAGCATCTTCGCTTCCGGCTCCAGCTGCTGGATCGTCTTAGGCGTTCTGGCGAATCTGCTGCCGCCGTGGGTGCTGAAAGGCACAATGGTTTTTCCAGCGAAGTCGTATCCCTCAAAGAAGGTATACAGAATCATGGGCATATCGCGCCACCAGATGGGATAGCCGATGAAGACCGTGTCGTACTGCGCGAAGTTTTCAATCTGCTCCGCAATGGCTGGGCGGGCGTTTGCATCCTTTTCGTCCTCTGCCAGATCGACCAGTGTCGCATGATTGGTGGGATAGGGGGTCACCGGCTCGATGCGGAAGATGTCCGCCCCAGTGGTCTTCTGAATTACATAGGCCATGTACTGGGTGTTGCCCAACACCTTGCCGTCGATGACCACGACGCTGTTGTCCTCATCGGTGGTCATTTTGTTGGGGTCGGTGGTCTCCGGCATGGAGAAGTAGACAATCAAGGTTTTCTTTCCAGAAACAGTTGTGAGGCTTTCTGGATTGCTTTTCATTTCAGTCTCGTTTCCCTTTGCTTCTTTGCCGAAGCCGATGGTGCTACACGCCAACGCAGCGAGGATCACAGTTGTAAACAAGATCGTTTTCATGGTTTTTCTTCCTCGTTTTTAAAGGATGACCTGCTGGCGTATTGCTCATCGCTGACATGTTCCATCCACTCCACGGTAGAACCATTCATGGGATCGGAAATTGCCACATGCGACATAGGGCTATCCGGCGCAGAGCCGTGCCAATGGCGCTCATTTGCTGGAATCCAGACCACGTCTCCTGGCAGAATTTCCTGTATGGCATCTCCTTCAGATTGCACCAGTCCCCGCCCGGAAATAACGATCAAAGTCTGTCCGAAAGGATGGGTATGCCATGCGGTGCGTGCCCTGGGTTCGAAATTCACGATTCCGCCGCGATAGCTGTCAGGTGTTTCTGAAGAAAACCTCGATTCGACAGTGACATTGCCGGTGAAATAATCCTCCGAGCCTTTTGTCGGTGCTTGATTTTTGATGACCTTGACGGATGGATTCCGACTCTCAGGAAGGTTGATACCCAGGAGATCGTTGAGTGTGTCAGCGGCTCTTTGAGCTGTCTCTACACTGACTTTTTGTTCCAGCACTTGGATAAAATCAGCGAGCTGGGATTTGCTCCACCCTACGTTCATGGAAACTCCGAAATGGGATCGTAGCTGGGGTTCTGTCCCTGTCTTCGCGGCCAGAATACTGATAGTCACCAGTTGACGTTCCTGATGTGTGAGAACATCTCTGACAAAAATCTCGGCAAACAGGTGCTCCACTAAAAACTGATCAATAACTGGCGTAAATACCGCATACCCGCTGGTACGGTTTGAAATATCCCTACCGACAAGGGCGTTCCGAACCTGATGGCCATAGGCATTTCGATCAAAATCGGCAGGCAAGGGACTTGCTTCTTTACCTGGGGTGTCGCTTATTCCCTGCTCCCGGCGCTGATCCAGCACCGCCATAAAGGTATTGATGCCGTTAAGGGCGCGGGGGAAACCGGCATAGGCATAGGAGTGCACCAGTATTTCCTTGATTTCATTAATTGTCATACCGGCGTTCAACCCCTCAGTAAGGGCGGTTTCCAGCTGCGGTAAATTTCCCGTTGCCGTGAAAGCGGCGATGGGAATGATTCCTTTCTCCTTGGTGGTCAAGGTTTTGTTTTCATCAGTCTGTGCTTGAGAAAAGCTCACAATAGAGACCAGTACAATCATCAATGTCGTGATAGTTTTTGCGTATTTTTTCATGTTCTTTCCTTTTTATGTCGCCAGTCAGTGACTGATTGATGGGTTCAAATGTTTTTCCCAGAACTGAACCGCAAGATCCAGCCATCCTTCGGCGTCTGTGCCTGTGCCTAGCCCGAAACCGTGACCGGCCGTTCTATAGCGTCGATATTCGACCTCAACTCCGGCTTCACGCAGATTCTTGACGCGTCTGTCGACAGACAAGACATTTGCAATACCGTCATTTGCGCTGGTTGTCATAAATGTCGGCGGAAAATCTTCAGAGAAACTGGACTGGCCGGTATAGGCGATAACAGCGGTTGACGGTTTCGGCAGATCGTCGCCCTTATACGCGGCGACTCCGCTAAAGGCGATATTGCCAACCATCCTGGCTCCGGCAGAGCCGCCCCATAGTGAGTAACCGGCCGTGCTGACCCCGAGTGCTTCCGCATTCTCGAAGATATAGGTTATAGCCGCCGCCAGGTCCTCCGTCGCCTTTTGCTGGCTACCGATGCGGTATCTTATGACAAAGGCGTTGTACTTCTTTTTGCTGATTTCCAAAGCAAGCGGAAATCCTTCATGCAGAGAGCCGACATAGGAAAACCCTCCGCCAGGACAGACAATGGCAAACGGTGCCCCCTTTTCGCCCCGATAGAAGAAGAGTCCGGTGTTCTCTTTTGCGGGGTCGTCCCGCTTTTGCTGTTCGGCGTAGAAGTCGTAGAAAACAGCCTTGCCGTCGTTGACATCATCAATCATACGGTTCAGCGCCCCGACAACGGTGTCGGGGTTCACGTGGCCGTGGTAAGGCATGAGCGAGCGGACATTGCTGAGCGGCGTATCGAGGTAACGAGTGTCTTGCTCTGTCGGCAGGATGAGCTGACTGAAGCTTTTAAAAGCCGAATGCTCCACGATGTCACGAACTGAATCAGCGGTCGTAAGATGGGCATAACGTCCTTGCCCGTTTCCTTTTGTACCCAAGGATGCGCCTGTCTTTGCTTCCGCCATGGCGACACCACCCGTGAAACAGGTCAGAAATAGCATCAGGATGAATATCGATCTGCTCATTGCTCCATACTCTTGCTAATCCAGCCCTTTTTGGGCCAGCCAGTCGGACATAAGATCCGCGATTTCGAGATTGTTCAGATCCGAAAAGGGAAAGTGCGTATTGCCGTGTATCCCTATTTCCGGCAGATGCACCACCGTGGCATCGCCGCCATGACGATTGACGGCAGCGGCCCACAGTTTCGCCATCGCCAGCCGGACCCGCCAATTGTCCTGGCCGGGATTTTCGGAAGGTTGTTCCGGAATGTTATCCCCGTAATAGATGACAATCGGGACCTTGGTCAGTTTCATGAATTCTGCCGGCGGCACACCGGATGCCTTGAGCGTTCCTGCTGAACTCGGCATATCTTCGGGAACTTCGCCTTCGGGGAAGATGAAGCCGCTGCCCGGTTCGTAAGAAACGACGGCACGAATATTTGGGTTTTTCAGCACGGTCTGCCAGCCCATGCCGCCACTGTGCGAATGGGTGACGAGGATGCCGGGGCCGATCTTGGTGAAGAGCGCAGCCACGGCATCCGAGTTCACGTCGATATCGATCGGTCCCGTATCTGGAGTCATCTGGCGAAAGTATTGCTCTAACGATTCCGGGTCCTGGGCGAACTGGACTTCCGGGAAATACTCGGGCCAGATGCCGACGCGGAAGATATCGAACCATTTCTGTTCGTCCGGAGTTGGCGTCAGCGTGACGGGCTGAGTGCTGCGTCCGGCCCGGCCCCGCCGAGGCTGGTCAATCAGATAAACCCCGTAGTTGCGCCGCAGGAAGATATTCTGGAATCCTTCACGCCCGTCCGGAGTGGTTTCCCAGGTTTTTGCCGATTGCCCGTAGCCATGCCACATGACAAGTGGGAGCTTACGGGCGTCTGTCGGAATCTGGTAAAAGGAATAGAGATGATCGCCGTGTAGCGTTTGCCCCTCCGGGGACATCTTGACGGGATCGAATGTACCCGGATTGGTCAGAACGGTTCCGCCAACAGCGAAACTGCCTTGCTGCTGGATGACCAGCGGTTCAAACTTGCCCGTATGCTGGACAACTGAACAGGCGGAGAGGCCCACGCTGACAAAAGTCAGCATGAGTACAGCAATTAACTTTCCAAACCTTGTCTTCATCGATGGTTCCTTACTTCAGTGTCCTGCCAAAGAATTCGGTCAGCTTGCCGATGGTGGCGTCCACGTACTTGGGAACCCAGTAGGTCTCGATGTGCGTGGCGCCGTCGATCTTGAACAGCTCCTTGTCCTTGGCGCCGGTGGCCTTGGCGAAGGCATCCAGGGTCATGTACAGGCTGTCGGCCTTACTGCCTGCAATCATCAGCAGGGGCTGCTCGATCAGTTCGATCTGGTCGGTGGCGTCCCAGCGCATAAGGTCAAGCAGGCTGCTTGTGGTGTACTTAAAGGTCGAGTTGGGGTGCGCGTGGGTGCGCCAGTAGTACTCGTAGCCCTGCCGGTACAACTCGAACGGCAGCGCGGCGATCTGCGCATCCGTCATGTCGGCATCGCCAGAGTACAGAATCTTGCCGCCGACCGCTTCCTGCGCCCGAGCGTCAGAAGCTTGTTGCAAACGTTTCTGGATGGTGGACATTTGCGAATCCATATAACCGTTGCGTCTTACACGGCCGGAATTGAACATGCTTAGCGTCGCCACCGCCTTGAAACGTTTGTCGGATTTCGCCGCAGACAACGAGTATCCGCCACCGCCGCAAATTCCGAGCAGCCCAAGGCGCGTGGCATCGACACCTGGATAGCGGGTGATGAAGTCCGCCGCGCCATGGATGTCCTCGATACGGAATTGCGGCTTGTCCGTACTGCGTGGCTCGCCGCCACTGCCGCCCTGATACGCGGCATCCATCGCAATCGTGATGTAGCCCAGTTCGGCCAGACGCTGGGCATGCAGTCCAGAGGTCTGTTCCTTTACCCCGCCATTGGGGTGAGCCACGACCACGGCTGGATATGAATTTTCAGGGTTATAGTTGGCTGGGGTATAGACGTTTGCGGCGATCTTCAGGCCGTTGAGATCGTAGTTGACCGGGTGGATGTTGACCTTGCCCGCCTCGTTCTTCGTGATCGCACCTTCGTAGGTCAGGGTAAACGGATTGAGTTTGTAATCTGTAGCCATCGCGGTTCCTGCTGAAATGCTGATAATTGCTGCCAATAGCAAGGTTACGGTTTTCCAACTGGGCATTGTTTTCTCCTTATTTTCCTTTGTCATGTTGGTTATAAAACGACCGACCGCACCGAAGCGGATTAGAGTTCGAGTTTTCTCTCGCCCAGCCACTTGACCATCGCCGGATCGCGATGGTCGAAGAAGCTGCTTTGCTTCTGGTCCAGGCTGGCAATAGCCGCCATATCTTCTTTGCTCAGGTCAAAACCAAGCACATCGAAATTCTCCACCATCCGTTCTCTGCGAACCGATTTGGGAATTGCAACAACACCCCTCTGGGTCAACCAGCGCAGCACGACCTGGGCGATGGTTTTGTCGTATTTGTCACCAATCGACTGCAATAACTCATTGGTGAAGATATTGTTCTTCCCCTCGGCAAAAGGCCCCCAGGATTCGATCTGAACATGGTTCTCCTGGAGAAATTTCCGGGCTTCAACTTGCTGGCAGAACGGATGGGTTTCGATCTGGTTGACGGCAGGCACGACGTCGTTGTGGACGATGAGATCCATGACCCGGTCGGGCTGGAAATTGCTGATCCCGATGGCTCTGATTTCCCCTGCTCGATAGAGGTCCTCCATCGCCCGCCAGGAGCCGTAGACATCGCCGAAAGGCTGATGAATCAGGTAGAGATCCAGGTAGTCGAGCTGCAACTTGTTCAGCGATTTCTCAAAGGCTCTTTTGGTGTTGTCGTAACCGGCGTCCTGAATCCACAGCTTGGTGGTGACGAAAAGCTCTTCCCGCGCTATGCCACTTTTTTTAAGCGCATTGCCGACAGCCTCTTCGTTCATGTACGCCGCCGCCGTATCGACCAGGCGATAGCCGATTTCCAGCGCTTCCAGAACGCATGATTCACACTCTTCCCAATCGGGGATCTGATAGACCCCGTAACCCAGAATCGGCATCTCGACACCGTTATTCAAAATAACTTTTCCCATTATCATTCTCCTTTGGGCCGCAAACGGCCCTTATTTACCACCCCTTGGGGGAATCAACAGCAACATCGACAACAGGCAGCCGAGTCCGCTCAAGGCGATCACCAGTCCCAACGGCCACGGTGTGCCGTCGGCCCACAGACCCACCAGCCCAGACCCGAAGATTCCACTGCCGTACTGAACGGCTCCTGTTAAGGCGGAGACAGCTCCGGCCCGTTTCGGGAAGTCAGCCAGGGCTCCGGTAATTGAGTTGGCAACAATGAGGCCGGTAGTTGACGCAAACAAAAACAGCGGCGCAACCAGCCCCCACAGCCCACCAAATCCGCTGTGGGCGGCACAACCTGCCCAGATACCGGTACACATGGCGGTAATAGTCCCGAACAACAGAATCCGGTCATAACCAAAACTGCCGACCAGCCGCCGGTTCAGGAGGTTAGCCAGCATGATGCCGATGATGCCGAGCCCGAACAGGAGGCCATAAAAGCGAGCCGGGAAATGGTAGTAATTGATGTAGACGAAAGGAGTCCCGGCCACGTAAGCAAACATGCCGGCATATAGAAAGCCGCCTGCACCGAGATATCCTAGCAGCCTGCGATTCTTTAGTAGCTCGACATAGCGCAACATCGCCCGACCAAGTGGTTCCGAATTGCGGTTTTGAACGGGCAGGGTTTCGGGAATGGTGTAAAGAGCGCCAAGAGTTAACAGCCCGACTGCGACCAGAACCCAGAAGATGGCTCGCCAACTGGCCATGGCAACAATCTGACCACCGACCAGCGGCCCGACTAAGGGCATAATTGCCATCACTGTGATCAGGGTTGACAGCATTTGAGCAGCCCTGGTGCCCTTATAAAGGTCACGCACCATGGCGCGCGAAAGAGCGACACTGGCGCAAGCGCCAAGAGCCTGAATGATCCGCCAACCGATCATCGTCAGCGCACTGTTCGACAGTGCACAACCGGCCGAGCCGATCACAAACAGGATCAGCCCGCTGCCGACCGCCAGTCGACGACCGTAGCGGTCACTGATCGGCCCCCAGAGCAACTGCCCCGAACTGAAGCCGATCAGATAGCCTGAGATCGTCCATTCGATCATGCCGGTATCTGCGTGCAGAGAACGCCCCATTTCGGGCATGGCTGGCAGATAAAGATCGGTTGAGATGGAAGCAAACCCCATCAACAAGCTGAGGACTGCGAGGACATACCAACTGGGCTGCGGGACCTCCAAGGCTGCAACCTCGGCATCCCCATGTATCTGCACTTGTTCCAAACAGGCCATTTACAACTCTTGAGCCGTCGGCCGAAACAGGATCTCGTTGATATCCACCTCGTCCGGCTGGCTCATGGCAAAGACCACCGCCCGCGCAAAGGAATCGGCCGGGATCGCGTATGCGTCGTAGAAATTACGGATATTGTCGGCGACGTCCGGCTCGGTGACACTGCCCGGTAACTCCGTAGAGACCGCCCCCGGCGAGATCACCGTAGTCCGGATGTTGTATGGTTTTACTTCTTGGCGGAGTCCTTCAGACAGGACCCGCACTGCATGTTTGGTCGCCGCATAAACCACGTTGCCGGGGCGGACCTTGTGCCCGGCTACCGAGGAGACATTGATGATGTGTCCTCTCTTCTGCTCCTTCATATAAGGAAGAACCGCAGCGATGCCGTACAATACACCCTTTATATTGACGTCAATCATCCGGTTCCAGTCGTCGACCTTGAGGCGTTCGAGTAACGAGACCGGCATCAGCCCGGCATTATTGATAATAACATCAATACGACCGTGGGTTTGCACGGCAGTGTCGACCAACTGCTTTACCTGGTTGAGTTCGGTAACGTCCGTAGGGACGGCTAAGGCCTTGCCGCCGCTCTGGTTCAACTCTTCTGTCAGGGCCTGGAGGCGCTCGACCCGCCGCGCACCCAGCACGACGATTGAGCCCTGAGCCGAGAGGAGCCGGGCGGTTGCCTCACCCAGCCCGCTGCTTGCGCCAGTGATAACCACGACTTTATTTGAATTAGGCATATTCATCTCCTTTATTTATAATCTGTACTGACACTGATCTCTTTCCAGTCTTCTAACTCTGTATGCTGACGATCCAACTCGGCACGAATGGCGTTGATTGCATCGGTTCCAAGTAGCAGCCGGAACGGGATTTTGGAACCCTTGGCAACTTTTATAATGGTCTGAGCGGCTTTTTGAGGATCTCCGGGCTGTGTTCCGTCTGTCCTGTCGTTCTTTTTCCGCCGCTGCCCGACAGTTTCGTCGTAATCTGAGAATTCTTTTTTTGATCCTGTTAATGACCGTCCGGCAAAGTCGGTCCTGAAAGCTCCCGGTTCAATCAGCACGACTCTAATGCCTAACGGTGCAACCTCTCTGCGAAGGGCGTCGGACATTCCTTCAATAGCAAATTTTGATGCCGCATAATATCCGGAGCCGGGCATGGCAAAACGACCGGCGATTGATGATACGTTCATAATTGTGCCGAATTTCCGTTTTCTCATCCCGGGCAATACCGCCTGAATCATATGGACAGTGCCAAAAAAGTTCGTATTGAACAATGTCCGGATTTCATCCTCTTCGGCTTCCTCGACCGCCGCACGGTAGCCATAGCCCGCGTTGTTGATGAGCACATCGATACTTCCGAATTTAGCTTCGGCCTGACTGACTGCATTTGCAATCTGTTCTTTGTCGGTAACGTTCAGAGAAAGACCCAATGCCGTATCCGGGTAGTTTTCGACGATACCCTGAATATCATCAGCATTCCTGGAGGTCACGACGACATTGTCTCCATTTTTCAGGATTTCCAGGGCAAACGCACGCCCAAGCCCGCTTGAACAGCCGGTAATCAGCCATGTTGTCATGTCACTCACGCTTCTCTTACTATTCTTCTTGCTTAGCTCTTGTGCGTTTTTCATAAATTAATCCTCCATTATTTAAAACGGCATTTCGTTGTGAAGTCTATAAGGTTTTCTGAAATCGGACCTTTCTCCGAAAACCTTGTTTGATTTGTTCCCAGCCGGGCCGTAATAATTCCTACTCGTGCACATGCAGCCAAGGCCGAAGGCAGAATTTTATCAAGTTTGTGCTTTTGCATTTTAAGCGCTTCTGTTCTAGTCAAATCATTGATTAGCGATTGACTCGTTTCTGTAGATTGGCCGGGTACCTGTCTCCAAGCACTTTAATTTTCGAAATGGCGTTTTCGATGCCGTCTATATCTTCCTTCGTCAGTTCCACGTTTTCCGCACCAAGATTCTCTTCCAGGCGATGAAGCTTGGTGGTTCCCGGAATCGGTACAATCCACGGTTTCCGGGAAAGAAGCCATGCAAGAGCAATCTGTGGTGGCGTTGCACCCTTGGAGGTAGCAACGGCCTCAATACGTTTAACCAGGGTTTGGTTTGCCTTGCGCGCTTCGGGAGAAAACCGGGGTACGATGTTCCGGAAATCATCTTTGGCGAAAGACGTATTTTCATTGATCTTACCGGTCAGGAAACCTTTCCCAAGCGGGCTGAATGGCACAAAGCCAATACCCAGTTCCTCCAGGGTGGGCAGGATTTCCTTTTCGGGATCGCGCCACCAGAGAGAATATTCACTCTGAAGCGCCGTCACAGGCTGAACCGCATGGGCCCGGCGGATGGTTTGCACCCCGGCTTCGGACAGGCCAAAGTGCTTTACTTTGCCTTCCGTGATCAGTTCCTTGACTGTTCCGGCGACATCTTCAATGGGCACGTCGGGGTCAACCCGGTGCTGATAAAGCAGATCGATGCGGTCGGTTCGCAAACGCTTCAGGCAGCCGTCGATGACTTCCCTGATGTGCTCTGGACGGCTGTTCAGAATCTGCTGTTTCCCGTCGTCACCGAAGGTGAAACCGAATTTGGTGGCGATAACCACGCGGTCGCGAACCGGTTCGAGCGCTTCTCCAACCAGTTGTTCATTGGTGAACGGGCCATAACATTCGGCCGTATCAAAGAATGTCACCCCATTGTCCACTGCTGTGCGAATCAGCTTGATCCCCTCGGATTTTTCTGTTGCCGGTCCATAGCCGTGGCTCAGTCCCATGCATCCCAGCCCCATGGCCGAGACTTCCAGACCGCTGTTTCCAAGTTTGCGTCTTTTCATATGGCGTCTCCTTTTTAAATCCTGCCTCGTTTATGTTGTAATAATATAGCAGCATGCACGAAACTAGGTAGACCAATCCTGTCGGATCCTTGCCTATTCCTATATGGTCCGGCAAAAAAATATTGATGTATTACGAGTGAACGAGTAGCCTGGATATGCTATTAAGACTTAAACAAGGAGGTAACTCTATGAAAAAATGTGGTATTGCGTTGGCTTTTGTCATGAACGGCTTAGTGGGAAGCATTGCCCGTTTAACTGAAAATGGAGAGTTGCGTACAACGGCGGTTCCAGGGTTGTCGCTCTATCGAAAAACAGAGCCCTCCGAGCCGCTCACAGGGATGTACGAACCGAGTGTCTGCTTGATTGCTCAGGGGGCTAAACGGGTATTGCTGGGGGATGACACATACGTATACGATGCAAACCACTATTTATTTTCTGGATTACATTTACCCGTAATTGCACAGGTAATCGAGGCTAGCCAGGAGAAACCATACCTTGGCCTCAGATTGACTTTTGATTATAACGATATTTCTCATCTAATGGCGGACAGCCAACTCCCCCCACCACGTACACAGAAAACAGACAGAGGCATGGCTACTGGAGAATTGACAGTGCCATTACTGAATGCTTTTCAGCGGCTGGTGGACCTGCTTGACCAAAAACAAGACATCCCAATTTTGTCACCTGTCATTCAGCGTGAGATTTTTTATCGATTACTGGTGGGGGAACAGGGGGCTATATTGCGTCAGCTTGCAGTGACGGGCACCCAAAGCCAACAGGTTGCTCGAGCCGTATTGTGGCTAAAAGCAAATTTCTCACAGCCATTACGGGTCGATGAACTTGCTGAAATGGCCAATATGGGTACATCAACCTTTCATCACCATTTTCGTAGCATGACGGCACTTAGCCCACTTCAGTACCAGAAACAACTGCGGTTACAAGAAGCGCGGAGACTGATGTTAACCGAACACATTGATGCCGCCTCCGCTGCATTTCAAGTTGGCTACGAAAGCCCATCACAGTTCAGTCGTGAATACAGTCGCCTATATGGCGCACCACCGGTACGAGACATCATGACCCTGCGCCAACAGTCAACAAGTGTGAGTGGGTAGCACATTCCTCGCTACCAACTAAGCTGGATACCTTCGTATAACCGACAATACCTTTGCGTCTGGTTTTGCTCTCGGGCGGCCTTTTCTTTTGCGGTGGTGCGGTGAACACCGCTGTCCCTTGCGGTGGATGACCACCGCACGCCAAACCCTTACCAGACAAAGCTTTCATGGCCTTTGCGGTGGTTGCGGTGATCAATCCAGAGGTCTCACCCCCTATGGGCTGAAATATTTTTTCTTCCTACCAACCCGGCGTCCCCCGATAGAGAAATTCCGACCCAGCGAGAGAGACATTCCCCAAATACCACCGCAACCACCGCACTCTATCTTCTCTTTCTTCATAACTATCTAAAAACAAATAACAAACAAAGAACCATCCCCTGCGGTGGGACGAGAAAACCTTCCACCGCACGACCACCGCAGCCACCGCACGTATCCACCGCAGCAGATGGTCTCCGACGGTTTCAGGGCAGCTCCGGTAAGTAACGGGAAAAGCGATTAACCCGTATTTCTGGAGCCTGAAACCATGAGCCTTCTGAAAACCATGATCAAGCACACCGCCGGTGGGCAGGACGCCTCGGCGGGATGTGAAACCCCATCATTACCACCGCAACCACCGCAGCCCGCCATCTATGTCTCCACCGGGCTCGACGTTCACAAGATCGAGGACGCTCGCGACTGGCCTGAAGACAGGGAGATCGACAGCACGCTGTGTCGCCGTCTGTCGCCTGAATACTTCGCCTGGCTGCGTTCCCGCATGGTTACCGCCCAAGCCGCGCACAAGGCCGGAAAACTCCCCGAGGATGCCTGGAACACGCTGCGGCAGCGATTCAACGCCCTGCTGGAGCTAACCATCCGGGAGTTCGGCAAGGAAAGCCTGCAGGAGGTCCTGCACTCTTTTTCCCCGAAGAACTATCAACCACCCGCGCTTCGTCCCGAGCCCCAGGAGAAACCCGTCGAAGTTCCCAGTAAGGACTGGATTTATCCCGGGAACCAAGCTTGGAAATGTAAGCAGCCGGTGACTTCCCAGGCAGTCGCCAAGGTCGACGCCATCCGTGAGGAGGCCATGGCCAAGGGCTGGTCCGAGGCACGCCTCTATCAGAACCAGGGCCGGTTTCGGTTTCCCTGCGGCGAGGACTACGGCCTGGTCTGTTTCGTCGATGGCGATCAGGAGATTGGCGAGGTCACCGAGCGTTCTATCGAAATTATCCACGGGCCGAAGTCCGGGCGTCCCAGCACGCTGCGGTTCTACAACCCGGACGTGCCGCAGCCGTGG
>Ga0123335_1006200_pt1 | contig 14068 bp, 10 predicted proteins | sample BiotimSIPDNA_2_FD_89707 | JGI IMG/M metagenome (GOLD analysis project Ga0123335, IMG submission 89707) | Anaerobic biogas reactor microbial communites from Washington, USA - Biogas_R2 time_0 SIP DNA | ecosystem: Engineered > Bioreactor > Anaerobic > Unclassified | place: Washington, USA... | reverse complement strand
TGAGGAAGATGCTGGGGGTGTTCAGCCCGGCGGTCACCGTTTGGCCGACGTTTACGCGGCGTTTGATGATTTCGCCGTCGATGGGCGAGCGGATGACCGTGTAACCCAGATCGACCTCGGCCATGTCCAGGGCGGCCTTGGCCTGGCGCAATCCGGCCTCGCCGACGGCGATGTTGGCCAGGGCGACCAAATAATTCGCTTCGGCGGCGTCGTAATCGGAATCGGCGATTGCCTGCAAGGGTCGGAGTTCCTTCGCCCGCTCCCAAGCGTTCTTCGCCTGGGCGCAATTGGCCTTCATCTGCTCCAACTCGGCCTCGGACTTCTTCAGCGCCGCCTTGCATTGCTCGACCTTGGCTTGGTAATAGGTCGGATCGATGTTGGCCAGCAACTGATCCTTGCGGACGGTGGAGCAGAAATCGACCGATTTGCCGGGCCGGTCGGCGTCGGGTCCGAAGCTGAGGATTTTGCCGGTGATCTGCGCGCCTACGTCGACCACCTCTTCCGGCTGCAAGGTTCCGCTGGCGTCGATGGTAATTGCCAGTTCTCCGCGTTCGATTAACGCGGTGCGAAAGCTCGTTTTTTCGGCGCGATTGTTGTGGACGTAATAGGCCGCGCCGCCCGCCGCAACGACCACCGCAATCAAGAGCGCGAATACCGTTTTCATATCCTCACCTTGGCCGTATCGTAATGGATTTTCATTGTGTTGGATGTAGTCTTTCGATCGACGGTCTCATCGGCCGCTTCGACCAAAGCGGTGAAGGCGTCCGCCACGGTTTGGCGTTGCGGCGTGGAAAGGCGTGCCAAGACTTCCGCCATTCGCCGCACGCGGTTTTCCGCGTGGCGGCGCATCATTTCCGCGCCGCTGTCGGTCAGTTCGAGGCAGCGCACGCGGCGGTCGTCGCCGCGAGGCACTCGTTTCACCAGTCCTGCCCGCTCCAAACGGTCGGCAATTTGCGTCACCGCGCTGAGCGAGGTTCCCAATTCCCGGCTAATCGACGACATCGACCGCGCCTTGCCGAACAGGCTGTTGCACAACCGCAACTGCGCCAGCGGCAAATCGATCGCCTCGCCGTCGTGATTGCCGCCGGCTAGACGGTCGAGAAACGAGTGCAGCAGTTCCTCGATGGTTTCAGCGTCGGCGCGCAAATTGTTTTCGTGTGGCATTTTCTATCTCGCACAAGCGGAAGGTTGGCGTGCCGCTATTCCCCCCCTCGCGGCGACCAATCAATTCATCCACCTATAATATCAAGATACATAAACTATTTTGGAAAGTCAAAGGCCGACCACGTTGGGGCTCGCAGGCTGAAGGTAGGAGACTGGAGGCTTAAGGTTTGGAGGCTTTAAGCTGGAGGCTGGAGGCTATTCACATAGGGTGGGAAAATCTGTAGCGCAATCCCGCCACATACATTATTTAGCCCCCGGTGAATACACCGGGGGCGTGGTGAATACACCGGGGGCGTGGTGAATACACCGGGGGCATGGTGAATACACCGGGGGCATGGCAAGAAGTATCCGCAATGCTGCCCCCCCGTGTATTCACGGGGGGCTAAATGCTTCCAAACAATGAATCAATTCTCGGACGCCACTGGGAACAGCCTCCGGGCCGGTCGCCTACCGGCCTATTCATGCCGCAGGGCCTCGATGGGGTCCATCGCCGCGGCGCGAATTGCCGGATAGAGGCCGAAGACCACGCCGATGGTCACGGAAATGCCGAACGCCAGGGGGATCGACCAGGGCACCACGATCGGCGACACTTCGCGGATGACGTCGGGCAATTGATTGAAGACTTCGGGCGAAGCGCGTTGCAGGCTGTCGCGGAAGATGCCGATCAGCGGCCGGCAGGCGAATCCGCCCAGGATGCCGGTGGCTCCGCCGACGACGGAAAGCACGATCGTCTCGACCAGGAATTGGCGGACGATGTCGCCGCGTTTCGCCCCCAGCGCGCGGCGGATGCCGATCTCGCGCGTCCGTTCGGTGACTGTGGCGAGCATGATGTTCATAATGCCGATGCCGCCGACGACCAGCGAGATGGCCGCGATCAGGCCCATGAAGACGATGAACATCAGTCGGGTGGTCCGCGCTTGCTCGAGCAATTCGAGCGGCACGGTCACGGCGTAATCCTCGTTGCGGTGCCGGCGTTGGAGTGTCTCCTTGACCAAGGCGGCGGTGACCGTCACGTTTTCGACCTTGTCCACGCGCAAGGTGATTTGGCTGAGTTCGAGCATTTCGCCCTCGCGCGAGCCGGCGCGGCGAATGATGATGATGTCGCCGATGCGGGTCCAGAGGGTGCGGATGGGGATATACACGTCCTTGTTGAATTCTTGCGCGGCCAGCGAGCCGCCGATGCCGGCCGAGGGCGTGCGGTCTTTCATCACGCCCACCACGACGTAAAAGGCGCTTTCGATGCGAATCGTCCGGCCGATGGGATTTTCGTAGGGGAACAGCGACTGCGCGGTTTCGGCGCCCAGCACGCAGTGGTTCCATTTTTCGCGGTCGTCGGTGTCGCTGAGAAAGCGGCCGCGGTCTACCTGAAGATTGTTGACTTCGGCGTATTCGGGCGTGCAGCCGACGAGCCGCCCTTCCATGTTGCGGCCCAAATAACCGAAGCGATAGCGGACCTCGCGGATCGGAATCGCCCGCTCGATCGTCGGGATTGTGTTGGCGAGCAAGTCGAAGTCGGCGCGGGTAAGCCCGTAGGGGACGATCGATCGCGAGCTGCCGGTGTTTTCGATTGCTTCCTCGGGCGGTTTGATCGAGCGGATGATGATGTTCGTCGCCCCCAGCCCTTCGATCTGTTCCTGGGCCTTGCGGCTGATTCCTTCGCCGATGGCCAGCAGCCAGACCACGCTGGCCACGCCGATGAAAATACCCAGCACCGTCAGCAGCGAGCGCAGCGGATGCAGCAGCAGGCTTTTCACGCCCAATCGCCATGTGCGGAGCCAGAGGAAGATCATGGGGGGGGACGAAGTGGTTAGTGGCTAGTGGCTAGTGGTTAGTGGCTAGTGGCTAGTGGTTAGCGGCTAGTGGGCAGTTGCGGGTTGCGATTGTATGTTTAGCGGCCGTCGGCACGACGGCCAATATGTGTTCAACTGTTTTCAATTTCGCGTATCGCTGCAAATCAAGCCGTCGCGCAGGCGGACGATGCGTTTGGTGCGTTCGCCGACCTCCGGTTCATGGGTGACGACGATGATCGTTTTTCCCTCCTCGTTCAGGTTGCCGAGCAGTTGGAGGATTTCCTCGGTGGTGGCCGAATCGAGGTTTCCGGTCGGTTCGTCGGCGAGGATGAAATAGGGGTCGTTCATTAGGCTTCGGGCGATGGCCACTCGCTGCTGTTGGCCGCCGGAAAGCTGGGTCGAGCGGTGTTTCAGCCGGTCGCCCAGCCCGACCAATTCGGCCATTGCGCGGCTCCGCTCGCGCTGCCGGCGGTCGATCCGACCCTGATAGTACAAGGGGACTTCGATGTTCTCCAGCACGGTCAATTGCGGGATCAGGTTGAACGACTGGAAGATGAAGCCGATGCTCGACGCGCGGATTTCCGAGAGCCGGTCGTCGCTGGCCCCGCTGAGTTCCTCGTCGCCGAGCATGATCCGGCCGGAGGTGGGGCGGTCGAGACAGCCGAGCAGATTCAGCAGCGTACTCTTGCCCGAGCCGGACGGACCCATGATCGCCACGTAATCGCCGCTGGGCACTTCCAGACTGACGCCCCGCAGCGCGTGGACCGTCTCGCCGTCCATGACGTATTGCTTGACGATTTCTCGGAGTCGGGCGGCTGCGGGAGCGGAGCGGCCGGCGGGCGTCGTGCTGGTTGCGAGTTGGTCCATGATTCGGCGCGTGGGCTAAATATAACGGCAAGCAGGCAGTTGCCCCCTTTTTCAACAGGCTGCTAGCGGCGCTCGGCCACCGCGGCCGGCGGGGAGACAGGCTGCCGCTCCCGCTCGGTTTCCGGCAGGTCCACTTTTTTCCGATATGCCGAGGCGTTCAGCACCACCTGCTCGCCCTCGACCACGCCGTTGCGCACGACCACTTGCTTATCGTTGGTGGCACCGAGTTCGAGCGGCCGCGCCTCCCAGCCATCGCCGGCGCCGGCGACGCAGTAATACCGGTCGCCGTGCTCGAAAACCGCCTGCACCGGCAGGGTCAGCACGTCGGGCAAATGTTCCACGCGGATGCGGACCTCGGCGGTCAATCCCGGCCGCAGCCCCGGCGGCGATTCGTCGATGCGGACCACCGTCTCGTACTCCTTCACGCTGGAACCGAAAAACGAGGTCGGCACCGGAAACTCGTTCACCTTGTCAACCGCGCCGTGCAACTCAATGTCGGGGAAGGCGTCCAGCCGGATCGAGGCCGGCATGCCCCGCTCGACCAGCGTGATCTTCGACTCGTTGATCTTCGCCACCACTTGCATGCGGCTGGGGTCGGGCAGACGAATCAGCACCTGCCGCTCGCGGACCTGTTCGCCGGCGTCGATAATTACCTCGCGCGTGCCGCGCCAGCCGGTGACGTTGGCGTAGACGACCTGACCGGCCTCGGGCGAGCGGATTACGCACTTCTCGATCTGGCTCTCGACTAGGGCGAGTTGCTCCATGTCGAGCTTATGCGCCGCTTCCTTGGCCTTGACGTTTGCCTCGGCCGTTTTGATGTCGCTCTCCAACTGCACGATCATCTTCGCCTTGGTGAAGGTTTGAAGGACGGCCAGCCGGGACTTGGCGATCAACAAGGCGTTTTTCGCCTTGGCGACGGCGAACCGATCGGCCTCCAACTGTTGTGCGGGAATGTAGCCCTTGGCGGCCAGTAGTTCGCTGTATTTCAGATATTCTTCCGCCCGGCTGACATCCTCCTCGGCGATGAAGATGTCGTTTTCGATCGCCCGCGTTTCCTGCTCGAAGATGCCTTCGAGATACTCGCGTTTGGCGATTTCCGCCGAATCGAGGGCTTTTTGGGCCTGGATCAGCGCCGCTTCGCTGTTGGCGCAGGTGATCAATTGCGAGGTTCGTTCGTTTTCCAGGGCCGAGCTGTCGAGCCGGACCAGCACGTCGCCCGGCTGAGCGAGGGTTCCCTCGGGGACGATTTCGAGGATCGTGGTGCCGCCGGCGCCCTTGGACTGGACTTCGCAGCGGATTTCCACGTTGTCGGCGCTTTCGATGTTCCCCCGGTCGGTGATTTCATGTACGAAATTGCCCCGCTCGACGCGGTGCAGTATCGGCCCCGACTCCGGCCGGGAGAAGTTCAACTTCGGCCACAGCACGAAGCCCAACACCGGCAAGACCGACAACAATACTAACCAAACAAGTAACTTACGCATTGAAATACTGGAGGGTTTTGCGAGGGGGGCGAAGCACAAAATTCTCATTGTGCCTTTCACCCCCCATTATACTCGACTCGGGAACGCTTGTCACTTCCAGTTCTACATCCAGCCGCAATTTTTGCCGTGACAATGGGACTGTCCCTTCCGGTGATCGGTATAATCGGCCTGAAAATGGGCCGGTTCTTGAACGGTTGCCGGCCTGATAATGTGCATCCCCCTTTGGCGAATGGAGCTGCGATCGGCGATCAAGGCGATTCCGCCCTGCCGGTCAGCAGTTTGCGGAGTTGGCGGGCAGCGGCCGCCGGATCGGGGGCGGCCGTGACGGCGGCGCCGACCGCGACTCGCATTGCCCCGGCGGCGAGGACTTCGTGCAGGTTCGCGGGGCTGATGCCGCCGATGGCGAACGACGGCAGGCCGATCTCCGCCGATACCGCTCGCACAAACTCCAAGCCCGGATATGCGGCGAATTGCTTCGTTTCGGACGGAAAGACCGGGCCGACGCCGATGTAGTCGGCCCCGTCGAGGACCGCTTGCCGCGCCTGATCGAGCGAATGGGTCGAAACGCCGACCAGGGCGTCAGGGCCGACGACGCGCCTGGCGTCGGCGACCGGCATCTCTTCCTGGCCGACGTGTACGCCGTCGGCGCCGGCCAGCACGGCGATGTCGGGCCGGTCGTTGACGATCGCCAAAACTCCGGCGGCGCGCGCCGCGGCGGCGAGCAACCCCGCGCGATCGAGCAGCCCACGGTCGTCGAGTCGCTTGTCGCGGAGCTGGAGAACATCCGTGCCGGCGCCGATCAGCGCGTGGACAAGCCTTTGGAATTCCTCGGGCGTTGCCCGACCGTCGAGCAAGACGTAGAGCCGGGCTGATACTAGCCGCCGCCGTGCGTGGTCGGTGATGCAGACCGCCCTCTGCAATGTATACGTGCGATAGCGCAGTTGTTTCATCGCCGCGGCCGCGGCCGGATCGAGCAGTTTGCAGAACTCTTCCAGGCTGCGGAGCGATTCCTCCGCCCGGGAGAAATTGGCCGTCAGCACGTCGGCCGGGGTTTCGCGCCGTGCTTCGGAGGGCGCGTCGAGCGACGTGCCCACGTCGGCCCGCGTCTCCCTCGCGGCCAACCGCCGCTCGACGGAAATCGGCAACAACGCTTCGACCAGATCATGACGCAGTTGTTTGCAAAGCTCGGTCAAATGCCGGTCGTCGAGCGTCAGCCGCGCGAAGTCCTCGACGACGCGCAGTCCCTCGCGGGCGCGATTGGCGGCGGCGTCGATAATCCTTAGCGCGGCGATTTCGCCGACGTGGTTGCCGCAAGAGCTTGGGGATAATGCCCCCCGGCTATTGTTGCCCTTGTTATTATTATTGTTGTTGTTTAGCGTGGGATCGCAGACGTATTCGCCCGCGTCATCCGCGTCGATCGGCACGCTGGAATAATCGTCCGGCGGCGAACCGTGGAGCGCGCGGATTTCCGCCGCGATTTGGTCGGGATCGATCCCGTGACGCCGCAGCCAGCACGCCACCTCATGGTCGGCTGCCGCCAATCCCAGTAGGATGTGTTCGGTGGCCAATTCGATGGGGCGGGGTAGAAATGGGAGCCGATCGGCCGCCAGCCGCAGCGAGCAATCGACGTTGCTGGAAAACGGGGGGCAATGGCGACCCTGCGCAGGAGGGGTAATTTGTCGTAGCCCGGGCCACTCGCGCCGCACAATCGCTACGTCCACGTTCACCCTGCCGAGCATAACGGCCGCGCGGCATTCGGGCTCGGCCAGCAAACCGAGCAGCAGCGATTCCGCCTGCAACTCGACGGCCTCGGCGGAAAGCGGCCATTTGGCGGCATGGTCCAGCACTCGCTCGGCGGCGGCGGTGAAGGTAAACTGCATAATGATAATCCGGCTTGGCCGTGGATAAAGCTAATCACACCACTAAAAGTGTCGCATATTGGCAACATTCCGGCAATATCCGGCAATATCGCCATTACACATTGTCCGGCTTGCCGCCGCCGAGTTATCGGTTGCCTTGATTAGACCAATTTTGGAAGTTACAATTCCTTGGCGTCGCACGTGGAGGAACGGTCCGGCGGAGTGAACAGACAGGCTCCGCCCCGCGTAACTCATTTAGGGGCGGCGGCCGCGCGTCGGAATAAAACCGGCCGGCGAACCCGGCGACTACCCGATGTTCGGTCGCGATCATTCCGGGGGCCGTATGCCCCCGGCTATCGTTTTAGCGGAACAATTTGTCCGAGGCGGCACACGTACTCGGCCGACTATATTTTAATCGCGGAGAAGATTCATGTACGAGAGATTCACCGACCGCGCCCGCAAGGTCATGCAACTGGCCAATCAAGAGGCACAGCGCTTCAACCACGAATACATCGGCACAGAACACATTTTGCTCGGCCTGATTAAGGAAGGGAGCGGTGTGGCGGCCAACGTATTGAAGAACCTCGACGTCGATCTCCGTAAAATCCGGCTCGAAGTCGAGAAGCTCGTCCAGAGCGGGCCGGACATGGTGACGATGGGCAAGCTGCCGCAGACGCCCCGGGCGAAAAAGGTCATCGAGTACTCGATGGAGGAAGCCCGAAACTTGAACCATAACTACGTCGGCACCGAACACATTCTGCTCGGTCTGCTTCGCGAGCAAGAGGGCGTGGCGGCGCAGGTGCTGATGAACCTCGGACTGCGGCTCGAAGACGTCCGCGAGGAAGTGCTGAACCTGCTCGGCCACGGCATGGAAGGCGCGGAGGGGGCGGAACGGGGCGGCATGTCCAGCGGCCGCGGCGGCGGCGAAGCCCCGCAACGGGCGGGAAAATCCAAAACCCCCGCACTCGATAGCTTCGGAAGAGACCTGACCGAACTCGCCCGTCAAGGAAAACTCGATCCCGTCATCGGAAGGCATAACGAAATCGAACGGACCATGCAAATCCTCGGCCGGCGCACGAAAAACAACCCCGTGCTGTTGGGCGAGGCCGGCGTGGGAAAAACCGCCATCGTCGAAGGCTTCGCCCAACGCGTCGTCGAGGGGAACGTACCCGAACTGCTGATCGACCGCCGCATCGTCGTGCTCGACCTGGCGATGATGGTCGCCGGCACGAAATATCGCGGCCAGTTCGAGGAGCGAATCAAGGCGGTGATGAACGAAGTCCGCCGCGCGAAGAACACCATCCTGTTCATCGACGAGCTGCACACCCTGGTCGGGGCCGGCGGGGCCGAAGGGGCCATCGACGCCAGTAACGTGCTCAAACCAGCACTCTCCCGCGGCGAAATTCAGTGCATCGGCGCAACCACACTCGACGAATACCGAAAATATATCGAAAAAGACAGCGCCTTGGACCGCCGCTTCCAAATCGTCATGGTCGAGCCTTCGACCAAGGATGAAGCGGTCGAGATACTCAAGGGGCTGCGCGACCGCTACGAGCAGCACCATCATGTGCGCATCACCGACGACGCGGTCGAGGCGGCCGTCGAGCTGTCGAGCCGTTATATTACCGGCCGCTGCCTGCCGGACAAGGCCATCGACGTAATCGACGAGGCCGGCGCGAGGGTGCATCTGAAGTCGATGACCCGTCCGCCCGACTTGAAGGACATCGACGCCGAAGTCGAAAAGCTGAACAAGGACAAGGAAGAGGCAGTGGCCAACCAGGACTTCGAGAAGGCCGCCGCGCTCCGCGACCAGGCCGACAAACTGAAAAAGAAGAAGCTGAACATCACCAACGAGTGGCGGGAAAAATCCCGCGAGACCAACGGTATCGTCGACGAGGAAGTGATTGCCGAAGTAGTCTCGAAAATCACCGGCGTGCCGCTGACACGCATGTCCACAGAGGACTCGCAACGGCTGATGAAGATGGAGGAGGAGTTGCACCGCCGCGTGGTCAGCCAGGACGAGGCGATCCGCTCGATCAGCAAGGCGGTCCGCCGCAGCCGCAGCGGTTTGAAAGACCCCAAACGGCCCACCGGCAGCTTTATTTTCGCCGGGCCGACGGGCGTGGGCAAGACCCTGCTGGCAAAGGCCCTGGCCGAGTTCATGTTCGGCGACGAGGACGCCCTGATCCAGATCGACATGAGCGAATACATGGAGAAGCACAACATCAGTCGGCTGGTTGGCGCGCCTCCGGGATACGTCGGCTACGAGGAAGGCGGCCAATTGACCGAGAAAATCCGCCGCCGACCCTACTCCGTCGTCCTGTTGGACGAAATCGAGAAAGCGCACCCCGACGTGTTCAACATGCTCTTGCAGTTGATGGAAGAAGGCCGGCTAACCGACAGCTTCGGCCGCAACGTCGATTTCCGCAACTCGATCGTCATTATGACCACCAACGCCGGGGCCGAGGCGATTAAGAACGAGTCGGCGTTCGGGTTCCAGAAGCCCGACGACGATGCCTCTTACGAGAACATGAAAACCCGCGTGCAGGAGCAGATCGAGAAGGTGTTCCGCCCCGAGTTCCTCAACCGCGTCGACGACGTGATCGTCTTCCGGCACCTGACGCAGGACGACCTGGGCGACGTGATCGACATGGAGTTGCGGAAGGTGCGCAATCGCCTCGCCGAGCGCAACTTGGAACTGGTGCTCGCCGACGACGCCAAGAAGTTCTTGATCCGCAAGGGGAGCAATCTCGATTTCGGCGCCCGGCCCCTCCGCAGGGCCATCGAGAACTTCGTCGAAGACCCGCTCTCCGAGGAATTGCTCAAGGGCGAGTTCCAGGGCATGAACACCATCACCGTCGAGGTCAAGGAAGTCGGCGAAAAGAAACAACTCGTCTTCATCGGCTCGAAGACCGAAAAACACGACGAACCGGAACCGGTCGGCGCCGCGGCGGGCGGCGAACATGGCCCGGAGTGATTGGCATTAAATCGCGGATTTTCGTCGCGCCCAAGTAAAATCCAATAACCTTATCCGGCGGTTGTGGCATATTGGCCCAACCGCCGGTTGGCGTTTGAGACCGTGTCGTTGCGGCATTGTCTACCTCATAATATTCAGATATAATAAGTGCCACGAGTGTAATCTCGGGCTGTGAAGCGCAATATGCCGAAGGGGAATTGCGTGATGAAAGGCATTCAATTTCTGGTCGATGTCCGGGGAATCAAAACGGCGGCCGTCGTCAACTTGAAGCAGCACTCCGAGCTTTGGGAAGACTTCCACGACATCGCTCTTGCCGAATCGCGCGAAGCGGAACCCCGCTAATCGCTCGCAGAGGTTAAAAAGCGGTTTGTTTCCCAAGGGAAGTTAAAACCGAATGGCTGAATATGCGATCACTTTCTCGCGTGCCGCGTGCGGCGAACGTTGTTGCCGTTCTGAAATAATCCATGCGAATCCTCATCGTCGACGACGAAAAGATAAAACGGGTCACGCTGACCGACGACCTGGCCGCGCAGGGCCACGATGTCGCCGCCGCCGCCGACGGACAGGAAGCGATTGAACGGCTCGCAGAAGGCCGATTCGACGTGGTCGTGACCGATCTGAAAATGCCCCGGATCGACGGCATCGACCTGCTCAAGCGAATCAAACAAGGGCCGGCGGCCGACACGGAAGTCATTATGATGACCGCCTACGGAAGCATTCCCGTCGCCGTCGAGGCGGTCAAGCTCGGCGCGATCGACTTCCTGACCAAACCGTTCCGCAACGAGGACGTGCTGCCGCTGCTGACGCGGATCGAACGCCAGCGGCGCGCCGCCGGCAAGACGCCGCCGGGCGAACCGCCTTTCTCGGCCGAAGCGGTCGCCGCCGACGCCATCGGTCGCTCGGCCGGCATGGAACGAGTGAAACGGATGGTCGAAATCGCCGCCAAAACCGACGCCAACGTGCTGCTGCACGGCGAGACCGGCACGGGCAAGGACCTACTCGCCTCGCTCATCCATCGCAACTCGCACCGCCGGCAGTTCCCCTTCGTCAAGGTCGGCTGCGCGCTCTTCCCGCCGCAACTTATAGAAAGCGAACTCTACGGCCACGAAAAAGGCTCGTTCACCGGCGCCGAACAGCAGCGCCGCGGCCGCTTCGAGCTGGCCGAAGGAGGCACCCTCTATCTCGACGACGTGGACGACATCCCCATCGACCAGCAGCCGAAACTGCTTCGCGCGATCGAGGAGAAAATCTACGAGCGCGTCGGCGGCGGCGCGCCGCGAAAGGCCGACGTGAGAATCATCGCCTCGACCAAGCGAAACCTGCTGGCAAAGATCGCCGACGGCGCCTTCCGCGAAGACCTCTACTATCGGCTCGACGTGCTGCGGATCAATATCCCCCCGCTCCGCGAGCGGCTCGAAGACATGCCGCCGCTGGTCGAGCACCTGCTCGAACGCATCGCCGGCGACCGCCCGCATCGCATCGACGACGCAGCCGTCGCCATGCTCTCGCGCCATTCATGGCCGGGCAACGTCCGCGAACTCTACAATACCCTGGAACGAGCACTGCTGATCGGCGACGGCGCGATCAACGCCGACGTGCTGGCCGGCCAGATCGGCGATCCCGACCCCGAGCGGAAACGGCCGTTGGGCGGCTTCCAAGCGGCGATCGACCACGCCGAGAAGCAGCTTCTGCAAGACGCACTCCACGCCGCCGACGGCAATAAAACCGCCGCCGCCGCCGCACTGGGCATGAAACCTTCGACCTTCCGCGACAAACTCGCCAAACACGGTCTCGCATAGGACAGGTTGCCAACCTGTAACTACTGTCGCCCTCTGCCCACAACAACTTGCCAACCCTTGTTCCCAAGCTCCGCTTGGGAACACACTGCCCGGATGCTCCGCATCCGCGACTGCTGCCGAGAATCGATCAAGTTGGTCAACAGAACTTACCTTGTTCCCAAGCTCCGCTTGGGAACACACTGCCCGGATGCTCCGCATCCGTGACTGCTGCCGAGAATCGATCAAGTTGGTCAACAGAACTTACCTTGTTCCCAAGCTCCGCTTGGGAACACATTGCCCGAACGCTGCACGCTCGTGTGTGTTGTCACCAATGCCATGTCGTCTCGCCACCACGGGTAGTACTTGCCCAATCCGTCAATATCAGTAGTGTTATTTTTTTCCGACATTTGCCAATCTTTAATTGATGGGTTGGGTGCCACTGCTGGCTTGTCCAGCAGTGCTGAAACACGGGTGGACAAGCCACCCGTGTCACCCCACTCATTTCATGCTTGACAGAGCGCTAGAACTGCATGTCGAAAGTTACGCCTTCCTGAATACCCTCGGCGTCGTTGGCGATTTCCTGGCCAAATATGGTTTCGGCGTTGTACTTGGCCGGAATGGTTACCCCCTCCTTGGTGATTTCGACGCGATACATGCCGGGCGCGATGCCGGGGGGAGTGGTTTCGGGGATGTTGATCATCGCCATGCCGTTCTGGTCGCTTTTCCCCAACGCTACCTTAACGTTTTCGCCCAGGAACGATTCGGGAACGAACTTCACTTCCGCGCCGGAAAACGGCTGGCCGTTGCGAGTAACTTGGCAGGAGAAGGACATCCGGCCGAGTTTCGATTTCTGCCATTCCTCAATTCGTCGGGTGATCATGTCGGCCGTGACCTCGCCGGTTCCGCCGGTATCGACGCGCGACAGGGCGGCTTTCAGGCCCGGACATTTGTTCAACTCCTCGCCGCTGATTTTGCCGTCCTTGTTCTCGTCGAACAACTCGATGGCCTTTGCTCCAGCCGCGGAGGCATTGATCGACGGCGGATGAATCCGCGACGGCCCCCGCCGACAACTAACCACGGTCGCCAACAAGACCAATACCGCCAACACCCAGCAACTCGCCACTTTTCTGGACATAATCAAACCTTTCTCCTACTGAACAGGAAACCCCTGGATAAGAAACCCAGCAAGTCAGTTTAACAGGCCGGCGCGAGATCGTCAATGGGCGCCGCCCGACTTAAAACACCGCGAAAATCATGCTCCTCCGCCGGCTATCGCCGCTCGTAGATGCCCATCAGTGCCGCCTCGGCCAGGATATGCCCTTGCATTTTCTCCAGCAGCGCCTTCTTATTCAACCCCGGCTCGACTTCCAGCGCCATGTCCAAAGCGTATAGTTTGAAGTAGTAGTGATGCACGCCGTGGCCGGGCGGAGGCATCGGGCCGCCATAGCCGATGTTCTCGCCCTCGGGCCAGGAGTTCTTCCCCTGCAATGCGCCGGCAGGCTCTTTCAGCCGCGATTTCTTCGGCACGCCCTCGGGCAAACCCGAAGCCGCCGCCGGTATCTTGTAAATCACCCAATGCACCCAAGGCTCGTCGCGGGGTGCGTCGGGGTCGTCGCAAATCAACGCCAACTCCTTGGTGCCCGCCGGCAAGCCGGACCAAGCCAACGGCGGCGATACATCTTCGCCTTCGCCAGTGTACTTTTTCGGGATCGGGTGACCTTGGGTGAACGCCGAACTGGAGAGCGTAAGTGTCATTTGTTTTTCTCCTTTATTTTCGCTTTCCTTTTGGGTGGTACGGTCCACGGCTGCTGAATCGGCGCCAACGTCTTCAACGCGTTCGCCGCAACCGATCGCAACCGACAGAAGTGCCGCGCAAAGCACCGGTCCTATGCGCGACAAGACGAAAGAACAATGATTTTGCATGGCTTTACCCTTTACATTCGGGTCAGCTTGCCATCGTCCGCAACACGTCGAGAAAACTTTCGGGCACGGCCTTGTGGTCGGCGTAGGTCTGTTCGAGCGGCGTCAGGGCCGGCTCGCCGCGGATGACGCCCGCCATAACTCCTTGGGCGCCGTCGGCCAAGGCCCTGACGGCGAGGTCGCCCAGCCGAGTGGCGAGAATGCGATCGTCGGGCGTCGGCGCGCCGCCGCG